>WNFF01000359.1_pt1 | contig 32829 bp, 33 predicted proteins | sample 5400441 | NCBI WGS metagenome assembly WNFF01 (sample SAMN13153345, study PRJNA577476) | soil metagenome | isolation source: 120 cm saprolite under Douglas fir tree site 2 hole 3 replicate 1 | place: USA:California | collected 2015-04-18
ACCTCGGAGAAAACACCTCATCGTTTGAGCTTCGGCACTGGTGAGGGTATATTCGCTGCTTGAGCGGAAGATGCGTTAGCAACGCCTTTCGTGCAAGGGCGCTTACGTCACGAAAAACTCTCGATCGAGATCGAAACCGTGTGTGCCCACTGTGATCAGGGGCTTCACCTCATGTTGGATAGCGAGTTGCAGTGCAGCGTCAAGGAGCCAGGCGCCACGCCGCTTTTGTTCGTGCCTGATGTTGACTGGGCGCATTTCACAGGGCCAAACATTATTCACGACTATTGACGGAACTCGGTATTCTTCTGGTCAGAAGAACACGCCAGGGCATTTCGCAAGAGTCGGCAGCAAGTTGATGGAATATACCTGACACTGGCTCAAAGTGCTTATCAAACGAGGACTGCTCAATCCGGGCTTTTCGGGTTTAGAGAAGAGGCTGAGGGCATTTCCTGACTTGTAAAAGAGTGTAGTTTTATCCAAATGCTAGTTTCTTCGCATCTTCGCTGATTCAGCGATGCTACTTATTAAGGCAACTCCACATGAAATGAGAACGCTTTGTGCTAATTGCTGACAAGGAATGAGAACTGTAGTACGCTACCGTTTGTAAACAACACAGACAAACAAGGAGCGCACTCCCGATGCTTGACAAAGCCACCGTTCTCACCACCATTTTTACCATAGTTGATGACACAATGAAAGGAGCAGCAGTGATCCAGCACGCCTTGAAGCGGCCTGGTCCAGCCCCACGTCTCTCGGACAGTGAGCTGGTCACCATCGCCCTGTATCAGGAACTGATCGGTGAACCCCGAGAGGATCACTTCTTCCGACTGCATCAAGCCAGTCTGCAGACGTTCTTCCCCGGACTCAATGAGCGCAGTCGCTACACTCGCAGAAAGCGTGACCTCTGCTCGGTGATCCTGGCCGTACGGGTGAGCTTGCAGCTCGTGCTGGAGGCGCTGCAGTTGGAAGAGACGGCAGCGATTGACTCGGCTCCGGTGCCTTGCGTTAGCTACAAACGAGCAAAACAGGCGAGTGATTTTGTCGGCAGTGCCGACTATGGCGTGTGTAGCAGCAAGGCCATGAAGTACTTTGGCTACAAATTGCACAGCGTGGTCAGCCTGACCGGGATCATCATGGGCTTCCTGCTCACCGGAGCCAGCCGCTACGACAACCAGCCCGTGGTAGAACTGCTGGATGCGTTTTCCCATCACCTCAAGCGGCTACTTGGGGATGGCGCCTACAATGATGCGGCGCTGCAGCGCTATCTTGCACAGTATCGCTCGCTGGAACTGCTAGCTCCTGCCAAAGTGAACCAACCGTCACAACGGTCGAAGCCTGCTCAAAGACAGCTCAACCGCTTGCGCTTGATCTGCGAAACGGTCAATGCGCAGTTGCAAGAGCAATTGCACTTGTCCAAACACTACGCTAAAAGTATCTGGGGCCTGATGACCAGAATTGCTGCCAAGGTGACCGCTCATAGTGTCGGCATGATGGTGAACCTCCTTCTGGGCAGACCGGTCCTCAAGTTAGCTGATCTTGCCGTCTAAACAACTCGCACAATGCGTGAGAATCTGGCGGCTAGTTTCCAGGACAACCGCTGTCGAACTTTCTTGTCCCATTTCCATGTCGTCATCAAGCATTACGTTCCAGCAAGACGAGCGACAACTGGCGCGAATGCCTCGCTATGCTCATCAAACACTGCAAGATATGAGATACCATACTGCTCACGACGTCTCTGCACATCTTCGCTGATCTGATCCAGCGTCCCGATCAGACAATGTGGGATCGTCAGGACATGTTCATCGGTCGTCTTAAAGCGTCCTGCAAGCTGCTGTGCTGTTTGGCGTCGATCGCCAGTGACGATGACTGCATACATGATCATGTTCAACTCGAGTTGGTTGAACCTCTCACCTGCTGCCCTGCGTATCCATTCCACTTTTTGTCTCGTCGCTGCTGGCGTCGTGTCTGTCACATCCAACCCACTTCCGTCACCTTGTGCTTTGGCACCAATGCTGACAATATTCGCTTCTCTGCCTGCAAGTGTTAAGAGCCGCTTCCCGGCACCACCAATGAGCAGGGGAGGGTGTGGTCGCTGAACAGGCTTAGGAAAACCATCAAGATTGTTGACGGTGTAAAAGGTGCTTGAAAAGGTGAGCGGTTCTTCGTCAAATAATCCCTTCACTATCTGGACTGACTCTTCAAGCCGACTCACACGGACGTTTGCTGAGTCATAGGAGATACCAGCTTGTTCGTACTCCGAGCGCAGATATCCCGCGCCGATACCCAACTCGAACCGACCATCCGAAAGTACGTCGAGAGTAGCCGCTTCCTTGGCAAGCATGACAGGATGTCGAAAGTCGTTGGCAAACACATAACTTCCTACACGCAGTGAACGTGTCGCTTCAACCGCTGCCAGGATTGCAGGAACGGGAGCAAGTTGTTTCCCAAGGTGGTCTGGGACTAACAGAATTGAATAGCCGAGCTGCTCTATGCGCCTTGCCTTGGCTACCCATTCTTCCTTTGATTGCGCATCGTACGCAATCACCCCGAAGCGGAATGGTCGAAGTGCAGTCATAACCGGCTCTCATCCTTCGCTTATCAATGACACTTTAGCTCGATGGCCTTTCCTCACCTGTAAAAGGCAAAGGAGGTGATGTGAGGAGTCACACTCATTCGGTTCTCCTTCTCCACAAGTCTATCCTATGTTCTATCTCTTTGCAAAGAAAATCTGAATCAGCGGGGCTCTTCCGTAAACTACTGAATCGAGGAATGGATGAGATTTTATCAAACGTACATCATCTTCTCAATGTTAGGAAATGCCCTCAAGAGGCTGATAGATAATAATTTTCACCTGCCTTATATGAATGCAGATTCTGCCAAGAAGCGGGCGGAGGGCGATCTTGCACGGGGCGATGCTGGCACCAATCCGTCTCACCTGGCACTTATCCATCCTGGCAACGAGGCTTCGCCTCTAGCGCTGCGCGCTCAGCCAGGACGAAAGGAGCAACGCTGGTTCTTGCCCGTCTCGGCAACGCTGCTTCGCAGCTACCGTGCGCGGTCAGCCGAGACGAAAGGCACTGCGCAGCTACCGCTTCGCGGTCAGGTAAGACGCAAGGAGAAGCATCCCCGCCCTACTCCACACCACTCCCGCCCCTACGCGAGAGGGCACTCACTGTCATCCCTAAGTTTTGGCGGAACCCTGGTGGCAGTAATGCTTGCAATCAAGGAGGCGAAGGGGCATAATTACTACAGCGGGTGTCCCCGCAGTTGCACAATTACATACATTCCAATGGTGGAGGTGTTATACAGAATGTACGGAAAAATGAAGGCGGTCCTCAAAGCCGAGGCGGCGCCTGGAGCAACGATTGCCCTGGTTGATATTCCTCAGATTGGCCCACGCGATGTGCTGGTGGAGGTAAAGGCGGCTTCCATCTGTGGCACGGATATGCATATCTACGAGTGGGATGCGTGGGCGCAGAACCGCGTGAAGACGCCGCGCATCTTTGGTCACGAGTTTGCAGGTGAAGTCGTGGAGGCGGGACGGGAAGTAACTGAGCTTGCCCCGGGTGATTTTGTTGCAGCCGAAACCCATATTACCTGCGGTCACTGCTACCAGTGCCGCACCGGGCAGGCGCACGTCTGTCGCAATGTACAAATATTAGGTGTGGACCGGGATGGCGCATTTGCCCAGTATATTGCCATTCCTGAGAGCGTTGCCTGGAAAACAGGCAAAGAGATCGATCACAGTGTAGCCTCTATACAAGAGCCATTTGGCAACGCGGTACATGCAACATTTGCGGGTGAAATTGCCGATATGACCGTGGCGGTCTTCGGCTGTGGCCCAATTGGCCTGTGGGCTGTTGGCCTGGCCCGCACCTCTGGCTCCAGTACTATCTTTGCGATTGAACCCAACCACAAGCGCCTGGAGATTGCAACAAAGATGGGCGCAGACTATGTGATCAACCCTCGTGAAGTTGACCCTGTGCAGAAAATCCTGGATGTCACGGACGGTTTGGGCGTCGACGTGGTGCTGGAAATGTCTGGTCATCCACTTGCCATCCGGCAGAGTTTCAAAGTGCTGCGTAATGGTGGCCGCGTATCGCTGCTTGGCATTCCTTCCAACATGATCGAACTAGACCTGGCGAACGATGTCATCTTCAAAGGCGCAACCGTGCTTGGCATTTCTGGCCGCCTTATCTTCGATACCTGGTACCGCACGCGCAGAATCCTTGAAACAGGGCAGCTTGACCTGAAGCAGGTGATTACACATACGCTCCCCTTTGAACAGATTCACGAGGCCATGGAGATCATGAAATCTGGCGATTGCGGTAAAATAGTGCTGACGTTTTAAAAAGGAGCAACATACATGGATAAGCTGCAAGAGTATTTGAAAAGCGAGTTAGATGCGCTGCGTGCGAAGGGAATCTTCAATAGACCTCGCGTGCTTGAAACAGAGCAGAAAGCCACTGTAATCATCGATGGCCACGAAGTTATCACGCTTTCCTCGAATAACTACCTCGGGCTGACCATCCATCCGCGACTGCGCGAGGCTGCGATAAAGGCTATCGAGAAGTATGGAGTCGGTTCTGGCTCGGTTCGTACTATCGCAGGTACGATGACGCTGCACAATGAGTTGGAAGAGAAGCTGGCGCGTTTCAAGCATACCGAGGCATCGCTCACTATGCAGTCGGGTTACGCGACAAACCTGGGTGTCATCTCGGCCCTGATGCAGGAAGGCGACATGATTATCAGCGATGAGCTAAACCATGCCAGCATTATTGATGGGATACGCCTGTGCAAATCGCCGCGCAAAGTTTACCCACACAAAGACATGGCAGGCTTGCGCCGGGTACTGGAAGAGTCCAGGGATGCCAATAAAGTGATGGTCGTTTCAGACGGTGTCTTTAGCATGGATGGTGATATAGCTCCTCTGCCTGAGATCGTCAATCTCGCGGAAGAATACGGCGCATTTGTGATGGTTGACGATGCGCATGCCAGCGGTGTGCTGGGCAAGAATGGACGTGGCAGCGTCAGCCATTTCGGGTTAGACGGCCGCGTGGCTTTACAGATTGGCACGCTTTCCAAGGGCATTGGCGCTCTGGGTGGCTATGTCGCCTGCAGCCAGGATACGCGTGATTTTCTATTGCAACGCGCCCGCCCGGTACTTTTCAGCACCTCGCATCCACCTTCCGTAGTAGCAACCTGCATCGCAGCCCTGGAGGTTCTGGAGGAAGACAATAGCCTGGTCGAGCGCCTCTGGGAAAACACTCACTTCTTCAAGCGCGGCCTGGAGCACCTGGGGTTCGATACGGGTCACAGCGAGACGCCAATTACGCCTGTGATAGTGGGCGAGGGCGCCCTGGCGATGCACTTCAGCACGCGTCTCTTCGAAGAGGGGGTTTTTGCGCAGGGTATCGTCTATCCTACAGTGCCTGCTGACAAATGCCGCGTGCGTACCATCGTCACGGCAATCCACACCCGCGAAGAGCTTTCGAAGGCGCTGGATATCTTTGAGAGAGTAGGCAAGGAACTCCACATCATTTAAGCATCTCTTCAATCACGACAGCAACGCCATCTTCGGCGTTGCTGCCTGTGACATAATCCGCTGCCGCCTTCACTTCCTCGTGCGCATTGCCCATGGCGACGCCCAGGCCCGCCAGACGCAGCATCCCAATATCGTTATGGTTATCGCCAATAGCGACCACCTCTTCAGGAGCGATACCTAAATCTGCGGTGATGATTCGCAGCGCATTCCCTTTCGACACTTCGGGGTGTAAGAACTCTATCAAGTCAAACGAGGATTGCGTGACATAGAGCTGCCCCGCGAAGCGCTGCTCAAATTCACTGCGTTTGGCGCGGATTTTCTCTTCTTCTGCGATGCCAACCACTTTGATGCATGGAAGAGGATAAAGGCTGGCAACGTCTCCTACCTCTATGACGGGAGGGACCGGCGGGCGATACCATTCACGGGCACGAGGCGTTTCCTGATCGACGTACACACGATGGAGTGTATGGTAGGCGCGGTAGAAGCCGGATGCGCGCAGTAATGCCAGTACTGGCAGGATGTGTTCGCGAGGCAAATGCTTTTCGTGATAGATGGTGCCGTGTATATCGGCAATAACCGCCCCATTCTCAATAATTTGAGGCCCGTTTAGTGGCAAATCGCCGCAGATGCTCTGTAGTACCGCCAGATTTTGACCTGTGGCGATGACAATCGTCACACCGGCTTCGGCTGCCTGGCGTAGTGCTCGACGTGTGCGAGCGGTAATGTGCTTATGTGGGCGTGGGGTGAGCAGGGTTCCGTCGAGGTCTATAGCCAGCAGGCGATACACAAAATTCTCCTAAACTGAGATGGCCAATGTTTTGCTATTCTGTATGTATAGTATATCTCAGAAGGATGTGCATGTCTCTAGGAGCCTAAGCTCTAACCAGGTAGAATGTATCAGTTGTATCACTTGTATCAGTTGTATCGCTTGTATCGTTTGTAGCGGCGGTAGCGGATATTGCTGGGGAAATCCAAAAGGGTGACCGCGAGGGTCTTGTAAAGATACCCCGTATCTTTCTTGCCCCACTCCCAGCCGCCACCCTCGCCCCTACTATAAGGAGGTAGGTCTCTTTTTCTTTCGCCGGTGCGCTCTTAACCTTGCCAAATAGAAAAAGCCCTTTTATACTAGCAAAGACGATATCAAACTAATCATTACAAATTTTACGGAGAAAAGCGGTGCAGGAACACTATCAACGAGCACGTATGGATCAGGTTGCTCATCTACTTGTCGTGGGCAGTGGCAAAGGTGGTGTCGGGAAATCGACTGTCAGCGTGAACCTGGCTGTTGCCCTTGGGAAACGCGGGGCGCAGGTGGGGTTGCTCGATGCCGACGCGTATGGCCCTAGCGTTCCAATGATGCTGGGTGTGCGCAAACGCGGAGAGAGCCATGGATGGAAAGCTACTCTACCGTTGGGGCATCAAGGGAAGTTATCTCCAGAGCGCATGCTTCAGCCGCTGCGGCGTTATGGCGTCAAGGTCATGTCGGTAGGCTTCTTTATCGGCGAAGAACAGGCTGTTGCGCCTATCCCTGATGTGCTGGGTGCGCTCATTCGTGAACTCCTTTCGATAGTGAATTGGGGGGAACTGGATTATCTGATTATTGATCTGCCTCCCGGCAACGGTGAACCACAGGCGACCCTCTGTCGCGAGCTGCACATCGATGGGGCTATCCTGGTAACTACGCCGCAAGATATCGCCCGTATTGATACTGCCAAGGGGCTGGCGATGTTCCAGAATGCGGGCGTACCAGTACTGGGGCTGGTACAGAACATGTCTGGATTTGTGTGTCCCCATTGTGGCGAACGTGTCGATATATTCCCCTCCAGTGCCGAGTCACGCTCCTTGCTCGACGGTTTGCCCCTGCTGGGCGCTATTCCACTTGATCCTGCTACTGCTTTGAGCGGCGACAAGGGGCAGCCGGTGGTTGTGAGTGTGCCAGAATCGCCCGTGTCAGCGGCTTTTCAGTGTATCGCTGAGCAGGTGGTCGCTTCCCTGGCAAATGTAAGTACGCCTATGCCAGAATCGCGGGAGGAATCGGGGGCAACGGAGGGAGAGCTGTAGCCATCCCAGCGGCGACCCGACGCCCTCGCCCGAAGACAGCTTGTGGTAAATGACCTACGAAGTGAGCAGGTTTGGTCCTCAAACGTAAGCATTTGCCCTCAATCGTGAGCACTGGTACAAAAATTCCTGGAAAAGCCGCTCTCCATCTGGCTTCTTTCACTGATATCTTGTAAATTGGAGGAAGAGAAAGAGAGGTTCGCGTTAGCTCTCCTGGAGGAGGTGTCTGATCAGGTCAAGTAAGGTGTCCATCTCGAATGGCTTCTCAAGGAAGACCAGATCAGGACGTGCCTGGACACGTTGATGCGCCTGCACCCCTTCGGGAAGCGCTGCACTCATGAGAATGACTGTGTTTGCTCCGTTCCTTTGCTTGCTCGGAGCATGTCTAAACACTCCAGACCATTCATACTGGGAAGCTGATAATCGAGCAGGACGAGGTGCGGAATGAGGGTTCGTGCGACTTTGAGGGCCGCAAACCCATCGAACACATGGATCACCTGATAGGCCGTTGTCTCTCGGAGGAAAACGGTCAGGGCTTTCCCAATATCAGGATCATCTTCGACAATGAGGCGCGTGCTCTATGAGATTACAGGTGTCTTCCACTCGTCCCGCTCCCCACAACGGACTGCTATCCAAGGCAGCACGTAAGGTTCGTGTTCCAAACTCCTGGGTTGGGCTGGCAATCTTGATAGTAGTGTTGCAAAAAATTAAAGCTCAGCAAATTGAAGGTATATATGAGCATAGTTCACGAGGAAAAGATGCAGAACATTCACCTTTTCTCTGTGATAATGTTTCTTATGCTGCAATTATTCACTTCATTTTCTTGGCAAGCAGGGCTTTTCGTGCGAAAAGCCCTTCCTCGTGTGAAACGACGAGATGATTCTTCATGCCGTCTGAATTGTTTTTCATGTCCTCTGCTACAATTGCTCATCTCTGTCTTCTGTTCAGAAACAACGCTTCGGGTTCTACAAGGCCCGACCCTTGTAGAACCCTGCCCCTCGATCAACCTTTCATTTCTGATGACCGAAAAACGCTGCTCATCGCAAAAACGAGCATACAACCGTATCTCAATACGTCCAGTCTACACAATGAACGCTCGAGCGAAGTGGCGAACCGTATGCAGATGCGTTGCATCAGAAAGACAGATCACGAGTTCCTGGACACCAGCGGCCTCATAGGCGGCTAGACGCTGGCGGATGGTCTCCACGGTGCCAATGAGACCATATGCCCCAACATCTCCAGGGAAAACGTCACCCGCCTATCCTGGGATCTGAGCCCTGGCCCGCTCATCGGTATCACCAATGAGACAGAGTGTCGGGGCTGTACGATGAATGCTCTCGTAGTCTCGCCGGGCGGCCTGGCAATTTGCTCATGACTTGCCCTTCTCTGCAGCTACGAGGGTCGCATTCTGGCGCTCAAGCTCCTTGACCGCACCGCTGCGCCAGCTCTCTGCCAAGGACTCAGACATGGGGTCGGGAAAGATTTCTTCCTCTCCCTTCTCCACTCCGTCGAAGATAGCTCGCGCGACAGACTCTGGAGGGGCCTTCGGTACGTCCAGGGATCGGGACATCTCGGTATCTATAGGTCCGGGTAGGACGGCATGAACGCTTACGCCCTGTCCAGCCAACAAAGCGCGTAGTGATTGTGTCAGGTTGAACGCGGCTGCCTTTGCGATTGAGTAGGGCGGAACGACCGGCAAGGCGGCCAAGGCGGCCAAGGATAGGACATTGACGATGGCTCCCCGAGAACGAGTGAGTAGCGGCAGGAAGGCCTGGGTCATGTCGTATGTGCCGAAGAAGATGACGGCGAGATGCTGTTCGATCGCGGTCCGATCGCTCAAGTCGTCAGAAAGCGCTATACTGGCATTGTTGATGAGGATATCAAGAGATTTGACCTTCTCGACAACTTCCTGAATCTGGGCCGCGTTTGTTATATCCAGGGTCAAAGGCGTGACGCGCTTATCTGAATGTTCCATTGGTACACGCGCACCGGCATACACCTGCTTCGCGCCTCTCCTCAAGGCTTCCTCAACCAGCGCCTTCCCAAGGCCGCGATTGGTGCCTGTTATCAAAATTGTTTTGCCTGTGATGTTCATAAGATTTTTACTCCTTCTTTCCTATCCCTCTTGAATGCGGGATGACTCATGGTTCTCTCCTTGCAAGTTGCAACGAGATCTATTCTCTTGGCAGAGAAAGAAAAAACTTCTCCGACCTTGCTCTTTTCCAGGTGCAAATGAGATCGTTCTATGTTGTCGTCCTGTGATAATGGTGTGTTGTAAAACATGGGTTCTTCCCTGCCCGAAAAGCTTGTAACAAGCTGATTGAGCAATGTTCCATTACGACATCTCCTTTGCAAGCAAGGCTTTTCGTGCGGAAAGCCTTGCATCGTGTGAAACGATGGGATGATTCTTCATGCCATGAGGGTTGTTTCTCATGTCCTCTCCTTCCATTGCTCATTTCTGTCTTCTGTTCAGAAACAACGCTTTGGGTTCTCCAAGCGTCTGGCCTTTTTTTGAACCATGCCCCTGGATCAACCTTTCATTTCTGATGATCGAAACAGGCTGCTCATCGCAAAAACGAGCACCTGATACTATCTCAATCCGTCCGGTCTACATAATGAACGTTCGACCGAACTGACGAACCATCTCCAGATGCGTTGCATCAGGGAGAGTGATGATGAGTTCCTGCTCTCCTGACTTTCCTTCAATGAAGCCAGGTGTTAGACACTAATCGGGGATAAAGCCGCAGCTCAGATTGGCGACTGTCGCTGTCATAGCACTCGCCTGATCAGAAGCGAGAAAAGCCGCGACATTCGCGACTTCTCCAAGGGTTGGGAGTCGTCGCAACGGAGTCATGCCTGCGAGTTGAGCGGTGAACTGCTCTTGTGACATGCCGAAGGCAGCGCCTTGAGAACTATTCGCCTCGTGAATCGTTTCCGTCTCCGGGATGGCATGTGATCGCAGGCAAATGACACGGATGCCTTCCGGTCCAAGTTCGGCTGCGAACCCTCGGGTGAGAGCCTCGACCGCAGCCCATGCCGGTGCCATCCCTCCTACAAGGGAGGCAACCATACGAGCCGGCGTCGCAGTGATCGTCAAGATCACACCTGTTTTCTTCTTGATCATGTAGCGCGCTGCAGCCCTGGCAGTTAAGAAGGTGGTCTGCGGGTAGGTCGTGATCGGAAGGGAGAAGTGCTCTGGCGACAGGTCGACGAGCGAGATTCCCTGTAGTTTTTGCTGAGGAAGCCCGATGGCGTTGACCGAAATATCAATGCCATCAGTCTTCTCTGCCACCGTCCTCAAGTGCCTTTCGATCGCCTGCTCGTCAAGCGCATCGACCAGAGCGGCAGAGGCTGTTCCTCCTGCATCCGAGATCTCTCTGGCCACCTCCTCGACCGGAGCAAGCCGCCGACCTGCCAGGAACACCTTTGCCCCCTCACGGGCGAAGGCACGGGCAATCGCGCCACCAACAGCTCCTCCTGCTCCATAAATCACCGCACTTTTGTTCTCAAGTAACATATTCATTCTCCTATCTCTTATATGTTGAGAGAAATGCCCTTCTTTTGGGCATGCCCTTCCTCAACTGGAGTTGGGGCATACCCAATGGGAAAGACAGCATCGAAGACGGGTAACATCCGGGACATGCCCATCCATCACCAATCCATTTGGACACGCGCTTCGTCCTGAAGAACCAGTCTTTCCTCTCTGCGAAACGCTCCGTGTGGCCAGGCGTTCCTGCGGGCGCCATGCTCTCTTGCTACCACCAGACTATGGATTGAGGGACTCCTCGTCCTTTCGTGTATTCGCGCTGGCATTGGTTCCTTGCTCCTGCGCGGAGGATGTGCCTGGTTCCTCAAGCAGATAGCTCCGCAGTGCAGCCAGGCGCTGATCCCATTGTGCTTCAATGGCCCCAATCCAGCTCGTGACAGTCCGCAACGCCTCTGGCCGTGGCACATACCGTCGCTCTCGACCCATCTCGTGGGCCGTCACCAGACCGGCCTGCTCTAAGGTCACCAGATGCTTGATAATTGCTTGACGCGTGATGGGCAAACGGGTGGCGAAGCTTGCTGCTGTCCCTGAGCCTTCTTCGCATAATTGTTGCAGCAAGAGACGACGCGTGGGATCAGCCAGAGCCAGAAAGACTCGCTGCGAATGTTCATCAGTCATCACCTGTTTCTTCTCCCCTCTGGGCGAGATGCTCTTTCGCATCACCTCCAACAAGCAATACAAACGGACCAGGACCGCGCAGGCACTACACGACTTCCTGGCTCTGGAGGTAAGCACGCAACCCGTTCAGGCACTCTTGCCAGCCATCCTGGTTGTCGCGATAGGCTTCCTCTGTTGGAATAGGCTGAGGCAGGGAAGCAAACCCCGACTCAACCAGCGTCAAGAGGGTCCCTTCGGCGCGTTCTTCCAGGGTAATTTCCACCAACGTACTGGGTGCGGTGGCAAACGTGAGCCTGGGATGACTAACAGCATAGGAAGGCCAGCGAAAGGCAAAACGCTGCTCTGGCTCGATAACCTCGATCACGCCAGGATAGGGGCAACGTTCATTTTCCCAGGTAAATTGGATGGCACCGCCTACGCGAAAATCCATATCACTCACCACCCCAAACCAACGGGCAAGCTGTTCTGGTTTGGTGACGGCATCCCAGACACGCTCACGCGGGACGGGCAAAAGCATGGTTCGTTCGATACGATCAGAAAGGGTCATGGGATCTCCTCTCAAGGTGACGCAAAATGCGTATGTCTTTTTTTATAGAGGCAACTCTCAGGTTGCCTATAGAGAGTATACCAGAAAAAACCACAATAGGCAACCCCGAAGCTGCTTTTTTAGGAGGTGTCAGAAACAAGAGCAAGATTCGAGAAGTGGTGGGGGTGGGTCTTTGGAAGCGGTTCTCTTCTGCCATGATCTCGTCTCTTAGGGACTCAAGAATTATTAACTATCCCGACTTCCTGGCAGGAAACACATCTACAGGTCTTCCCTCCAGTAATGCCTCTACAGTTCTGGATTGAGACGCTGGGATCTGCCCATCCTTCAAAGGGCCACCGTATCAAACGGGGAGAAGCATACGCTAAGACATGAGATGGCTTGTAAAGCCAATCTGTTTCAATGGTAGTGCCCACGGGAATCTCGCACAACGATCAACGAAAAACCTGTTTTACTCTTTTTACCGGAAAATTAGGCGAAAAGAGCATTCATGTGGATGGTTTTCTGTCATTTCCTCCTGGTTGCCTTCTTAGCGTCTACTTCTCTCTATTTGAGAGGGTGCCTCATAAACAGCTGTCTTACACTTGATGTCCACTTCCTCAGTGTGTCTCTTACTGGGGAAGCCTGGGGTGGGGGGATGAGAGATGCATTATAGGCTTTGCTTTCTTTTGTCTCCTCAATCCAGATTTCGATCAATTGTCGCAGCTCTTCCGTTTCTATGACACAGGAGGTCTCTTCGTCCGCCAGAGTATCAACTACCCGTGTGAAATCTTGGCGAATTTCAAGAGCATAGACATTGCCTCCTACCTCTTGATATAACTCCTTGCCTTGTAGGACAAGATCAATATGCTCTAAGAAAAAGATTTCTCCAAGTGGCCCTTGAACATCACTAGAAAGAAATGTTGTTACCAACTCGATCTCTTGTGGCAATCGCATCACAGGTACTTGATGCGATCCTACCATCAGATACTCCATGTGATATGGATATTTCATAGGCTTCTCTTTCACTAGGAGAGTCCATCTAAAGGTTTCAAGCTGTATTCCCTCCCCTAGCTTGCCTTCTAGGCAACATACCGAACGTCCACAAACCACTTTTCCAGGGAAGGTAATCGCTGAAGGTGGGTTTCCACCGCTTCCATGGCTTCCTTGGTCAGTTTCACGCCGGTTTGATATGTCGTCGTCACCAACTCAACAATAGGATGTTTGCCTTTCCAGGTCATAGAAGCGGCATATCGGATCACAGCCTCGACAGAATCAAGCAAAGCCCCATTCCAGTGCTGCTCTAAAATGCCCCAACAACGTTCGATCGGGTTGTATTTGCTATGATAGGGGTCATAACATTTTTTCGTACAGTTTTCCCCGCTAAGACTTCCTCCAGTTCCTCTCTGTGTGCTTGGGCAACGCGCAATTGCTCGCTGACTTCCTCCAGCCGCTCTAAGGCTTGCTTGAGTCGCGTTTCTAATGAGGCGATCGTCTCTTCTGCTGTCATGTCCACAGTCTATCAGACAAGGGTAAATCTGAACAGTATCAAAACACGATCAATTAGGAACGATTCTCTCCTGTTTCCAGAGTACCATTGAAGCAGATGGATGAGCACTCCCGAGAGCAGTACACTTCTGGTAGGGAGATATCGTGTTCCGAAGAAAGCTGAGGGCAAGCCGTGAAAATTGGGCTGATGGTCTTCCTGGCGAACGACCGCGAAAATAACAGCAAGCGTCCTTATGATACGATCCGCGCAATCGCGCAACAGGCGGAAACGGATGGCTTCGATAGCATCTGGCTCGCTGACCACCTCTTCTATCGCAATCCTGGTGAGCCGACCCGGGGAATATGGGAATGCTGGACCATGCTGGCGGCGCTGGCCGAAGCGACACAGCGCGTGGAGATCGGCACGCTGGTGCTGTGCAATTCCTTCCGCAATCCGGCGATCCTGGCGAAAATGGCGACGACCGCCGACGAGGTGAGCCACGGGCGCTTGATCCTGGGTGTCGGCGCGGGATGGAACGAGCCGGAGTATCAGGCGTTCGGGTTGCCCTTCGATCATCGCGTGGACCGCTTCGAAGAAGCCTTGCAGATCCTCAAGCCACTGCTGCATGAAGGGCATGTCGATTTCGCGGGACAGTATTATCAAGCGCGAAACTGCGACATCGTGCCGCGCGGTCCGCGGTCAGAAGGGCCGCCGTTGATGGTGGGAAGCGAAGGTCCGCGCATGCTCAAGCTGACCGCACAGTATGCCGACCTCTGGAACACTGGCTATATGGGCACACCTGAAACAATGGCCGAGCCGCTCGCCAAAATCGAAGCCGCGTGCCGCGAGATCGGGCGCGACCCGGCGACGGTTGGCGTCACGGCGCTCATCGGCCTCTGGTTCCCCGATCTCGAAGCAAAGAAACCGAGTTTCTTCGACAATCCCCTGACAGGTACGGTGCAGGAGATCGCAGCGGCAATGCGCGGCTATGCGGAACTCGGCGTGCAGCACATCATGTTTCAATGCGAGCCTTACACCCCCGAAGCGCGCCAGCGGCTGACCGAGGCGCTCCAACTCTATCGCGGCATGGAGCAGCAATAAGGGGTGACCAGATCGAAACGGGAATTTTGTACGTTAAGCTCTGGAACGGCCTGGCACCAGGATTTTAAGCTGCCGCCTGCTATTACCCGACACGGCAGCCTCTGTCAACGAAGGCCTCAAAAAGCACTGGTGAGCTCGCTGATCGCCCGTTGGGACACTAACCTGCGCGGGCGTCAAGCTGGCTGGCGGGCTGCTTTGCAGATCAGCGATGGTGGCTAACCCATTGGCGATCCCTGGCTGATTGCCTAAAGCAGTCGTTAAGGGATCAAGGTCCACGACTAAGCCCTCCAGGACCGCCAGCGCGTTTTCTCCATCGGCTCGTAGCCCGCGATGGCGTGGGGAATGTCGTAGTATTGCGCGGCTTCCAGGGTACACTCCTGGTGACGGGCGGCAATCGCCACCACCTGAAAGGCATCGTGTGTCTGAAAAGCAGGGATAGGGTTGCCACCAATGTTCACCCCATCACGCCACGCGAATCTTTGCTGCCATCGAGCCCTCTCCTCTCTAACTCTTTTGGAACCTCATTCCCAGTTGTTGCATCTCGTATTCCAGCGTCTCTGGCAGACCCTGCTCCAGCGTGCGCGGCGCGTAGCCCAGTTCTCGCCGGGCCTTCTCGTTGGTGCCCAGGTAGCTGACGCCCGCGCTGCTGCGGATGCCCTCCGCGCTGTAGGGTTCTGGCAGAGGGAACACGGCGCCAATGAGTGCTATCATCGCTGCCGTTGCCTTCATCATCCAGGGTGCCGGATGCAGGCGCGGCGCTCGCACGCCGCTGATCTGTTCTGCCAGGGTGAACGCTTCAACAAGGCTGTACTTTGGCCCGGCAATGATATAGCTCTCGCCTACTTTGCCCTGCTCCATTGCCAGGATATGCCCGTGCGCAATGTCATCAACATGCGCCCAGCAATACTTCGTGCCGCTGGGCGTCATGGGCAGCTTCCCGCGCAGATAGTTCACCAACGCCTCGTGAACGACGCTGGTGTCGCCCGGCCCATAGACCAGCCCTGGTTGGACAATCACCAGTGGGAGTCCGGCCTGCATCAGAGGCCTCGCCACCTCGTAATGCGCCTTCCACTTCGTGCGATCATACTCACTCAGAAAGGAGGTGCCGGTGTACTTATAGCTCTCATCCACCATCTGCCCCCTGGTATCTGAGAAGACCGTCAGCGTGCTGGTATAGACACCCTTGGGGATGCCCAGGTCCTTCATCATCTTCAGCACGTTGCGCGTGCCACCCACGTTGATCGTCTCGGCCTGGCTCTTATCCCGCGCGCCCACTTTATACCATGCGGCAATGTGAAAGACGCCACCAACGCCCGTCATTGGTATGCGCAAGCTTTCTTTGTCGGTAATATCGCCCGCATGCACCTTGACGCCCAGTGCCACCAACTCTTGCGCCTTGGATGGCGTGCGCGCCAGCGTGATGACCTCATGCCCTGCCGCGAGCAGTTGCCGCGCCACGCGCCCGCCAATAAAGCCGGTGGCGCCTGTCACAAAATATTTCATGGAACATTCAACTCCTTGCTGCTTGTGTCTGGCATGAAGCGCTGATACCCAGTCTCATTGTGCTTCAAGAGATGCTTGAGAGTGTGTTGGCCCCTCATCGCAAAGGCGAGCAAAGCGAGTCAAAAGCGAGAGCAGTCCTGGCAGACATTCCGGTTTCTGCCGCTCCCTCTTCAGGTTTGCGCGTCAATGAAATGGGTTCTGTTTCTCTTTGAGGTATCTTACACAGTTGCAATGGTCCGGGTCAATGGTTTTTCTCGCAAGGGGTACTTTTAATATGTGTAACCGATCACAAGAGTCGATGTCTGGGCGCTGGCTCTGGAAGCTCTGGAACAGTTAATCTCCACGTGCACCGCCGAGAGCAGATGCTCTATCGATTTTTGTGTAATGCTTTGCAACGAGAAGGCGCTAAACCCAATCCGTACCTGGCTTTCGGGCTGTTCTGCTATGTACCATTACACAAAATTTGGTATGGCATCTTACAATAGCCTAAACTAATCACGCTGGAACAAGCAGTGCCGAAGTTCGTAGTATTTTCAGGGTTTCAGGGTAGTCTGCTTGATAAAAACTTAGCAACAGGTTTATACTAGGGCTTGACCCAGGTATTTTCCTGTCCGTTCGTGCAGGTGGACATTTGGCTTTTGATGGAGTACGGCGGCTGATGGATGCAGACAATTATATCAACCAAGAAATCGGTAACTATCGTTTAGCAGAAAAACTTGACTGTGGCTCCTTTGGGTGTGTTTACCGCGCCGAACATCTCCATCTGAAGAAGCATACTGTTGCTATTAAGCTATTACATGCCCATCTTGCCTCACACCAGAAAAGTGATGAATTTCTCCAAGAAGCACAATTTCTCTATGATCTTAGCCATCCCCATATCCTCCCTGTCCTTGATGTGGGCATCTATGAGAAGAAAATACCGTATCTGGTAGTAGAATATTGTCCCAATGGCTCTCTCAAGCAATATCTCCAACGCCAACATCCAGGCCCATTGTCAGTAGAAGAAGCCGTCAGCATTCTTACAAAGATCGGACAAGCATTGCACCATGCCCATCAACATAACATCGTGCATCGTGACCTGAAACCAGCAAACATCCTCTTCAATGCCAAAGGGGAGGTCATGCTGACCGATTTCGGGATCGCTGTGCTCCTCGAAGGTACCACCTTTATCAACCCTGATGGAACACCAGCTTACATGGCACCAGAGCAATTTCAGGGCATTGTCAGCAAGAAGAGCGACCAGTTTGCGCTCGGGTGCATTGCTTACGAGCTGGTGACCGGACAAAGGCCATTCCTCCACTCTCGCACTGATCCCCCCATTCCACCGAGCACACTCAATCCACTCGTTCCTCCACATATCGAGCAGGCCATCTTGAAAGCCCTCACAGTGCGACACACTGACCGGCATGAAGACGTTGTTACCTTCATCAACGCGCTAGAGAAGACGGCACAACGATGGTTGGACGAGGGAGGAACGTTTCATCGTCTTCAGAAGTACGACGAAGCACTGGCCGCCTATGGGCAGGCCATTCGCCTTGACCCCAACGATGCCCTTGCCTACTACTACAAAGGACGTGCACTGGATGCCTATGAGCAGGCTCGTCAACTCGACCCCAACCTTCCTTTTGCCCACATCAACAAAGGCGCTGCCCTCCGTGATCTCAAGCGCTATGATGAGGAACTGGCTGCCTATGAGCAGGCCATTCGCCTTGACCCCAACTATGCCGCTGCCTACCACTACAAAGGCGTTGCCCTCCACAACCTCAAGCGCTACGACGAGGCGCTGGTCGCCTATGAGCAGGCCATTCGCCTTAACCCCAACGATGGTTTTGCTGCTCTTGCCTACAACAACAAGGGCGTTGCCCTCCACAACCTCAAGCGCTACGACGAGGCGCTGGTCGCCTATGAGCAGGCCATTCGCCTTGACCCCAACGATGCTTTTGCCTACCACTACAAAGGCGTTGCCCTTGATGAACTCAAGCGCTACGAGGAAGCCCTGGCTGCTCTCGATCAAGCCATTCGCCTTGACCCCAACTCTGCGACAGCCTATGAAAACAAAGGCTTTGCACTCATGAACCTCAAGCGCTACGAGGAAGCCCTGGTTGCTCTCGATCAAGCCATTCGCTTTGACCCCAACTCTGCCATAGCCTATGAAAACAAAGGCTGGGCACTCAGCGCACTCAAGCGCTACGAGGAAGCCCTGGCCACCTGTGAACAAGCCATTCGCCTTGACCCCAATTTTGCCAAAGCCTATGATAGGAAAGGCTGGATACTCAGCGCACTCAAGCGCAATGTAGAGGCCAGGCGAGCTTATGAAAAAGCTCTCCAACTCGGCTAAAGTAGCGAGTAGGAGCCTCTATTAAGAAGAAACCGCAGGATACAATCGGTTTGAACACACAATAATGCCCTAAGGCCAACTCTGAAGGCTAATTGGGGCTGAGTAAAGAATAGATAGTCCTACCGGTATAGTACTCAAGCCACAAAAAGATCAAAAATTTCGCATCTCTCTCCCCACACATAGCGCGACAATACGTGGTACCACTATTTGACACCAACAGCATTATTGCAGTAGCATACCTACTATCACAGAAAGAAGAACTACAACAATTCCGCTATGAACTCAACCAGGCTCAAAAAGCACGAGGGAAGTAACAAGCCAGCAGATAGCTCTTACCTGCTGGCTCAAATAACCGAGGCTAACCAGAATCCCTGTTGGCATAGCCGACATGACAGCAAAACTGACAGCAAAAGCGGCAAGCAACGGCGAAAAACAGTGAACAATAGCGAACAAATGAGCCGCGAAAATGGCCTCACAAGCAGCACCAAACCGCACCACACAACGACGAAAGCAGGTGACCATGAAAGAGAAGATTAAAGGGCTGCTGGCCGGCCTGGCCTACCGCCTGATCGTTCTTCTTACGTTGGGACAAATTTCTCCTCTGCTGGGGGCAGGTGTCGTTATCGAGCAGGATGGTAAGTTTCTACTGATTGACCGCTCGGATGGGCTGGGTTTTACTGTTCCAGGTGGCATCGTGCGTCACAGGGAAACGATAGAGCAGTGTGTGCTGCGCGAGGTACGCGAAGAGACCGGCTACGACGTTACTATTACCGGCGTGGTGGGTGTATATTCATCGCTCAAGCGCGATCCGCGTTTCCGGGCAGTCGCAATTGCCTATAAGGGGTATATTGTGAGTGGGTCTCCCCATGGCTCGGGCGAGGGCGAACTATGCTGGCGCAGACCTGAAGAAGTCTTTGGGCACATGGCTTTCGATTGCGAACAGATGCTTAAAGATTACTTGAGTGGGCATCAAGGGCTGTCTTGAAATGGGTGCTGGCAACGACGCTGCGCGTCTACGGACTGCGTCCGTCAGCCAGGACCAAAGGAAGTATCTTGAAATGGGTCCTGGCAACGCTGCTTCAACTCTCCGAGGGCTTGTAAAGATACCCCGTATCTTTCTTGCTCCCCACTCCAGACGGGACTGCGTCCGTCAGCCAGGACCAAAGGAAGTATCCTGAATACAGGATTAGGATTTTCCCATATCACAAACCACCGGCGGTATGGTATAGTTCGAGTAGATTGAAACGCAAAGGAGGTCAGCTATGCCTATCTGCCTGATCTGTGATGATACCGGTTTGCAAAACTCGGATTCCGAACATCCTGAATTCTGTTACTGCTCGGCAGGCAAACAGGCCCGCCGCCAATGGGAAGCCAGCAGGGGAGGAGGGGGACAGGGGAAAAACCAGCCCAAACCTGCTAGCTTCATAGATATCGCCCATCTCGATGAAGTGAATGCCAGTGTCGATGCCATGCGCGCCTCGCTGCTTGGCTCTGCCGTTAGTGAGACAAGTACAGCCACAAAGCATCCCGCCGTTCAGTTGTTGTACCAGGTTGCCCATGCCAACCATGAGGTCTCTGTGGTTGAAGCGACACAACTCTATGAGCTGGCTAAAGCGCTGGAAGGATTTTTAGCCGCGCTGGCACCTATTGGCCGTAATCTCAGGAAATGACTGGCCCACTAGTATTATTGGGTATTGAGTATTGACAGTTACATATTCTCTACTCTACTATACTACTTGTGAGAGCATACTCTGATAGATCAGTACATGATCCCGAGGCGACGCTTGACCTCGGGCTTTATTTATAGACTGACGTTATCAGTCATGTTGGAAGGACCTCCCGGCGCAGCAGTTAATGTAAAGGGAAGTTAGTGCTGGTCATAGGGGCACAGAGAGGGGTACATCATGCAATGTCCGCGTTGTGGCAATGAGTGGGATGCAACGAAAGGCGCTTGCACTCGTTGCGGGTTTATCATTCGCACGACTAGTCTGTCCGGGTCATTACCACCTTTGCAGAATTCACTGCAGAGAAATAATCAACAAGCAGGCGGATTGTCAAGCTCGAGGCTGCAATCAGGGGGAGTGCCGCCCATGAAGCAGCCGCCCGGTGGCGCGACAACTCCAGTGTCTCCGGGTTTTCCTCGCAGCATACCACCAGGGCCGGTATATCAACAAGACGCAACATTGGGATCAAATACATCCCTAGCTGCTCCTGGTGGCACATTCAGCAGACCCGCATTCGAGAAAAATACTTTGAGGAAAATCCCTGCCGGGGGAGAGCAAAGTATGCCACAACCTGGGCCGTCCAGAACAGAGCCATTAAGGGGCGGCATGCACACTCCGCCACCATCGCCTCTAAATCGCTCGACAGAGTATCAGCAGCAGGATTTTCGTCGCCAGCAAATGCAGGTCCAAGCGCCTTCGCGGCCTCGCACAAATGTATTTCCCCCGGACTATTCGACGCAGAGCGCGCAAAACCAGCAGGCATCGCGACCTTCGTTTCAGCCTGCACCTGGTAGACCTGCGCCTGTCAGAACCGGCGGCGGTACAGCGAGTATTCGGCCTCTTCTGCCCGGGGTTCTTTTGCGCGGCGGTCGCTATCGACTCCAGGAGTTGCAGGAACGCCAGGACTGGTTATCAGGCGTTTTTGAAGCGACATGGACTGGCAAGGACTCCCACCGGGGAGATTCGCGGGTGACGATCATCGAGGTGGTCTTACCCGAGAATACATCGGTGATGACGCAGACGATTTTACGTACTGCCACTATGTCACTGGCTTCTGTTGGTAGGCATCCGCATATCCCAACACTGTGGGACGCCTTTAGTGATCAGGGACGCAGCTTCTTTGTTTTTGAGCCGGTTGAGGGTGAGTCTTTGATGGCACGCATGCGCTATAGCGGACGCGCGTTACCGGAACAAGAAGTAATCGAGTGTTGCCTGCAGATGACTGATGTGTTGGATCTGCTGGCGCAACAGTCCCCCCAGCTCGTGCACGGTTTGATACGTCCTGAACATATCCTTGTTGGCCGCAATGGCTCGTACTACATCCTTACCAACTTCTCAATTGTGCTTGCAGGTGGAGCGACTCAATATATCGTAGGGCTGGACCGCTCTCGTCTTTCGCCTTATGCTCCGCCGGAGTTCGTTCGCGGGGTGGTAGATGTGCGAACGGATATGTATTCATTAATCGCTACCGCCTATCATGCGGTGACGGGTAGCGTCCCGGCAGGTATTGGAGGGAGCGTTCCTCAAGCACAACGCATCAATCCCACTGTCTCACCCGAATTTGATGCTATCCTGGCAAAGGGACTACGAGCGGTTGCTAACCAGCGCTATCAGCGCCCATCTGAACTGCGCCAGGATTTGCTGGCAATGCGTTCAGTGAGCGGTTCCCTTGTCTCGGGTAGGGGTAATCTTCCCTCTGGAAATAGGCAACCCATGCAGCGCAATGCCGATAATTTTGCTCAGGCGCTGCCACTGCCACTAAACGCAGTTGATGATGTGGAAGAGCGAGCGTCATTACTTCCTCGCCCGGAGGACCTACCACCGATGAGGGGGGGTAACGATACCTTGAGTGCTACCCTCCTGCTTTGCTTCATCCTGGCATGCCTCATTGTACTTGTGATGCTGGGCCATATGGGGGCCTGAACATTATCGGTAGTTTGTTGACATGAGCATTTTACTCAATGCAGAGCAACCGAGCCATGTTTTCTCGTGAGCGAAGAATCTACAGCGGTGTGCCAAAAGATCGAGCGGATAACAGGAGGCGTCTGCTGTACACTCAGCCGTCCTTTTAGGGTCCGGCTATGGCCCAACCCTGGTACTTATCAACGTTGTGACACCATAAGACTGCAGAAGTCGCTGGTTGCAGGGCACACAACTGTTGGTTGAGATCGTTCAGTCTGGAAAAGACGATGAGTTTTCCATCAGCAATGATCTCTCTATACACGACCCATTGCTGATTTTGCCAGAGCGTTGCACCATTTCCAGCGTTCAAGCCAATGAGGGGACTGTGCTGCGAGTCGCTCGACTCTGCAAACACAGTGGAGGCAGTTGTTCCGTCAACAATGACCAGGCCAGGGGCTCCAGCCTGGCCTGGGTGCTTCTTCCAGCGCAAGGCACCATCGCTTGCCTGAATTGCCTGGATGAAGAGTCCGGCTGTGCCCTGAGCCAGGACTGTATAGGGCAGGTAGAGCGTCCCATCGCCCAGAGCTAATTCTCTTCCACTTATGCTCTGCTGATCTGTGACCTGTCGATGCCAAATCAGCGTTCCACGAGTAATCTGCAAAGCATTGAGTTCGAGATCATTCTGTTCAGCAACGTTGGTGGCAAAATAGAGCAGACCCCCGCTTTCCTGAAAAGGTGAGGAGAGGTCCCCTGGAAACCCTCCTTGCTTCGAGATTTCATGGCTCCACAGGAGCGTACCATCGCTTTCCCGAAGGCCACTCAAGTTGAATGTGGGATGGGAAATGATCTCCCCTGACGCTCCTTGCAGTACGACCACTCCATTCGCGGCTATGAGAGGACCCGAAGGCACCATTGCTGCCTGCGTGCTATATTGCCAGAGCGGCTTTCCCGTGCGTACTTCTAGCGCCGAGATAGTCCAGGGGTTTCCTTTTCCTATGTAGAGGATTCCATCAATTACCTGAGCAGTACGCTCACCATAGCTGATGTGCTCAGCCATCCGACGTTCCCAAACCAAAGAACCGGTATCAGCACGATATCCAAAGGCGGTAAGCACGTCGACAGTCGAGTTTGAACCCACTGCTACCTGTGCCACGAGGACGCCATTGCTGATGCCCACGACTTCCAGCGCGGTTGCCTGCATCTGATGCTGCCATAGGAACGCCCCCGTATCTGCCCGCAACGCCGTGAGGCTGTATGTGCTCATGGCTGGCCGGTCTGGACGAGCATCAACTACTTGGGCAAAATAGACGATCCCCCCCACTAGTCGGACGGCTGTCCCGGCCTTTAACTGCTCCTCGATCGGGTTGGTGTACGAGTACCCATTCGCGAGTGCGCCTTGTAAATGATATTGCCAGAGCACTTTGCCATCACTGATGCGAATCATCGTCAGGAGAGTCACTAAAGCAAACCGATTTTCGGTAGGATTACTGAGCAAGAGAACCGTTTTCCCCAGGTTCGGAGAAAGAGAAGAACGGCCAAAAAGGAAGGTGCGCAAAAGGCCGCCTACAAGTACCAGGATGAGAAGCACGCTCAGGGTGAGTCCCACCACTCGGCCTCGGTGCTGAGATGGGTACAAGCGACGAATCCAGGTTGTGAGCATGAGTCATTCCTTCCTGAAAACGGTATGCAAAGAAAGAGCCTCAGAAGCCCTCATAGCCACAATACTCTTGCATTCCCATAGTGACGAAGTATAGCATAGGAAAGGATAAACATGCAAACATGCTTTGTCCGGTATCTAAAATCCTGGATCTTCGCTCCTCCTGCCCTGTCCTACTCTGAGCCGCCAGCCAAGCAACCCATATAGCTCAATCTTTTGGCACACCGCTGTAGAGAAACCAAAAAATCCATAGTAACTTTAGAAAAAATTCTCAAAGAGGGTTGAGTATCTCCGGAGTAGTTTTAGAATAAGCTGATCAGTATTCATCTCCTTGCGGTCGTTTTTGGATGTCCAGTAAGGATACCTCGGCACATCATATGCTGAGGGACAGAGCATGAGTTACTTGCGGGGAATGTGTCCGAAGTACATGAGTTCCCATAGGGACTCGTCGTGGCGTGACTCAACAAGCGTATCTGCCTGGTAATTCCCAATCTTGCCTCGTGCCCAGTACCAGTCGTGCATGAGCTTAAGCATAGAGATATTTCCCCAGTTATGATCGTGATAGCCGATGCTGGGGTAGTGTTGTGGATCTCCGCCATTGACCGCAATGGTGACTTGCGCATCCCCCTGTGGCACAGAAAGGAGCCAGGCGAAGTAGTTGTCATGACACGCTCCTGAGCTTGAGACTAAGCTGCTTTGTCTCTCACTTTGCCCCGCGTTTCCATCCAAATATAGAGAAGGGTGCTGGCAACGAGCAGGAAGAGGATTGCAAAAGCTGCCAGCAAAAAAGGGACGATGATCGCTGAGACCCATGGTGTTTCCGGGAGGATACGATCATTGCGAGCGCGGGTCCTCCGAACGTTTTCCACATTTCCAGTGCTTTCCATAGCCTCCCCTTACGTGAAGATACTTTTACGCTCATGCTTGCAAGAGCTATGACAGCTCAGGTAGTATAGCAGAATGTAAATTTTGGAATTAAACGATTGTGTCCCAATTTTGCTGAGCAGAGCGAGAGATCTCTCCCTACGATCTCTTTCGCTCTGCATTGGAAAGCCTCACATAGGTAACACGCCGAGTTGGCGCATGATGCCAGCGAAGTCGAAGTAGACCCGCTCGCACACCAACTGGTCCTCCTCGAACTCATACAGGCAGGCCACTCGGGCATCGAATGAGCGTCCAGTGGCAGGAATACCCACGAAGTCCCCCTGTTGCGTTCCTGTCATCCGAACCTCGACGAAAATGTGGTTATCGCCATGATACAGTGGTCCAGGTACGATATGGATGTCCGGGAAGGCCGTTATGATGCCTACCCACATCGCTCGAACGGCGTTGGCGTCGGCGGGTTGCCCCGCCTCCCCCATGGAAGGAACGTCATAACTGGCCCGGTAGCTGGAGAACGTCGCCACCGCTCTGTTGGGATCGTGATGGTTCTCTGCATCGATGTGCTCCCTGATGGTTGCCTCGCGGCGCTGACGCAGTTCCATCTGTGCTGACGTGATTGTCATACGTTTTTCCTTTCTTGTGACGCATTGAGCACACGTTTCCGGGTCACGTTGCTCACGTGCATCACCATGTACTCGATCATCTAAGTTTTCCGCTGTGATGCTCATACACGCGTTGCGAACCAAGAGATAACCTGTTCGTGACCGTTGCCGCTCCCCGCCCCGGCGGCGACCTCCGGCTGTAGGTCACTCTGCCCTACTCTCACCAGGCGCTCCTGCACATAGGGATTGGTACATCCGCAACCACCCAAACACCGCTTCCAGTGAACTGAGTATGGTTACTTCCACTGCCTGCGGTGTGATGCGATAGAAGGTCATTGAAAGCTTCTCTTCCGTGCGCATCTCGTGCAGAGACGCTGTGTCGCAGTTCGGCCACTCGCCACAGCCGCGGCTGACAGTGGGATTACTCATGTTCTTGTTGAAGGAAGTTCGTTGCGGCGCAGAGCAGCGAGGCCAGGTAGTTCGCGTAGATCTCGCCATCTCTTTGCCAGCGGGAGCGCTCGCTCGCCATCATGAACCCTGCGTGCTGCGGACACAGGGCCGCCGTGAGCGCCTTGATCGTGGGCTTCTCCCACGCGGAGTTACGAAACGGTTGCGCTGTCCACTCGCTCGTGCGCAGTAATACGATCCTCATGTCCCCCGCAGAAAGCCTGGTCCATGTGCGGTCCCACCCCGGAAATGCCTCCATCAGCGGACTCAGTTGTGCCTGGATGCTGACATAGCCCTCAAATGCGCCGCGTGCTGAAACACCGTCGACATGGACGTGCGGCAAAGTCAACTCTATCACAGATACCGTTTCCCCCGTCGCGGTGGAGAGCGCCCGGTGCGCAAGTTCGAGCAATGATCCCATGTGCCGCCGACCTCCCCAAGGGATCAGCAGCAGGCGTCGGAAGCCCTGTTGAGAGTACGTCGTCAGCGCAGAGCATGCCTGCTCAGCAAACGTGTGCTCCTCGCTGGCTCGCTCGGTCCCGCCAATGAGGGACGCCGTGGTCACGGACAGGTGCTTGGCGACCAGTCGGGTCACCTGTGAGGCCAGACCAGCAAAGTGGCTCTGTACTTGTTGCTCGCCCGCTGCTTGATCGACCAGGGAGAGAAGGTAGGGCAGTTCACGGAGTGCTTTCCCTTCTTCCAGATTGGAGGGTATCTCATCTTGGTGTAAATATATTGGTGTCATCATCATATTCCTCCTCGAATGCTACGCTGCTTGTGCAATTTTAGCTGGCAGCAGATCCTGAGGTGAAAGCTCGATCCAACGAGTAGCAGTGGCATAGGCTCGGGCTGCGTACTGGCGTAGGATCGCACGGAAGCAGTGGAGCGGCAGGAGCAAGCTCTCGAAGAGCGAGAGGGACACACCGACGGCACAGCCCATGTCATCCCAGTCGGTCGACCAAGGTGCCTGCACCACCGCCACCAGGCGAGTTGGATGAAGCAGTGGAAGGAACGGCGATACCATCCCCGGCAGCATTGCAAATTCCTGCTCGGGCCTGCAGGTGGCAGGATTGGTCGAGCACTGCTTCGCAGCCCGGCGCGGCAGGCCAAGCGCGCTGGCGACAACGCGGCGCTGGTCAAGGGTGTGCTCGTATTCCCCGACGCCGGTCCACAGTAACAAGCGTCCCGCCATCTCCACCGAGACCGTTTTCTGCACTAGCACCTGCGTTGGCAGTACGGCCTGGGTTTCCGACGCGCTCAGGGTCGGAGCATGCCAGTAGATGCGCTCCGGCAGATCATCGATGAACTGCGAGCAGATGTCGTAGAGCAGGCGCAGGCTCGCACTCGAGAGCGTCGCGGGACCAAGCAGTCGTTCACGCAGCACAAGCGCCTGTGATCGGGCGCTCGCGCCGGCATGCTGCCAGCTGGCGAAGATGTCCTGTACAGGGAGCAAGCGACGATGCGCCTGCTCGAGGTGCGCCAGGGGATCGCTGGCGGGCGGTGTACAAAGGAGTTGCATAGATTCTTCCATCCCTTTCTCCCTTTCCAGGGGGCGTCCAGGTGCGGTTCGCGCTGCACCATTCACTACCGACAGTCTACCTTACTGGAGGCGGCCGCGTATCCGTAAAATAACGTGGGTCATTACGTATTTCTGTAAACGGGCGGGTACATAGGCGAGGGACGGATACGTGGGGAAGTGGGGTCAGCGCGGGGGTATTCGCGGAGAGCGGTCAAGTAGAGCAGGGTGCGGGCCACCCTGCTAGACGAGCTGGCGTTCCACTGCGTAGCGTGTGGCGGCGGTGCGTGAATCGACGCCCAACTTATTGTAGATGGAGGTCAGGTGGGTGTTGACCGTGCGCGGGCTGATGACGAGCCGCCCAGCTACCTGGGCATCGGAGAGCCCCAGGGCCACCAGGCGCAACACCTCTACCTCGCGGGTGGTCAGGCCCGCTGGGTAGCTGGGAACCTTTACATGAGGAACTGACACCACCCCTGTAGAGACCTGCTGGCGCGTTGTTTCCGGACCTCGCGCCAGCAGGACTTGCTCTGGCGTCAACATTCGTCCTTCAGCCCATGCGGCGGCAAAGGCTTTCTCGCCCAGATGCATGCGGACAGCAGCCGTCGCTCGTTCATAGTTCGCATGCTCGATAGGTGGCATAGGAGCGCCAATCGTTTCACGCAAGACCGTTGCGGCTCCCCAGAGCCGTGTAGCCCACACGGGCTCTCCTTGCGTCGCGACCACTCCCGCCAATCCTTCCAGGCCTGAGGCAATCAGCACCTTGTCGCCTACCTCTCTGGCTAAATCAAGGCTCTTTTGATACAGTGCCAGTGCTGCCGTCAGGTCATGCTGGACATCGGCTACCTTCGCTAAGATGGCGATCGACTGGATCATATCCCACCGATGCCCTACCTCCCTGCAGAGTCGCACGCTCTCCTCGGCTAAAGAGCGCGCTGTGATCACATCGCCTTGCTGCAAGGCCGCACGCCCCAAGAGCATGAAAGCCGTAGCAACTCCCCACTTGTCGCCTATCTCCCTGAAGAGCGCAAGCCCTTCCTCGATCATCGAGCGGACGGTTGCCAGGTCGTATTGGGCATCAACGAGCATCTGTACCAACATACAGAGCGAAAAGGCAATGCCTCTCTTGTTTCCTAGCTCCCTTTGCCTCTTCAGGTTCTCCTCGAACAATATTCGTCCTTCAGTATAGTCGCCCTGTCTGCCGGCCGTAACCCCCAGGTGCAAAAACGACCAGGCGATGCCATTCTCGTCGCCAACCTGCCTGGAGAGCACTACGGTCTGCTCGAGTAGGGAGCGTGCTGCGGTCAGGTCGCCTCTCATCCATGAGGCCCATCCCAGCAGATAGAGGGCGCGCGCGCTGCCAGCGATGTCTCCAAGTTCCTGGCATAATGCCAGGCTCTCCTTGCACGCCGCCTCGACCCGATCATAGTCGCTCTGGATGATAGCTATGTGCCCCAGAGCGATGAGCGCCTTGACGCGCACGGATGTCACGATCCCCTCGCTTTTTGCCAATACCTGTTCCAGAAATGTCCGTCCTTCACTCAAGTACCCACGCACCTGCCAGAACCTGCGCAGTGCTACCCCAAACCGCAAGGCGGGCTCCCAGTTGTGTTCTGTCTCCCCTTGCTCCAGCGACCACTGCATTGCCGCTCGCACGTTGTCATGTTCTCGCTCTAATCGCTCCGACCACGCCGCTTGCTGGGGGCCTTCCCACCCGGGCTCCGCCTCCTCTGAAAGACGCAGGTAGTAGTCAGCGTGAGCCTGTCGGATAGCCTCTATCTCCCCAGAGACCACCAGTGCCTCCAGCCCAAACTCACGCATGGTTTCCAGCATCATAAAACGTGGTTCGTCGCCTGCCTGCTCATCCTGCAGGATCAGGCTTTTATCGAGCAGCGAGGCAATGACATTCAACACGTCTGTGCTCTGATCCCCTACCCCACGACAGAGAGCCTCCACCGCCAAAAGTTCGCAGCCGCCAACGAAGATCGAGAGGCGCCGAAAGAGCTGCTGCTCTTGGGCGTCCAACAGATCGTAGCTCCATTGCAGCGTATTACGCAAGGTTTGCTGGCGCGTTGGGAGCGTACGTGCTCCACCCGTGAGTACCTGTAATCGAGACATCAGTCGGCTTAGGAGTGCCTGTGGCGGCAACAAGCGAATACGTGCCGCCGCCAGTTCAATGGCCAACGGCAGTCCATCCAGACGCACGCAGATCTCCGCAATGGCTCGCACATTTGCTGGGGTAACGTGGAAAGTGGGCGTGACGGCCCGGGCGCGTTGCTGAAAGAGAGCGATTGCCGCGTATCGCACGAGCACCTCGTACTCCGGTAGCTCGTTCAGGCCGGGGAGTGTGAATGGAGGCACGAGGAAAAGGCGCTCTGCTTGCAGGCGCAGCACCTCTCGGCTGGTGACCAGGACCTTCACATAGGGACATGCTAGCAGAAGCTCTTCCACAGCCGGAGTGGAGGTGGCAACCTGCTCAAGGTTGTCTAGCACCAGGAGGAGATCTTTCTCGCGCAATTCGGCTTGCATCTGCTCGATCAAGGACCGTTCCTCTGTTTCCTGGATGCCCAACGCACGTGCGATGGTCAGCATCACGAGATCGGGATCTCTGATAGGAGCTAAGCCAACGAAGCACGCTCCATCGGCGAAGGACGTGCGCATCATACCCGCGGCCTCGATAGCCAGGCGTGTCTTGCCGATCCCGCCCGTTCCCCATAGAGTGAGCATACGTACCTCAGGACGTGAAAGGAGTGCGCAAATTGTAGCCACCTCCTGTTGACGACCAACGAAGGGTGTCAGAAAGGCGGGCATCTTCCACACTGGTTTGGACTTGGGGGAGCTATGAAGCGCCTCGCTCACAATGGAGGGTTTAGGGGAGGAGAAATAGGCCTGTTCTAACGACGGGTCGCGGGCAAGCGGTTCCTGCTTGGAGTGGAAGGCAGACGAAGCCGCGATCTCGCGAGCGACCTCCTCTAAGTAAGCAAGGGTGAGTTCGAGAGTCCGGCCCAGGTATTTCTTGACCATCCTCTTCCCGGTTCTCCGGTAGGCGTACCAATACGCCCCACCGCCCGGCCTGGCCTCCTGGCGCACTGTGAGTTGACCGTGCTGGCCGCTGAAGGTGAAAGACGGGGTGTTTGACAGCAAGGCGAACCACTCCTGACTGTCTGGGGTCACGGGAAGCTTTCGCTTGCTGGAGTTGTCACAGAGTGTATAGACCTCCTGCTCGGAGTCCCAGGTCAAACGGTACGGAGCAGCCTTAGGCATACTTGATGCACCTCCTTCTGCTCGGTACTACCTACCTATGCGTTTGGGTGCTACCCAATAGCTCATTAAGAAGAATTATACCTATTGGGTAGCAAAAACACAAGTGGCCTGTCATTTGATTTGACAGATAAAAAGGTTCTTACACACTTTTGGTGATGCTCGCCATTGATATATCGTTCTACATAAGAGAAATACTGACAAATAGATAAACGAACAACCCACAAGGCAATCCAATACGGAGCATCTCGGTGGAAAATCGATAAAACGGCGTCTTCCACATTTTCGATGAATTCTCCCTATTTGCAGGAGATCTCTCTTTTCATGTGAGAGATTTCTTTCTACAAGGCGTGCAGCACGCGCTGACGCAGCAAGGGAAATTTAGCCCTTCCATACATCATACGCTTGATGAGCTTTAATTTATTCACTTTTCCTTCGACTAAGCCATTGTTCTGAGGGAGTGTGAGTCCTGCGACTACTGCGGCTTTGTCTCGTTCCACTCCCACAACAAAGCTCTGTAATTCGCGGATTTGGCTAGCGGTGACTTTAGCGAGCCACTCATCAAGCTTCTCTCCTTCCCGGTGATGAAGCATATGCCGAAATTCCTGAACGAACTGATAGGTCGTCTTGGCCGTCTCGCTGGCTTGACAAATCATGCTTAAGGTTTCTTGTTCTTTCTCATCAAGAGAAGCCTGGTCGCGAGCGAACAACCAAACCGCATCGTTCGCTGAAAAATCTTGTAAGGGAGCATGGGGCACTTCAGGTTTCCAAATGATCCGCTGCTTCTTGCGCAGTGAAGTCAGAAAGCGATACACGGTTTTAGCAGATCCCTGATATCCTTGCTCTTTGATCTCCTGCCAAAGCTGCAAGCCATTCTCACATCCTTGCTCCCATCGTTTGAGCACATACCCAGCATACGGGTCAAAAACGCTTCGCCGTTTGCGACGCCGCTTGGTTTCAGGGAAATCTCCCTCTTTGATCCACCGTTCGAGTGTTCGTCTGCTGAGACCAACACGACGAGCAATTTCTGTGACACCCAGACCTTGTTCGCGCAGGGCCATCACTTGTTGATACCGGTCGTAGCGCTGGGCACGACGACTGAGGCGGGCTCTTTCGTCGCAGAGTTCTGGCGCTGGCTTCCAGTTCTCTACGGAAATTACCTCAGCACACTCTAAGAGATGGGATTCTGGCGCTTCTTCATGAAGTTCTTCCTGTATCGCCTCTCTTGCGTTTTTGCGGATCTCTGCACGACAACGTGCTAATGTGAGTTCAACGGCTTCTACTAAATTTTTATACATATGGAATCGGTCAGCAACTTGGGTCGCTTGTGGAGCACCTTCACGTGCTCCTGCTGCGTAATCCCCTCCTCGGTCACGACTGACAAGGTCGATTTCCGGATGCGTGCCCATCCAAGCGGCGGCGCTTTCTTTCGTGCGATCAGCTAAGAGATCGATCACTTGGTGGCTTTGCATGTCTACCAGGATGGTGCCGAATTTCCTCCCACGACGGAAGGAGAAGTCATCTATTCCAAGCTCGGATACCTGGTGGACTGCTGCTGTTGGAAGCGCCATCATCCGGCGGATAATTGTCATCCAGCAGGTTGGTGTCCCTAAGCGCTGCGTCACGCGTGCCCCAAGCATGCCACCTGTGGCAAATCCTAGCATCTGAACCATCTGATGCAGACGTGCGGTCACACGAGCCCAGGGCTCAATGAAGGGAGCGATGCGCTCCACAAAAATTTTCCGCACACACGTTGGCACCTGACAAAAGAACTTGCGCACCTGCAAGAGCAGGCGCACCTGCTGTCCTGCACAAGGCAGGTCGGCAAGGGTTCGTGTGTACGCGCTATGAACACGTGTTGCCTGAGATGAGCAGAGTGGGCAACACGCAGATTTCTGTGTTGACACAGCACCAATGGTGAGTATGCCATCCGTTCCCTCGATGCTTGTCACCTCGAATCCCTCCGGCAAAGAAAGCAAGAGCTTCGCTTCCATCCTCTTCAAATCATCCTTCTCTCAGCGTATTTTCTCTCTGTAACACAATTGGAAGCAAAGGATATTTCAAACGAGCAAGCTGAACACACACGAGAGAGCATCACCAAAAGTGTGTAAGAACC
>WNFF01002902.1_pt1 | contig 32788 bp, 29 predicted proteins | sample 5400441 | NCBI WGS metagenome assembly WNFF01 (sample SAMN13153345, study PRJNA577476) | soil metagenome | isolation source: 120 cm saprolite under Douglas fir tree site 2 hole 3 replicate 1 | place: USA:California | collected 2015-04-18
TGTTGAAAATCGAAAACACGCCGTTCGTTCCGGCTGTTTTCGTCGTATTGAAACCTATGATCGTCTGTGCCAATCCGCCCGCACCTGTATTATCAATGAAGAAGTTGCCGTTCGACCCTGGCCCCAATTTGAGCGAATCATTGGCATTTTGGGATGTCGAGTTTCCATAGAGCGTCGTAATTCCTGCGTCGCCGTTAACTGTTAAGAGTTTCCCCGGACTTGTCGTGCCCACGCCGGCGTTCCCCGTGCTTGGGAAAGTATTTGTCTGCGCGGTTGCCCTCCGCAAATGTCCCGATAGCACGATCGCGCAAGCTGCTACGAGCAGCAATCCCAGAAGTCTTCGATTTGGCAACTGCTGTTTGCTTTTCATTTTGCTCCTCTTTCTTTGGTATGAGAGGTTCGGACACCAGAGGCCTCGTTCACTCAGAACCTCAGTGAAGCTCATCAGCGTAAAGCATTCGTTTTATTTCTTCAGAGCTCACGCGCCGACTCCAGGGGAGGCGCGGAAACTCGATCAACCGAAGCTAACTGGCGAGTATGCGGGAGGCCACAGAGGCTCAGGGAGTTAGCTTTACCTCAATTGCAAAAGGTCCTGCTAGATCGCCGAGACGTTACGCCGCCTCGCCAGGATTGTCAAAGGCTTTTTCATCGGGTCGACAGCGGGGCGGGAGGTCTAAGGGACGAATGCGGAATGTCCGCGGTTTGAGCTCTTCAACTGCCCGTGATCGCTCGCGGTTCTGTGCTGGTCGGAAGTTCCGTCGTCGTGCTGTCAGACTGGGTCAATCGCCGACGTGAGCCGCGCTGCGGTGACGTTTGATCTACGCGGCTGTCCTGGGTTGCCAACGCAGCCAGAATCAAGAATAGCAGCGCGTTAGCCGTCGTGTGCAAAGTGAAATCGAAGAAGCTGTGAACAAGGACCGCAAAGCATCCGGCCAACGCGCCGGTGATGACGCCGCGCCGAAAATGATCGTGAGTCTCACGGAGCGCAAAGCCCCGGCGAAACAGAACCAGGATGAACCACAGACCCAGCGCGGCGCCGACAATACCGCCGTCCGAAAGGGCCTGCAAATAATCGTTGTGTGCCTGCTCCAAACGAAATAATCCGTTGCGGGAATCGTAACGCGTGTAGATGACGCCGAACGAACCTAGTCCTGATCCGGTGATTGGATATGCCTTGATCACTTCGAGCGCCACGCTCCAAAAATGCGCGCGGCCCGTAGTCGGATCGGAGGCAGTCGGGGTTCCCAGCAAGCGCGTGAAGATGTCGGACCCTCCAAACGCGAGCGCGCCGCCAATCAGCACCACGATGAGCGCGAACGCCATCCCGGCGCGCACCATCGCCGCGCGCGCGCGTTCACCGCGCGGCAGGCGCTGGCCGTGACGAGTGCGCGCGGTCGTGCCAACCACAGCCAGGAAAAGGATCTCTGCTCCGAGACTGATAACTCCGCCGCGCGAGTTGGTCATGAGCAGCGCCACGCCCATCAGCGTCGCGACAAACGCGTAGAGGATGCGCTTCGGCTTCTCAACCGCTCCGGTAAAGAGCAAGCCCAAAGGCAAAGCGATCGTCATTTCCATGTAGCCGGCAAAGTGATGCCGGTTGATGAAAGGTCCAAAGGCCGTGCTCTGCGTCAGCTGCCGGAACCAATAGACTCGCGTTCCATCGGTAGTCAACGACTGTGTCAGGCCAAACATCGCCAGCAAGAAACCAAAGATCGTGATCGTTCTAACCAGCGTCCGCAGCCGCCGCGGCGTATCAGTAAAAATGAGCGTGGCCGCGAAGTAGATGAACAACGACGCCACCTGCACGATGACCAGACGCGTGGCGTAAGGATCGAGCGAGAGCGTTCGCGACGGAGAGAGCGCTAACCCGGCATTGTCCAGCGCGCGCATCGGGAGCAGTTGAACCAGGCCGAGGACGATCATTCCCAGTATCGGCCACTGCAGACCATTGAGGCTGAGTCTGGTAGACCGCAGAACCAGTCCATCCAACGTCCAGAGACAAACGATACCGGCGGCGCTCAGCGAAAAGCCCGCCAGTGCCCAGTAGTGAACAGTTCCGTAGAAGAGCGTCGTTAGCACCAGCCCGGTGCAAAGCGTCAGGAAGACCAAGCGGCTGGCGATCGTATGCCGGCGCTTAGTTACGGTTTCCTTCGCGCTTTCCACTGGCTGTGGTTCGGCGCGAACCGGCTGAGCCGCTGCTGCGTTGTAAATTGAAGTCGTCATACCAGACCGTGCCAAAGATGGGACAGACAGAAGCGTCGTCGCAGGGTTGGCGAGTAAGTTTCACGATCACTCCATCGCTGTTCGGCTTTGTTTTGAAATCGAGCGCGATTCGCTGCCAATCATTCGTTCCTGTTGGCAACGGCGGCGAGCTGGCCAGCGGGGCATTGTCCGTGGCGCTGAGGATAGTGATCAGCGGCGGGCGTCCGGTGGTCAAATCGCTGGTGCGGGCCCAACACTCAAAATGGTACTGCGTGTTGGGCTCAACCGCGACGGCCTGCGATACGTGGATGACGTCGAGTTTGGTCGGTGCTCGAAAAACTATCCGCAAACTGGCGTGGCCGCTGTGCGCCTGCGCATCGACGGTCATCTGCGCCTGAGGCCCGGCAGCGATCGACCAGCCAAAACTATCTGAGCTGGTCAACGTCGTGCCGGCTTCGAATCCGCCGTTTATGAACTGTTCCGGCACCGGAAGCTTGCCGGTGTCCGGCTCGAGCTCGCGCATCACTACGAGAGCGTCGTGGAATTGCTTCGCATCGATCAGTTGTTTCTTCAGTTCCTCCGCCAGCTCGCGCTCATTATTTCGATTCTGGGTGCCGGACCAGACGCGCACCGCCTCGGCGAACTTCTGCCGACCCGCCAGATAGATGGCGAGTCGCACGCGCATCGCGGCCGAGGGACACGCGGCCTGCGCAATCGCCTCCACATCGTCCCCAAATACTTGCCCGGCCAGGTTGAATACCTGCTGCCGAATCTGTGGATCGGTTTCGCCGGCACGCGCCAATTGCCGGAAGGCTTCGTCGACCTTTCCCTCGCGTAGCAGTAGATTGCCAAAATACCAACGCGGCAGCGAATAGGCCGGTGCTAGTTCGACGGCGCGCCCGAGCGCCCGCTCGCCACCTGCGCTATCGCCCGCGGCTTCGAGGCCGCGACCGAGTTCCATCCAATAGCGGTAGTCGTTCGGCGATAACGTCACGGCGATCTCGTATTCATGCACCGCATCAGCCAGGTTGCTCGCGCTGAACTCTTTCTCTTCCAGCGCTCCCAGAGTCCAGTGAGCGAAAGGGTCGCGCGGAGCCCAACGTGTTGCTAGTCTGGCCAGCTCCGTAGCGCTCGCCGGGTTGTCCGCAGCGTACTCTGCGACCGTATCGCCGACATACCAGCGCACGACAAACCAGGCCGACAGGATCGCCAGCAACGCCGGCAGGATTACCAGCGCGCGGCGTGCCGGGGCCCGGAGGTCGATCGTGATCACGGACGCAGAGTTGGAGTTCGACACAGTCTGATTAAGGGGGAGTTATAAATCGCCGTTCCGGGCGGCTCGGGTGATCGGCGGCAGTCGCGTATCGTCAAGGTCCTCGATTCTGATCGACATTCGCTTCACTTCGATATTGTGCGCTTCGCATTCGCGCTGAATCTCGCTAGTGCGCTCGGCTGAAAGCCGCGGCGTGGAAATGAGTACCTGCTCGACCCGGTGTTGGTCAATAACTTTCTTGAGCAGGCCGTTGCCGCCGAAAACCCGAAAGCCGTGGATCACTTTGCCCTGCTTCATCGGATCGTCGTCCATGAAACCAACCGGCGAACAGCGCAAGTCGCGATTGTTGACCAGCTCCCGCAGCAGCAATTCGCCGGCGTCGCCGGCTCCGTAGATCAGAACCCGGCGGCCGGCACCGCCGTTCGCGACGGGAAGAACCTGCCGGAATAACCGAAAGGTCATGCGGCTGCCGGCCAGCAGCATCAGCATAACCAGAGCGTCAATCAGAAAAACCGCGCGCGAGAAACCCTGAAAGCGTAACTTGAAAAGAATGATCAGCATGCTCAAGATCGAACCGGCGGCCACGGCCTTTGCAAAGGACATCAAATCGTCGATGCTCGTATAACGCCAGATGCCGCGATAGACGCCAAAGAAAAGAAACGCGGCCAGCCGTACCACAACGAGGACCGGCAAAGTTCGCAGAAAAAGCCTCCATGCCGGACTATTCGAAACTGGTCCGAATTTGACCGCGTAAGCGGCCCAGTAGGCCAGCATGATCAAGACGATGTCGAGCAGAACTTCAAAAATGCGCCGTTTGTATGAGAAGTCAACCAGAAAAGCGAATGGCTTTTCGCCCGCCGCCACGGCCTGTTCCACTTCATCATACCCCTTGACTCCGGCAAGATAGACGCCGAGCAATGTCAGCCCCAGAGTGAAACCGGCAATCAAGGCAAGGCTGACGTCGGCCTTGATTGAGCGCACCGTAATCGCCAGCAACCCTGAAAGCCCCGCCAGACCGTAAAGCAACCAAACCGCGCGGCGTTCAGACATTCCCAGCGCCACCAGACGATGCGAGGTGTGGTCGCGGCCGCCCTGCGAAGCCGCGCGACCGGAAAGCTTGCGCAGGATAGTCACAAAGGTCGTATCAAAAATCGGGATGAAGAGGACCAGAATAGGCACCGCGAGCACGGGCACGAACGTGCGCGAGCGCCCTCCGGAAACATTCACCAACGCGGCGCTGGCGAGCAGGAATCCAATGAACATCGATCCGCAGTCGCCCATGAAAATCGTCGCGGGATTGGAGTTGTAAATCAGAAAACCGAGAAGTGCCGCCGCCAGCACCGACGACATCAAGGCTTCGGTCGGCTGGCCGCCGGCGATAAAGCTCACCGTAAGAAATACCGACGCAATGGACGCGATTCCCGCCGCCAGGCCATCCATGTTGTCCAGCAGATTCACCGCGTTCGTAATACCGATGAGCCAGAAGATCGTGATTACCATGTTGATGGGCAAAGACCTGGTCCAGGGCAGAGCCAGTCCGTAATAGACGACCACGGCCGCGCCCATTACCTGGCCGATCAGCTTCTGGTAAGGCTTGATGTGAATCAGATCATCGATCAGTCCCACGAGAAACAGGAAAGTGCTGGCGCCGACGATCACCCAACCGTAAGACGTGTGTGGAATCAGTGTGAGGTAAACGCCAATTACCGTAAGCCAAATCGCGATCCCACCAATCGTGGCTGTCGCATTCTTATGCCAGCGGTCGATCTTGGGTCGCGCCACAAACCCCTCGCGCCGGGCGAACGAGCGCACGAACGGCGTCAATGCCAGCGCCAAAGCGAATGACACTAAAGGCGGTATGAAGTTTAAGGCTCTAAATTGCATCCCGATTCGGCGTTATTAGGCAGCGCCAGAAAAACCTATTCGATTAGCGCGCCAAAGGCAAGTCATAAAACTTTCGTTGAGTTTGTTCACGACGAGTAGTCGAGAATCGGATCGGCTTGAGTGCGCAACTGTGGCTCCGGCTCGCACCTCGCCTTAGTCCCGAACCCGGGTTACCGTAGCAGCGAGATTGGCAACCGCGCCTAACCCCCGAAGCTCAAGTTGTTCCCAAGGCCTTGCGCAGCATTGCATTCCGGCAAAGTCCGGTTTAAGCTACGGGCCGTGAGGGTCTCCTCGTCGGGTGCTCGAAGCCCCAGGGCGGACCTCGACATGCGCGCACACCAAGAGCATCCCGTCAGTGACGCCTTCACTGGCCGTTCCGGTTTGTTTTTGATAGGTTAGCGGTCTATTAAAAGATCCACAGCATGCTTTTCAGCACTTCTGTCGCAATTTCGGTAAACGTTTCGTCAGCCGCCATCGCGGTCGACGGGGTAGACGGATCATCCATGTCGTCCATTGCCGTTCCAGTGCATGGAGGGGTATGGGTTTCGCCGGGCACACAAGGTTGCGTTTCGTCCGAGAAGGCGGGAAGGCCGAGCATGAGCGTCAACACGAGGACGCTGGTTAGTTTACGAAGTGTTTTCATGCTTTCTCCTGTTAGTGGACTAGCTGTTTGAGTTGAATTAGCGAACCGCTCAGCAAGAACTTAAGCGTCCTTCAGCAGACCTTCGCTGAGCGTGTCCGAACGGATACAGACTTAACTGCCGCAAAATTCTTATCTACTATACAGAAAGGTATGCATTCCATGAAGTTAACTACTCTAGCAGTCGGTCAATCGGCTGATCAATCCCTTTCGCCTTCAGAGCGCGCTCAGCGCTCCTGCCAAGTTGCGAAGCAGCTTGAGAAAGCGGGGGAGTACGAGGCAGCGTACGAGGCCTTGAGCGAATTCTGGCCAGAGCGCGAGGGGCCGCCCATGGTAAAGGGACTCGACCGCGCAGCGGAGGCTCAGGTCCTACTCCGAATTGGCTCGCTGGCGGGCTGGTTGGGCAGCGCGCATCAAACCGGGGGTAGTCAGGAGACGGCCAAGAACTTAATCACTCAAAGCATTCGGATCTTCGAAGAGTCCGGGCAGTCTGAGGGAATTGCTGAGGCGCATGCTGATCTCGCGCTCTGTTATTGGCGCGAAGGATCCTTTGACGAGGCGCGAATCAATATTGCGGCCGCGCTCAGTCTCTTGAAAAATGACACTAGCGAGCTACGAGCAATCTCCCTCATTCGGGCTGGCTTGGTGGAAGCAGACTCACAGCGACTGAGTGAGGCATTGCGCTTCTATAAAGAAGCGGAGTCTTTGGTTGAGCAGAGTAACGACGATGCTCTGAAAGGGGCTTTCCACAATGAGTTCGCACTCTTGTTCAGAAGGCTTGGATTGGCCGAGAATCGTAGTGACTACACCGACCGGGCACTAATCGAATATGCCGCCGCCAGCTATCACTTTGATCGAGCCGGCCATGCCCGTTATTGTGCCCGCGTTGAAAACAATCTTGGCTATTTGTTCTTCACCATCAACAGATTTCAAGACGCGTATCTTCATCTCGATCGGGCGCGGCGAGTGTGTGCCGAAGTTGGTGACAATGGCACGGCATCCCAGGTCGACGAGACGCGTGCGCGCGTGTTACTAGCCGAAGATCGTCTCGACGAAGCCGAGCGATTCGCGCAAGCTGCCGTGAAAACGCTCGAGCGTGGCGGCGAGCAGTCTTTGCTGGCGGAAGCGCTGACGACGCACGGGACTGTGCTGGCGCGCATGGGCAAGATTGCGCGGGCGAAAGCTGCGCTGCAACGCGCGATCGAAGTCGCTCAAACGTCGGGCGATCTTGAAAGCGCCGGCCGGACCCACCTCAGCACCATCGAAGAGCTTGGCCCACAGATCTCGGTTGACGAAGTGGTTTCGAATTACAAGGCGGCCCTGGATCTGTTGGAGGCTTCGCAGGACCCAGCGGCGACAAAACGATTAATCTCATGCGCGCAAAAGGTGATCGGCACTCTGAAGATGGCCGACGATAGAGATGTCGACTTGGACGTGAGTGCGGACGGAAGGAGCTGGGACGGCTTTTCGTTCAAGCAGGAGGTGCTCGACTATGAAAAGGCGATCATCTCGCGCGCCCTCCGGGACACCGGCGGCGCCGTAACCAAGGCTGCGCGACTTCTGGGCTTCAACCATCATCAGAGCTTGATTGCTCTAATCAATAGTCGCCATAAGGGTCTGCTTGGGGTGAGATCAGCGGTCAGGAGGCGCAGGCGCAGCATCATCAAGGCCGGTAAGAACAGCAGCAACAAGCAGGCGCTGGCGCGTTGAAACCCTAGCCGCGGCCGACGGACATTTGTTCGCTGTGAAATTCGATCACGCTGTCGAGAATTCCGTCGAGTGATTTTTCCGGCTGAAAGCCAACCCGACCATTCACTTTCGAGATATCAGGAATGCGCCGGGGCATGTCTTCGAAACCTTCCTCGTAAGCTTCGTCGTATGGGACGAACGTGATTTCCGACTTGGAATTCGTCAGCTCTTTAACTTTCCGGGCCAGGTCAAGGATGGTGATCTCCTGATTCGAGCCAACGTTGAAAACCTCGCCAACCGCGCTTTCATCGTCCATCAATTTCATCAACGCGCCAACCACGTCCCCCACATAACAGAAACATCGCGACTGTTCGCCGCTGCCGTACACGGTAATGGGCCGGCCTGAGAGCGCCTGCTTCACAAAAGTTGGGATCACCATTCCGTACTGGCCGGTTTGGCGTGGTCCGACCGTGTTAAAGAGCCGCACGATCACGGTCGGCAATTTCTTTTCGCGCCAGTATGCCAGGGCGAGAAACTCGTCGATCGCTTTCGAGCACGCGTAGCTCCAACGACCTTTCGTCGTCGCGCCCATGACCAGATTGCCGTCCTCTCGAAACGGAACCTCAGTGCTCAGCCCGTAGACTTCCGAGGTTGAGGCGACCAGAACTTTTTTCTTCTTCTTGCTGGCCAAAGAGAGCACGACTTCGGTTCCATGGACATTTGTCTCGATGGTGCGCACGGGACTTTCAACGATTAGCTTGACGATCTTTCAGATGCTGAATGTTACTAAAGCTGCCGGTCGAAAGGTCGTCGACAATAAAGACTTCGTCGCCGCGTTCAAGATACGCGTCGGAAAGGTGAGAACCGATGAAACCCGCTCCTCCCGTGATCAGAACTCGCAAACTCCAAACCCCCTTCAAACGATGTCATCAAACGCGAGGCGTAAGTCTAGCACGGTAATCGCCGGCGGCAGGTTCCGCGCCAGCGGTTGCGCCTTCGCTGGCTGCGGGGTCCGTAGCAATGAGTTGGCTGTACAACTGTGTCATGTCCGCCAACAAGCGTTCCTTTGCATAATTTCGCAAGACAAAATCTCGGCCCTTCACACCCAAATCAATCCGCAGCGATTCGTCCTCTATCAACCGGGCCAGCCCGCGCGCCAGGCCTTCTGCGTCTCCGCTTTTTGCCAGTAATCCGCGTTCGCAGATTGCATAGCGCGGTTCCGCATTACCGGTCGAGACGGTTGGCCCTAACAGATCGACGACGCCGCCCACCTCAGTTGCGATTACCGGACGCGCATTTGCCATCGCTTCGATCAGAGTCAACGGCGTGCCCTCGTTCAAGCTGGTGAGGGCTACAATATCGAGCCCCGGATAGAAATTCTCTGGATCGTTCCGCGTGCCGAGAAACACGACATCATCGACCGGCAAAAGCGACTTCGCTTCCGCTTCGAGCGCAGAGCGCAGCTTTCCGTCACCTATGATCACAAAGCGCACGCGGCGCGTTTTCACCAGAGCCCGGCACGCGGCCGCGGCCCGCAAAAACAGCGCGTGATTCTTGACTTCGGTCAAACGCCCGACGATGCCAACCAGCAATTCGCTGTCAGAAACTTTAAGCTCCGCCCGCAGTCGCGGTCGTCGCTCCTGCCAATCGGCGAACGCGTTGGTGTCGATGCCCAGCGGAATCACCGCGAACTGCTTCCGCTGTCCGACTCGAAACGTCTCGTTGATCTCGTTGAGCTGTTGAGTGCTGACGACGACGATGCGATCCGTGGCCAGTCTGGCCAGCAGTCTCTCAATGCCGAGAAACAGGCGTGTCTTCACCCGGCCGTAGTAGCTATGAAAGACGTGGCCGTGATACGTGTGCACGAAGCGGCATGCGCGCGGCCTTCCGATCAGCGTCGCGGGCGTAAGCCAGCGATACATTAATCCCGCGACCCGTCCGACCGTGCCGGCTTTGGCCGTGTGCGTGTGCACGATGGCCGGCCGCTCGCGCCGCATCAAACGGAAAAGTTTCCAGGTGGTGAAGGCATCCCGGAGCGAGATCTCGCGACTCATGTCCGGAATGATTAGCGGCGCAATTCCGGCGGCAGCCGCGGCGTAACTCATGTCGTCTTCACCCGGCGGCACGACTCCGGCGACCAGCAGAGTGTCATAACCAGCGGATTTCATTCCGTGGGCCAGCCAGACCACGTGACGCGCCGGTCCACCGACGTTGAGGCGAGCGATGATGCGAAGGATCTTCATTGCCGATTGCTCATTTCCAATTGCCAATTGCTAATTTGCCAACTGCTAATGCCTGGCGTCTCAGGCTTCGCAATCTACTCTTGATTTCAAATTGGAAAGTGGAAATCGAAAATCGGCAATGGCTTAATCGTCCATCCGAAAGATCGTTTCCGGATCGTCTTCGTGTCGAATCTCGTCAATTGGTTCGCGCCGCTGCTCGCCCATGTAGAGGCGGTTCGGGCAGTTGATCACGATGCCGTCAACGGTGCCGGCATTTTGATACGCATGGACGACACCTTTGGGGACTACCACGGCGGTGGGATTATCCGCCCCGACGACAATCGTCATCACCTTCCGGAACGTCGGCGAATCGGGCCGGTTGTCCCACATGCGAAGTTTGAAATTCGAAGGGCCGATGAAGCAAAACAGGTCAGCTTGATCGACGTGTTCGTGCGGCCCGCGCGCGACTCCCGGTCGGGTCGAGGAGATGTAGGCCATGGCCGGGAAAAACTCGGCGGCAAGTTCGTCATGACGAAACAATTCCGTCAGCCAGCCGCGCCGATCGTCGAACTTGCGCAGTTCGCGCACCAACACGTCTTTGATCTCGCCGATCTGAAACTCAGGCATTAGCGCCGGCCTCTGCTGCATTTTCAAGCTCCAAATTGTTGGCGCCGGTCTCGGCGACGAGATTTGAAGCGTGCAGCAGGCTTTCAAAAGTGCCCGCGTCGCTCCACCAACCCTCCAGCACGTCCCAGGTCATCTCGCCCCGCTCAATATAAGCGTTGTTCACGTCGGTAATCTCCAATTCGCCGCGTCCCGACGGCTTCAAAACGCGAATGATTTCAAACACGCGCTGGTCGTACATATAGATTCCGATTACCGCGTATTCGGACTTTGGCTCGGCCGGCTTCTCTTCGATCTTCACAACCCGCTGGCCATCGAGCTGCGGAACACCAAAGCGTTGCGGGTCCGTAACTTTCTTCAAAAGAATCTTCGCGCCCTGGCCTTGCTCGCAATACGTATCGACGGCCGCGCGAATATTTCCCTGAATGATATTGTCGCCGAGCACCACGCAAACCGGTTCGCCGGCGGCGAAGTGCTCAACCAGCGAGAGCGCCGCGGCAATTCCACCTTCGCCTTCCTGATAAGTGTAGTTGAGATGCTTCAGCCCGAAAGCTTTTCCATTGCCCAGGAGTTTCAGGAAGTCACCCGCTGAGTTTCCGCCGGTGACGATCATGATGTCGGTAATACCGGCGTTGACCAGCGTCTGAATCGGATAAAAGATCATCGGCTGATTGTAGACCGGCAGCAGGTGTTTGTTTGTCACCGCCGTCAGCGGCCGCAGCCGCGAACCTAAACCTCCTGCAAGAACGACGCCTTTCAATCGAGAACCTCCTCAGTCGATGAATCTTTCGAACCACAATTCAAGCATCAAAAGCGACCACAGCCGCTGCGAATGATCAGCTTTCGCGTCAACATGCCGATTGACAAAGCTGCGCACGGCCTCAGGCTTGAACAAGCCCCGCGAAAGCGCTTTGTCAGAGAGCAATGTCTCGCGCAAGAACGGCTGCATCGCGCCGCGAAACCAGTAACCGATCGGCACGCCGAAACCCATTTTGCTGCGCGTCAAGTTTTCTTCGGGCACTAATGTTCTGAGCACCCGCTTCAGCAAATACTTCGTCGTCAGGCCGCGCAGCTTCAAGTTCTCCGGCAAGCTGGCAGCATATTCCATCACATGATGATCGAGAAACGGCGAGCGCGCCTCCAGCGACACGGCCATGCTGGCAATGTCCATTTTGACCAGCAGATCGTTCGGCAGGTATGTCATCGTATCCGCCAGCAGCGCAGCGTCAACGATGCCCGCGCCGTTTGCTTGGGCAAACCACGGTTCGATGATGCTGGCCGTGCGGTATTGCGAAGTCTCATGCCCGAAGTCATCAGAATACAAATTGCGCCGGGCGTCCTCGTCGAACGCGCTGATCCAGCGCAGATAGCGCTCGACCGCCGGTTGGGAAGCAGCGGTAAGGAAGCGCTTCGCGCGGCGCAATATCCGGGGCCGGTCTTCAAAGCCCGGAAACGCTTGCGAGATCCGGGCAATCGCGCCCGCCCCCGGCAACGCGCCATACTTCTGCGCGATACTCATGGCCGCATAGCGCTGATAGCCGGCGAAGCATTCATCGCCGCCATCGCCATTCAGCGCCACCGTTACGTACTGACGAGTTTCGCGCGAGACGTAATAGCTGGGAATCGCCGACGAATCCGCGAACGGCTCGCCGTAGTGTTCGACCAGCGTCGGCAGAATTTCCATGGCATTCGGCCGGACGATAAACTCGTGATGATCGGCGCCGACGTGCTCGGCGACGCGCCGCGCGTGATGCAGTTCGCTGAAATCCTGCTCGTCAAATCCGATCGAAAAAGTCTTGACCTGCTCAGACGACTCCTGGGCCATCAAGGCCACAACGGCGCTGGAATCGATGCCGCCGGAAAGAAATGCGCCCAGCGGTACTTCCGACATTAAGCGCACGCGTACGGCTTCGCGCAGCAACTCAACCACGCGTTCGCCGGCTTCCGCTTCGTTGACATCGACCTTCTTTGAAAAATCGAGTTGCCAGTAACGCTCAACCTTGATTTCGCCATTTCGCCACAGTAGCGAATGGCCTGGCTCAAGCTTGCGAATCGCGCGATAAGCCGTCAGTGGCGCGGGCACGCAAATGAACGCGAGATAATAGTGAAGCGCTTCAAAGTCGACGTCGCGGCTGACGGCTGGATGTTCGAGCAGGGCGCTGAATTCAGAACCAAAAACCAAATGGCCGTTCACTTGCGCGTAAAGCAGAGGCTTCTTGCCGACGCGATCGCGCGCCAGAAAAAGCGACTTGGTTCGCTCGTCCCAAATTGCAAACGCGAACATGCCCCGCAGATACTTTGGACAGTCTGTCCCGTACTGGTCATAGGCGTGTATGATCGCTTCAGTGTCGCTGTCGGTGTAAAACTTGTGGCCGAGACTCTCCAGTTGCGCGCGCAGCTCGCGGTAGTTGTAAATTTCGCCGTTGAAAACAATCCAGGCAGTCTGGTCCTGATTGTGAATCGGTTGCTGGCCGTGCGCGAGGTCGATGATTGAGAGCCGGCGCATCGCCAGTCCGACGCCGTCGCCGAAATAAAAACCATCGTCGTCCGGCCCGCGGTGCCGAATCGCCGCGTTCATGCGCGCGAGCAACTCGCGGTCGACCGGACCGCCGTCAGCGCGAACAATGCCTGCTATGCCACACACTTTGTTTTCTTGATAATTAAGGCGCGCCCCGAAGGATAAGTCTTGCGCTTCTGCGCTGCATCTGCATGACTTTCCGCTGGAACAGGCCTTAATATTAGCGGACGCTCGCGGCCATGTCCAAGATGCAGTTGGTTCTCGGTGAAGAAAACGATCCGGAAACTCAAGGGTACCCTAAAGTCGCGCCCAGTTCTTTTCCTGGGAGCCGCCGCTCTGTTGCACATTTCGGTCGCCGCAGCAATTCTCACCGTGGGCAGGTATCAGCTAATGCCGGCGCAGTTTCGCGCCAACGGACTCGGCGAATTTGCCTCCGATTGTTTCCCGTACCAGGAAGAAGTGGCTGACCTGGTTGAGGTGCTAAAGAACAGTGGTCCGGTGACCTGGGCCACCTGGCCCACGCAATTGCACGTTCGTCTTTACTCACTCCCGGTGGCCGCTGTTTCTCGCTGGATGGGCTTTAGCGTTCTCGCGATCGAACCTCTGAATCTGGTTTACTATCTGGCAATCCTGACGCTCGTCTTTAAACTAGGAAAGGAAGTCTTTGATTATCGGGCGGGCTTGATGGCCGCAACAATCGTCGCCCTATGGCCTTCCTTGTTGCTACACACCATGCAGTTGCTGAGGGACCCGCTGTTGCTCGTAGCCGTCCTGGCTCTGTTTCTGGCCATGACCCGAGGTCTGAAGCGTAACTATCCCTGGCATCGTGGTGTGCTGGTGGGAATCGCGGCGGCGCTGTCGATCGTCATGATCAGAATTGTCCGCCTGCCGATGTGGGACCTGACTGGCGCCATGGTTGGATTGTTCGGTGTGTTTCTGCTTGCTCGACTAGTGCGTGAGCGGCGCGTTCTGATCGGCAATGTTGGCCTGGCGGCGATCATGATCGCGGCCTTTGTAATCACCCCTCACTTTCAGTCGGCATTTCGAAATCAACAGCACACCAAGGCCAGACGACGAGTCCTTCCCGAACAAATCCAGGCACTTCCCATTGGGGAGCAGATTGGAATACGTCGCGCCGGGTTTGGCCTGGAAGCCGCTGACCCGGAGCGGAGCACGCCGTGGGGATCCGTAATAGATCCTGAGGTGCGCCTCGAAAGACGCGCGGATATCATTCGCTACCTGCCACGCGCGGCCGTCATTGGATTCTTCGCACCATTTCCAAACATGTGGCTGAACTCGGGCACGGAAGTTGGTATCAGTGGCAGAATTCTTTCCGGCCTGGAAACTCTGGTAACTTACGCGATTGAATGTTTCGCTTTGGCCGGACTCTGGCGCGCGCGCAGGGAATTAGCAGCCTGGCTTCTTTTCACCATCTTGGCAATAGGAGTGATTGCGCTGGGTCTGGTAGTCAATAATATCGGCGCCTTATACCGACTGCGCTACTCGTTCTGGATATTGATCGTCGTCCTCGGCGCGGGCGGCGTGCCGTACCTCTTCGGAAGAAAATCATCGAGCGCGGTCCCCCAGCCGGAATAGCTTGCGCGCGGAATAGGCTGTAGCGGCCTTAATCCACTTTGGCAAGTACCGAATTCCCCGCCTCGCCAATTGATCCGTTCGCAGCCAACGCCCGATGGCCAACGGGTGCAACAAGAAGGCTTTGGCTAAGCGTAACAGCTCAAGGGCGCGGATCCACTCGATTTCGGGATGCGCCGACATGATTGAGTTACAGTTCGACAGGTTTTCCAGCAGCCATAACTGATCCAAAAAGTTCCGGCGACTAGCGATGTTCTGGAACGAAGTTGAATCCGAGTGAAACCGAAACGCGGTGAGCTTCTCAGGTAGAAACCCAATATCATAGGACCACATGATCCTGAGCCACATCTCTATGTCACACACCTGATACAGGTTAGGATTGAACAATCCTAATCGGGTGAAGCACTCTTTTCTGATGAGCACCGACGACGGCTCGCCAATCCAATTGCCCCGAAATCCGCGATCCAGATACTGAGTAAACAAATCTCTTCCGGAATTGACGGGTTCGATGGCGCGAAACCTGGTGTGGAGAGTGGTGCAGTTCTGCAACCAAATCTTTGTCAGCTCTGCTTCAGGATCCCCTTCCACAATGACGTCGCGGGGCGAAAAAACCAGGCCGACACTCTCGTTTGAAAGGAGCAACCTCATCATCCGTTCGACGCACTCCGGATACAAGATGTCATCGTGGAAGAGAAACTTGATGAAATTCCCGCGCGACATTTCTATACACTTATTCCAGTTATGCGCCAGGCCTATATTCTGCTCATTAGCCAGCAGCCGGATCCGTTCGTCGTCAACCGAGCGGATCAATTCAACCGTTTCATCGGTCGACCCGTCATCGATAATCAACAGTTCCAAACGCGGATAGGTTTGGGCCAGCGCTGATTCAAGACAGACCTGAATCCAACGGGCCGCGTTGAAGGTGGGAATGCAGATGGAAACCAGGGGGGACGTAGGGTCGTCGGAAAGATGCCGCGAGGTGGCGGTCATCTGCTTATCAAGTTCAGCCGAGCCGCGTCCGTCTTCTGGACGAATAGATTCGTGTGACATAACTGGCGTGAGGATAGACGCGAATCCTTCGAGGTCGAAGCGGCAACCGACTACTCGAACCTCATGGAGGATCTTCTGGCTTTTGAGGAACTTTGGATCGCTTCCTCCCGGGCGGTACTGGTACTCGAGGCATGCTCAGTAAACTCATGATAACGAACGTTGGAAGAAGCCGGCATCGGGTGCCGGCCTAAAACGTCTTCATACAGAGCCTCGTAAGCCGAGTCGATATCTTTGAGCGGGAAGTGCTTCAACACTCGCTCGCGTGCCGCTCTTCCCAATTTTTCGCGGCCCCCAGGTCCAAGTTCGACCAGTTCCTGCATGGCGCCGGCGAGCGCCTGCGCATTTCTGGGCGGCACCACGCGTCCGGTTTCGCCAACAATCCACAACAGGTCGCTCACGTCCGTCACCACGCAGGGAACGCCGCAGGACATTGCTTCACCGATGACGTTGGGAAAGCTTTCGGCGCACGATGAGGAAGTCGCAATATCAAGCGCCGCGGTGACTCGCGGCATGTCCTGACGTTGGTCCAGCAGATGCACGCGCTCAGTTAGCTTCAAGTCATCAATCAGCTTGCACAAAGATGGATTAACCCAATTGACTCCGTCGCCGCAAAGGACAAATTGCACATCCGGATGTGTCTTGAGTAAAAGCCCGGCGGCGTGCAAAAAGTTAGCGTGATCTTTCACGGGGTGATAACGACTGACGAGGCCAATCAGGAGCGTTTCGTCAGGGATGCCCAACTCTACCCGAACGCTGTTGCGAGCTTCCTGGGAAGGAGTGAACAAGCTCGTCATGAAGCCGTTGGGGATGACCAGGCTGTCCTGCAGCTCATAGCCAATGGCTCCATGTTGCGCGGCCGCGATTCTGGAGTTGTAGATAATCTTGGCGGGCCTCTTTGATAAGTGCGCCAGGAACCTGATGATCGCCGCAGTCGCGCGCTTTTCGTAATTGAACCCGTTGAGTGATTGGCGAATGTTCCAAACCACCGGCACTGAACGACCAGCAAACGCCCCTCCGACCAGCGCAGCCAAACTGCCGTGATACATCCAGCCCTGGATTAAGTCCGGCTTCAGTCGACGCATCAGCCGAATCAGGCGCCAACATGACGTGGGGGTCGGTACTCCCAAACGCATCGCTACGTTGTACACCGGTACATCCAGAGCTTCGATGCGGCGATGTAATTGCCCGCGGTTTCTAAGGGCGACGACGATTGGGTCAAAGCGCTCTCGGTTCACCTGAGAGAGCAGCTTATAGAGCATCATCTCAGCCCCGCCGATCGAGACGTCGTTAATTATATGAACAAGTCTTATCCTGGTTGAGCTGGACTTCGAGCCAATCGGCTCGTTAGGCAAGGGGCGTGGTGACGGCGCGCGTCTCAGGCGCGATTTGTGGCCTGGCAAAAGAGTCATTTGCTGGATCTTTCCCAGAAGGTTGATGAACTTAACCGATCACGAGAATAGATTCAAGCCCTATTAATATGAACTCGGGTTTCGACCGGACCAGACGCGTAATCCGTCGGCCACACTATTCATCGCAATTTTCGTCGAATTTGTTGTCAGTTGTGACGTGCTATAGTGCTAATCTGTCAATCAGAATCGGATCAAAAGGGGCCAGGTCCATCGACCCAGGGTTTCCGGCTTCGGTGGATGAAAGAAGCAACCGCAATCATGGCTTTGCCAGGATAATGATCAAAGTCACGGCCCTCACATCGGGAAGGAATGTTCCCTCCAGCCGGTTCCGGGTCCGGCAGTTTATCGAGCCGCTGGCTAATCTCGGAATCCAGGTTTCCGAGTATCCGCTCCGGCTCAGAAAATACACGCCGAACATCTCTCCGCCAATTCGATTCCTGCTGAACTCCGCCAAGACCGCGGCTCGGGTTCCCGGATTGCTTGCTGCGAGAACGAGTGACATCACCTGGCTGGAGCGGGAACTGGTCCCGCGCAGATTCACGCTCGAGCGCCGGGCCGGCAGCAAACAATTGTTTGATGTGGACGATGCCATCTGGTTAACCGGTGATCCAGGTTTCTCTGAAGAGATAGCGACTAAGAGCTACGGCGTGATCGCCGGCAACGAGTTTTTGGCTGAGCATTACCGATCGGTGGGAGCCAGAGCCTGGGTTGTGCCAACGTCGATAGATACTGATCGGTGGCAACCAGGGCCGAAGCCGGAAGACGATAGCTGGGTAATCGGCTGGACCGGTACGTCGTCAAACCTCCCAAGTCTGGAAAGTTTGGAAGAGCCTCTGGCCGATTTCCTGGCACAGCATCCTGAAGCGAAACTGCTGGTCGTTTGCGATCGCAGACCCTCACTCAAGAAAATCCCGCCGGCTCAATGGAGTTTTGAGCGCTGGTCGAGCGCGCGCGAGGTTCAGTTAGTTCAGCGGATGAACGTCGGGCTGATGCCCTTGCCAGATACTGAATGGTCGCTGGGGAAATGCGCTTTCAAGATGATCGTCTATATGGCTGTGGGCATCCCCGTCGTGGTCAGCCCGATCGGCGCTAATAAAAACATTCTGCAACAGGCGGATGTCGGACTGGCTGCAGTTATGGCCAACGATTGGTACGAAGCGTTGCGACTCTTGTTTTGTGATCGAAAGCGCGCGGCCAGCCTGGGCAGTGCGGGCAGACAACTTGTCGAAGAGGGCTATTCGGTTAGAAAGAACACCGGCGCGCTGGCCAGGATATTTAAAGAAGCAGCCGGTTTCTAACCTGCCTGTTCGGGGTCCTTCAGCCGGGGTTTAATCGGCATCGGCCCTCTCCCGCCGCTATCGCGGCCGGGACCGTTTCTCTTTCTCTTCCTTTCGCTTCCGCGTTTTTTCTTCTCCCTTTTCTTTCATCAGCACGAAACCCACTGCCACGAAAACAAAATAAAAGATCAAGAGTTGCGCGCGCTGACGATACGCAGTACCCACGTTTCCCTGAAGCACAGAGTACGTAAGAGTAAGCAGCACAGTGAAGATGAGAATCGGCGCCATTTATCGTGAACCACAACCCCATCACGAGTAACGGAATGCAACACCACCACACGATCATTTCCGGCAAGGTAATCAGCGCCCGCAGTGAACCAAACTGCCAGGGGAACGGCGCGAAGAGCAAATAGCTGAACCCAAGCGGAATAGCACCCAGGGCACCCGCAGGCGTCGACACGTCAACGTCTTCACCGAACCCGGACTGGGCCGATCTGGCTGCATCCTGCCGCATTACCTGTAGATTCCGAAGGCTGCCGAAGGTCTCGAACTGCGCCGACGCATAGCGGCTCACTCCAAAGTATCCGAGCACTACGCCAATCGTGATCATGATAATGAACTGGCGGGCGAAAGACTTCGCTGAAAGCGGACGCCGTCCCAAGACAAAAGCCGCGGTAACGGCTACGACCACAATGTAGAAAACATAGAAGCGGAGCGTAATGAGAGCGCAGAGGGCCAGGGCGAGGGCCACCATGTATTTCACGCTTAGTCGGTTTCCGAGCTTTAAGGTTGCCAGCATCGACACCGTCAGGAGAAACACGATCGGGCCGTCCTTCAAGCCCTGAGCAGACCACAACACCAGCGACGGGAAGAACGCCGAAAGTAGAGCACAGGTCCGCGCCGTCCTCTTGTTGGGAAAAATCTCCAGCCCGATCAGGTAGGCAACTGGTACTGTGGCCGCGCCCAGAACGGCATTAACATACTGAATTGCGAGCATGTTTCGACCGATCACTTTGTAGATCACGGCGACCATGTAGATCATTCCCCAGCCGCTGGACCTGCCGCCGCCGGTAAACAGATCGACCATGCCCTGGTAGTACTTATCGCCAGCCCAGCTTCGCAACAGAGCATCTCCGAAGAAGTCGTAGGTAAAAGCATCGCCGCCGAAAAACTCCTGCAAGTGAAAGGTGTAAATCAACGTGCCCAGCAACACCCGGACCAGGAGCGCGGCGACGAACAGGCGAAGCAGGAACTTGCGGTCGTCCTTGATCCAATAAACCATGAAGCCGACCACAGCGGCCAAGGGCAATGTAACCAGCGTCGCCAGCCCACCGTCGGCGGGAGCCACCACCAGAACGGCCGCGAACATCGCGAGGGCGAGAAGTGTTAGTAAACCGTTCAAGCCTTATTCCTCTCTTGATCTATACATCGTCCGGTAAATCGGGACGCGTCTTTCGCTCGATCAGAAATCTATCGTCAGCGCTCAGTTCCTTGATTGGCTTCGCGGGAACCCCGGCGATGAGCCAGCCTTCCGCCTCGATCTTCCCGGTAATCACGGCGCCAATCCCGATGATGCATCGCGACGGGATGCAACCTCCCGGGGCCACCCGGACTTCGGATCCCACATAAGCAAAGTCGCCGATGCTGACGGGTAGCGTGCGCTGCCGATTGTGTGTCCACAGCGAAGAGTTGCGCCCGCCGATGATCGCTCGCCGGCCAATCTCGACGCGATCCGTAAAGTCAATCTTGTGCCCCGTGGTGACGATGCTCCCGGCACCCAGAGAAAAGCGTGGATCAACCGGATTTACGACCTCGGGTTCGCGAATAGAGTTGATTTCATTTAGCCGCAGCAGCTCAGAGTAGCGGGCCAGGTTCACCTCATCGCCGCCACGGATGATGTTCAAGTGTCCGATTCGCACGTGATCTCCCAGCGTCACCTTCTTCACTCCGATAACTACGTTCAGGTGTCCGATCTGCGAGTCGTCGCCGATCTCACACACACCGGCCTCAAGAATGCTGAGTCCGATTCGCACCCGCTTTCCCACTCGGTATCCAAAGAAAAACCGGTAACACGGGCGCTTCAGAAATGATGGGAGCAGCGCCACGCAAGCGAGCACAAGCAGCTTGAATTTACTGGTTCGATGCATTCGTTCCTGGCTCACTCACGCCGGTTTCGCGGCTTCACGTAACGCTTCCGCGAGCTTGTCGGCCTGCGCCCGCAGTTCGTAATGCTCAACGGCGTGACGCCGCCCCGCGGCGCCCATGCTTCGTCGCCGCTCACCGTCGGAAAGCAGTGTCTCTAACGCTTGCCGCCACTCGTCAACGGTCGTGGCGAAGAAATGCGTCGTGCCGGCTTCGCCAATTTCCGCCGAGCCGCCCACCGGCGTTGCTACGTAAGGAATGCCCACGGCCATGTATTGTATCGCCTTAAATCCAGACTTTCCGGAAGCCCATTTGCCGGAATATAAACTGGCGTCGATGGGATAGAGCCCGATGTCGATCGATTGAAAGTCCGAAACTTCGCGCTCCAGCGTCCACGGCAGGTTCTCAACTTCCACGCCCGGAATGCTAACTTCGTCTTTGCCCGCGCCCACGATCTTCAAACGGAATCTATGCTCCTTAGCCAACTCACTCAACACCGGAAAAATCGATTGCAGATAGGGAAAAGTTGAATGCGTCCCGATCCATCCGAGCACTACTGGATCGTCGTCGCGGCGCGGCGCCGGCTGAAAAATTGCCGTGTCAACCACGGTCGGAATGATCCGGGCGCGCGCTCCCTTAGTTTCCACGTATTCGGCAATCGAGCGGTTGCCGCAAGTTACGATCGCGGCCCACTTAATCAAATCGTCCGTCTTGCCGAACCACTTCAAAGCGGAACCGGCGCCGCCGTAAGTCGGACTAGTATATGAGACGTAAGTGGCGTCGTCCAAATCGAGCACCATCGGACGCTTCGCGGCGCGCGTCGTGAGCCACTCGATTAACGGCGGGCCGAAAATCATCGCTTCACGCTGAATCAGAACGACGTCGGCACTTCTGGCCGCCGGCAGTTCATTGAACCGCAACAGAGCTGATTTGATGAGTCCGGCCACTTTCCGCAGCCAGGCCCCGGGCTGATACAATCGCCCGAAAAGTTTCGCGTCGATAAAGGGATGGATCGTAAGTTCAATGTCCCGCTCAGCCAACGGCGCGACGAACTGTGCCAGACGATAACGCGTGGCTGCTGCTTCCGTCGGGTATGATGCTAAGGCGAGAACTTTCATTGGAGCGTAAACCGATGACGACCGTAGGAGAGGAACAGCACATCAAACTTTACTTCTGACTTGCCAGGACGTTTTCGTAAAGGCGCGTATAGCGATTGCCGCCGACCGTCCGCACGTCAAACAGTCGTTCGGCTACTTCTCGAGTTCGCCGGCGCGTTTGCTCCGCATATCCGGCAAAGCCTTCAATCAGGGCGGATGCATTAGCGTATTCAGGTTCGTTGAAATCATGAACCAGAGCGCCAACTTTTTCGCGAGTAATCAAAACATCTGAATCGCCAACGCCTTCGTTAATGATCAAGGGGAGACCGCAGCCGAGATATTCTGCATACTTTGTCGGCGAGGAAGCCAGTTTCGAAAAGCAGGGTTTGATAAACGCGAGTCCGGCATCAGCGGCAGATAGATACGAAGGCACATCTCGTGACGTGGATGCCACTACGGTATAGTCCGATTCGCTGACTCCCCGGGCTTTCATCAGTTCATGCACACGTTCGTGACGGGCCGGGGTCAGCCAGAGGAAATGCGCATCAGGCGTTCGCCGGCGCATCGTCACAAAAAAGTCAGCCATACTCCCGGTTAAATACCAACCATCAATCGATCCACTATAAACAAGGACAAAGCGATCCTGTAGCCCGAGTTCGGCTCGGCGGCGAGCGCGATCTTCGAGGCTGAAGCGGAACAGTTCCAGGTCGGCGCAGCAGGGTACAACCTGATGCGCGACGCTGCGGTTTCGCAGGCTGTCCCACTGATTGATCAGCGGCCAGATTCTTTCGGTCAAGGTAACTACGCCATCCGCAGCAGCGAGCGCGCGAGCTTCCACGGCCTTGGTGATCCTATAGGGAATGGAGTCCTTTCGCCAGTGGCCCGCATCGGCGTATTCTTCCGCCAACAGTCCGCGCACATCGAAAATCATTTTGACGCCAAAGCGCCGCTTTAAGCGTAGAGCAATCGCCGCCGGGATGTGGCTGCGCGCGTGGATCATTTCAATCTGTGTACGCCGCACCAGCCGGCTGCCGTATCGTATTCCGGCCCACACGTCATAGCCCGTCGCCGGTAGCGACGGCGACCTGTGGTAAGGCAGCCAGTGCCAATCGATCTCTGACTCGGCCAGCTCCTGGCGCAGATCTGCGGACTGCTCGAGCCCGGCACGCGTGTAAGCGTGGTCGCGCTCAAAGCTTAACAAAGTAAAGCTGACGCCTTCCTTGCTCAGCTCTTTCAGATAGGGAATAACCTGGCTCTGGCCCAGAGGGTCGAGCATCCCGTTATATGAGATAAAGAGGACGCGTTTGCCTTTAAGCGTCATCCTTGTTACCTGCGCTTCTGCGGTTCGGATGAAGCTTATCCTTTACCACCCAACCGAGGCTCCCGATGAAAGTTGCCGCATCAATTGTGGCCAGAAGCGGAATGAGCAGGACCATTCGTAACAGGTTGCCACCGACGCCTGCCGGGTATTGGTTGCGGTTTCGGCTCAGAGCGACAATGGAACGAGCGCCTAGCATCAACAGCCACAAGGCCCCGGTTACCTCCAGCCACCACCAGCCGTTAAGGGCGAGCGCGGGTAAAGCAAGGATCAGAATTACTGCGTAGTACTTGAAAATGTTTGCCTGCCATTGTCTCCACAAGCCGGCCCGGAGGTTGTGGCGTGAATATGAAGCGAAGCGTTTGAAGGTGCGCCACAGAGTGGGTTGAATGTTCCAATGAACCAGAGCCTGGGGGGCATATACTGTACGGAATTTCGCTTCCTTCACTTTAGCCATGAACAGGATGTCTTCTGCGGATCGCAAGTGTTCCGGGAAACCACCAACAGCCTGCCAGACCGAGCGGCGCATCATCGCCGACGCGATAAAGTGTGACCTCATCAAGTTACCATGAGTTTCCGTAGGCGGTTGCAGATAGGCAATTGCCGCGCATTCTTTGAAGAAGCTGTCAGTGACAGGTTCCCATCCTCCATAAACGACATCCGCCGCCTGTTCCTGTTCTATTCGCGCGGCAAGTGCCGCCAGCCAGTTGCTCGCGGGACGGATTCCGGCATCCGTGAAAGCCAGCCACTCGGACGAGGCATGCGCTGCCGCCAGATTGCGTCCGCGTCCGGGGAGCGCGACTTCTTCACGAATGAGATGGATTGGCGCCCCGCGCGTTATGTATTCCTCTATGATCCTGGCAGTCATATCGGTCGAACCGCCATCCGTAATTATTATCTCGTCGGGCCTGCGCGTCTGACTAAGCAAGCCATCGAGGAGGGCGCGTATGGACTCTTCCTCGTTGCGGACTGGAACAATGACGCTAATTCTCATCTACTCGGGCCACGGGTCGTCTTCTTCAGGAGGCCAGATTTCTTTCCTGGCCGCGAATCAATCGAGTTTGAACTCTGCGCGCCAGTCGGCCTTCTCTTTCAGCTTCGGTTGTTCGCGCTTGTCTAAGACACAAGTCTCGAGCACCAGATAATCCATCTCAGTACGCATGAAGCAACGATAGCTGTCTTCCGGCGTGCACACAATCGGCTCACCGCGCACATTGAAACTGGTGTTGACGATCACCGGGCAGCCCGTTTTTTGACGGAAGGCTTCGATGATTTCCCAGTAGAGCGGATTGGTTTCGCGCCTGACGGTTTGAATGCGCGCCGAGTAATCAACGTGCGTCACTGCGGGAATCTCAGACCGCTTGATGTTTAGTTTGCTGATCCCGAAAAGTCCTTTTTCTTCATCGCTCATTTCGCGACGACGGCCTTCGACCACATCAGCTACGAGCATCATGTAGGGACTGTCGTAGTCCAGCTCGAACCAGTCGGCAACGTTTTCGCGGAGCACGCTCGGAGCAAACGGACGAAAGCTTTCGCGATACTTGATTTTCAAATTCATCACTGACTGCATCGCCGGCGAGCGCGCATCGCCGATGATGCTCCTTGCGCCCAGCGCGCGCGGACCAAACTCCATCCGGCCCTGGTGCAAACCGACAATCTTCTCGTCGGCCAGGATTCCAGCGACAACTTCCGGCAATTGCGCGCGCGCATATTTCTTGTACGGCAAGCTCTTTGATTTTAGAAATCCTTCGATCTCTTCGACCGAATTCCGCGGACCGAGGAACGATCCTTTCATTCCATCTGCGTATGGCGGTAAACCATTACTGCTTTGATCGCGAGGCGAGCGCCAGCTTCCTGTCTTCTCCGGACTGACTCGCTCGTTCCCCAGATAACGATGCCATCGCCAATGCGATCCCGATCGCGCCACCGGCGTCGCCTGCCGCCGGTTGAATCCAGATGTCTTCGAACGGGCCTTCGCGCAGTACGCGGCCGTTGGCGACGCAATTCAGCGCCACGCCGCCCGCCATGCAAAGTTTCTTCATACCGGTTTCTTTGTAAACGTACGCCGTCATCTTGAGCATCACCTCTTCGGTGATGACCTGGATGCTGCGCGCCAGATCCATCTCCCGTTGGGTGATCTTTGATTCAGGCCGCCGGGGCCGACCGTCAAAAACTCGATCAAAGGCGCTGTTGGTCATGCGCAAGCCCTGCGAGTAACTGAAGTACTCGTGATTCATGCGGATGCTGCCGTCTTCGCGGACCTCGGCGAGTTTGTCTTTAATCAGCGAAACATATTTTGGCTCGCCGTAAGGCGCCAGGCCCATCACTTTGTATTCGCCGCTGTTGACTTTGAAACCCGTGTAGTAGGTGAACGCGCTGTAAAGCAGTCCGAGGCTGTCGGGAAAGCGCAATTCTTTCAGCAGAGTGATCTCGTTTCCTTTGCCTATTCCGATGGAACTGGTTGCCCATTCGCCCACGCCGTCGATCGTCAGAATCGCGGCTTCTGCAAAAGGCGACGGATAGAAAGCGCTGGCCGCGTGGCTTTCGTGGTGATCGCCGAACAGGAGTTTCCATTCGAACTTCTTGCCGGCCTTCTTCGCGCGCCGTTCGTCGTCCTCGCCGCTTGCCTTCGCCAACTCTGTGCGAATCAGATCTGGCATCCAGAGCTTCTCTTTCATCCACAACGGCATGGCTTTGAGAAACGACCGAAACCCGGATGGCGCGTAATCGAGATAAGTTTCAAGCAGGCGATCGAACTTCAGCAGCGGCTTGTCATAAAAGCCTACGTGATCCAGTTGCTCCGCGGTGATGCCGGCCTCTTTCAGGCAATAGCGCGCGGCGTTAACGGGAAAATTGTAATCGTGTTTGATGCGGGTGAAGCGTTCTTCCTGAGCGGCGGCCACAATCTCCCCGTCGATGACCAGACAGGCCGCCGAGTCGTGGTAGAAAGCTGAAATGCCGAGGATGCTTGCCACCAATGGTTAGAAGAGCGTGTAGATGAAAGGCGCGATCGCCGAACTCTTGGCCAGCACCAGGAGCACGCCAAACAAAACCAGAGTAATCACGATTGGCGCCAGCCAATACTTCTTGTTCTGCTTCATGAACTGCCAGAGTTCGCTTACAACTTGTACTTTCGACATGTAGAGTCCTCAAAACATTTTTTCATAATGGCGTGGATCGCGCTGCCGCTCAGAGTAAGGCTTCCAGTACGAATCGGCCGCTGCGGCGCGCCGGTGCAGCGGGTCCCATCCGGACAACCGCTTGATGAAACCAATCGGCGTGACGATGACAAAGAAAACGAAAGCGAGAATGATGCGCGTGCTGACAAAAGCCAAACCTTCTGCCAGTGTCATCCACGCCTTGTTTGGATAGACCAGCGCGCGGGGAAACGCGAGGCCGAGCAACACCAGCACACCGCCGAGCGGTAGAGTGATCGGCGCGACGCGGTGAAACTTGCCGCGATAAATCCACCAGGCGCTCAGCAAAACCAGCACGCCGCCGACGATGAGCCCGAATTCTCGCTCTGCGCGCAGAGATAGTTTTCTTTTGGTTGGTTCAGTCATTTACGCTGTCAGATTCGCGACTGTGTCAGAACCCGGAGCGGTAGCGACGGGATCGTACACTCAACTTGATTCCATGATCCGGTCGCTACCGCTCGCGGTTCTGAAACGCTACATCGTCAGTTTGCGCAGACAACCCCAAAACGGTCTCTGCCCGAGGCTTTCCGGATGCGTTGCCAGCGCGCGCATCAACCAGCGCGTGCCTTCTTTCTTGTCTCCTGCTTCGCTCGCCGCGTAAGAGCGCCGCAGGAAACGCGTCGCCTTGCACCAGCGTTGACCGCTTCCCTCAAGTCGCTCTTCATAAATATCGGCAATGGCGTCGAACTCCAGATCGAAGAGATCCCCTTCGGCGACCGTCTTACTGTCGGGATGTAATCGATAGGCGGCGACAGTTACCGGCAGGTGCCGGCACTGGTGACCCGCGAGGAGCAGGCGGACATACAGCTCGTGATCGAAACAATAACGCCACTGCTCCTGAAATCCGTCCACCAACAATTCGCGCTGCCAAAACATTCCGGGCTGCGGTGCCCTGTAGGCCCATGAAAGACAATGCGCCGCGGATTTGGGAACCTCGGCTTGAATCAATTCGTCCTCCATTCCGTCGCCGAACATCACCGTGTCGCCGCAAACCCATTCGCTTTCCGGGTGATTCTCAAAGTCCTCCGCCACCGCCGCGAACGAGCCGGGCAGATAGAGATCGTCACTGTTTACGAAACCGAAAATGTCGCCGGTTGTTTGCTCGATCCCTTTATTAATTGCATGCACCTGGCCGCGATCCTTTTCGCTTACCCAATAGGCCAGGTGCTTTTCATAACGACGAATGATCTCGACGCTCGCATCCGTGCTGCCACCGTCGATAATGATGTATTCGAGATTCGAATACTTTTGATCGAGTACCGACAGAATCGTCTCTTCGAGAAACTGTCCCTGATTGTAGGACGGTGTGACAATGCTGAGCTTTGGCGGCATGTCTTATTCGGAGTGCGCCGGCAAAGCGAAGCGGCGACGGCGCTTTGGTTATCCGTTGTCTAAATGATGCAATCCAAAAGGAGTAAGCCAAAGCGGTGTCGCGCTACGCTTGCCACCGCACTCCATATTTACGCCCCTCGGGCCTTGAACGAAGTCTCGTACCAGTCGATCGTCTTTCGCAGCCCGTCTTCCAGCGACGTCTGCGCGCGAAAGCCAAACTTCTCAAATGCGCGCGTGGTGTCGAGCTGGCGGCGCGGCTGTCCGTCTGGTTTATCCGACTGCCATTTAATCTCGCCTTGATAACCCGTCAAGCGCGCGATTGTCTCGACCAGATCTTTGATTACCACCTCGCGGCCGTTCCCCAGATTCACCGGATCGCTTTCGTTATAGCTGGCCGCGGCTTTCACGATTCCCTCTGCGCAATCTTCGACGTAAAGAAACTCGCGCGACACTTTGCCCGTCCCCCAGACTTGGACAAACGGCGCCTGGCTGCGGCGCGCTTCGACGCACTTGCGAATCAGCGCCGGAATGACGTGCGAGGTTTCCAGATCAAAGTTATCGCCCGGCCCGTAAAGATTCGCCGGCAACAGAAAGATCGAATTGAAACCATATTGTTCGCGATACGACTGGGATTGAACCAGCATCATCTTCTTCGCCAGGCCGTAAGGCGCGTTCGTCTCTTCGGGATAACCCTTCCATAAATCGTCTTCTTTGAACGGCACGTCGGTGAATTTCGGATAAGCGCACACGGTGCCGGTCGCCAGAAACTTTTTAATGCCGCGCAGCCGCGACTGTTCGATGAGCTGCACTCCCATCATCAAATTGTCGTAAAAAAATTTACCCGGATTCTTCTGGTTGTGGCCGATGCCGCCGACCACTGCGGCGAGATGAATCACCAGGTCGGGCTGCGAGTCGTTCAGCATCCGATCGATGTCCGCCTTCTCGATCAGGTTATAGTCGCGACTGCGCGGCACGAAGACTTCCACGCCGTCGTAAGCCTGCAGCTTCTCGATCACGAACCGCCCGAGAAAACCCGCGCCTCCGGTGACGGTTACTCGCTGGTATGGGAATGTATCGCTCAACCGTGTTTCACTTCCAAGTATTCTCTTAATTTCCTAATTCTGAGAGTCGGCTTGCGGAAAGGATCCACGAAGCCACACGAAGCGGCACTGTTCGTGCGATTTGGTGTGATTTAGTGGATCGTTCTCTTGTAATCCGCAGAAACACACGAAACGAAACTAGGACACTTTTCGCTTTGCGGTCAACTTGCGCAAAAACCCAAGGCTCGTTATGGTATCAAAAACTCTTGAGTCGCCGAAATCGCGCCTTTGATTGACTCGGTAAACAAACAATTTATGACTAAGACCGCACTAATCTCAGGTATCACCGGGCAGGACGGTTCATTCCTGACGGAATTGCTTCTGGAAAAAGGCTACGAAGTGTACGGCATCATTCGCCGCTCGTCTTCCTTCAACACGGATCGCATCGATCATCTCTATCAGGATCCGCACGAAAAAGGAACGCGCCTGCGTCTGGTTTACGGCGACCTGAACGACTCGAGTTCGCTCAACACGATCCTGCGCCAGGTGCAGCCGGACGAGATTTACAATCTCGGTGCGCAATCGCACGTGCGCGTGAGTTTCGATATTCCTGAGTACACCGGCGAAGTAACCGGCCTCGGCACGGTGCGCTTTCTCGAAGCCATTCGCGAAGCGGGCATTCGGCCGAAGTTCTATCAGGCGTCGTCATCGGAACTTTATGGCAAGGTGACTGAGACGCCGCAGACTGAGACGACGCCCTTTCATCCACGCTCGCCTTACGGATGCGCCAAGGCTTACGCCTATTACATCACCGTGAACTATCGCGAATCGTACGGGCTGTTTGCCTCGAACGGAATCTTGTTCAATCACGAATCCGAGCGCCGCGGCGAAACTTTCGTCTCGCGCAAGATCACCCGCGCCGCCACGCGCATCAAGCTCGGCCTGCAGGAAAAACTTTACATGGGCAACCTCGACGCGCAGCGCGACTGGGGCTATGCGAAGGATTATGTCGAAGCGATGTGGCTGATGATGAATGCTGAAGAGGCGGATGATTACGTGATCGCGACGGGCGAGACGCATTCCGTGCGCGAGTTTCTGGAAAAGACTTTCAGCTATCTCGATCTCGACTGGGAAAAGTATGTCGAGATCGATCCGCGTTACTTTCGTCCCGCCGAAGTCGATCTGCTGTTGGGCGATCCCAGTAAAGCCCGCCGCCAACTTGGCTGGGAACCAAAGGTCACTTTCGACGGCCTGGTGAAGCTGATGACGGACTACGATCTTGAGTTAGCGAAACACGAAGCTGCCGCGCGCGAACTGAAGCATGCCGCCGCCACCAGCAAGACGCGCTGGGGATCGCTCTGAAGAGCGATAACAATGACAAGTTTCTATTTCCCATTTGCGTTAGCTGTCGGCGGAATGCTTTTTTATCATCTCGCCCAAAAATCCATCCCGAAAGAAATGAACCCGTTCCATGCGACGATCATCGCGTACGCGGTAGGAATCGTTCTGTGCTTCGTTTGCGCGCTCGCTTACCCGGGTAAGAAATCCTTAATCGGATCGGTCAAAGACTCGAACTGGGCAGTTTTCGTTCTGGGCGCTGCCGCTGCCAGCATTGAGTTGGGTTTTCTGCTGGCGTATCGGGCGGGCTGGAAACTTGGCGTAGCCGCAGTCGCGACCAATGTTGCGGTTACCGCCATGCTAATTCCCATCGGCATCCTGGTCTTCAAGGATCATTTGTCTCTCCGTAATGTCCTCGGGTTGATTTTCTGTGTTTTAGGATTAGTGCTGGTCGTGCGTGACTAGCGGCCAGCGAAGGACTTCAAAGGGAACTAAGCCGATTCACGATCGAAAGAATTCGGCGACCGAACTCACCACGTAATCCTGCTGGTCGGCAGTTAACTCGGGATAGACCGGCAAGGCCAAAGTCTCTTGCGCGGCGGCTTCAGCGATCGGAAAGTCGCCGGGCTGATAACCAAGAAAAGCGAAGCATTCCTGCAAGTGCAGCGGCACCGGATAATAAACGTCCGTGCCAACGCCGCGCGCGCGCAAATGCTCTCGCAACGCGTCGCGCCGGCCATCCCGCACGCGGATCACAAACTGGTGAAAGATGTGACGCGCGCCGGTCCGCACGAACGGCAGTTCGATTTTGTCCGCTATGCCCGCGTCGCCGAACATCAACTCGTACTGCTGGGCATTGCGCTGGCGCGCGACCGTCCACGCGTCGAGGTGCGGGAGCTTGACCCGCAGCACCGCTGCTTGCAGTGCGTCAAGCCGGCTGTTGAGGCCGACGAGTTTGTGAAAGTATTTGCGCTCTTCGCCGTGCACGCGCAGCATGTGCAAGCGGCGCGCGTGATCGAGATCGTTAGTCACCAGCATCCCGCCGTCGCCCGCGCCGCCGAGATTTTTTGACGGATAGAAACTGAGACACCCGATCGTGCCCATCGAGCCGGCGCGCCGCCCGTGGTCCTCGGCTCCAATTGCCTGCGCGGCGTCTTCGATGATGGGAATGCCGCGCTGCCGGGCCGACTCAGACAGGGATGCCGGGGGACCGCCGCTCCCCGCCAGCTCGATCAGGGGATCCATCTCCGCGCACTGGCCATAGAGATGCACCGCCACGATCGCCTTCGTTCGTTCGGTGATCGCGTCGGTTACCAGCGAGGGACGGATGTTGTAGGTGTGCTCATCAATATCAACGAACACCGGCCGCGCGCCGAGCCGCGTGATCGCGCTCGCGGTCGCGAAGAAACTAAACGGCGTGGTGATCACTTCATCGCCGTCGCCGACGCCGCAGGACATCAAGGCCAGCAACAGCGCGTCCGATCCCGAAGCACAGCCGACGCCAAATTTGGTTTGCGAGTAGCGCGCGATCTCTTCTTCCAGCACCTGCACTTCCGCGCTGAGCACAAACTGCTGCGATTCGAACACGCGATCGATGGCCGCGCGCACGTCGTCGCGAATCGTGGCGTACTGCGCCTGCAAATCCAGCAGTGGGACTTTCATTCTTTCGACTTGTTTCGGGGTCATGCAATCGGAGCGGACTGGGCCGCCGAGTTGAGGAGTTGAACCTGGCCGCCGTTCTTAATCGACTGCTGCGCGGCTTCCAACAGGCGGACCACGCGCAAGCCGGCCGCGCCGTCGGTCAAAGGCTGGCGGGCAGCGCGAATGGAATCCAGAAATTCCGCGACTACGTAACGCAGCGCTTCAGTCGAATCGATCCTTGGCGCCCACACATCGCCGGTGCGATAACTCACCAGCCGCTGGTAATCCGCTTCGCGATCACCTACGCGATTTGTCGTCACGCCCTTATCGTAAACGCGCACTTTCTCAGTCGGCTCAATGTCGTCGTAAAGGATCATCTTGCTGCTGCCGGCGATCATGGTGCGGCGAATCTTGACCGGCGCCAGCCAGTTGAAATGGAAATGCGCGATGAAGTCGTCGGCAAAGTGCATCATCAGGTAAGCAATGTTTTCAATACCCGGTTCGATGTGGGAACTCCCAATGGCGCTGACCATGTCCGGCTGTCGCTCGATCAGGTAATCCATGATCGACAGATCGTGCGGCGCCAGGTCCCAAAGCACGTTGATGTCCGGCTGAAACAATCCCAGATTGATGCGCACAGAATCGAAATAGAGCAACTGGCCCAGCTCGCCGCTGCTGACAATTTCTTTCATTTTGCGCACCGCGCCAGTGTAAACGAACGTATGATCGACCATCAGCGTGCACTGGTTGCGTTCAGCCAGGTCGATCAACTCTTCCGCTTCGCGTGCGGTTGCAGTCAAAGGCTTTTCGACGAGCAAATGCTTGCCGGCCAACAGAGCCTGCTTCGCGATGGGAAAGTGCATAGCCACGGGTGTGACTACGGCGATGGCGTCGAGTTTCGGATCCGCAAGGAGTTTCTGATAGTCGGTGGTGGTTTGCGCAGCCGGGTAACGGCGGCCCATCGCCGCCAGACGCGCATCGTCTGCATCACAAATCCAGCGGAGCTCCGCCGCTTCATTCTCGGCGAAGTTGCGCAAAAGGTTCGGCCCCCAGTAGCCCAGAGCATACCCGGCCTGCAGGGAAAAGTGAAAGGATGAGGCACGCGGGCAACAACCGTCCGAATCAAGTGGGTCGATCAGCTCGATGCCGCTCGCGAGTTCTGCCCGCCGTCAGCGCCGCCTTGAACATCAGCCTCGTCAGTTCGGTAATAACTTGAGTAATAGCTGTTGTAATAATAATCGGTCGACTCAAGCTTCACGTTGTTCAGGACCACGCCAAAGATGTGCGCGCCGACGTCCAGCA
>WNFF01000365.1_pt1 | contig 32697 bp, 34 predicted proteins | sample 5400441 | NCBI WGS metagenome assembly WNFF01 (sample SAMN13153345, study PRJNA577476) | soil metagenome | isolation source: 120 cm saprolite under Douglas fir tree site 2 hole 3 replicate 1 | place: USA:California | collected 2015-04-18
CCGACTTGTCGGTGTACTCGCAAGCCCATCTCAACAAAGTAGCCCGCCAGCTCAATGAGCGGCCACGCAAGACCCTGGGATTTGAAACCCCAGCAGAGAAATTTAACGCCTGTGTTGCGTCGACCGGTTGAGCCGGCAACCCCAAAGCGGACATTTGCGCGCACCTCATGTTGCAGTAGCGAACGCCCCTTCCAGAGGGCCGCTTTAAGGCGATACAATGCCGCCTCCTGAGCCAAGGGACGCAGCTTCCTGAGCCAAGGGACGCATATGCGGCGCCGGGAATTCCTTACGATCCTGAGCGGTGCGGCAATGGCGTCGCCGATCTGGCCGGATGACGCGCTTGCTCAGCAGCCGCGCAACCCGCGAACGATAGGCTTCCTCGGCACGACCACGCCGACAATCTGGAGCGCGAACGTCACCGCGTTTCAACATCGGTTGCGCGAACTCGACTGGATCGATGGACGTAATGTCTCCATCGAATATCGCTGGGCGCAAGGGAATGATGATCGCTATGCTGAATTTGCGAGCGAGTTTGCTCAGCGGAAGGTCGATATTATCGTCACGGCAGGCACCACGGCGGTGATCGCCCTTAAGAAGGCAACTTCGGCGATTCCGATCGTCTTTGCCGCAGCAGGAGACCCGGTGCGGACTGGGCTGGTCAGTAGCCTATCGCGACCGGGCGGCAATGTGACCGGGCTGTCCAACCAGCAGACCGATCTTGGCGGGCGCAGACTCGCATTGTTGCGTGAAATTCTACCCAGCATGAAACGGGTGGCCGTGTTGGGTAATTTCGGAAGCCCGCTCATTGCGTTGGAAATGGAAGGGGTGAAGGAGGACGGGGCCAAGCTTGGGTTAGAGACGTTCAAACTCGAAGTCACAAAAGCCGAGGAGATCGTGCCCGGCCTCCAAGGGCTCAACGGCGTTGCCGATGCGCTCTATATTTGTAGCGATCCGTTCCTCACCACGTATCGGGTTCGCATCAATACCTTGGCGATCGCCCAGAAACTGCCGACCATAAACGCGTTTCGGGAATATGTCGTAGCCGGAGGTCTGTTGTCCTACGGCCCCAACTTCCCAGACCTGTTCAGACGATCCGCAGATTACGTCGACAAGATTTTGCGCGGTGCGAAGCCGGCCGATATCCCAGTCGAGCAGCCGGTCAAGTTCGACCTTGTCATCAACAACACGACGGCGAAAGCGATCGGTCTGATCATTCCCGAACAGTTTCTGCTGCGCGCCGACGAGGTGATCGAATAGGCTTATCGAGCTGCGTTGCGTGTGGGCTTCGCCGAACGGGCGTTATCGGAATATCCAGTCGCTGTTTCGCGATCATTCCGGCTTGATGTTAGCCGCCCGGATTACCTTGCCCCACTTCTCGGTGTCGTCGGCGATCAGCTTGCCGAACTCGGCAGGCGATAGTGTGAGGGAGGTTCCGCCCACATCTGCAAGCTGTGCCTCGATCCTAGGGTTAGCCAGCGCAGCGTTTATCTCTTTGTTGAGCTTGTCGACGATCTCGGAGGGCATGTTCTTCGGTGCGCCAATACCAAACCATGTCGTTGCCTCGTAGCCCGTCACGACGCTGTTCACTGTCGGCAAATCCGGCAACACATCCGAGCGCGTAGCCGTGGTTACCGCTACAGCGCGGAGTTTTCCTGCTTTGATGTGCTCGGTCACCACTCCGGGCACAATGAACATTGCCTGCACCTGTCCGCTAAGGAGATCGGTAAGGGCTTGCACCGCGCCGCGATAGGGAACGTGAACAATGTCGATGCCTGTCATCATCTTGAACAGTTCGCCGGCCACGTGAGGTGTGCTGCCATTTCCGACCGACGCGTAGTTGAGTTTGCCAGGATTGGCCTTCGCATGGGCTGTGAATTGCAGAAGGGTCGTCGCTGGAAGAAGTGGGTTCAGCACTAAGACGAGCGGCAGACGAATGATGGCCGCAACAGGCACGATGTCGCGAATGAAATTGTAATTGAGCTTGTCGTAAAGCGTCGCGTTGACCGTGTGGTTCGAATTGATCAAGAGCAGCGTGTAGCCGTCCGGCGCAGCCTTCACGACAGCTTCGGTTCCGATATTCCCACCGGCGCCCGGTCTGTTGTCGATGATGACCGGTTGGCCCAATCGCTCGTACAGCCATTGGCCGATCAATCGAGCGAAGACATCGTTTGGGCCACCCGGCGGAAAGGGGACGATCAAGCGCACTGAATGCGAAGGGTAGGTCTGTGCCCACGCCCTGCTCGATACTGCCGAAACCGCGGCAGCGCCCGCGGCCAAGTGCAGAAACTTACGGCGGGGAAGGTCCATGAGATCCTCCTGGCGGTGGCAATGCACTCTGCAAAGAGGTATTTCGTGGGAAACCGTTATTTCTTCTTCTTAGCCTTTTTTTTCTTCCCCTTTTTCCTCGTGTGAGCTGCTCCTCCCCCGCTTAGGGATGAGATGTAGTTAGGCAGTTTATCCGGCGTTGCCGTGCCGGTCATGATCTCGTCCGCGTAATAGGCAGCCGTTTCGAACAGTTTGTCAAAGTCTGATCCGAACCAAGCGTTTCCACCGTGCTTGTTCACGTGTTCTTTGATCTCGAACATTGTATCGATGTATGGACTTCCATGAGTGGTGTCGTGCGCTTCGTCGTTCAGCAATTTTGAATTGACGGTCAGGTATGGGTCACTGCAAACATAAAGAGACTTGATAGGCGGGTTCTGGGCTTTGAAAGCGCTGATCATTGTGGGGATGTCGTCCAGTGGTGTGATGGTTTGCAACTGGACCGCGTGCCCGAGGGAATGCAAATGGTTGTAGGCATGGGTCATGGCGGTTTGGAATGGTTCTTTCCCGTTTTCGTTGTTGCCTAAGACCACAAACGGCGCTTGGAAACCGTGGTCCAGCATCCACTTCACCCGCGCTTTCACAACCGCTTCGTCAGCTTGTCGGTTGTTGCCGCCAGTAAAATTGGTCCCGTCCACTCCTGGGAGCAAATGGCTGAGCCCCGGATCTCCCACCGCCGCATAGACAAAAGGCTTCGTGAGTTCTGCCTTGCAAATCAGCGCCGCTCCGGTGCCTGCCGTAACAACGACCTTGATGTCGGAGTCGGCCTCAAAATCGCGTGCCCCTTGTCTGACTTCCTGGTCATCTCCATGCGCGCCGCCTGGCGGCCCTTTCTTGATTGAGTTGTTAGAGTGCCCAAGCTTTTTCACCCACACGTCGGTGAACGCATCAATATAATCTTGCCAGTCCCCCGGTGTGGTTGTGATCAACAAGCCGACTTTATCAACCATAGTCGTTTCCCCCTCGTGGCCGAAAACAACAAGATCGAGCGCTCCGGGCCAAATTCTCTATGGAGGTCTACCGGGCGTCAACCGAGGTCAACCGTCTTTGAGCCAAAACCACCGTCCGAAATGGTGTAGCCGTCCGGGCGCGCGGGACCGCAACCACGGCCGCGACGGACCGCTATCTCCAAATGGGAACGTGACCCGATAAGCCGCGATTTGCTGCAGGTGCAAATGTCGCCTTGTGGCACAAAGCGGACATAGAGGCCGGCCTGCTGCTTTGTCCGCTTCTGGGGGAAAGCGGACATCAGCCAGCGATTGCCTACGGCGCCACCACCCTCTCGCTTGATCAGCCGCCGCCCGGAACAGATAAAATGAAATGCAGCGACGTGGTTTCGGCGGAGAGGTGCCACACAGTCGAATTTTTTGGCGCGCCTTGGTGACCGACTAGCGAGACCGCTAGAAACTTAGGATGCCCAAGCCAGTCTCTCGCCAAAAGCCAAATGCCGAGCGTCGATGCCGGGTGAGTTGCGCTGCCGATGCTATGGAGACGCCATCAGCGCGCACACCGCAACAAGTGGATTGTTCGCCGGCACGGGGCTGCGGCACGTCGCGGCTCGTTCGGTTGGTATGATGGCGGGGTTTCGGTTGGGGCCGCAATAGGCGGTTAAAAGCATCTCGTTCTCACTGCATTGCACGCGGCAGGTCGTCTCGTCGCAGGCTGAGTGAACTATCCGAATGCCGGATGTTGTGCTCGGTGGGCCGGCATCGCCTGGTGGACCTTTTGGACCCGGCGGCCCTTGATCACCCACTGGCCCTTTCAAACCCGTGCCCCAGATTATCAGTGAGCCCGCTACCACAATGAGAGTTAGCATCCCGAAGGCGTACACGGCCTTGAGTGGCGACGCGGTTCGGACAGCGCATGACAAGTCGTCGCCTTTAGGAATCGGACCTTTATTCAGAGACTCGAGCCATGCCGCAGAGAGCCGCATTTCTTCGCTATTGAGTGGTCCAATCGCGCGAGGGATGAACACAAGCTGTCGTACATGATCGCGACAGCCAGAACACTCAAACGTGTGCTGCTCGTAACCAGAAACCATCTTGGTTTTGTCCGGCGCCACCTCGATCAGGTGCATCTCAGCGCCGCACCCAGGACACCTCATGTCCGTCATCCATTCACTTCCAACAGTGACACAGCAATGGTTGGTTGCTCTCTCACTCTCTGAGTAGCTCCGGCAGCTTCGCGATGTTGACCGCGATCCGCCGCGCCTCGTCAAAGGTCAATTGCTTGGCCTCGACCGCTTCGCTTTCGGTGGAACGTGCATAGAGATAGGCGAGCGCTTGTCCGGTCGCATCGCGGACCACGTAACCGCCCGAAAATTTCTCTTCACGCCAAGGCGCAGGGAAGCGTCTAGCCATTGTTGCCGACTCCATGCCACGATTGACAGCGTAACCGTTGCCAATGAGTGCCGCTTGGCAAGACCGACGAGTTGCCGAATCTAACGGGCAAATACGTCAAAGAAAATTGGAAGAGACAGCGCAAACCTCACGATTCCGGGGCCGGACATGGCGAGATGGCGGTAGCCGGCAACGTCAACACCACGGTGATCAACTCGGGAAGCATCACGGGGACTGGTGGTCATGTGATGCGGGGCCCTCGTTTTGGCCCGACTTGCAGTCGAGGAAAACCTGTTCGCACCAGACGAAGGAAATGCTATTGCAAGCCCTAGCTGGGTCCGGTAGCGAACCTCGTTCGGGACGAGGGGGTCGCAGGTTCAAATCCTGCCACTCCGACCACCACTTAGCAAAAATTTCGGCCTGCTGCGCCAATGGATGCGCCAAAGCTTCGCGGGACGAAGGAAGAACATGAGACCGGACATTAAAGACGGATTCGACAAGGCCGTAGCAGCGGACGCAGCCCGCACCACGGCGCAAAGAGAGGTGCAGGAAAGGGCGCGGACCGAACGTGAGAATTTCAAAGCCGACTGGGAACACACGCGAGAGCACGTGATCTTTCCAGCCTTTGAGCAAATTCGAGACATTCTGATGCCCAAGGGATGGACGTGCACAGTTCGCACGGCCCAACCAGATGATGCCGCTGTGCTAGAGATCCATAAGGGAGAAATGCGAGCTGCCGGCAGCGCCAATCTCCTCCCACGGATCACCTTCACTCCAGAGATGCATGGGAAGCACGTCGTAATCTGGGCCGCTACGACTCAGCAGTCTGCAGGCGAAGGGGATGTGCCGCTTCGGGAAGTCACCGAGGACTTTGTTCAGGCCAAGGTTTTGCAATTCTTTCAGCGATTATCCGGAGGGGGCTGAGTCAGTCGACGCCTCATGTTGCGTGCGTACCCCCACCAAAGACGGCGGCACGCTGCGCACCATTGGTAATTGTCCTTCGGCGCGATTGAAAATTCACTACGCCAACATTACGCGAAAGAGATCAAATAATTCAGCCGCCCAGTGGCGTGGCGAACGGCGCATCATTTGCCAAAAACGAGAACCCCGCCCGATGCGCAAAGGGCGGGGTCTCGGGAACTCTTATGTGAGCACGGTCAGAAGCGCTAAAATCACCGAGTGATTGGGGTGACCTAGTCGTAGTCGTAGTATCGCGGGCGCGGAGCATAGTAGGGCGATGGACCGTAGTAGGGCGATGGACCATAGTATCGCGGGGGCGGAGCATAGTAGGGCGATGGACCATAGTATCGCCGCGGCGGAACGTAGTATCGCGGGGACTGAGCGTAGAACCCCGGACATGGTGCGCCGCGGAGGCAGTCGCTTAAGTAGTAGGCATGTGCTGGCGTCGCCAGCGTCACCGCCGCAGCGGTCAAGCCTAAGGCAATCAGAAGCGTTTTCATGACATCTCTCATTTTGGCGCGTTAAATGAGGGCTCCGCTTGGGTAACTCACAGAGCGTGCCAGAGGTTCCTCAACGGAACGTCCGGCACAAACATCGCCGCCGGCAGAAGTCTTTGGCGTGATTGAAACCGTGCTGCGGTCGCATTTCGCGAAAGAGATTCCGGCTTAATTAAAGGACCGCCGATGATCCCTCCGGCGACCACGCCGCTAATCTATTGAGTAGCGCAAACAACCGAAGCAGTGGGAATGTATTGGAGCTTTCGTCTACGCGGCGACGCGCGAGGCCGCAATGGCGGCGTTCGCCAAGCGCTGGCGGAGGGAATGAGACGGACAGGGAGAACAGCATGCGCGCGATCGGTCTTGTTTTGCTCAGTATCGCAACAATGGCTTTGCTGCTCACCGACGCTGACGCCAAGCGCCGCCGGTCGAGCGCGCAAGGGAGCCAGGCGGCGGCGGCCAGCAGAAGCTGGTGCGCGACCTATGGAAGGAAGGGCATCAGCGACAACTGCAGCTATGCCACGCAACAACAGTGTCTGGCCCAGGTGTGGGGGCTCGGTGGCTTTTGCCGACCCAATCCGTTTCCGGGCACGCCGTACGGGACGGGATATACCTGGTCGTCAGGTCCGCCGCGCTAGAGCCGCGCGCGGGTATGCTGAGACCCGCGAGGCCGCGATGGCAGCATTCGCTAAGAGTTGGCGGCGCGAAGGTGCTTGAGTAGACTAAGTGCCCATCTCTGCTTGTCGGATTGCATCCAGTTCCGCCAACCAGCGAATGAACGATGCGCCGACGCTGGTCAGTTGTATTGCAAGTGTGAGTGGCGGTTGCACGGGTTCCGTTCGACCTGCCTCGTGCCGATAAAAATGCGCGCGTCGATCCAATCTCTGAAAGCGTTTAGGAGCTTACCAGCAGCACCCAATGCAACGACGTCACTCGCATGAAGGCGTTGCAGGACCGGTTCTAGCTTTTGTTGTGCCTCCTGTGCTGTCAACCGGGGTGAATTCGGGAACATCAGCCGAAACAACCCCTCGGCCGCAGCGAACGTACTGCGGACAGCGCCTTTCCCGTCGGGCGGCGCTTTGGCGAGAGCCGCCATACCAGCTTCGAACGCAGTCAGTGCTGCGCGATACCGAGCACCCTGAAGGACGGCAATGGTTGCGGCTCTGTTAGATTCAAACTCAGCATCGAAACCGAAATGAACACCTCCCGCGTCGTCCACGCGGTAATGCACGTTCTCTTCTTGAAAGATCCGTTGTACTTCGTCACACCAACGGTTCGGTGCCTCCCATTCTTTTATTCCTGTCCGTTTCTTTCTCTCGAGATAGCGATACGCCACGGTGACGAAGTCAAGCACGTCTTGCAGTGCGCAGTCTCGAAGGAGCACGCGCCAGTCCACGATGCCTCCTGAGTACGGAATATCGATCCCAAGTTCGCTCGGCACAAAGATCCCGAATTCCACGTCCAGGTCGGCAAAGTCCCAGACCAAGTACGCCAACCTTTGACGCATGCGTTTATTGTCCTGCGCAGGCTCACCGCGTTGCATGTACACATGGGAGAAGCGCTGGCCGACTGGTGGGGCGTCAGGCATCGTTGTTCTCGCTAAGGCGCTGGTAGCACTAAATAGGTCTGTTCTCCGGCATCACCAGATGCAGGAGAAGCCGACCCACAAAGCCTGCGGCTACAGCCACGAGCACGGTCAACCCCGCAGGCCAGCCTCCAGACCGACCCGCGCCGAATTTATACACGGTCGCTGGTGCGTTCTTCCTAGGCCCACTTTCTCGTTCCCCTTCTTGGAGCGCGTATAATGACGATTCGGCGTGGTGATTCGCCACGGTCTGGTTCGCATGGGTTCAGGAGATTTGGAAATGGATCCGCGTTTGAAGAAGACCATCGTTGGCGCCTCGCTTTTCGCTTTTGGGACGCACACGTTCGATCTCGCGCACGAAGGCATCATAGGCCACGAGATGCCGTCCGCTCTCCAAATGGCGGCTTCCGGCGTCGCGGCAACGACATCGACCGCAACGGTATCGATTGCGTTCTATGGGAGCTTCGGTAGCGCGAGCACCGAAGCAGTCTATCCGAACGTAGCCGACAGCAAGGTGCTCAAGCACGACGCCGAGACGGTGCCCACGCCGCCGAACGCCGGACCGAAGCGCTCCTAGACCGTCCCGCGCCGAATTCCTCCACGCCCTAGGAAGCGTTGTTTCGGCGCGGCCCTTAGCACGCCGAATCTCCTCGGGGGTTTTTTCAGTCGCCAGGGTGTTGCTCGATCTTATCGGCGACCTGTCGAAGAATGGCCGCTACCGTTTCCGTGCCGGCCTTGGCGTCGGCGAGCTTGGCGACACCTTCCAGGATATCGTCCAGCGCATTCGCTAACGCGGCGCCGCGCTCCAAAGCCTGCTCTACGGAACAGATCAGGTGGATCAGGCACGCAAGCTTCTGGCTCTGATTTCCTCAGCAGACAGCTTCACGAAGGCTCTGAAGGCGATTGTCCGCGAACACTTCAACGATCCGGGATGGGAGCCGCGCTGAGGCCCGGATGGCGCGAGCGGGGTGGCAATTCGGTGGCAATGTTCACATTTGTTCCGTCAACGACAGCGCGTAAGGGTTTGATATTATTACCATGGAAGGGTGGCCGAGTGGTTTAAGGCAGCGGTCTTGAAAACCGCCAGGGGCGCAAGCCCCTCGTGGGTTCGAATCCCACCCCTTCCGCCAAGCGGTTCGAGCTTTTCGCGCCGCCGTTGGGCTACGACATGACGGCCCCGGCCGGAACTTTTTGCAAAAGGTCCGTGTTGTTACGCCGAATACGCCGGGCCCCCTGCCAGACGCGACATCTTGAACGGCGGCGTGAACGCCGACGTGCGTCGAGGGTCGACGCGTTATTAGCGGAGAAGATGAGGATGAGGATCATTTTCGTATCAGCTGTTGTCCTTTTATCTGCGCTCGCGACGCCGGCTTCAGCCAAGGGTTGCTTAAAGGGCGCAGTCGTTGGCGGCGTTGTCAGCCATTATGCTCGCCATCACGGCGTAATCGGCGCAGCAGTGGGCTGCCTCATAGGCCGCCACCAAGCCAAAAAGCGCGCACGCGCCCAGCAGCACACGCTGCTGCAATATAATCGCGCCGGACAAAGCGAGCAGGTCTGAGCGTGCCGATAAGCACCGCGGACCTAACGGCGCGGCGTTAGCTCGCCGCTTTGCGATTTATGACGACGCTCGACGGTTTCTTGTCGCCGTCTTTTTCTCGTTGACTGGGTTGTGAGCAGACGGGATGCCCCCAGGGTCCCTGGGAACGATCCGTGTCGTGCTCAATCACGCGCAAAGTCCGTTGCAAAGCCTCGAGAGCCGGCGCGCCAAGGGTGACGCCGGACCGACGACGGCCATGCACCGGCTGGTGGTCGCGTTGCCGTTGCTGACCAAATGGAAATCCGGCCCTCGGGTGAGTGCGCTCCCGCTGGTCTTGGCAGCGGAAGTGATGTGAGCTAGCCGTCACCCAGGCAATTCATGGGATAACCGTATTTTGCGGCAGTTGAATATCGTAGGCGAGAGGCAAACACTGCTGCATCGAAAAACCGTTAATCTCGATAGCAGCTAAATGCGCGAGGTCAGGGCCGTGAGAGGCGGGCGCGGGTGGAAGGCATGATCCGGCGACTGCGGTTGGCTTCGGGACTCGTCATGTTCGCATACGTGACGACCCACTTCGTCAACCACAGCCTGGGTCTGGTCTCGGTCCAAATGATGGATCGCGCGCTTGAGCACATCTACGAGTATTGGGCATCTGCGCTCGGCGCCGTCCTTCTCTACGGTGCTTTCGCGACCCATTACAGTTTGGCGCTCTGGGCGCTCTGGCTGCGCCGTTCGCTCAAGATGCCGTTCCCAGAAGCGACCCAGCTGGTCCTCGGATTCTCCATTCCCTTTTTCCTCACCGATCACGTCCTGCAGACCCGCGTCGCCGACACCTTCTATGGTGCCGGTGTCGGCTACTACTCGTCGGTGCTGCAGACGTATTTCATAACCAATCCGCTGCGCGGCGTACTCCAGTTCACGGTATTGGTCGTCGCCTGGGTCCACGCCATGATTGGGCTCTGGTTCTGGCTGCGGCTGAAACCATGGTACCAACGCTGGCAGCCGATCCTTTACGCGTTCGCGCTCCTGATGCCGACCCTGGCAATTCTTGGCGCGCTCGAGGGCGGCCGGCAGGTCATGGCGTTGGTCGAGGATCCGGCCTGGGTCGCGCAGTTTGCGCAGGACCATCCGCGCCCGGCACCGGCGGATGCCGCGTTCCTCGATAACCTGGTGGTATGGGTGCGTTGCGCCTTCGTCGCGGCGCTGCTTGCCGTTCTGGCGGCGCGTATGGCGCGTTGGTACTGGGAGCGCCGCCGCGGCGTCGTCCGCCTGACCTATCCGAACGGCCGCGTGGTGCAGATCGTGCGCGGCGTGTCGGTGTTGGAGGCGAGCCGGATCGCCGGCATTCCGCATGCCTCGGTGTGCGGCGGCCGCGGACGCTGCTCCACCTGCCGCATCAAAGTCGACGGCCCGAAGGAGGCGTGCCTGCCGCCCGCGGCCGAAGAGGTGAAGGTCCTGCACCGCGTCGGCGCGGCGCCCGACGTGCGGCTCGCGTGTCAGCTGCGGCCGCACGGGGACGTGCGGGTGACGCCGCTGTTGCCTGCAACCGCCCAGGCTCGGGACGGATTCAGCCGCCCAGGCTATCTCCACGGCGCCGAGCGCGAGATCGTGATCCTGTTCGGCGATCTGCGATCCTTCACCCAGCTCTCCGAAAAGAAGCTGCCTTACGATTTGGTATTCCTGCTCAATCGATACTTTGCCGAAACCGGGCATGCGATCGAGGCAGCGGGCGGGCGCATCGACAAGTTCATCGGCGACGGGGTGATGGCGCTGTTTGGTCTCGACAGCGGTGTCGAAGCGGGCTGCCGCGAGGCGCTCGCCGCCGCCAAGGACATGGCCGAGCGCATGGTGATCCTCAATCGCGCGCTGATCCACGACATATCCGAGCCGCTGCGGATCGGCATCGGCATCCATACCGGTCCCGCCATCGTCGGCGAAATGGGTTACGGTACCGCGGTCTCGATCACCGCGGTCGGCGACTCTGTCAACACGGCCAGCCGCATCGAAGCGCTTAGCAAGACCTACGCCTGCGAGCTTGTCATCTCCGAAGCCGTGGCGCAGCGCGCCGGCATCGATCTCGGGGATGCTCCCCGCCACGAGATCGAGATTCGCGGCCGGGTCGAGCGGTTGGTGGTGCGCACGTTCGCGAGCGCGCGGGATCTCCCGGTTCTGGAGCGTGGAGGACGAAAGAAGACCGAAGCCGTAGCAGCGCAGTAAGCGCGCTGAGCGCCCGAGCCGACGTACGGTGCAGTGTTTGCTGCGTACCTCTCGGCTTTTAGCCGTCTTGCGCGAAGCGCTCATACGCCTTCCGCACCGCCTCCTTGCCATAGGCGCGCTCGAGGCGGCGAACGGTAAAGTGACCTCGCGCCACCTCCTGAAAATGCTGGATGAACGCGTAGTTCACGGTCGCACCGCCGAGCGCACCGACGAGCGGGATGGCTTGAGCCGCGAGCTTCTGCGTGACCACCAGTCCGAAACGGGATGCGACCTGGGTGATGAAGCGCACGAGAATCGGGCCGCCTTCCTCGACGACGCCGCGCTCGACGACGAATCGCGCGGCCTGCGTTACGCTTTTTGCCAGCATGCCGCGCACGGCAAAATATCCGCTCTCGGAAGCATCGGCCGAACCGGGCCGTCCGCCCAATGCGAATACCTGCACGCACGAGAGCGCCGCTTCCGGATCGGACAGATCTTCGCCTTCGCTGCGCGCAATTTCCGCAATCGACCTCAGCATGATGATGGTCGAGAGCGGCAGCTCGATGGGGAGCGCCGCCAAACCGAAGGCGCCGCCAGCGGCGCCGGAAGCGGTAGCCAAGACTTTGTGCAAGCGCTGCGATCCCGCGCGAGGCGCCTGGTGCATGCTCCGCAGCGCGACCTCGAGCGCCATCTCGAGTGCCTTGGAGGTGGCGGCGGTGATCGCCTGCGAGGCGGAAGCGGGGAGCGCGTATCCGATAAGCTCAATCGGCTTGCCGACCATATTCGTGAGCCGCGCGGCAAGCCCCGGATGTTCGAGCGCGGCAGCGGCGCTGCGCAGCGCCGCCAGGTCGCTTTCGGTCATGCCTGCAGAATCGAGCACCGCTTGCGCTCCTCGTCAGCCCGCGAGCCAAGCGTACTACGGGGGAGGGGTGGCGTAACGCGTCTCTGCCATCGATCGCCCGGTGACGCGCGCCCAACGCCGCCAAGGCCGCAAACGCACACGCTCAACTGCCGTGCCGCGTTCGAGTTCCATCGGCGAGCGGCCGCGGCGGCATTTTTGCGGAGGACCGATGGCGGAACCCCTCCGTTCGGGGACCGTTCCACTCGCGAGCCCGCCCGCGAATGCGAGATGGCCGCGCGCCGGAAGCTTACGTAGAATGAGGAGCATCACGTGGTTCAACGCGCCTCGGCACGACGTCCTGGGGTCGATCGATGACGGAGAGATTCAAGGTGGGTGACCGGGTAAGCTGGAATTCGGAGGCCGGGCGGGTCAGCGGGAAAATCGTCAAGGTGCATACAAAGGACGTGAACTACAAAGGATACGTCCACCACGCCAGCGAGGACGAACCCCAGTACGAAATCAAAAGCGACAAGACCGATCACGTCGCCCTGCACAAGGGGGGCGCGCTGAGGCTCCTGCGTCGCTAGTCGACGACCCCGGACGGAATGGCACAGCCCTTCTTCACCGTCGGACATTCAACTCGGCCGGTAGAGGAATTCGTCGACCTGCTCGCGAGGGCGCAGGTCGCATGCGTGGTCGATGTCCGCACCGTACCGCGCTCGCGCACCAATCCGCAGTACAATCGCGACATCCTGCCGGAAACGCTGGCGCGCTTCCAGATCGGATACGAGCACATCGCCGCGCTCGGCGGCTTGCGCGCGAGAACGCAAGGGGTTGCGCCGGAGGTGAACGCGTTCTGGCAAAACCAGAGCTTTCACAATTATGCCGACTACGCGCTCACCCCGCCGTTCCATAGCGGTCTCGCGCGGCTGCGCGAACTCGGCCATGATCGGCGCTGCGCGATCATGTGCGCGGAGGCGGTGTGGTGGCGATGTCATCGCCGCATCATTGCTGATTACCTGATCGCCGCCGGCGAGAGCGTATTCCACCTTGTCGGCAAAGATCGCATCGAGCCAGCGCGCATGACCGACGCCGCCACGCCCGGGCCGGACGGTTCGCTCACCTACGCCGCGGACACGGCCCGCTGAACGCAATCAACATGGTTTTCAGTCTTTGAGTTGGTCGGAGCGCCGAGATTTGAACTCGGGACCCCCAGTCCCCCAGACTGGTGCGCTAACCGGGCTGCGCTACGCTCCGACCGACGCCGAGAGTATAAGTTTGACCCGGATCGGCCGCAACAAGTTCAATATTGTGGGATTTCGCGATTGTCCCTTGCAGCAGTGCCCCCTTAAATTCAGGGGCTCGCGAATGTGAGGGCCGACATCATGTTCACAATCATCGCATGCGTTGCCGTCGTCGCCATTGCCATATGGACAGACCGGTTATCGGACAAAGAGATGGTCGGAAGGCCAGCTGTGTTCGATGATGATCTCATTCGCCAGAGCATCGTTTTAGTTCGGCGAGACTTGCGATTGATCGCATGGGTGCTGGCTGCGATCCTTATCGTGCTCGGCATCATCGCCGACAGGATACGTTGACCAATTGCATGGAGAGTAGCGCAGCGATGTCACGTCCTGCGCCGGCGCCTGCGCAGGCTCATGCGGGGTCGGGCCGCGACATCCAGCGGATGAGCGGCATCGCCGGCAGCACCCAGCCGAGCCCCGCGACCACGTAATAGAGCGCCTCGATCACGCCGTTCGCCCTCACCAGCGGCGATTGCGCGAGCGCCATCGCGAGCAGCGCCCACGTCACCACCAGGAGGATGAGCAGGATCGCACCGATGAATTTGCGCAGTCGGATGGGCATCTTTCGCTCAATTGCGCCAACGCCCGCACGACGATATGGTCCGCGGCACTCGTGTCCCAATGGCGGCGTTCGCACTCCCTTCCGGCACGCGCGCGTGCGAACTTCGGACGCGAATGGACACTAGCAAACTTACGGGTTTTTTTGGATGTGAAGGTCCTCTTGCAAACTTGCCGCGAGGTCGTAGGGCCTTCAGATCCACACTGGCGCCAAACGAATGAACCCATGACCAGCCTCGCCCCGTCATCCGCGTCTCGCGGCCGCGCCGTGCGGCTGTGGCTGCTGGCGGTCGCGGCCCTAATGTTCGTGACCGTGGTCGTGGGCGGAGCGACGCGGCTCACCGAGTCGGGCCTGTCGATCGTCGAATGGAAGCCGGTGACCGGTGTGATGCCGCCGCTCGATGCGGCCGCATGGCAAGCCGAATTCGGCAAGTACAAGACCATCCCGCAGTACCGCGAGCACAATGCGGGCATGAGCCTCGACGAATTCAAGACGATCTATTGGTGGGAATGGACGCATCGCCTGCTGGCGCGGCTCGTTGGCGGGGCCTTCCTCGTTCCGTTTCTGTGGTTCCTTTGGCGCGGCTGGCTCGAGCCGCCGCTGCGCGCGCGGTTGTGGACGATTTTCGCCCTCGGTGCGGCGCTCGGCGCGGTCGGCTGGTGGATGGTCGCCTCGGGTCTCGCCGAGGGGGTCAGCGTGTCGCAATACCGCTTGGCGTTTCACTTGACGCTCGCCTGCGTCATCTTCGCCGCCATCGTGTGGACGGCGCAGGGGCTCGTGCCGCGAGCACCCATCGCCGCGCCGGTGCGCGTTCGCGCCGGCGCGATGGCTGTCCTCGCGCTGGTGATCGTTCAAATCTATCTCGGCGCGCTCGTTTCCGGGCTGCGCGCCGGCCTCATCTACAACACCTGGCCGCTGATCGACGGGAGCCTTGTGCCCGAAGGTGCGCGCCTGTTCTTTTATTCGCCGCTCTGGCGCAATGTGTTCGAGAACACGCTCACGGTGCAGTTCGATCACCGCATGGCGGCTTATGCGCTGGCGCTGCTCGCGCTACTGCACGCCGCCGACGTCGCGCGCACGCTGAGGGGAGGGGCCGCGCTTACGGCGGCACTCGCGCTGGCATCGGCCGTCATCCTGCAGGCCGCGCTCGGGATCGCGACCCTCATCCACCAGGCGCCGCTCGCGTTGGCGCTGCTGCACCAGGCCATGGCGATCGTGGTGCTTGCCATTGCCGTCGTGCACGCCGAGCGCCTCGAGCGGCGTGCAGCGCGCGTCGGCGAGGCCGCGGGCGAGACCGTCTTGCGGCATGAGGAGCACGCGACGTGATCGAGCTCGCCGAGCAAGACGGCGTGGCGGTACTGCGCCTCGCGCATGGCAAGGTCAACGCCATGAGCATGGAGTTCTGCGAAGCGCTGACCGCGCGCTTTGCCGAGATATCCTCCGCGCGCGCCGTGGTCATGACCGCGACCGGGCGCACGTTTTCCGCCGGCGTCGACCTCGTGCGCCTGCTCGAGGGCGGTGCGCCCTACGTGCGCAAATTCTTGCCGGTTCTGAGCGAGATGTTCGCCACCGTCTTCTCCCACCCGGCGCCGGTCGTGGCGGCGATCAACGGCCACGCCATCGCCGGCGGTTGCGTGCTCGCCTGCGCCGCCGACAAGCGGCTGATGGCACGCGACGGCGGCCGTATCGGCGTGACCGAGCTCCTCGTCGGCGTTCCGTTCCCGCCTGCGGCCATGGAGATCATGCGCTGCGCCGCCGCGCCGCAATTCTTCGCGGACGCGATCTTCAGCGGCACGACCTATACGCCGGCGGAGGCCGTCGCGCGCGGCTTCGTCCATGACGTCGTCGAGCCGCAAGCGCTGCTCGAGAACGCGGTCGCGGCCGCGAAAGCGCTCGCCGCGCTGCCGCCCAAGGCCTTCGCATTGACCAAACGGCAAATTCGCGCACCAGCACTAGAGCGCATGCAAAGCCCGGAGCTTGAGGCCACCATCGCGCAAATTTGGACCGCGCCCGAGACGCTCGGGCGCGTTCGCGATTACGTGGCGCGCACGCTGCACAAATCGTGAAATGGGCCGTGCTGGAGGCGCGGTCCTTGTCATGCCCGTTCACGCCGCCAAACCCTGCTCGAGGTCGGCGATGATGTCCTCCTTGTCCTCGAGCCCGATCGAGAGCCGAACCACGTCGGGTCCCGCGCCGGCTTGGATCTTCTGGGCGTCCGTGAGCTGGCGGTGGGTGGTCGAGGCCGGATGAATGATGAGCGAGCGCGTATCGCCGATATTGGCGAGGTGGGAGAACAGCTTCACGTTGGAGACGAGCTTGACGCCGGCGTCGTAGCCGCCTTTGAGCCCGAAGGTGAACACAGAGCCCGCGCCCTGGGGCACGTATTTCTTCGCAAGATTGTGGTAGCGGTCGCCGGCGAGGCCCGGATAGCTCACCCACGCCACCTCGCGGCGATCGACGAGCCATTGCGCCACCGCCAAGGCATTGTCGCAGTGCCGCTGCATCCGCAACGGCAGCGTCTCGATTCCGGTGAGGATGAGGAACGCATTGAACGGCGACAGCGCCGGCCCGAGGTCACGCAGCGCCAGCACGCGGCAGGCGATGGCGAAGGCGAAGTTGCCGAAGGTCTCGTGCAGCACGATGCCGTGATATTCGGGCCGCGGCTCACACAGCATCGGATAGCGTTTTTCGCGCGACCAATTGAAGGTGCCGCCGTCGACGATGAGTCCGCCGATCGAGTTGCCATGGCCGCCGAGGAATTTCGTGAGCGAGTGCACGACGATGTCGGCGCCGTAGTCGATCGGCTTGCAGAGGTAGGGCGTGGCCAAGGTGTTGTCGACGATCAGCGGAACGCCTGCGCTCTTGGCGATCTTGCCGATCGCCTCGATATCGGTGATGACGCCGCCGGGATTGGCGATCGACTCGATGAAGATCGCCTTGGTTTTCGGGCTCACCGCACGCTCGAACGTGCCGATGTCATCGGGCTCGGCCCACACCACGTTCCAGCCGAAATTCTTGAACGCGTGATTGAACTGATTGATGGAGCCGCCGTAAAGTTTCTTCGCGGCGACGAGTTCGTCGCCCGGCCGCATCAAGCAATGCATGACCACGATCTGGGCGGCGTGGCCGGACGCAACCGCCAAGCCCGCGGTGCCGCCTTCGAGTGCGGCGACGCGCTCCTCCAGCACCGCGTTGGTCGGGTTGCCGATGCGCGTATAGATGTTGCCGAAAGTCTGCAGACCGAACAGCGAGGCGGCGTGGTCGACGTCTTCGAACACGAAAGACGTCGTTTGATAGATCGGCGTCGCGCGTGCACCGGTCGTCGGATCGGGCTGGGCGCCGGCATGGATCGCGAGCGTGGCAAAGCCTGGGATGCGGTCGGTCATGGCCGGTCCTCGTCCTGCCGGGACCGGACGGTCCGCGGATCCTGATGTTGGTTTATCGAAGCGCCTCGGGGCGTCAAGGCGTCCGGCGGCCGCGTCTTGGCGTGGAGGCGAACGCGGGAGAATTCGCTCGCGTCAGCGGTCGGACTTTTCTGCGCGCACCGCGGCGTCGGTGGCGCCGCCCGCGAGCGTGACGCGGTTGAGCGCCATGCGCTGGATGCCACGCCCGAAGAGCTGCGCCTTCTTGGCGGTGAGAGTGCGGGTGTTGACGCCCATCCAGGCGATCTCCGACGACAGGCGGCCGTATTCGATCTTCGGGCAGCGGTTCATCACGACCTTGAGGCCGTTCGCCTCCGCGAGTTTCGCGGCCTCGTCGTTGCGGATGCCAAGCTGCATCCATATCACCTGCGGACGAGGCGTGAGCGCGAGCGCCTCCTCCACGATTTCGACGGCGTAGCGTGGTGCTCGGAAGATATCAACCATGTCGATGGGCTCGGGGACGTCGGTGAGCTTGGCGTAGACCTTGCGCCCCAGCAGCTCCTGCCCGACGATCACTGGATTGACCGGGATCATGCGGTAACCCCGCTCGAGCAGATATTTGAAGGCGAAGTAACTCGGGCGGCTGGTATTGGCGGAAACGCCGACCATCGCGATCGTCTTCACGGTGTTGAGGATGCCGCGGATGTAGCCGTCGTCGTAGTTGTCGTGGTCCATGTCCAGCGCCTTTTCGCGCTGAACATAAGGAGCCCGCGGCGCTCGCGGAAGGGCGCCATTAGGCCCGAGCGCGGTGCGCGTTGGCATCTTCAAGCGGCGCGGCGACAGACGCCCCCGCGCACAGGCGCGCATTCTCCGCCTCGAGCGCCGCGATCCGATCCCGCAGCGCGGCCGTCGCCTCCTCGATTTCGGCCTCGGTGAAGCGCGCGGTGATGTGCTGGGAGCAGTTCACGTCCCATGCCTCGACCGTGAATAGGATCGCGCGCTCGGGTCGCCCGCGATAGCCGCGATCGACGAGCCGCGCGAGCAATGCCGGGTCGTCTTCGACCACGCGCGCGCGGCCCCAGAGTTTGATCCGCCGTCGGCGCGCAAAGTCGAGCAGGAATAGGTAGGCGCGATCGTTCTCGGCGAGGTTACTCAGCGTGATGTATTGGCGGTTCCCGGCGAAGTCGACAAAGGCGAGCGTCTTCTCGTCCAGCACTTTGATGAAGCCCTTCGGACCGCCGCGGTGCTGGATATAGGGCGCCCCGTCGGCGGACACGGTCGCGAGGAACGCGGTATCGAGCTCGGCGATGACGGCCGCAAGCTCAGGCGTCACGCGATCGGGGAAGCCCGCGGCGATGCGTTTCTCGTAGGCATGCGCGGAGCCGCGCTCGGCCTGCGCACGCCGGGCCGCCGCAGGGAAGACGATGTCGCTATTGTTGGTCATGGCACGATCCGCCGAAGCGCAAGCGCGGCTGCGCCGGCTTGCGGGTGGGTTCTAATCGCGATTGCCGCGACGAACATGGGCCGTTTCAATAAGAATTATAATACGCCTTCATAGCAAGATATTATTGCGATATATGCAATAGATATGGATCGCATCGAGAGTGTCGCGATCTTCGTCGAAGTCGCCGAGCGGCGCAGCTTTGCGACGGCTGCGCGCCGGCTCGCTCGCTCGCCAGCCGCGGTCACCCGTGCGGTTGGGGAGTTGGAAACGCGGCTCGGGGTGCGGCTTCTCAATCGTACCACCCGCGCGGTCAGCCTTACGGAGGCCGGGGACCGGTTTCTGGCGGGCGCGCGCCGCGTGCTTGCCGATTTCGAGGAAATCGAACGGGCTGCGGCGGGGGAGGGTGCCGCGCCGCGCGGCGAATTACGCATCACCGCGCCGATCCTGTTCGGGCGCCTGCATGTGCTGCCGATCGTGACCGCGTTTCTCAGCCGTTTCGCCGACGTGTCGGTCGCGCTCAGCTTGATCGATCGGCCGGTCGACCTGGTGGAGGAGGGGCTCGACGTCGCGGTGCGCATCGGCGCACTGGCGGAAAGCTCGGCGGTCGCGACCCGCGTCGGCGCGGTGCGCCGCATCGTGGTCGCTTCCCCCGGTTACGTGGCGCGGCACGGCGCGCCGCTGGCGCCCGCGGATCTCGGCGCGCACATTGTCGTCGCGTTCTCCGGCGCGGCAGGGATTGAGCACTGGGTATTTCGTAACGAGTCCGGCGACACGAGCGTCGCCATAAGACCGCGGCTCGTGGTGACCACCGCCGAAGCCGCGCTCGACGCGGTGAGAGCCGATTTCGGCATCACCCGCGTACTCAGCTACCAGGCCGCAGACGATATTGCCCGCGGTTCACTGCTGCGATTGCTGCCGGGCCACGAAGGCGACGAGCTGCCGATCCATCTGCTTTATCCGGGTGGACGGCATCCGCCGCCGAAACTGCGCGCCTTTCTCGATTTCGCCAAGCCTCGCCTGCGCCGTCGCTGCCAAGCGGTCACGCGCGCAATCAGTTCTTGAGCAACGGCCCGTTAGCGATCCTCCCAGGTCGGCTGGCGCTTCTCGACGAAGGCGGAAATGCCCTCCTCGGCATCGCGCGCCATCATGTTTTTCACCATCACTTCGGTCGCGTGCTCGTAGGCATCCGCGATGCCCATTTCCAGCTGGCGGTAGAACGCCTCCTTGCCGAGCTTCACCACCGCTGTCGACTTGGCGGCGATCTTGCGCGCAAGTTTGAGCGCCTCCTCACGGGCCGTGCCGGGCTCGACCACACGGTTGACGAGACCGACGCGATAGGCGTCCTCGGCCGAGATCATGTCGCCGGTGAGCAGCATCTCGAGTGCATGCTTGCGCGTCAGGTTGCGCGAGAGCGCGACCATGGGCGTCGAGCAGAACAGGCCGATGTGCACGCCCGGCGTGCAGAACTTGGCGCTTGTGGAGGCAACCGCGAGGTCGCAGGTCGCGACCAGCTGGCAGCCGGCCGCGGTGGCGGTCGCTTCGATCGCCGCGATCACCGGTTGTGGCAACCGTAGGATGGCGAGCATTACCGCGCTGCAACGCTGCATGATGTGACGGGTGTAGCTGCGTCCGCCGTCCGCATCGGCGCGGTGCGCCGTCAATTCCTTGAGGTCATGCCCGGCCGAGAAGGCGTTTCCACGCGCCGCGACCACCACCGCGCGGATGCGCTTGTCCGCAGCGAGGCCTTCGAGCTCGTGCGACAGGGCCTCCAGCATCGCCTCGGACAAGCTGTTGCGGGCCTGCGGGCGGTTGAGCGTGAGAACGGCAATGTTGCCGATATTCTCCCTCAGCACGACCGGCTCGTTCGCGGCTGCGGGGTCGCTGGCACGGACGGAGGATTGAGGTTTCATCGGCGTGCGTTTCCGGGCCGTGGGTTTCCGGGAACCACCGCCTTACTTAGCGCGGCGGGCGGGCGGCGCAAGTCGCCGGAACATGGCTTGCGCCGGCGCGTTAAGGCGCAAGGATAACCATTTGCACGTGGTGGCGCGATGGTAAGGAAAACAGCTGCATCGAGGAGGAGCGCGGGGCGCAAGCGCCACGGGCCGCGGCGAAGCGGGACGGCGCGGAAGGGTCGGCGTTGGTCGCGACATGTGACCGAACACAGCGATGCGCTGAGCCTCGATAAGGGCGTCTTCACGTCGCGCGATCCCAAGCGGATTGCGGCGTCCTTGAAACGGTCGGCCGAAAGAAGCTCGCGCCGAAAAAGCAGCCCGTTTCGCTCCGCGCTCTCCATGCTCACCTTCTACATCAACCGAGCCGGCAAGAACCTGCCTGCCTCCCGCAAAAAGACGTTGATGCGGGCGAAGGACGAGCTGCGCAAGCAATTCGGCAAGGCTTGAGAGATCCGCGTCACAGGGCGGGCGCGTCACGCGCGCCGCAACAGCTGGTGCGCAAAGGCCGCACAGCGGGTCATCCCGGCGTCGCGACTTCGCGCGTTGCGCCACGCCGGGATGTGGGCCGAACGCGGGAGTGATCTTTTTCATTTGCCCATAATCGTCTAGGTCTGTTGCCGCCTCGGAGGGCGGCGCATGCCAGTGATGATGACGGTCGAGGAGCTCGAGCGTTTTTTCCTCGCCGAGTTTCCGCAAGTTTTCCATGCCGAGAGTGGGCTTGCGATCGAAGCCGTGTGGGAGCGCGGCTGCCGCGTGCGACAGGCTTTCCGCCAGCGCTCGGTGCGGCCCGGCGGTACCATTTCGGGTCCTACCATGATGGCGCTTGCGGACTTTGCAATGTACGTGGCGGTGCTTGCCGCGATCGGCCCGGTCCCGCTGGCCGTGACCATCAACCTCAACATCAATTTTTTGCGCAAGGCCGCGCCGCGCGACCTCCTCGCGGAGGCGCGGCTGCTCAAGCTCGGCAAGCGGCTCGCCACCGGCGAGGTCACCATTTGCTCGCAAGGCGAGACGGAGCCCGTCGCCCACGTGACGTCGACGTATTCGATCCCGCCCGGAGACAATGGGACGGTATTATAAAACCATAAGAATAAATGCTTGAGTCGGCGAGTATATTGAAGCCGGCATTGACCCCAACCGGGCCGCAGGTGTATGAGCCGCGGGCAAAAGGACGTGTTCGCCAGTCGCTATGGAATGCTGTGCCATGAAAACCTTTTCGGCCAAGCCCGCCGACATCGAGAAGAAATGGATCGTCATCGACGCCACCGGTCTCGTGGTCGGCCGTCTCGCAAGCCTGGTGGCGATGCGGCTGCGCGGCAAGCACAAACCGACCTACACCCCGCACGTCGATGACGGCGACAATGTCATCATCGTCAACGCGGAAAAAATCGTGCTGACCGGCAAGAAGCGCGAAAACAAGATCTATCGCCATCACACCGGCTATATCGGCGGCATCAAGGAGCGCACCGCGCGCTCGATCCTCGAGGGCAAGTTTCCGCAGCGGATCGTGGAGAAAGCGGTGGAACGCATGCTGCCGCGCGGGCCGCTTGGACGCGTGCAACTCGGCAACCTGCGCGTCTATGCCGGCCCCGCCCATCCGCACGCGGCGCAGAACCCCGAAACGCTCGACATTGCCGCCCTCAACCGCAAGAACACGAGGAGCGCGTGACCATGGCCGAAACCATGCAGTCGCTCGATCAACTCTCAGCCCTCAAGCCCGCCGCGGCGCCCGAGACGCCGAAATACGTCCAGAAGCTCGACAAGCAGGGCCGCGCCTATGCCACCGGTAAGCGCAAGGACGCGGTAGCGCGGGTTTGGGTGCAGCCGGGCGCCGGCAAGATCGTCATCAATACGCGCGAGCTCGAGATTTATTTCGCGCGGCCGGTGCTGCGCATGCTGATCCAGCAGCCGCTGGTGGCGACCAACCGCAGCGGCCAGTACGACGTCGTCTGCACCGTCTCGGGCGGCGGCTTGTCCGGCCAGGCCGGGGCCGTGCGGCACGGGCTTTCCAAGGCGCTGATGAATTACGAGCCTGATCTGCGCGGCGCATTAAAGCGCGGCGGCTTCCTCACCCGCGACCCGCGCGTCGTCGAGCGCAAGAAATACGGCAGGGCCAAAGCACGGCGCTCGTTCCAGTTCTCCAAGCGCTAGCGTTCGGTGCAGTCGGCGTCATTCGCTGTGCAAGATTGTGGGCGAAGGCGCCCTATTTGGTGTGGCGATCGGCCCTGCAGCAAGCCTGCTCATTTGTCTTTCTCCCTTTCTGATTTTTTAGACCGCAACAGCATTTCGAGATGGGCCACGTGGTCGAGCAGTGCCGTGCGACCGCGGTCGGTCAGCGCGTACCGCGTCTGCGGCTTGCGCTGGACGAAGCGCTTGTCCACGGAGACGTAGCCGGCGTCCTCGAGCTTGCGCAGGTGAACGCTCGTATTGCCATCGGAGGTCTTAATCGCGTCGCGGATGCCCGCGAAGTCCACGTTTCCGGCGCTGGCGAGAAAGGCAACGATGGCGATGCGAACGCGGCTTTGCAGCACCTCGTCGATCGCATTGTGATCGAAGTCGGTCATGCGCCCGCGGGCCGGCCGTGCCACAGCAAGAGGCCGGGCAGCGCTAGCAACACCAATATGAGAACGGCCGACAGCGGCAGCACCTCGAGGCGGTGACGGAACGCGTAGAGCAAAAGGGCGGCGCCCCACCAGCCGGCCGCGACCCAACGCATCCACGCGAGATTGCACAGATACGAACTCAAGAAGAACGCGATGCCGAAAATTCCCGCAGCGACGGCGTTGAACCAGCCCTGACGCATGTCTCCCGCAACGATCGCCGCGACTGAAAATAGTGACAGGAAAATACCGCAACCGAACCACAGCATTCGCAGCGCCTGGATCACGAGCGGCGGGGTCGCAATCGGCTGCGAGTGGAACAGGAGGGAACGCAGCAGTCGGCGTAGCGAGTAGAGCCATGGCAGGACGATGCAGACGGCCCACAGCCAATTTGGATTGAGACGCCACCATCCGGTGACGGTCGCATAGGTGCCGAGATAGCCCGTCGCGAGGGCGATGCCCCATACGAGCAAGTCGAAGCTATGCGCACCGGCGTAACCGCGTCCTTGCTCGATGGCGTGACGAATGAAGGCGATGTCCTCGCGAACGCTGTCCTTGCTCGTCATCGGAACCTCCGTACCGTAGTGTACTTTGTAACACAAAGTACACCACAATGCAAGGCAAAGCCGCTAACTCGCCTAAAAACAGGGAATAACAGGGGTTGGTTGGCCCGGGCCCCGTGGGGGGATCGCGTCCGTCGCTATCGCGCCGTCGACCGCGTCGACATGCGCGTGCCCACCGATATGAATGACAGGACGCCGACGCGTGAGGATTCGGCCACGGGTGCGCCATGTCGCGTCTTGCCCTGACCTTTGCCTGCTGCCGTTACGATCGGATGGACGCGATCCGCGAGGGGGATGTGGTCCCCGCGGGGCTCACCCTCAATTGCATCACGCTGAAATCGGGACGCGAGATTTTCGACCGCATGGTGGGTGGACAGGAATTCGACGTGGCGGAATTGTCGGCGTCCGAATTCATCAGCCTGATGGGCCGCGGCGATTGTCCATTCGTCGCGCTGCCGGTGTTTCCCTCGCGCGTCTTTCGGCATGGCTATATTTTCATCAATACGCGCCGCGGCATCCGCACGCCGAAGGATCTCGAAGGCAAACGCGTCGGGCTGCCGCTCTATACCCAGACCGCGGCGATCTGGGTGCGCGGCCACCTCATGCATGAATTCAACGTGGATGTCGCAACCATCCGGTGGGTGGAGGGCGCCGTGGAGAAAGCGGGAGCGCACGGAAGGGCGCACGCGCCGGCACTGCTGCGACCCGTTCAAATCGAGCGCAACGCCGGTGCTGAGCCGCTGGGAGCGCTGCTCGCGCGCGGAGCGATCGACGCGCTGATCGGATCGCGCAAGCCCGACGAGCTCGGGCGCCATCCCGACGTCGCGCGCCTGTTTCCCGACTACCGCCGGCGCGAGCGCGAACTCTACCAACGGACCAAGATCTTTCCGATCATGCATCTCATTGCCATCCGCCGCGATCTCTACGAGCGGCAGCGCTGGATCGCGCAAAGCCTCTACGACGCATTCGTGGAGTCGAAGCGGCGCGCCCGTAGTCGAATGCGCTACGCGGGCTCGCTCAGCGCCATGCTGCCGTGGCTGATCGACGACGTGGAGGAGATCGACGGACTGTTCGGGGGCGATGCCTTTCCCTACGGCATCGAGGCCAATCGGCCGACCTTGCAGGCGCTGGTCGCGTACATGGTCGAACAGCACTTCATCGCCCGCCCGGTCCCGATCGAAGATCTGTTCGTCCCGCTCGCCGATGCGATTCTAACGTGATCAGCCGTTTCGGATCGGATCGCTTGCCACGGCACTCGAATAAAGAAAGGGCGCCCGCAGGCGCCCGGTTGAGGTGCATCGCAACTGCGATGTTGGGAGGACGCTACGCTGAATAGTACATTTCGAACTCGACCGGATGCGGCGTGTGTTCGAAACGGATGATCTCCTGCATCTTGAGGTCCGTGTAGGCGTCGAGGAAGTCATCGTCAAACACCCCGCCCGCTTTGAGGAAGGCGCGATCTTTCTCGAGATAGCCGAGCGCCTCGCGCAGCGAGCCGCACACGGTCGGGATTTGCTTGAGCTCCGCGGGCGGTAGGTCGTAGAGGTCCTTGTCGATGGCGGGGCCGGGATCGAGCTTGTTCTTGATGCCGTCGAGACCCGCCAGCAGCATGGCGGCAAAGGCGAGGTAGGGATTGGCGAGCGGATCCGGATAGCGCACCTCGACGCGCTTGGCCTTGGGCGAGGAGGCGAGCGGAATGCGGCACCCGGCCGAGCGGTTGCGCACCGAATAGGCGAGCAACACCGGCGCCTCGAAGCCCGGCACCAGCCGTTTGTAGGAATTGGTGGTGGGATTGGTGAACGCGTTGATGGTGCGCGCGTGCTTGAGGATGCCGGCGATGTATTGGAGCGCAATATCCGAGAGGTCGGCGTATTTGTTGCCGGCGAAGGTGGGCTTGCCCTCCTTCCAGATCGATTGATGGCAGTGCATGCCGGAGCCGTTGTCGCCGTACACCGGCTTGGGCATGAAGGTCGCGGTCTTGCCGTAGATCTGCGCGACCTGCTGCACGCAGTATTTGTAGATCTGCATCTGGTCGGCCATGCGCACCATGGGCGCAAACAGGAACCCGAGCTCGTGCTGGGCCGAGCCGACCTCGTGGTGATGTTTTTCCACCTTGCAGCCCATGCGCGCCATGGCGCCGAGCATTTCCGAGCGCATGTCCTGCGCCGTGTCCAGCGGCGGCACCGGGAAGTAGCCCTTCTTGAACCCGATGTGGTGACCGAGATTGCCGCCCTCGTAGTCGGTGTCGGAGTTGGTCGGAAATTCCACCGAATCGAGCTTGAAGCCGGTGTTGTAGGGTTGCGCGACGTATTTGACGTCGTCGAAGATGAAGAACTCGGCCTCCGGCCCGAAGAAGACGGTGTCGCCCACGCCCATGGACTTGACCAACCCCTCCGCCTTCCTGGCGATCGAGCGCGGGTCGCGGTTGTAGGGCTCGCCCGTCAGCGGTTCGAGCGTGTCGCAGACCAAGACCATCGTCGTCTCAGCGTAGAACGGATCGATGCAGGCGCTTTCCGGATCGGGCATGAGCTGCATGTCGGACTCGTGGATCGCCTTCCAGCCGGCGATCGAGGAGCCGTCGAACATGATGCCCTCGCTGAACGTATCCTCCTCGATCGTCGAGACATCAGTTGTCACGTGTTGCCACTTGCCGCGCGGGTCGGTGAAACGGAAGTCGACGTATTTCACGTCGTTGTCCTTGATCATCTTCAAAGCGTCTTTGGCGGTCGTCATTGAACGGATACCTCTTTCGTGTGGCCGCGAGATCATCGAAGCCGGCGGTTCAGATGGCGTCCAGTCCGGATTCCCCGGTTCTGATCCGAATGGCTTCTTCGATGTTGGAGACGAAGATCTTGCCGTCGCCGATCCGCCCGGTTTGGGCGGCGCGACGGATCGCCTCGATGGCTTTCTCGACCATGTCGTCGCCGAGCACAATCTCGATCTTCACCTTGGGGAGAAAATCGACGACGTATTCGGCCCCGCGATAGAGTTCGGTATGCCCTTTCTGCCGACCGAAGCCCTTGGCTTCGGTAACGGTGATCCCCTGCAGTCCGACCTCTTGCAGCGCTTCCTTCACTTCGTCGAGTTTGAAGGGTTTGATCACCGCCTCGATCTTCTTCATCAGATTTCCTCCCCCCGGCCTGCCAGCGGCGCGGCGCCAGCGTGGCTGCGCCCAGGGTTAGCAGGGTCCGTGCCAAGCCTCGTCGAGCAAAAAAAGCGACCGCCAATCAGTCATTTAACGGGCATGGAGCAACGCGCTCCGGGCGCCGCCAGCGGACCCTGGATTAGACTTTGAGCAATTTGCCTATTTTGTGATCATTGAGCGTATCCCCCGCTGCAAGCGAAGGAAATAACGCGGGGTCGCGCCCGTTTCGGCTCGGCATTAGTCTGCGGGCGATGATCGAATTGCTCACGACCGCCGAAATGGCCGAGGCCGACCGCCGCACGATCGCCCGCGGGGTTGCTGGAATCGCCCTGATGGAAAACGCCGGCCGCGCCGTTGCTGATGTGATCGCGGCGCGTCATCCCCCGGGTCTACGCGTGGCCGTGGTTGCGGGGCCTGGCAACAACGGGGGCGACGGCTTTGTCGCCGCCCGCATTCTGGCCGAGCGCGGATACCGGGTGCGCATCCTTCTGGTCGGGAACCTCGAGCGGCTCAAGGGGGATGCGGCGTTGGCGGCGCAGCGCTGGCAAGGTCCGACGACTGCGGCTGCGCCGGCGGCGTTGATGCCGGCGGACGTCATCATCGACGCGCTGTTCGGCGCCGGTCTGGATCGACCGGTCGAAGGCGTTGCGCGCGCCATGATCGAGGCCATGAACGCGGCATCCTGCGTCTGTGCGGTTGACCTGCCGAGCGGGATCAACGGCACCACCGGTGCGGTGATGGGCCTCGCGGTGAAGGCCGCGGAAACGGTGACCTTCTTTCGCTGCAAGGTCGGCCACGTGCTTCTGCCCGGCCGGCTCCATTGCGGGACCGTCCGCGTCGCCGACATCGGAATTGCCGCAAGCGTGCTCGACGCGATCAAACCGCGCATCTCGATCAACTCGCCGCCCCTGTGGGCGCAAAGCTTTCCGTTGCCAGGTGTCGCCGGCCACAAATACACCCGCGGCCACGCGGTCGTGGTCTCGGGCGGGCTATCCTTCACGGGCGCGGCGCGGCTTGCCGCTCGCGGCGCGTTGCGGGCCGGCGCGGGGCTCGTCACCATTGCCACCCCGCGCGAAGCGCTCGCGGTCAACGCGGCCGCAAGTCTCGCCGTCATGGTGCGGCCGGTCGATGGTGCGGATGAACTCGCGCGCTTCCTCGACGACGCTCGCCGCAACGTGGTGCTGCTGGGACCTGGAGGTGGCGTGGGCCAGCCCATGCGGGACTTGGTGATGGCCGCGCTCAAGGGCGAGCGCGCGGTGGTGCTCGATGCCGATGCGCTCACGAGCTTTGCCGAGGAGCCGCAAACGCTCTGCAATGCCATCAGAAGGCGAACCAAGGCCACGGTGATGACCCCACATGAGGGGGAGTTCAGTCGTTTATTCAAAGCCCTGGCAGATGAATCTCCCTCGAAGCTTGAACGGGCTCGGCGGGCGGCGGAGATCTCCGGGGCGGTGGTCTTGCTTAAGGGGCCGGACACCGTGGTTGCGGCGCCGGACGGCCGCGCTGCGATCGCCGACGATGCACCCCCTTGGCTCGCCACAGCCGGCTCGGGCGATGTGCTTGCGGGCATCGTGGCCGGCTGTCTCGCCCAAGGCATGCCGGGGTTCGAGGCGGCGGCGGCGGCGGTGTGGCTCCATGGCGAGGCGGGGATTGCGGCGGGTCCGGGGCTGATCGCGGAGGATCTGCCCGAGGCCGTGGCCAGTATCTACCAACGACTGTTCGCGCAGCTTAGTGCAGGACGATAGCGTAGCCCGGCCGCCGGTGCGCGTTTGGGCTGGGTAAACCGCGCACGATCCACAGGGCGGCGGCAACGAGCTAGCCGACCATGAACCAAACTGCCGGCGACGAAGCCAAATGCGCCGGTCTCCTCGCCAACGAGCGTAGTATCCATCCAAGAGGTTTCCGCGCGGGGTGGCGTTGATCAGCGGCAGGCGCAACCGCTCGCCGCTGCGCACAGGGATGTCGGGACGCAGCGAGCCATTGATGGAACACTGGTGCCTTGGCAGGCGTCGGGGGCCGAAAATCCGCAGTTGAGAAGGCTCGCGCCCGCGCCTATTTTTGTCGTGCGCAGCGTGCTTTGGCCATGATATAAGCCGCGCCGCCCGGCCGCAGCGCAAGTCGGCAGTCGCCGACGCGGGCGTGGCGGAACTGGTAGACGCGCGGGATTTAGGTTCCCGTGACGAAAGTCGTGGGGGTTCAAATCCCTCCGCCCGCACCACGCCGCAACCCAGGCACCGGGTCACGCCTCATCCACGGACCGCAGCGATCGCCGAATACATAGATTTATCGCCATGGAAGTCACCGAGACCCTTTCCGACGGCCTCAAGCGCGAATTCCAAGTCCAAGTGCCGGCAGCCGATCTCGAGGCGCGGGTGACCGAGCGGCTCGGCGAGCTCAAGGATCGCGTCCAGCTGCGCGGTTTTCGCCCGGGCAAGGTGCCGGTCACGCACTTGCGGAAGATCTACGGCAAGGCGGTGATGGCCGAGACCATCGAGGCGATAATCCGCGAGCTCAACGCCAAGATCGTCAGCGAGCGCGGTCTCAAGCTCGCCATGGAGCCCAAGGTCACGATTCCGAACGAAGCGACCGCGGTCGAAAAGGTCATCGGCGGGCAATCCGACCTCGCCTATACGCTCGCGCTGGAGCTACTGCCGAAGATCGAGCTTGGGGATTTCAAGGGCATCAAGCTCGAGCGCCAGGTCGCGGAGGTCACCGACGCGCAGGTCAACGAAGCGCTTGACAGGATCGCCGAGCAGAACCGGCCATTCGCCGCCAAGGCCCAGGGGGCGAAGGTCGAAAAGGGCGATCGCGTCGTCATCGACTTCGTCGGCAAGGTCGACGGTGCGCCGTTCGAAGGCGGCAGCGGCGGCGATGTCGGCGTTAATGTCGGGTCCGGCACCTTCATCCCGGGTTTCGAGGATCAGCTCGTCGGCATGAGCGCCGGCGAAACGCGGCTGGTCCAGGTGACGTTTCCGGCCAACTACGCGAGTGCGCAACTTGCCGGCAAACCTGCCGAGTTCGACGTAACGGTGAAATCGGTCGAAGCGCCGAGCGCGGTCACCGTCGACGATGCGTTTGCGAAATCGCTGGGGTTGGAATCCCTCGACAAGCTCAAGGCGGCGGTCAAAGCACGCCTCCAGCAGGAGCATGCTGGGCTCAGCCGCCAAAGGCTCAAGCGGCAACTTCTCGATAAGCTCGACGAAATGCATAAGTTTGCGCTGCCGCCCACGCTCGCCGAGGACGAGTTCAAGAACGTCTGGGCCGCGGTTGAGAGCGATCTCAAGGCGCAGGGCCGCACCTTTGCCGACGAGGGCACGACCGAAGAGAAGGCGCGGGAGGAATACCGCGGCATCGCCGAGAGGCGGGTGCGGCTGGGCCTCGTGCTTGCGGAAATCGGCGAGAAGAACAAGATCACGGTGACCGAGGACGAGCTCAACCGCGCCATCATGGAGCGGGTCCGCCAGGTGCCCGGCCGCGAGCAGGAAGTCTGGGAATACTATCGCAAGAATCCCGGTGCGGTCGCGGCTGTCCGGGCCCCGATCTTCGAAGAGAAGGTGGTGGATTTCCTGGTCGAACTCGCCACGGTGACCGAGAAACAGGTCTCACGCGAGGACCTCCTCAAGGACGAGGAGGACGAAAAGAGCGCAACCGCTCAATCGTAAAGGCGTCCGGGCGCCGATCGGGAGTGTGGCCAAGATCGCCACCGGGAGCGCCCAACTCGGCCATGGCCGACTTTGGCGGGTGCCGGACGCCGAGCAGGGATGGGAGCGCCCGCCGGGTTTTGTGCCGGGGCGAATCGTGGGTATAGAGCATGGGACGGAAGCTCGCCGCCATCGCGCGATTGCTGCAATCAAGGCTTCGCTGCTCGTTCTGCGGTCGAGCCGCCGACGAGGTTGGGCGGCTTGTGGCCGGCCCGTCCGTGTATATTTGTGACGAGTGCATCAAGATGTGCGTCGCGGTGGTGGAGCAGCACGGGGGCTTTCCGGCCTCGCGACGCGGCGACCAGGATGGGCCGACCCATGCGTGATCCCTACGACACCTACATGAACACCCTCGTGCCGATGGTGGTCGAGCAGACCAACCGCGGCGAGCGTGCCTACGACATTTTCTCGCGGCTTCTCAAAGAGCGCATCATCTTCATTAGCGGCCCGGTCGAAGACATCGCTTCCACGCTCGTGGTCGCGCAACTCTTGTTTTTGGAGGCGGACAATCCCAAGAAAGAGATCGCGATGTACATTAATTCGCCCGGCGGCGTGGTGACCTCGGGACTCGCGATCTACGACACCATGCAGTTCGTGCGGCCGGCGGTATCGACCTTGTGCATCGGCCAGGCTGCCTCCATGGGTTCGCTGCTGCTCGCCGCCGGTCACAAGGACATGCGCTTTGCGCTTCCCAATTCCCGGATCATGCTGCACCAGCCCTCGGGAGGTTTTCAGGGCCAGGCGACGGATATCATGTTGCACGCCCAGGAGATCCTGAACCTCAAGAAGCGGCTGAACGAAATCTACGTGAAGCACACGGGCCAGCCGCTGAAGAAGATCGAGGACGCGCTCGAGCGCGATTACTTCCTGACCGGGGAGATGGCGGTGGAGTGGGGGGTCGTCGACAAGGTCATCGACAAGCGGCCCGAGGACGCCTCCAAGGCCGCCTGATCGATGGCCGGGCGGCCGCGTTGTGCCGGCCTCGGGCCGCGGTCCGGCTCGAAACGGTCAAAAACCCGCCATGCGCTTGAATTTTGATCATTAACAAAATCTTGATTATGCCCACATTACCGTGGTTCGCTAGGGGTGATTTGGGCAAGTGCGCTAAAAGCGTGGAGGTGTATGGTATTGGTGCTACGGACTCTTAAAAACACGCCTATTATGGTCTGTTGCGGAGCGGCCGGTTTGCGCGCGCGGCAACCGGCCGACGGAGAGATGGAATGAGCAAAGTCGGCAGTGGCGATTCCAAGAATACGCTCTACTGCTCGTTCTGCGGCAAGAGCCAGCACGAGGTGCGCAAGCTCATCGCCGGCCCAACCGTTTTCATCTGCGACGAATGCGTCGAATTGTGCATGGACATCATCCGCGAGGAGAACAAGTCCTCGCTGGTGAAGTCGCGTGACGGCATTCCGACGCCCAAGGAGATTCGCAAAGTTCTTGACGACTATGTCATCGGTCAGGACCATGCCAAGAAGGTGCTCTCGGTCGCGGTCCATAATCACTACAAGCGCCTCAACCACCAGACCAAGCACAATGACGTCGAGCTCGCGAAGTCGAACATCCTGCTGATCGGCCCAACCGGTTCGGGCAAGACGCTGCTGGCGCAAACGCTCGCGCGCATCCTCGACGTGCCTTTCACCATGGCTGATGCGACCACGCTCACCGAAGCCGGTTATGTCGGCGAGGACGTTGAGAACATCATCCTCAAGCTGCTGCAATCCGCCGACTATAACGTCGAGCGCGCTCAGCGCGGCATTGTCTATATCGACGAGATCGACAAGATCAGCCGC
>WNFF01001134.1_pt1 | contig 32697 bp, 34 predicted proteins | sample 5400441 | NCBI WGS metagenome assembly WNFF01 (sample SAMN13153345, study PRJNA577476) | soil metagenome | isolation source: 120 cm saprolite under Douglas fir tree site 2 hole 3 replicate 1 | place: USA:California | collected 2015-04-18
ACTGCATCTATAAATACGCCCGAGAGTTGAACGTGAGCAGAATGAGCCCGGGCATGATGCCCAAACCGAGCGAGCAGGCCAAAGCGGCGTTCACCAAGCTTGTCCCCGACGAGCCCGCGGTGACGCTGCGACCAATGTTCGGCAACCTGTCGGCATTTGTGAACGGCAACATGTTCGCGGGGCTGTTCGGCGAGGACCTCTTCGTCCGGTTGCCCGATGAGCAGAGCGCGCCCATTCGCAAGCAGGGTGGTCGCGATTTCGAGCCGAGGCCCGGTTACGCGATGAAGGGCTATGTGACCGTTCCGAGCACCTGGCGCACAAAACCGGCGGCGGCGAAGGCGTGGATAGCCGCCTCGCTCGTGTTCGCTCGCAGCCTCCCGCCCAAAGTTGCCGCGGGCAAGAAGGCCCCGGCTAAGAAGCCGTCCGCCCGAAGGTAGCCCCGAGCTAGCGGCGCTTCGGCTTGCCCTTCTTCTGTTGGGTTTTGCCTTTTCCGCCCTTGCCGTCCGATCTACCGACGGTGGCCGGGGGCGGGGCCGGGGCCTTGGCGGCCGGAAGCGGCGCGATCGACGGCTTGGCGGCCACAGGCGCCACGATCGGAGCCTTCGCGGCGGGAGGCGCGACGATCGGAGCCTTAGCGGCGGGAAGCGGCGCGGTCGGAGCCTTGGCGGCCGGTGGTGACGCCATCGGTGTGGCGACGATCGGAGCCGCCGGCTTGCTCGCAGCTTGAGGTTCGGGTGCGACCGGCTTGGGCTCGACAACGGCCGGCTTCGGCTCGGGCATGACCGGTTTCGCCTCGGTGGCCTTTACCGGCGCTTCGGCAGCCGCGCCCATCGAAACCTTGCCGCTGAACGTCGCCCCATCCTGGATGGTCAGGCGCGCCACGCGGACGTCGCCGATCAGCGAGCCCGACCTCGTCACCTCCAGGCGCTTGCGCGCTATGACCGCGCCCACCACCTGGCCGGAAATGCTGATGTCTCGGCCCGTGACCGAGGCCTTGACCTTGGCCAGGTCGTCGATCGCTACATCACCCGTGACCTCGACCTCGCCCTCGACGATCCCACTGACGCGTAGGTCACCCTCGATGTAGATCTGCCCGATCACGCGGTCACGCGGCCCCAGCGTGACCGCGTTGTGCTGATTCGAGTCGACAGGGCGGGAGGTCGGCGGCGCGTCCGCCGATGCGGGAATTGGACGCCTAGCCGGGGTGCTGCTCAAAGTCGCCCATTCTGACGTAGCCGTTCAAGCTGGCTCCGTCCTCGATCTGCAGCCGGCGCGCCTGGACGTCTCCGTTCAGCTTTGCCGCTTTTCCGAGCGTGAGCTTGTCTCGGGCAGTCAGCTTGCCTTCGACCACGCCCTTGATGGTGACGTTGGAGGCTTCGATCAGGGCCTTCACGACCGAGCCGTTCCCGACGTCCAAGTTGCCCCCGACCCGAAACTCGCCTTCGGCCCGCCCGCCATCGACGGCCATGTGACCGCCGAAGGTCAGCTTGCCTTCCAGTACGTCGTTCGGACCGAGCGTGAATTTCTGTTGTCCATCACGCTTGGATTCGGACTGGCCGTCCGTGTGCGTGCCCTCAGCCACGGCTTGTTGTGTATCCATGAGCCTGTACTCCCCGCCTTGATATTGACCTCGGGTCCCGCCCGAAGCAGGGTCACAGGATACTTCAGGGCCCACCCCCGCCGGGAGCGCGATCTCCCTTGTTGCCAGGCAACGATCGGTAGGTACCGCTCAGCCGGATGAGCCATGACCGTCGCCCGTCTGCGGAGCTCCCGCCGCCGCCCGGATCGCGTCGAGGATCGCCTTGCGAGTCGCGGCCACCGCGACCCTGTCGTCCCGCCTTGGCGTCTTGAGCTTGACGCCGAGCCTGGATGTGTACGCGGACTCGGCGTCGATGATGTGGTCGGCGATCTTGTCGCGGTCGCGGCCTCCGCCGCGCGGTCCCTTCCGCAGTTCGGCCGGCGCTTTGGCGACCGCAGCGTCGAACACCTTCCACGACGCTCTCAGCAGCGCGCAAATTCGCTCCGCCTCGAGGGCCGTCAGCGACTTCGTGTCGCTCGAAGCGGGCAGGCCGGGGGCGCCGAAATCGGTGGTCGCGTTGCCTTGCACACGCTCGACGACCTTGAATGTGCTTTTCGGGTCGGGGGCGAATTCGATGCGCGCAGCCTTGGGCACCGCGGCGTATCGGGGGGCATAGGCCGCCAACGCCTCCAGCGCCCGTGGCTCGTCCCTGGCCGATCGGGTCCAGCCGGGCCAATCGAGTGCTGACGCAAAGACTCGCTTCTCGCCGATTTCGAGATAGACGGGGATGGCGGGCATCGCGGCCAAACGTACCCTAACCCCGATCGGGCACGCCTAGACTTTCGGCCATGACGGCCCTTTATCACGATGCCCAACGACGGCTGCAGGACCAGTTCGATACGCGACGCCTCGCCGACCGTATCGAGGAGCGATTGGTCCATGACCACCTTGACGAAGACAACGTCGCATTCATCACCGCGCGCGACATGTTCTTCCTCGCGACGGTTGACCCGGAGGGGAGGCCGAACTGCTCCTACAAGGGCGGCGACCCGGGCTTCGTGCGCGTGGTGGACGACCGCACGCTGGCGTTTCCCAACTACGACGGCAACGGCATGTATCTCTCGATGGGCAACGCTCTCGCCACGGGCGAGGTGGGGATGCTGTTCATCGATTTCGAAAAGCGCCACCGCATGCGCGTCAACGGCGTCGCCACCGTGACCGAGAACGACGACCTCATCGAGGCCTACCCATACGCGCAGTTCATCGTCCGGGTAGCGGTTCGGCAGGTCTTTCCCAACTGCCCGCGCTACATCCATCGCTACCAGCTGGTCGAGCGGTCGAAGTTCGTGCCCAGGAGGACCGGTCCGCCGCCGGTGCCGGACTGGAAGCGCTCCGATTGGGCCTGCGACGTGCTGCCCGAGGGCGATCCCGCCCGCCAACCCGGGACCGCAGATTAAAGTACGGACCGACGCCGGCGGTTTGGGCTAGAAGGAGGCGCGCGTCGTGAGCATTTTCCGAAAGGCTTACTCCGTGGCAGGCGCGATATTGATGCTTCAGTTCGTCCTGCAGCTCTACTTCGTGGCTGCGGCGCTGGTCACGATCTTCCAAGCCAACGACAATGCGAAGGACGTCTATTCGGCGTTCAAGACCGCGGACAGTTTTGCCGGCTTACACAGGGCGAACGGAGACCTCCTCGGGATCACCATCCTTGTGATGATCGGCTGCTCATTTGGGGCGCGGTATCCATGGCGGACCACCATCTTGACCTCGGTGCTCTTTGTTCTGCTCGTAATCCAGTCCTTCCTGGCGTACATCAACGTTCCAGTTGTGGCGGGGCTTCACGGCGTCAACGCGCTGATCATGATCGGCCTGGGCGGATACCTGACCGGCCGCAACTGGGCTTTCCGCCGTGGGTCGGACGCCGCCCCAACGACGCCCTAGCCAACCCAGAGGAATATCCGCGCCGCGGGGGCCAATTACAGTTGGCGTTTTGAGACGAATTCATTACGCGTGGATCGTCGCCGCGGTCACGTTCATCGCGCTGATGGGGGCGGCCGGCTTCCGCGCCACACCCAGCGTGTTGATCGTGCCCCTCCAGAACGAATTCGGCTGGAACCGGGCGGTCATCTCGGTCGCAGTCTCGATCAACCTGATCCTGTTCGGCCTGACAGGTCCGTTCGCCGCCGCGCTCATGGACCGCTTCGGCCTTCGCAAGGTGACGGTGGGCGCGTTGGCGACGGTGTCCGCCGGCGCGCTGCTGACGACCATCATGAACTCGCCGTGGCAGCTCTACCTGCTCTGGGGGGTTGTGGTTGGCCTCGGCACCGGGTGCATGGCCTCGGTGCTCGCGGCGACGGTGGCCGGCCGCTGGTTCGTGCATCGCCGCGGCCTGGTCCTGGGCGCTTTGACGGCCGCCGGGGCCACCGGGCAGTTGATATTCCTGCCCGCGCTCGGCTGGATGGCGCAGTACCTCGGCTGGCGGGTGGCCGCAGTCTCGGTCGGGCTCGCCGCACTCGCCGTCGTGCCGGTGGTCGCGATATTTCTCCGCAACCGCCCGAGCGACCTGGGGCTGCGCGCATACGGAGCGACCGAGGCCGACAACGTGCCGCTCGCGACCGGCAGCCCGATCGTGAACGCATTTCGGGGCCTCAAGGTCGGAGTCCGCTCGCGCGACTTCTGGCTCCTCGCCGGCAGCTTCTTCATTTGCGGGGCTTCCACCAACGGCCTCATTGGCACCCACCTGATCCCAGCTTCGATGGACCACGGGATGGCCGAGGTGACGGCCGCCAGCCTGCTGGCTGTGATCGGAGTCTTCGACGTGATCGGCACGCTGGCGTCCGGGTACCTGACCGATCGCTTCGACAGCCGCTGGCTGCTGTTCTTCTATTACGGCCTGCGCGGCCTGTCGCTCCTGCTGCTCCCTTACGTCTTCGGTAGCGCCTACTTCGGCCTGATCCTGTTCATCGTCTTCTACGGGCTCGATTGGGTCGCCACCGTGCCACCGACGGTCCAGCTCGCGCGCAAGATCTTCGGACAGCAGAATTTCGCGATCGTATACGGGTGGATCTTCGCCGCCCACCAGCTCGGCGCTGCTTCGGTTGCCTTCGCGGCGGGCGCGGTCAGGACGGTTTTCGGCGACTACCAGCTGGCATTCATGAGCTCGGGCCTTCTCTGCCTGATCGCCGCGGGACTCGTGCTTCGAATCGCGCGCCTGCGCCCTGCCGCTCCGGTCGAGGTGCCGGCAATGCCCGTAGGGGCCGAGGCTCCCGCCTACTCCTGAGCCGATCACGGCGCCTCGCGATCGCCGGCATCGCCATCGCTGCAGCGCTGCTGCCCCAGATCGCCTTCGCCCACGCCCAACTGATCCAGTCGGGCCCACCGCCGGACGCAATCATGTCGACGCTCCCCCCGGTGGTCGAGTTGGTTTTCAGCGAGCCCGTCTCGCCCGCGGGGGCGGGCATCAAAGTCTTCAGCCCGTCAGGCCACCAGATCGCCGGGCCCGCCATCTCGCGGGGGGCGTTGCTCTATGCGCCGATGAGCTCGGTTGATTCGGGGACGTTCATCGTGAGCTGGCAGGTGCTGGCAGCCGATACGCATCCATCCCGAGGGGCCTTCAGCTTCTCGGTCGGCCGCCCGAGCGCCAATCCTTACTCATCGTTGCTGACGGGTGGCGAGATCGGCACCGCGACTCCACTCGGGTTCGTGCTGCAGGCGCTCGCCCGCTGGGTGCATTTCGCTGGTTTCGCGCTCGTCTTCGGCGTGGTCGCCTACTCCGTTTTGACGCGGCACGAGCCGCCCGACAATCGCCCGTTGAGGCGGCTCATCGCCGCGGGCATCGTGTTGCTCATCGCCGCCGAACCGCTCGCGCTCCTCGGTCAGCTCGCCAGCCTTTCCTTCGACGCCGACACTGCGATCGCAGTCCTCGCCTCGGGATTCGGCCGCCTACTCGGCCTACGCCTCGCCGGGGCGCTGCTGGTCTGGGCGGTGTGGTCGCTAGAGTCGCCGTGGCCCGTCCTCGCCGTCGGCGTCGCGGTGGCGCTGATCGACGGGGCGAGCGCTCATGCAATCCCGGGGTTGCCGCTGGCCGGCCAGGCCCTGGTCGCGATCCACGTCTTCGCCATGAGCCTGTGGGTGGGTGGGCTCGCCGCGTTTCTTCTCGTCCCGGACCGCCGCTTCGGGCGCTACGCTGCGCTGACATTCGCGGTCGCCGCCATCAGCGGGCTTCTGCTCGGAGTCGCCCACGTCGGCCTGTTGCAGTCACTGATGACGACTCCCTACGGACAGGCCTTGATGATCAAGGTGCTCGTCGTTGGTGCAGCATTGTCGATGGCCTTGATCCGCCGGCGCCGCCTCGAATTGGGCGTCGTGCTGGCCGTCATCGCCGCAGCGGCCGTGCTCGGGGCTCTGCCCCCGCCCCGCTAGGTCCGCGCGATTGGAGCGGGTGAAGGGAATCGAACCCTCGTAAACAGCTTGGAAGGCTGCCGCACTACCATTGTGCTACACCCGCTTTGGGACGTTCGCCTGCCCGCTGGAACTTGCAGGCAACGCCGGTAATTAGAGTACCTAGCTAGGCCCCATCGTCTAGTGGACTAGGACGCGGCCCTTTCAAGGCTGAGATCGCGGGTTCGAATCCCGCTGGGGCTACCACCCGACTGCGGTAGCCAATAAGCTAGCGCCTACAACGTTGACGATGGGTGCACCGATGGAGCGAGTGAAATACCCCTGGTGGGTGACCCCCGGCTATGCCCTCGGTAGCGGGGTGGCTGCCATCATCGCCCTCGGAGGGCCCGGGGCCACTCTCACAGGCGCCATCACCTACCAGGTCGCACTGGCTGCAGCAAGCTCTCTGGTCGCTGGGGTGCTTGCCATGGTCGTAATTGAGTGGTGGTCCCGGCGAATCATGCCGCCGACGAGCTTGCATGAGGCACAGAAGCGTGGACGGTTTCGATTTGGTGTCATGGCCGTGTTTATCTTTGCTGGGATCACTGCATTGCAAACGGCATCCGAGTCGCAGTCAGGAATTTTTCGCGCGGTGATCTTCGGGCTGTTCAGCGGCATGGCCCTTGGCGTTGCGATCGTCGCCCCGTTTGACGCCAGACCTCATCCGCCGGTCCCGTAGGGTCAGGCACTAAACCGCACCACCCCGTTCTGTTTTGGTGGGCGGCGAGGGTTTCGAACCCCCGACCTCCAGCATGTCAAGCTGGCGCTCTCCCAACTGAGCTAGCCGCCCGCGGCGGAATGCGAACGGAGTGGACGCTTATTCTAGGTCGGTGCCTGGGGCTCCAATCGCGAAGGATTCGAAGGCGCGGAGCGAGAGCGGGAGCGATTGACTCCGGCTGTTGATTGGCGGCGCAACCTCGTTGCGCTCTGGTTCGCGGAGTTCATGGCGATTTTCGGTTTCAGCTTCGCGTTCCCCTTCCTGTCGATCTTCATCTCCCAGGACCTCGGCGTCCGTCCCGGGCGCGACCTCGACCTCTGGACCGCGGCCGCCGGCAGCGTATCCGGGCTCGCGATGGCGGTCGCCAGCCCGATCTGGGGCGTCCTCGGGGATCGTTTGGGGCGCAAGCCGATGCTCATCCGCTCGATGCTCGGCGGCGCGATCACCGTCGGCCTCATCTTCTTCGTGCAGACGCCCATCCAGCTCGTCGTCCTTCGCTTCCTACAGGGGGCGACGAGCGGCACCGTCGCCGCGGCCACCGCACTGGTGGCGGTCGAAACGCCCCGCAATCGGGTCGGCTGGGCGCTTGGGGTAGTGACGTCCGCGGTTGCGCTTGGCAGCGCTGTGGGGCCAGTGGTCGGGGGCCTGGCCGGGAATGCCTTTGGTTTGCGCCTGGTATTTCTCGGCGGCGGGGTCCTCCTCGTGATCTCCATGATCCCCGTGCTCCTGGTCGTCCGTGAGAGCCCGCTCAAAGCTCGCGATGCGTCGCGGCCCGGAACGCTCGCGATGATCAAGCAGCGCCCGGGTGCTTTGCGCTCGCTGGCCGTGCTGATCGGCGCGCAGGGCCTCATAACCGTGGTCAACACCGCAGCGCAACAGCTCATCGTCCTGAGGCTGATCGAGATGCTCGGCCGCGCCGCCTCGTCTGTGACCGGAATCGCCTTCGGCGCCGCCGGGTTGACCAACAGCGTCTCCGCCATCGGCTACACGTCGGTGACGCGCCGCATCGGCTACGTGCGCATGCTCACGCTGGCGTCGATCCTGCTCGCGGTCACGATCGGCGCCCTGGTCGTGGCCCCGAATGCCGCATGGGTGGTGATCGCCGTCGGCGTCGCCGGGCTCCTCTACGGCGCGTTCGTGCCGGCGACCGCGAGCATGATCGGGCTCGAGACTCCGATCGAGGCGCAGAGCACGGTCTTCGGTTTCAACGCCAGTGCGGTTGCGTTTGGTTTCTTCCTCGGCCCATTGGTCGGCGGCGGCATCGCGGCCGCCAGCGACATCCGAGTTGCGTTCGCCGTGACCGCGGGACTGGCATTAGGACTTGCGTTCCTGGTTGTGCTGGGAACCCGCGAGCCCCGGATCGAGCGGCCGTAACCGACCAGATCCTCTAAATTCAGACCGGTGCGACGAATCCTTCCGCTGGCCCTCGCGACGATTGCGGCTTGTGCCTGCGCCGAGCTCGCGCCGGCGACCTCGAGCTCCCCAGGCTGCGACAATGGCATTGTCACCTGCATGGAGCAACGAACCACGCCCCCGCCCAACGTCATCGACGCGACCAAGAATTACACCGCGACCGTGCACACCTCGCGCGGCGACTTCACGATCACATTCGTCGATCCCAAGGTGGCCCCGCAGACGGTCAACAATTTCGTCTACCTCTCGCAGAACCACTTCTACGACGGCCTCACCTTCCACCGCGTGGTGCCTGGTTTCGTCGTCCAGGGAGGCGATCCGCTCGGCAACGGCACCGGCGGTCCCGCTTACAAGCTGCCCAACGAGACCAACCCTTCCAAGTGGCCGCGCGGCACCGCCGGGATGGCTTCGAGCGCGGCCGGCGTGAGCGGTTCGCAGTTCTTCATCACCACGGGCGACGCGCCGTTTCTAGCGACCAGCGGGGTTTACAACCATTTCGGGTCGGTCACCTCGGGCATGGACGTCATCGATTCGATCCAGGTCGGCGATCGCATGACCTCCATCGACATCACCGCCTCGTGAGGGGGGCGCCGCGCAGCGTCCTGGCGCTCGCGCTCACGGCTGCATTCGCGCTGGCGGCCTGCGGCTACGCCGACCCGTATGCGACCTCCGGACCGGTTGCCAACGAGAGCCCCGGCGTGGTCAGCCCGTCGCCTGGAGCGGACGACTTCAACGCCGGCAACGGGCTGCCCGTGGTCACCTATCCGGATGGGCTCAAGTACATCGAGCTCACGGTCGGCACCGGCGCCGTCGCCCACAGCAATGACACCGTCACGGTGCAGTACACCGGGTGGCTGAGCGACGGTACGAAGTTCGACTCCAGCCGCGACCGCGGCACGCCATTCCCGGTTGACTTGAACGCGAGTCCGAGCCAGGTCATAGCCGGTTGGGTGGAGGGCATTCCCGGGATGAAGGTCGGGGGCAAGCGCAAGCTCATCATCCCCGCACCGCTCGCCTACGGGGCAGCCGGCAAGCAAGACCCGAACACCGGCGCTTATGTCATCCCCCCAAATGCGACCCTGGTCTTCGAGATCGAGCTCCTCAGCCTCAAGGTCGGGCCGAGCCCGTCGCCGATACCTTCGCCCAAGCCGACGCCCACACCGTCACCGAGCCCGAGCCCGTCTAAGTCGCCCTAGCGCCGTCGCAAGGGCGGCCGGGTTTACCCCGGCCGCAGCCAGCGCGACACCAACTACACCAACGTTGCCTGGAGTGGCTACTTAGACAATCCGAACCTCATCGGAAGGAACGCAGCCGCGCGCGGAGCGCCCGGCGATGAGAGGAAACCGCCCGGGTTTCCTCTCATAAATTACGTCGCCGTAAGGCTCCCAAACATACCGTCGGTCTCGTGTCCGGGCTGATCGCAGATGATCCTGTACTTGCCCGCCGCCAGATTGGCCACGGTGAAGACGAAGCTGTCGCCGGCCGAGACCAGCTCGCTCCGCCCGGCGATGGCGCCGGAGCTGTCCTTGATGACCATGTCGTGCGCGACCGTGCCCGCGTTGACGAGGTAGAAGACGACCTTTCCCGATGGAACGCTGAGTGTCGAAGGACTGAACGCGAACTCGGTCATCGTGACCTTGATCGAGCCTGCCGGCTGGGCGTTGCCTCCCCCGCCACCACCGCACGCGGCCAGCAAGGCCACCGCGAGCAGGCCGACCGCAAGCCGTCTCATCGGAACAGTGTGACTCCCAGATACAGGATGCCGAACAGGAATATCCACACCACGTCGACGAAGTGCCAGTAAAGCGTCACCGCCGCCACGCCGACGTGATGCTGCGGCGAGAACTGTCCTCGTGCCGCGCGATACAGGATGATCGTCAGCAGGACCAGTCCTCCGAGTACGTGTGCGCCGTGGAACCCGGTCATGGTGAAGAAGGCGCTCGCGAAAGTGTTGTAGCCGTTCAAGGTCAAACCACGGCCGTAGGCCGCGATGAACTCATAGATCTGACCGCCCTCGAATCCGAGGCCGAGGATGATCGTGGCGATCCACAGCATGAAGAACCGGCGGCGGTTGCCCTGCGTGAGACTGTCGGCGGCGAAGTGGCACGTGACGCCGCTGGAAAGCAGCACGACTGTGTTGATCGCGGGAATCGGCCACCAGTTCACATAGAACTCGGGCGTGCTCGCAGGCGGCGGCGGCGGCCACTGGATGTGCGAGCCGTACAGGTAGAAGTAACTGGCGAACAGGCTTCCGAAGAACATGACCTCGGACGCGAGGAAGATGTACATCCCCATCATCCCGGGCTTGATCGCCGGGTATTGGGGTCCGGTCTGCGGGTGCAGGGTCGCGACAGCCATCAGTGATGCACCTCGCCGCCGTCAGCAGATTCGGCCGGGTACATCTGCACGTCTTCGACCAGGACCCAGCCGACCACACCGATCAGGAACATCAACCCGCCGACCACGGCCAGGGTGATGCGAACCTCCGTCGCGAACGGGATCGCGGCCAGGCTGAGGAATAACGCGCCCGCGCAGATGACGAAAGGCCACCGGCTGGGCGGCGGCATGTGGATCCCGAGCTCACGAGCCTTGGCGTCGAAATCGACGACGTTCTCCACGTGCTGCGGTATCTCCATGTCGAAGCGCGAGGCCGCCGCGCGCGCCGGATCGGCGTCGCGCCACGCCTTGAACGCCGCCGACGCGACGTAGCTCGAGGGCCAGAGCTTGTAGCCGTCGTTGCGGCAGAGGTCCAGAAACCTGGGCGTCTTCAGCCCGCAGCGCGGGCAGTCGACGGTCAGGGAAGGGTTTGAGATGTCGACGTATCGGGGCTCCCTGGATGCGGCCAAGTTCGTTTCGGATTCTAGTGGACGGCGGCTTTCGGGCGAACAGTCGGGCCTCTTGGCGTCGATATACTGGGCGCCGTGAAGGTGGGCTCACTCGCGCGGCTGTGGCCATTGGCCATTCTGCCCGCGGTCCTTCTGCTCGGCTCCTGCGAGGCGCCTGGCGGCGTGTCCCCCATCTTCCCCACCCCGGTGTCGCCCAACGGCCAGGACATCTACGACACCTACATCGGGATTTCGATCCCGGCCATCATCATCTTCATCGGCGTCGAGCTGGCCCTGCTGTGGGTGGTCATCAGATACCGCCGCTCCAAGCAGCCCGCCGGCTACATCCCGCCTCAGATCCACGGCAACTTCAGGCTCGAGGTGGTGTGGACCGCGATTCCACTCGTGGTGGTGCTGGCGATCGCCCTCTACAGCTTCAACGAGCTGCAAAAGGACTTCCAGCCCATCAGCAACTACGACTTCGAGGTCGTCGTCTCCGGCCACCAGTTCGGCTGGAACTACACGTATCCCCAGGCGGGCGGCTTCACCATCCACCAGGAGGGGACCCTTGCCGGCGACGTGACGCCTTTCGTCGTCCCGGTGAACTCGCTGATCCGCCTGCGCCTGCAGGGCACCGACGTGATCCACTCGTGGTGGGTCCCCGCCATCTCGGGGAAGACCGATGCGGTGCCGGGGTATGACAACTTCACCTGGCTGAAGATCGATCGCGTCGGCACGTGGCGCGGCGAATGCGCCGAGCTCTGCGGCGTGGGCCACAGCACGATGCAGATCATCGTCCAGTCGATGACCCAATCCGATTTCAACGCCTGGGTCCAGCAGCAGGTGGCGGCCCAGCACGCGGCGCGAAGCGTCTCAGCGACCGCGAGTTAGGATGGGTAAGTAATGGCCGCAGTTCAAACGCTGCCCCGCCCAAAGGCTTACGACGACACCTTCTGGAAGCCGATCACCCTGTGGCTGACGACCACCGACCACAAGCTGATCGGGATCATGTACATGGTCACCGGCCTGCTGAGCTTCGTGATCGGCGGCATCTTCGCCCTGATCGTCCGGCTGCAGCTGTCGCAGCCCAACCTGTCCGTCGTCGATCACGAGACCTACAACCAGCTCATCTCCGCGCACGGCGTGACGATGATCTTCTTCTTCGTCACCATCTTCCTGACCGGGATCGCCAACTACATGGTTCCGATCATGATCGGCGCGCGCGACATGGCGTTCCCGCGCGTCAACCTGCTCGGGTTCTGGCTGGTGCCGGTCTCGATCCTCCTTTACTACGGAGCCTTCTTCACGGGAGGTGCGCTCGACGCCGGCTGGACCGGATACGCGCCGCTCACTGAGAAGGCCTACCAGGGCCACAGCCTCGGGGTCGATTTCTGGGCGCTGAGCATCATCGTCTGGGCCATCTCCGGGATCATGGCCTCGACCAACTTCCTGACCACGATCGTCGCCCTGCGCGCGCCGGGCATGAAGCTGACCCGCCTGCCGCTTTTCGTATGGGCGCAGATCTCGACCTCGATCCTGCTTCTGGTCGTGGGCGCGCCGCTGGCGGCCGCCATGATCCTCGTCGAGTTCGATCGCCAGCTCGGAACGCAGTTCTTCACGACGCAGGGACGGCCGGTGCTGTACCAGCACCTGTTCTGGTTCTTCGGCCACCCCGAGGTCTACATCATGATCCTGCCCGGATTCGGCATGATCTCGGAGGTCATCCCAGTCTTCGCGCGCAAGCAGATCTTCGGCTACACGACCATGGTCGCGGCACTGTTCGGGATCGTCTTCCTGTCCATGACTGTGTGGGCCCACCACATGTTCACGGTCGGCATGAATACCTGGGTCGAGGGTTTTTTCATGCTCATGACAATGCTGATCGCCGTCCCGACCGGCATCAAATTCTTCAACTGGATAGCAACCACATGGTGGGGATCGGTTGAGTTCACCGTGCCCATGAAGTTCGCGTGGGGATTCCTGGCCACGTTCCTGATCGGCGGCATCACGGGCGTCTATCTCGCCTCGGTGCCGGTCGACACACAGCTCCACCAGTCTTATTACGTGGTCGCCCATCTCCACTACGTGCTGTTCGGAGGCAGCGTGTTCACGATCTTCGCGGGGATCTACTACTGGTTCCCGAAGATCACCGGGCGCCTTCTGAATCGCACCCTTGGCGAGTGGAACTTCTGGACGCTCTTCATCGGCTTCAACGGGACATTCCTGATCATGCACACGCTCGGGTTGGAAGGGATGCCCCGCCGCATCGCGACCTACGCCAACCCCGCCTGGGCCACGACCAACATGATCATCACTGTGTCGTCCTTCCTGATTGCGTTCTCAGTCCTGCTTTTCTTCATCAACGTGATCCGGAGCTGGAACGGAGGGGAGATCGCAGGCGACGATCCCTGGCACGGCAACACCCTCGAGTGGGCGACGACCTCGCCTCCGCCTCCATACAACTTCGCCAAGGTTCCGCCGGTGCACAGCTTCATGCCGCTGCGGGACCTGCGCGAGTCAGGCCAGCTCCCGACCGAACCCGAACCGGCGCCGGTACCGGCGTAAGAGCCTTGATCTTTCTCGCCGGTGAATGGGTCCCGGCCTGGCTCGCGATGAGCATCACGTTCGCGGTCGCGCTGCTTGGTGTGGCCGGGCTGGGATGGTGGGTGCTTCGCGGAGACGCGATCAACCGGGCGTCCGAGGACATCGAAACAGCCGAGCCCACCGAGCACCACTAGAGAGTTATGAGGGACAACCTGGCGGTTTTCCCTCATCGCCGGGTCGGCTTCGCCGACGCGGCTGCTCTCTTTCCCTTAAGGATTGGATTTATTCAAGGGAACTCCACGCGACGTAACGATCGTCATGTGGCACGCATTGAGACAGCCGGAGTGAATCCGGCCTACCGGCCACCCGCAACTCCGCGCTAGCTAACCCAAAGCCCTGAACCTCATCGACCTCTTGATCGTGGCCGCCGTCGTGGTGGGCTCGGTGAACGGCTACCGTCGAGGCTTCTGGCTGTCATTGGCGCAGTACGTCGGCCTGGTCGTCGGCGTGGTCTTGGGCGCGGCCGCGGCCGGACCGCTGCTTGATTACATCGGCATCCACAACCCGGTCGCGCGCCCCTTCGGCGCCGTGCTCGTCCTCGTCATCGGCGGTAGCCTCGGGTCGAGCATCGGCTTCGCGGCCGGCGAGCCGATCCGCCGCAATATTCTGCGCAGGGGCCTCCACACGATGCCCGATTCGATTGGAGGCGCCGCGCTTTCGACAATCGCGGTCCTGGCCATGTGCTGGTTTCTGGGCCTGAGCTTTTCGCGCGGTCCCAGCCAGGAAATCGCACAGGAGATCCAGCGCTCGACGGTCCTGCGCACGCTCGATTCGCTGGCTCCCCGCCCGCCGGCATTCCTGGCCCGCGTCGAGGGCATCCTGTCGGGGGTCACGTTCCCGCCGGTGTTCGCCGGCCTCGAGCCATCGCTGCCCGCCCCGCTCCCCATCCCGGCCTCGGTGGACACGCCAGGCGTACAGCACGCCAAACAGTTCGTGGTCAAGGTGACCGGCACCGGCTGCGGCGGGCTGGTGACCGGGAGCGGCTTTCCGATCGGGAACGGGTACGTGGTCACCAACGCGCACGTCGTGTCGGGGACGTCCAATCACCGGGTGGAGACCCCTGGCGGGGTCGGGATGAAAGCCGAGGTCGTCTATTTCGACCCCGATCGCGACGTCGCGCTCCTTTACGTGCCCGACTACGCCGGCGCCGCTCTCGATCTCGGTCCCGCCGAACGTGGGACGAAGGGAGCGGTGATCGGGTACCCGGGCGGGGGCCCGGAGTCAGTGCAACCGGCTGTCGTCGACGGCGCCATCGAGGCGGCAGGTCGAGACATCTACAACCAGAAGCCGGTCACCCGCGAGATCTTTGTGATCTCGGCGAGGGTCAGGCCGGGGAACTCGGGTGGCCCGTTGGTGGACCTACAGGGCCACGTGGTGGGGATTGTTTTCGCCACCTCGGCCAGCCAGCCCGACCAGGCCTATGCGCTCACCGACGACGAGATCGCGCCCGCCGTCCAGAAGGTGCACAACCCGCCATCGCCGATCGACACCAGCCATCTCCAATGCGCCGCGTGAATCCCCTCCCCCTTCAGGGGGAGGGCTGGGGAGAGGGGATTGAGCCCGCTTCACCCTCTGGCTTCCCTTCTTCGATGAGCAGCACGGGGATGCCGTCGACGATCGGATAGAGGACCTTGCAATGAGGGCACCGGAGGTGGTCCGAGTCCTTCAGCTCCAGCTTGGTATGGCACCTGGGGCAGGCCAGAATCTCGAGCAGCTCTTGAGAGATCACGCCTGCATCGTATTACGCGGCGCCGCGGGGGACAATTGAGCAGATGGACGCCCATAAGGTTCTGACGACGACGCGCTCGGTGCGCAAGCGAATGGACTTCGACCGGCCGGTTCCCCGCGAGCTCATCCTCGAATGCATCGAGGTCGCCGTGCAGGCGCCTACCGGCTCCAACCGGCAGGGATGGCATTTCATGGTCGTCACCGACCCCGACAAGAAGAAGTCCATCGGTGAGCTCTATCGGAAGTCATGGGAGGCATACTCCGGCGGTCGCGGCCCCCAGTACGCGGAGGACGATGTCCGGCATAAGCAGCTGCCGAAGATCGTCTCTTCGTCGCAGTACCTGGCCGACCGCTTCCACGAGGTGCCGGCGATGGTCATCCCGTGCATCCACGGACGCGTCGATCGTGACGGGGTCACGAACCTGGCGATCGCCGGTCTCTACGGCTCGATCCTTCCCGCCGCGTGGAGCTTCATGCTGGCGGCCCGCCACCGCGGACTCGTCACCGCGTGGACCACGCTCCACCTCAAGTACGAAAAGGAAACTGCCGAGCTGCTCGCCATCCCATACGACCGCATTACTCAAGCCGCCCTGATCACGCTTGGTTATCACACGGGCGGTGAGTTCAAGCCTGCGGAGAGGATCCCGCTCGAGCCGATCGTCCACTGGGACACGTGGTGAGTACCAATCCGGTTGCACTCTTCGATCTGGTCGATTGGAGGCGCAGGGTCGGCGACATCTATCGCATCGGCGGACCGGATGCCCTCGCCCAATTCCGTGAAGGCCGCGACCGCCTGTTCAGGTCGCACCCGCAATCGCCAATCGAACCGGAGGAGCGGCCCTTGTTCACCGGGCTTCACTACTTCCCACACGATCCAGCCTTCCGCGTCCAGGCGCAAATTCAGGCCGCCGACGGTTCCGAGCTCCTAATCGATACCGGCGGCGAGGACGGCGCGGTGCGGTACCGACGCGCGGGAGAGCTCGTGTTTCGGCTGGCGGGAGAGCCGTGCAAGCTGACGGTTCTCAGCCTGGTCCAGTACGCGGGCGGATTGTTCCTGCCCTTCAAGGACACCACGGCCGTCCATCAGACATACGGCGCCGGCCGCTACCTCTTCGACACCGCCAAGGACACCGACGGCCTTGTGCTGGAGATCACGCCTGGATCGTCCGAGGTCGTGATCGACTTCAACTACGCGTACAACGCGTCGTGCGCCTACAGCCCTCGGTGGGCGTGCCCTCTGGCGCCGCCCGAGAACTTTCTTCGCGTCCCGGTCACGGCCGGCGAGCTCAACTACAAGAGCTAAACCGGCACGGCGCTGCCGCGCACGACTTTGATCAGTTCGCCCGCGAGTGCGATCGACTCCTTCGTCTGCAGGACATTGTTGTTGAAGGTGAAGCCACCAAAGCCGGCCTCCATGTACTCGCCGATCACCTCGGCAGCCTGGCTGACGGTCGCGGTCTTCGCGATTGCCCGCCGCTCCGGGGTGAGGCCCTCCAGGAGGGCCTTCGCGTCCTTTTCGTTCTCCGCGAGCACCAGCGTGAGACCGACGGTCAGCAGGACCTCAGAAGGATCCCGGTTCACCGCGGCACAGTGCTCCTCGAAAACCTTCTTCTTTCGCTTCAGGTCCTCGAGGTTGCCACCAAACCAGTGGCCGATGTCGCCATGCTCTGCAAGCAGTCGCAATGTCCGCCGCTCGCCACCTCCGCCGATCAGGATCTTCGGACCCCCAGGCTGAATGGGCCGCGGCACGTTCAGAGCACGATCGATCTTGTAGTACGTGCCCTCGAATGATGGCCGGTCCTGGGTGAACATCAACTTCGCGATCGTCAGCGCTTCCCCAAGGCGGTCCATGCGCCGGGCGATGGGCGGAAATTCAATCCCGTAGCCCCTGTGCTCGACTTCGTTCCAGGCGGCGCCGATGCCGAAGATGGCGCGGCCTTTGGAAATGACGTCGAGCGTCGTCACCTGCTTGACTAGCAGCGCGGGGTTGCGGTAGGTGACTCCGGTGACCAGGGTGCCGAGCTTCACTCGTGATGTTTGCGTGGCGAGCGCGGAGAGCGTCGTGTAGGCCTCCATCATCGGTTCGGTCTCCGGACCGATCCCCCCGATCTGATAGAAGTGGTCCATCACGGTCACGAGGTCGAAGCCGGCCTTCTCGGCCGCCTTCGCGTTCTCGGCGACGCGGTCGAACAAGCGGTCGCTGGGAACGCCGGGAAACGTGAAGGTGGGCATGTGAAATCCGAAGAATGCAGCCATGCCTAGAAGAATCCGCGCCCGCCGTTTACCATTCCGTGAAGATGAACGCAAAGACGTTCGGGATGGTGGGAATCGCCTTGGCCGTCCTCGCGTACGGGACCGTCCTCGTCTTCATGGCTTTCGACCGCGATTCGCATTCCGCAAGCGACACGATCCGCCCGTTCATCATCACGATGGGCCCGGTGTGGGCGCTGGCGATCTGGTCAGGAGTTTCGCTTCTGCGGCGCCATAGATAGAATTTGTGGCCACGGCCGTGGCCATAGACGAATCGCGTAACGGCAAGGTCAACTCGCTCCAGCTCGTCCAGGTCGAAGGATTCCTGGAGGTGGCGCGCCGCGGCAGCGTGAGCCGCGCGGCGGAGGCGCTGTTCATCACCCAGCCGACCCTCACCGCCCGCCTTCACGGCCTCGAACGCGAGCTGGGCACTCCCCTTTTCCTGCGCACGTCGCACGGCATGCGGCTGACGGATGCCGGCAAGGCATGGGTGCCATATGCCGAACGGGCGCTCCGAGCTCTCTCCGAAGGGCGCGACGCGCTGGAGCAGGTCATGTCCGCTTCGGCCGGGCACCTGATGATCGCCGCTGCCCCGGCTGTCAGCACGTATGTCCTGCCCCAGCTGCTGGAGACGTTTGTCGCCACCCATCCGCGCGTCGAGGTGTCGGTGCGCACAGGCCACTCGGAGGACGTCGTGGAGCTGGTGCTCCGTGACGACGTGCAGCTCGGCCTTGGCCGCGCCATCCGTCACCCCGACCTTGAGCTGACTCCATTCCATACCGAAGAGCTCGTGCTCGTCTGCGCTCCCGACCATCCGTTCACGAAGAGACGCCACGTGACGATGGCGGAGGTCGCCGGCCAGAAGCTGATCATGTTCGACCGCACGTCCAGCTATTACGAGATCACCCAGGCCGCCTTCCTCTCGTCCGGGGCGATGCTGCGCGGCCTGATGGAGCTGGACTCGATCGAGGCCGCCAAGAAGATGGTGGAGCGAGGCCTGGGCGTGGCCCTGCTGCCGCGCACCGCCGTCGCGCGTGAGGTCGAGGGCCGGACTCTGCGTCTGGTCCCGATGAAGGACGCGCCGCCGATGCACAACTCGATCGTCGCCTACCGGCGCCGGGATGCCGGCAAGCCCGAAGGCATCGTGGCTGCGTTCCTGGACCTGCTGAACGCCATCGAGTAGGTCTCGCCAGCTATCGGGTTTATTGATCATCACGATCAAATCAATCAATTGGACTTATACCGACGTACTTGATACGTTGCGGTTCATGAATGGGACGAATAGGACTGACGAGCACGATCACTCGCCGGATCTCGAAACGCGCGGCCAGCCCTCTACTCACGAGTGCGAATGCCCGGACCCGTGCAACTGCGACCACGAAAACGAATAGCGAACCGATGGAGCTGATCTCGACTCCCCTCCTTCCTGATGGCTTCAGAGTCCCCGCCTCGCGCCACGAGGACCCGAGCCGCCGCCTGCGCCGCCTCCTGGCCACCAAACCCTTCGTGTTCGGGCCCGGTGTCTACGACCCGTTCGGCGCCGAGCTGGTCATGTATCACGGCTTCGATGCCGTGTACTTCAGCGGCTACTCCTTCGCCATCGGTCACCTCGGCACCACGGACATGGACATCTACTCATCGGTCGAGATCGCTGATGGCGCGCGCCGCACCGTCAGCGCCCTGCGCAAGTTCCAGCTCACGATGGCGATGGGCGACCCGGAGAAGGGAATGGCCCCGATTCACCTCGAGATCCCGCCCGTCGTCGTCGACATGGATGCCGGCTACGGGAACCTGTTCAACGTCCAGCGGACTGTCGACCTTTACGTGCGCGCCGGGGTTGCGGCCGCGCACCTCGAAGACCAGGTGATGCCCAAGCGCTGCGGCCACATCGCGGGGAAGGCGCTCATCTCGGCCGGCGAATTCGTCGGCAAGCTCAAGATGATGCGCAACGCGGCCGACGACCTGGGCCACAAGGACTTCGTCATCATCGCCCGGACCGACGGCGTCTCCGCCACCGAAGCCCCGGAGACCAAGCGCGGGATCCAGCTCGCCATCGACCGCGGGCTGCGATACATGGACAGCGGAGTCCCCGACCTTCTGTGGTGCGAGTTTCCGACCGCGGAGCGGGGGCCGACAGAGCAGTTCTGCACTGAGATCCGCAAGCGCTTCCCGGGGGCCCGATTTGCCTTCAACTACTCCTCGTCCTTTAAATGGCACAACGAGAAGGACCCGATCACCTGGGACGAGCTCGGCGAGCTCGGCGTCGGCTTCATCTTCATCACGCTCGCCCTCCAGCACGCCGCCGGCCACGGCATGTCGGTGCTGCTCGATGATCTCAAGCACAGCCAGGAGCAGGGGTACATGGCGCTGCAGCGGAAGGAGTGGGCGCCGAATTCGGACATCCCGACCCGGAGCCACCACCTCTTCACGGGTGTGCCCTACCACCAGCATGTCGGCCAGGAGTACGGGGCCACCCGCCTGAGCGAGGCCTTCGACGAGCACCTCGAGGTCTCGAAAGTAGTCTGACAATCTAGCTGCACGCCGAGCAAACTAAGCTGTTAAGAGAGGCGGGGGTTGATCTCTTATCCGTTCCGTTACGTCTGGTGGCTGCTGTCGAGCTTGCGGCGATCGATCGGCAGGGCGCCGGACTATGTCATGTACGTGCTGGAAGAGGGCCTGCCCACCCTCCCAGACCCGCCGGCGCCATTCTGGCGGCGCTTCGTGGCACGGCCGCGCTTGAGCGTCGAAGAGCTCGGGGAGCAATTCGACGCGATCGCGCACGATCGTCGGACCAAAGGGGTCGTGCTTCACCTGCGGCCGGTGCCGATGTCGATGGCGAGCCTGCAGGACCTGCGAGACCTGGTTTCGAAGTTACGCGGCGCGGGGAAGCGCGTAATCGCTTGGGCGCCGTTCTACACCACCGGGACCTACTACCTGGCGTCCGCATGCAACGAGATCCTCCTGATGCCCGCGGGCCTGGTGCGACCACTGGGTTTCTCATCGACCGGGGTGTTCCTCGCCGACGGCCTGGCCCGCGTTGGCATCAAAGCCGATTTCGTGCAGATATCGCCGTACAAGTCGGCCCCGGACCTGCTCACCAAATCGCAGATGTCGCCCGAGCAGCGCGAGCAGGTGACGTGGCTGCTCGCGTCGAACCACCAGGAGTTCGTGAGGTCGATCGGCGAGAGCCGCGGTGTCGATCTGGTCACGGCCGCCAAGGTCGTCGACGAATCTCCATACACGGACGCCGCTGCGCTCGAGAAGCACGTCGTCGACGGGCTGCTGCCCGAGGAGCAGCTTCCAGACCATCTGGGCGGAGGTAATCAGCGGGCTCGGATCGCGACCTGGGACCAGGCTCGGCGCCGGTTGAGGGCGCGGCGACCCACCACCGGCCGGGGCAGATACGTGGCCATCATGCGCATCGAGGGCACGATCGTCGACGGGCGCACCGATTCATTGCCGATCAGGCCGCCGTTCGACATCCCGCTGGTCGGCCAGGATCGAGCCGGCGACCTCAGCGTGGTTCCGCTGGCACGCCAGGTCGCCGCCGACAAGAACGCCGCAGCCGCAGTCCTCTTTATCAACTCACGCGGAGGATCGTCCACGGCGTCCGAGGCTATGCGGCAGTCGCTCGAGCTGGTCGCCAAGCGGAAGCCGCTGGTGATCGCGATGGGGTCTGCGGCCGCCTCTGGCGGTTACCTGGTGGCGACCCCCGGCCAGTGGATCGTGGCGCGGCCCGGCACGCTGACCGGATCGATCGGAGTCTTTACCGGCAAGCTCGTGACCGGGGACCTGTTCTCGAAGCTGTTGGTCAATCGAGAGACGGTCGCCTTCGGCAAGCACGTGACGCTCGAAGGTGACGATGATCCGTTCACGGACGAGGAACGGACGATCGTTCAGCACGAGATAGGCCGGGTGTACGAGCTGTTCCTCGAGTCCGTCGGCGAGTCGCGCCGGATGACGCGCGACGAGGTGCATCCCGTGGCCGGCGGGCGCGTCTGGACGGGCAGCCAGGCCCTCGAGCGGAAGCTGGTCGATGAGCTGGGCGGCGTGGACACGGCGGTGCGGAAGGCGCGAAGCCTGGCCGGGCTCAAGGACACGACGCCGGCCAGAGAGGTGAGGGCGCCGCGGCGGCCGGTTCCACCGCGCGCGATGCCCACGGCGGCGGGGTTGCTCGGCTACGTGCTGGAAGGGATCGGCCTCCTCAGTCGGGCGCCAGCACTGGCCGTGATGGAGTTCGTCCCGACCGACCCGTATTAACCTCCCCGCCACGCGGGGAGGTCGGTCCGCCCGCGGTTTTCAGTGTCTTGAATTCGCGAACTTAATCGGCTATGGTCGGAAAGGCTGCGGGGGCTCCATCGGCAGAACAGTCGCTTCGATTGGTATTGCGAAGGGGGATGGATTCATGAGCAAGGTCACCGAACGCACCGGAAAGCCGTTGAGGGCAGCGATTCTCGCCGCGACGATCATCTTTGCCCTTTCACCGGGACGGCTCGCGGCCGGATCAGGCCCGCTGTGGGCGTCATCTGTCTTCGCGAACAACACTGTGGTGAGCTCGCCGACGATGGGCGGGGGCTACCCCGAAAACCCGCCTGTGGAGGGCGGTTGCGTCGGACCCAGCCTCAACAACTTCAATGCCAACCATTCCGAGTCGGAGCTGACGGTCGATCCCGGCAGCGAGCACATCGTCGGCTCGTCGAAATTCTTCTTCGACAAGTTCTCGACCATCTACAACTTCTACCTCGGCAGCTACAACATCAACGGCAGCAACAGCAGCAACAACATCGTGCAGGGCTACGACTGCTCCACCACCGAGACGACGCCGGGTGTCCTGAACCAGAGCATGCCGCCGAGCTGGACCAACACCACCGATCCCAACCTCGGGTTCGACACTCAACATCGTGTCTACCAGACGATGCTGCCCTTCAACGCGTTCTGGACGAACCTGCACCCCGACGGTGCGATCACCGTGTCCTACAGCGACGACTTTGGCGCGCACTGGGTGACGGGGAACGGGGGACACGCGCTCGAGCAGGTTCCCAACGCCAGCTCGTTCCAGCTCGGCCACGTCGAGGACAAGCAGTGGATCGCCGTCAACCACTACCCCGGAAACAAGTACCAGGACCACGTGTACGCCACCTGGGACATAGTCGACGGCAACGTCGGCAGCACGGTCAAGCTGCGGGCGGCGGTCTCCCGCGACCGCGGGCTGACCTTCTCACCCGCGAAGACGATCGTCTCCAGCTCGATCGACCAGCTGCGCGACCAGTTCAGCCAGCCGGCCGTCGATCCCTCAGGCGACCTGTACGTGGCTTACACGAACATCGGGACCAAAACGACCAAAGCGGACTTCTTCGTGACGAGGTCGACCGATGACGGCAAGACGTTCAGCACGCCGGTCCAGGCCGGGTCGGGCAACACCATCGGCGTCGGCAGCGTTCGGGTGACGAACACGACCGGCGGACAGACATGGAGCAAGCCGGTGCCGGTGAACGACGACATCGCCTCGGGCCGCGTTGCGGACCATTTCCAGCCGGCCGTCGCCGCCGGGCCGGGAGGCGCGGTCGCGGTTGCGTTCTACGACCGGCGCGCCAACTGCCCGACCGATGCCAGCATCATCAAGCAGGACCAGGGCCGGTCCAACTTCTGCATCGACGTCTCCGTCCAGCCCTACACAGACACAGGAGCCGGCGCCGTGCCGGTCGGATCAAACATCCGGGCGTCCAACTCCACGTGGGATCCGCAGCAGCCCGGGCTGCTCGTCAACGCGGATGGGAGTACGAGCGACCTGCAGACATTGGGTGGGCTCGGCCAGATGGCCTGTGCCTCGCACAAGGACCCCTGCAGGCTGTCGTTCATCGGCGACTACTTTGGGCTTGCGATCTCTGGGGGCAACATCTACACGCTCTCGGTCTCGACGCACTACTCATCGAACGTGAAGGCGGACGACGGCTCGAATCTGTACTACCAGCAGCAGGTGCTCGGCACCATCAGCCGGTCGACTTTGGGCATCTAGACGAAATCTGACGGTAATGACGACTGCTGATTCAAGGAGGTACACGAGGTGATAAGACGAGTCGGACCAGCATTTGCGCTGGCGACCGGTGCACTCCTCGCGCTTGTGAGCACCGCGTTCGCCGGCGGCGTGATGTTGAAACAAATCAGCTCAGATCCGTTCACGAACACCACGGCCATCGATGGTGTCGCAGTCTTCCACAAGACCCAGGAGGAGCCCGACACGTTCGCGTTCGGCTCGACGATCGTCTCCGCCTTCCAGGTGGCACGGTTCCACAACGGTGGCGCGGACGACATCGGATGGGCAACCTCGAGCGACGGGGGGAAGAGCTGGAAGCACGGCTTCTTGCCGGGATTGACGTTCCAGGTGGCTCATTTCTTCGATCCCCCTTTTAAGCAACCTCGTAGTCCCGACGGTTTTCGTCAGCCGATCGAGCGACGGGCTGAATTGGAGCAATCCGGTTTCGATACCGCAGCCGCCGAGGGCTCCGATCGATCTCGACAAGAATTGGACGGTCTGCGACAACACGCTCGGCAGCCCGCACTACGGCAACTGCTACACGGAGTTCGACAATTTCGCCCTTGACGACCTGGAGCAGATGAGCACCTCGACAGACGGTGGTGCGACGTGGAGCCTGCCTCTGGCGACCGCCAATAGCGCGCACGGCCTTGGCGGCCAGCCGCTTGTGCAGCCCAATGGCAACGTCGTCGTCCCCTTTGAGTCGATCCATGGGACGATCGGCGCCTTCACGTCCACGAATGGTGGGGCGAGCTGGAATGCCAGCGTCATCGTTGCCCATATCGACTTCCACCGGGTCGCCGGCCAGCTGCGGACCTCGCCGCTGCCCACCGCGGAGGTCGACGGCGCAGGCACCGTCTACGTCGCCTGGGAGGATTGCACCTTCGAGCCGGGGTGCCCGGCCAACGACATCGTGTTCAGCTCCTCGAGCGATGGCGTGAACTGGTCCGGGCTGTCACGCGTGCCGGCCGACCCGATCGGAAGTGGCGTCGACCACTTCATTCCGGGCCTCGGCGTCAACAAGGCAACCTCGGGCAGCAGCGCTCAGCTAGCGCTGACCTATTACTACTATCCGAACGCGGCGTGCACCGTCGCCACCTGCCAGCTGGACGCAGGGTTCATCTCGTCCTCGGATGGCGGGGCACACTGGGGCGGCAAGGTGCAGCTGGCCGGACCCATGAACAACACCTGGTTGGCGTTCACCACACAGGGCTACATGGTGGGCGACTACATCTCAACCTCGTTTTTCATCAGCGGGCTGGCCTTGACGACCATCGCCGTGGCCAGTGCAGGCACCGCAACGCAGAATCTCGATGAAGCGATGTTCGCGCCTTCAATGGCCCTTGCCGTCTCCGGTGGTGGCGCGGCGTCGGACCAGAGCGCGGCCAGCACCACTTCAAACATGGCCAACGCACCGGTGCCGCCGACCAACCGATAACGGTTTCCAACCGACCAGACTGCATGGGACATCGAGAGCCTCCTCCTCGGAGGCTCTCAAACTTTCTGGGGCTCATGGAGTCCGGCGTGGCGTCGACGATGGTGCCGGGTGAGACGGGCTCGGCGAGGCCACGGGCGTCGGCGGTCCTGTCGGGCGTGTGTTCGGGAACGGGCTGGAACTCGGTGATGGCGGAACGGACGGACTCGATGACGTTGAAGGCTTCGGGCTTGTAGTCGTTGGGGGTTTTGTCGGGCCGGTGCCTGGCCCCGTCGTGCTTCCCGATGGTGATGGGCTCACCAGATTGGCTATCACGGGTGGGAGAGCGGCGTTGATCGCCTGCTGGAGACTCGAATCGGCCCCAGGTGCGGTCACGATCGCGGGCGTCAAGAAGATGGCTGCGACCACGACGACGGCAGCCACGAGCAGGCGCCGGTGGCGAGGTGTCAGCGGGGACGGCCTGGCACCGGTGGTTTGCGGCGAGCGCTTGAACAAGATTCGGGCCGGCGTGAGCGGGATTCCCTGCGCAAGCAGGCTGGCCGCCGGCGCGCTGCCCCACGCGATGGCCTGCCAGACGAGCAAAGTTGCGACCGCAAGGCCCAGTGTGCGAGGCCCAAACAGCCCCACCGCCACCGCCATCACCGCGCACGCCGCCGCCACCAGGGATTCCGGCAGAGTGCCCAGGACGGCCCCGCCCACGCGTGATGGGGTGCGCACCTTGGGCGTGCGCAGGAAAACTCCCCGTTGCAGCACCAGCGCGCCGACGCAGGCGCGCGTAACCGTCCAGCTCAGCGCGAGCATCACCATCGCGGCGAGAGGTGTGTCGCGCCAGGGCGCACCGCAGGCCGCATGAATGCTCCACGCCAATCTCAGCAGCCCGGCGACCAGCAAGAAGATCGGCAGCACCAGCAGCACCCCGACAAGCTGACGCAGGAGCAGCGGATGGCCCAAGGCAAGAAACGGACTCGTGGCCAGCAGGAAGAACGCAAGTCCGACTCCGAGAGAGTCCGCGAACCAGCCCAAACCTCCGACCAGGTAGTGATAGCGCTGGGCGAGCGTCAGTCGCGATGGTCTCAAGCCGACGAGCATAGGCAGATGGCGGCGCAAGATCTGTACGCCTCCGAACGCCCACCGAAAGCGCTGGCGACGCAGGCCGTCGAAGTCGAGCGGCATGAGGCCCGCTCCGAAGACCTGGTTCACGTATATGGATTTCCAGCCGCGGGCCAGCAGGCGCAGAGAAGCTTCTGCGTCCTCGGTGATGCACCACTCGGCCCAGCCGCCGATTTCTTCCAGCGCGCTCCGCCGGACGACGCCCATCGTGCCCCCGAAGATGATGGCGTTGACGTGCGCCCGAGCCACCATCGTGACGTCGAAGAAATAGCGGTACGCGTAGAAGAGGCCGCGTAAGTACGGCGAATCCTTCCAGTCCCGATAATGCTGCGGGGTCTGGACGAAGGCCACGTCGGGGCTCGCGAAGAAAGGCACGCATGCATTGAGGAAGTCAGGCTCGACGACGTAGTCCGCGTCCACTATGCCGACGATCTCGATGTCTGGTTCGAGCCGCCTCGTGGCTTCATTGAGGGCGCCGGCCTTGAAGCCAGGCCAGCTGGGGAGGTGGATGAACCGGAACCTCGGCCCAAGCCTGCGGCAGTCCTCTTCCACCGGCATCCACAGTTGCGGATCGGTGGTGTTGTTGACGATCACCTGGATGGTGAGCTCCGGATAGTCGAGCGCGGAGAGGGCATCTAGCGTTTGGCGCAGCAGGTCGGGCGGCTCGTTGTAGGCGGGTACCTGCAGGCAAACGCGGGGTCGATAAGTGTCGGCGCGCGGCGGCGTATGGACCACGGGCTTGTCGCGACCGATCGCGTCCGTGATCTCGAATGCAAAGGCGAGAGTCAGCGCCAGCGCGCCCATCTCGAGTACGACGAGAACGATCGATAACCCAAGGCCCAGGGCTGGCCCATGAGTCGTAAAGGTGACTGTCAGCAGCACGCCCGCGAACGAGACGGTGGCTACGACGAGGGTCGCGAAAAACAGCCGGGCCGGCCAATATATGGTCCGCAGCAGGAAGTCGACGGTCGCGACGGCCAGGATCAGGATCACGAAGATCGGTCCGATCGAAGCCGAGTCGCCGAGCGCGTTGCCTACCGTCGCGACCGCCGCCCCGGTCGCAAGCACCAGCACCGGCAGGCCGATGGGCCATCTGGCAACCCTGGAGCGGCCGAGGGCGATGAACGAGCCAAGCCCGATCAGCGCAAGGAGAGCGGCCGCTAGGGCGAGCTCAATCAACCTAAGACGAGTTGGTCGACTGGGTGGAAATGGAAAAGGGCCGGGGGTTGAGCCCGACCCTTTCCGGCGCTTCTGTGGTTATGGCTTGCCCGGCGTGGCACTGGGCTTCCCGCCGGGGTGACTGGTCGGCGGGCCGGTCGGGTGGTCGGTCGGCGGGCCCGTCGGGTGGTTGGTTCGTGCGTCCGATGCGTGTTCGCGGGCTCCGCTGGCGTGCTTCGAGCTCTCTTGCTTGCCGTGTTGAGACGCAAACGTGCTGACGCACTCGCCGATCCCATGCGAGCCTGGTGCAAGCGCGGCCTTGCATTTCTGGACCTGTTGAACGACCTGCTGCCCCCAGTTGCTGGGGTCGGCGCTGCCTGTGATGGCCGCCTCGGCTCCGACTCCTGCCGCAGCGACGGCGAGCGCGGCGACCGCAAGACCGATGGCGCCCTTGGCCGAGACAACGGACGCCGCGTGGGCGAGAAATGACATGTGAGGACCTCCCTGAAGATATGAGGCGTGATATTGGGCTTGCGCCGGGATCGGGCTGGGGCCGCTCTGGTTAGCAGTCTGGTTTTGGAGTTGCTGCTCCAGCCATCGATCGAATCCGTCGCCGCTTTCCACGCTCATTCCTCCAAAGGGACTATCGGAGGTGGCAAAGTACCCATTTCGGCGCTGAATTGATCTCCGAGTCGCGCTCGCAGCCGGTTCTTGGCCGCGGCCAGGCGGGAGGCGACCGTCCTTTCAGGAACGTCCAGGGCGGCCGCGATCTCGCGATTGGTGAACCCGTGCATGTGGCGCAGCACCAGCGCCGCGGCTTGCTTTGGAGGCAGCGCTCGCACCTCCCTCACGAGGTCGAGCTCCTCCGACTCGGTCGGATCGGGCGCCTTGGGGCGGCCAACCCGCCGGATCACCTCGCCCAGCTCGTGCAGGCGCTCGCGTCTCCGATGCGTAAAAGCCACATTCAGCGCAATCCGGTAGATCCAGGCTTGGGCGGGAGCGTCTTGCTTCCAACTCTTCCAGGAGCCGAAGGCACGCAGGTAGGCCTCCTGGGTGGCGTCTTCAGCGGCAGCGGGGTTCCTCAGGATCATCATGAGAGTCGCGAAAACGCGCTGATACGTGGCCTGGTAGAGGCGGTCGAAGTCAGCTTTGCTTCCAGGGCGGTAGCTCGATTCGGACGGCTTCGTTGCTTACGACCTCACCGGTTCGCGACCAGCAGCTCGAGGGAGTCGACCAGCCTGGGTCCGGGCCGGTTGAAATAGGCCGACCCGTCGAGGACCACGACCTGGTCGGCGCCGACGGAATCGATGTCCGCGCGAACCAGCTCGGCTTCAGCCTGCGCTCGTTGCCGATTGAACCCGCAGGGCGCCAACACCAGGAGCTCGGGCCGCGCCTGGGCCACATCCGCCCAAGAGATCGCGACGGAGGGCGCGCCCGGCCGGGCCAGCGGATCCTCAATGCCCGCCAGCGCCAACAGGTCCGGTGTCCAATGGCCGGCGGGATAAGGCGGGTCCAGCCATTCGAGGAACACTCCCCGCACGGGCGGGCGTTCGTGGGCAGTTCGCCTGGCGGACTCGATGCGAGCAGCAAGGCGGCCCATCAACGGTGCGGCGTCGGCACCGCACGCTTTCGCCAGGGCCACGATGTCGGCCAGCACGTCCTGCAACGAGTGAGGATGCTGGCGAATCATCCGGATCCCTTCGAGGTCCACAGCCACCTGGTCGGCGGAAACCGCGCAGACCCGGCAAACGTCCTGCGCCACCACGAGGTCGGGCTCGAGCTCCTGGATGGCCTCGGTGTCGACGAAATAGAGCGAGCGGCCCGCCACAGCCGCCTCCGAAACCGCGACCTCGATGCCGCCGCTGTCTCTGTCGTGCAGGCGCAGAGTCGAGCGCGTCACGATCGGCAGCGAAGACGCTTCCGGTGGGTAGTCGCACTCGTGGGTGACCGCGACCAGGCTGCCGCCGAGCCCAAGCGCGAAGAGGGATTCGGTGGCACTCGGAAGAAGAGACACGATCCTCATAGGTGGCCACCCGTCACGTCGAGCTGAGCGAAGCCCGAATCGAGGCGCCGCTCGCCGGCAATCCATGCGAGCGGCTTGTTGAAGACCGGACCCGCGAACGCGAACGAGTGATACTCGCCGTTCTCGCCGCAACGGTCGGCGCCTGTGGCCCCGATCTCGCTTGCGAAGCGCTCGTCGACGATGCGGCCGAGCCATGCCTCGTCGAGCTTCGCGAGGTCGACGCAGGTGATCACGGCCCGCCCGCCCGAAGCAATGAACTCATCAAGCAGGAGCTGCGGCGACTCGCCCCAGATGGGCTCAACGTGGTCGAGCCCAGCGGCGCTCACGCGGCTTTCGTACCACGCCCGAACATCGGCAAGGTGGATGTCGCCGAACACCACCCCCGTGAACCCTTCCTCTCGGAGCGACGCCAGCTCGTGACGGAGGTTCGCTTCCATCTCAGCCCAGGTGGTCGGGATGGCGCGGAGGCCGATTCCGATCGCGGCCGCCTGCGCCTCCAGCATCTCGACCCGGGTGGCGTGGAACCGAACGCGCCGGGTGGTCGAGTCGTAGAAAGAGACCAGGCGGGCGACGTCAAGGCCAGCCTTGCGCGCGCGGTCCAGAGCCAGGGCGCTGTCCTTGCCCCCCGACCACATCAACGCGTATTTGCCGCCCACCTCAGTGCCACTCGGAGGATTCAAGGCCTGCCTCCAGCCAGTCGATGAGCGCCCCCACCCGGGCCCAGTCCTCGGCTTTGCGAGCCTCGATCAGGTCGAGCAGAGCCTGGGGTTCGATGGCGAGCAGCGCCTCGGCGCCTGAGCTGGCGTACCGGACCAGCGCGTGATGGACCACGTCGTCATAGGTCAATCCGGTGTTGCGGGCGAGGTTCTCCAGCGTCGGCCGCGGGTCGACCAGGCGCGAAAGCGCGACTGCATCCCGAAAGTTTTGGTTTGAGTCCTGTGCACCCACTACGGAGAACCTACGACTTCGAATGTCAGGCGCACCCGCAGCCTGGCGAGGGCGGCCATCACCGGGGCTCCCAGCGCCACGACCATCAGCACATTGCCCACCGCGCGGAAAGTGTCGTACGCGAGCGAGGTCAACAGGTAGAACCGGCCGAAATGAACAAGCGAAGTCACTGCGTCCATTCCGGGCTGCCAGCCCAGCGTCGGATTGCCTCGATACACAGGAATCCAATCCGTGATATCGAGCAATGCGCCCACGACCCAGCCCATCACCCCACCTACGCCGGCCAGCACCAATACGTCGCGCCAATCGGGGACCCGGGAGCCGCGGCTCCATTGGCCCGCCAGCCCGGCAGCGACGCCGACCCACCCGACCGCGAAGACCTGGTAGGGCACCCACGGGCCCATCCCGCCTCCCGCCAGGGCGGAAACGAGGATCGATAGGGCGCCGGCCAGGAACCCGAAAGAGGTGCCGAAGATGTAACCGGCGCACAGCACGAGAAAGAAGATCGGGCTGAAGCCGCCGATGCCTTCGATCACCGCCAGGCGGAGAGCGGTGTCGATCGCCGCGATCGCGGCCAGCAACGCCACCGCACGCGAATCGAGCTGGCGCATCCCGGCTTCGACGAGAAAAAGCCCGACCACGCAGGCGATCGTGAGCGTCCAGGCAGGCGTGCTCGCCGGCAGCCCGCTGCCGAGGAACGGCCACGAGAAAAGGAGGATGCCGACCAGCGAGACCACGCCGATGGGTAGGGCACGGATCATGTGGGCACTCCCGCGAAGCTCACTTCTGCGACCCTGCCGCCCGCCACGTTGATGACGCGATCCGCGAGCGCGTTGCGCAGATCGTTGTCATGCGTGGCGATCACGACTGAAGCTCCCCGATCGCGAAGTCGCGCGACCAGTGCCGCGAGTGCCCCCCGCGCGCTGGAGTCGATGCCGCGCGTGGGCTCGTCGAGCAGGACGCAGGAGGGGCTTCCAGGCAGCACGGCCGCGAGCGCTGCCCGCTGGCGCTCACCACAGGAGAGGTCGCGCGGGTACTGATCAGCCACCGGCAGGAGGCCGAGCTCACCCAGGATGGCCTCAGGCTGCCCAGGCTCCCCGGAGCGTTCGAGGGTGAAGCGGACTTCGGCCCGAACTGTCGGCCGGTGCAGCAAGACCGTGGGGTTCTGGGGCAAGTAGGCGACCCGGCCCGGCCGGCGCCAGACGTTGCCGGCGAGCGGCGTGAGGCTGCCCGCGATCAGCCGGAGGAGCGTGGTCTTGCCCCCACCGTTGGGCCCGCTCAGGACGACGACCTCGCCCGCGCGTCCCGCGAGATCCACAGCGTCCAGCACCGGCCGCCCGCCGAAACCGACCGTGACGTGTTCCAGCGACCACGCCTCGCCCCCCGGCGCCGCGAGTCGTGCAGGCCGCAGCGATGGAGGTGAGGGACGCCAGCCGTCCGGGTCGGCGGTCGTGACGTTCCCGCGATCGACGAGCACCAGGCCGGCGGCCTGCCGCAGCAATTGCTCCAGCCGGTGTTCCGAGATGATCACTGACGTGCCCTCCCGCACCAGGCGGGTCACGGCTGCCAGCACCATCTCGGCGCCCTCGGGATCGAGCTGCGAAGTCGGCTCGTCGAGGACGACGAGGTTCGGCCTCATGGCCAGGGCGGACGCCAGTGCGACCCGCTGGCGCTCCCCTCCGCTGAGCGTCCGCACCGCTCGCCCGGCAAGGCCCGCGACCCCCGCCGCATGCAGAGCTTCCTCGACACGACCGGCAATCTCGCGTCTCGGCACCGCGGTGTTTTCCAGCCCGAAGGCGACCTCGCGGTCGACGACGTTGTAAACAGTCTGCAGCTCGGGATCCTGAAAGACGAAGCCCACGTGGCGGGCCATGTCGCGCGTGGGCGTCGCGATGACATCGCGCCCGACGACCTCAGCGCTGCCGGCGATCCGTCCGCCGTGGAAATGCGGCACCAGTCCGTTGAAGAGCCCGGCCACCACCGTCAACCCGTCCTCGATCGCCAGGCCCACAGCCTTCAACGCCGGTTCGACCCTCCCGGGATACCAGTACGTGAGGTGGGTCAGCGTCGCGATCGCCATACCAGCACCGGTGTGAAGAGGAGCAAGCAGGCCGCGACGGGCCAGGGATGGATCGCCGGGAGGGTCAGCGAGGGGTATGCATACCAGTCCGCCGCCAAACCGGCGGCGCGCGCGGCGGCAAAACCGGCCAGCGCCAAACCCGACGCGGCCACCAGCAGCCAGTCCGAGCGCTGCAGGGCAAGGGCTGCCACCGTGGTCCTGGCGCCGGAGCCGAATCCGCGCGCCTCCATTGACTCCGCCAGCTGGATCGAGCCCTCGACGCTGGTGAGCACGACCGGGACCACGACCTCCATCCATGAGCGCGGCCCGCGGGGCCGCCAACCACGCAGCCTCTGCGCCTCGGTCACCTCGACGAATGAAGTCGCCACGGCAGGCACCAGGTTGAGAGATGAGGCGATGGCGACGCCTGTTC
>WNFF01001535.1_pt1 | contig 32690 bp, 20 predicted proteins | sample 5400441 | NCBI WGS metagenome assembly WNFF01 (sample SAMN13153345, study PRJNA577476) | soil metagenome | isolation source: 120 cm saprolite under Douglas fir tree site 2 hole 3 replicate 1 | place: USA:California | collected 2015-04-18
ATGCTACCTCGGACCGGCATTACGCACATCGTCACCGACTAGCGTGAACTGCGTAAAATTCTTTTTGAAGCGCGCGGCAAGATCAGCAGCCTGGCGGTCAAAGGCTTCCTTGTCCGCCCACGTATTCCTCGGAATGAGCACCTCGCCCGGTACATCCGGGCAAGACGTGGGAGAGTGCAGCCCGAAGACAGGATCGGTATACATCTCGCGATCGTCAAGTGCTCCGCTGATGGCTGCTCTCACCATCGCTCGTGTGTAGTTGATGTTGATGCGCTTACCAACCCCGTATGGACCACCGGTCCAGCCGGTGTTGATGAGATAGCAGCGCACGTTGTACTCTTCTATGCGCTCGCGCAGCAGGTTGGCATACTCACCCGGTTGCAGCGGCAAAAAAGGAGCGCCGAAGCAAGGGCTGAACGTCGCCTGTGGAGTGGTCACACCCGCTTCGGTTCCCGCCAGTTTGCTTGTATAGCCGGACAGGAAATAATACATCGCCTGTTCTGTAGTCAGCTTCGAGATTGGCGGCAAGACGCCAAACGAGTCTGCAGAGAGGAAAATCACCGCTTCTGGATGTCCTCCTCTCCCCGATTCGACCACGTTATCGATGAAGTCGACAGGGTAGGCCGCCCGCGTGTTCTCCGTTATTGAGTCATCGCTGTAATCAGGCTCGCGCGTCTTCGGATTCAGTACGACATTTTCATAGACCGCGCCGAAGCGAATGGCATCCCAGATTTGCGGCTCATACTCTTTCGACAGGTTAATGCACTTTGCGTAACAGCCACCTTCGAAGTTGAAGACGCCATTAGCACTCCAACCATGCTCATCGTCGCCAATCAGGCGGCGGCTGGGGTCAGCAGAGAGGCTCGTCTTGCCTGTACCGGAAAGGCCAAAGAAGAGCGCCACATCGCCACCGGGTCCGACGTTGGCCGAGCAGTGCATGGGCAGCACCCCCTCGGCAGGCAGTATAAAGTTGAGCACGGTAAAAATAGACTTTTTCATTTCGCCAGCGTACTGTGTGCCGGCGATCAGGATGAGCCGCTCTTCAAAGTCGATAATGATAGCCACCTCGGAGCGTGTACCAAACGTGCGCGGGTCAGCATGAAAATTCGGGACACAGAGGACGGTGAAACCGGGATGCCCGCTGGTCAAATCGTCCTGGTTAGCACGCAAGAAGAGCTGTCGAGCAAAAAGATTATGCCAGGCCAGCTCAGTAATTACCTGGATGGGTATACGGTAAGCAGGATCAGCGGCGGCCGCGGCATCCAGCACATACACATCACGCCCTTGCAAATAGGCTGCCAGGCTGCGTCGTATGCCCTCGAAGGTCTCTGCGGATATGGGGTGATTGATCTCGCCCCACCAGATTTTCGTCGCATACTCTTCGTTTGAGACAATATACTTATCCTTGGGTGAACGCCCTGTATGAGAACCGGTCATTGCAGCAAACGCACCATTTGCAGCCAACTCTCCCTCCTGACGGGCCAGAGCATGCTCGACCAGCACTGCAGGTGCAAGATTCCAGTTAATATTGCCTAGATTCACCAGCCCATATTCTTCCAGGGCTTTTCGGCTCATCATCATTGTCATGTTCTATCTTCTCCTCCCGGGGCGCGCCGGTAACAGCCATGTTTACATCTGTACGTACATTCGTGGTACATCGCAACGCGCACTATGCCCCTATCATTGGCTAGCATACCAAACTTATCACGCCAGCGCAAGCTGGAAGGTGTCACGGTTGGGTCACTAAAGCTGTTTTTGATACGCAGAATGATGCAATGGTCCAGAGCCGGAGCGTTTCTCTTCACTACCGCCATCGAAGCCTTGTAGGGTTCTTGCAGGAGATACAGACAGGCTAGATGAGCCGATCTCTGAGGATAAAATCAGGAAGCCAGCCCACTCCACAACCTGCGCAACTGCACCGGGACTTCCTGTTGAGGGGAGATTTGAGACTTTCAAAAAGCACCTTTTCTACAGAAAAATATATTTTTGTTTCATATCAATAGTAGATGGGATAATATAAATACTTGACAAAGCAGCCGATACGATCTATAGTATGTACGGTGAATCCAAGAAGACCTACCTGGAACGCTGCTCATGTGTTCCAGGTAGGTTACTTATAGCAATTTCAGCACCGACTCACTGGTGTGCCAGCCTGTCTCAACAGGAGCGACGCCTCTGATGTGACGTGCTAAAGCCTATACAGGTTTCACCATCGTGTTTTCGCTGCACAGCTAAGAAAGTGACACCATTCCCTGATGATAGCGTTTGTATAGTGCTGTCGAACGACAAAACTATTTGCCACGTCAAGGCAAAAAGAGTCGTTCAACAGCAACATATGCGACTTTGAGGCGTCTCCAGGATCCTTGATCCTTGCAAATGGGGCAAGAACATACAAATGTTCTCAGTCAGTAAGGATCCTGGAGACAGTCGTTATCAAAGCGCGCTTGCAGGCAATGGGGTACTGGAATAAGCGGCTATGAAATCGCCACAGGATGCTGCAAATAGAGGCCGACAAAGATGCGCAGGTAGCCACCATCGTCGTCGGGATAACTGCTCGCATGATTATTACAGAGGTTGCATTCATAGGTGCTAATGGGGGCAGGATTGGTGACGCCATCGTGTATAGCATCAATATTCATAGTACCACCATTTCCAGGCCCGAACAGCACGGCAATCACGCCGGCGGCTGCAAAACTGGCAACATTCCCCAGGATATACTCCGCCCGGTTGTCCTGGTAGTGTCCCGGCGAGTTGTTCATCGTGTCAAAATACTGGTTCCCCATTGGCACCTGCCACATGACGACACGGTGGTGCGTATCCTGGCTGAGGTCACCGATATAGGTCAGGTAGCGCGCAAAATTGGGGAATGTCCGGTTATAGCGATCCCACCATGAACGCCCGTTTGGCTGAGCCGAGTCGAAATCAGCTACATCGTTGGATAGCAGGTCCCAACTCGAAACACCTGCGGGATTGCCGTACAACCCGGCGCTATTCAGGAAATTCGCCTCCCTCTGGGCAATGCCAGCGACATCCAGAGATGGGTCCGTATCCGTGGCGATATCAACCCCTGCAGCCCAGGTAGAGGCATGCAGCGTCAGAATCGCATTAGGAGCATATTTATCGCGCATATGCAGCAGCGCCCAGGCGAAACCCTGTGCGGTGTCCGGAAACCCTGCGGCATCGGGAAAACCAGAAGAACCAACGCTGGCGGGAATGCCGGCAGCGTTATCACTGCCGTGCGTGGCATTTTGCAGAAAGCCCCACAGGTCAGGCTCGACAATCACCAGCACAGGTTTCCCAAAAGCGCCTATTTTTTGCAGCATCAGCAACCAGTTGGCGAAGTAGGCATTCATAGTCGAGGGGCTTGCCAGGTTAGCAGTGTCCTGGTCGATGTTATGCCCGCCGCAGTAGTCGCTCGGGTGAGGTCCGTTGCTCAGGCAGATTTCGTAGTAGACAAAGGTGGGCATATACCCATGCTGCGCGCTCTCCTGCATATAATAGTTCGCGAACTGGCCAGCAGGTTGTTGCCATGTTTCCCAGCCCCGACCGGTATTTACTCCACCCGTGAGATACTGGTACCTGAAAGTGATTGCAGCGCCATTATTCGTGCGCATGTCATCAAGTGCGGAGGCGGTAGCCGGAGGGCTCAGCACGCCGAAACTAAAGTAGCGTGGAAATGCAGCCGGGATGGAGCCCAGGCCATGAGGGACGGGGCCTGGCGGAGTAGACGTTCCCTGTGTGACAGTCGCCCCTGGCTTTACTGGTGTGGAAAATTGCCTGGCTACCTGTAGGGAACCAGGCGTTTCAAAGATTCCATTACCCCGTGAAGACGCCTGTTCATGTGCACTGTTAACAAGCTGACCCGCATTACCCTGACAAGCCGAAACAAGCCATATGAGAGCAACACAAACCAGGGCAAAGGTTTTCCTTCGATGTTCCCCCGCTCGACGGAATCTCATTGGGTCCCCTTACATAATAATTTTCCTTCCGTAGTATAGCTTCCAATTGCTGAGGCTGTCGAGTAAGTAGCTCGTAAGGGCTATCCTATCGATGCAATTAGGGGCGAGCGTTCTCTTGATACGCATGTGCAGTCAAAGCTACGACGTTTTACCGGCAAGGGGCGATGCTGGCACCTATCCGTCTCACCAACGCTGCTGCGCAGCTAGTGCTTCGCACTCAGGTGAGACGCAAGGAGACGCATCCCCACCCCACTCCACACCGCCCCCGCCCCTACGCGGGTTGAGAGAACGGTTCGCGTGTGAGCAGGCTAGCTGACAGCAAACGTGCGTGGGCGAGCAGAAGCCAATAAGATGCAGCAAGCGAGAACGACGAGGCTCATGCGAAACCTGCTCAAGTTTTCATGGCACAGCGCTCCTGGTGTGCAGCCGGATGTAGCACCACGTGATTAGCCGGGGCAGGAGCGCTGTGCCAAGCACGGCGATCCAGATGGCGGCAGCTGTGGCAAAGAGGGAGCCGAGCAGCCACGTACCAAGCCACCCGCCGAGCAAGGCGACCAGGGCACCGAGACCGAGCATGCCCAGCCGTCCACCACGCACCCACGCCGCCGGCCGCAGCTTCGCCGCGTTCGCCAGCGCACCGATGAGCAGGCCAAGTAACAACCAGAAGAGTGAAAGGATCAGCATCGTCATTCCTCGCTTTCTGCTCCGCCAGGACGCTCAGGAGCCGACCAGCAGGATACTGTCGATCGCCTGAAATAGCTTGGTGCCATCGCCCAGTAATTGCGTCAGGCCGAGGTTCGACCGTACCTCTACGTGCGAGATGATACCGTAGGAGGCAAAGTCGTAGGGGTGATGGATGCGCGCAAGCGCCGCTGCAAATTCCTGAGCCTGGGTGATCGGGATGGCGGAATCGATGCGGTCATGCAGCAAGTGGATCGGTGCGCGAATCTGGTCGATGACCGACATCGGTGAGAGCTGGGTGAGCAGCGCTTTCATCTGGGGCGTGAGCGCGGCGATATTGCGGTCTACGTTGCCGGGCTCATCGCCTTCCAGCAGGTGATAGAAGGCAGCGATGCCCGGGGAAAGCTGAGCCTGTTGCCGCGCGGTCAGCGGGGGGCCGAATTTAAGGAGAGGGAACGCCTTCAGCAGGAGCTGCTTGTCAGTAGGCGAGAGCAGGCTGTTCACGGTGGTGGCCAGCGCGTAGAGCGTCGTCGTGATAGGCAGCCAGCGCTGCGTCTGGCCATCGACGACCTGGGAGCGCCTGCCAACGGTCTCTAGCAGTGTGGTCGCATCAAAATAGGCGCCAAGCGTGGCGAGGAATGCCACGTGGTCGCGGATGCGCGGGTCGGCTGCACCGGCGCAGGCCAGCATGGCGCCGACGCTGAAAGCGAGGATGCCGATGTGCTGCGGATTCACGCCCGGCCAGTGCTCCATTAGCTCGAACGCCTGCACGACAGCCTCACCGTCGCGCGCCGAGACCTTGTATTGAAAGAGCGTTGGTGTCCCTACATTGACGAAGACGATGCCCTCACGCGCAAACGATTGCGAAAGGTTGACGAGCTGCGGGACCGCGCGCTGATCGCCGGCGCCGACCACGTCGATGATGGCCTCGCGCCCGCCGGGGATCGGCGGCGGCGGCGTGGCCGGCTCGTAGATGTCCAGAAAGACCGGGCCATTGTCAGAGGAAAGCGTGATGCGCCTGAAGCGCACGGGGTCGCCGGCCAGCACCAGCGGTGCGGGTTCAGAGGCGCTAAGCAGCGCCGGGAGCAGGAAGGCGCTGCGCGTCAGGGACCGTCCCCAGGGAAACAGCGAGAGAAAAGCGCCTGCGCTCAGCAGGAAGACGAGGGCCACCTGTGCTGCTCTCCGGCCCAGTTTCAAGGGTCGCCGAGGCCTGGCTCCCGGCGAACCAGGGTCGATGATTGCCTGCCTTGTAGATGGCTGAATATCATCCATAGCAGTATCGCCTCGCGCTTCCCGCACCGGTTGACGCGTCTCTTTGAGGCGCTGTTGCCCAGCGACCAGGGCATGAGCCGGCGAACGTTTGCGCGCTCATTCCCTCTCTTAGGATTAGGACGTTGCAGAATAGCTCCTGGTCACTTGTTGGGGTATTCTCGTGGTTGATTCACCTCAAAGCGCTTGCGAGTTCAGCACGGCCACGATACGGCGCTAACATCAGCGAAGCTGTTGCTGCTGGCGAACCCCAGGGCGACCGCAAGGGTCCCTCAATAGGCATCAACCTAACACAAAGCTCATCAACATTTGTAGGGGCGAGGGTGGTGAGGAGTGGCGGGGAGGGCCTTTATGGTCGCCCGCGTCCTGTTCCCTGTGCTTACATGTAGGGGGAACGCGCTCACACCCCCGCCACCGGGCGACCATAAAGGCCCACTCCACCTCCACCCAACCGCCCTCGCCCCTACGGATCATCCGGCCTCCTGTCTCGCTTCCAGGCTTCGGTTGATGCCTATTGGGCGACCGCAAGGGTCCCTCCCTCTCTCCACCACCGCTCCCGCCCTTACAATGATACGGCGAGGTTCGCCAGCAGTAGCGAAGCTGAGCAGGAGCCAAGTTTTATGACAAGTCACGCTTGCGCACATACTCTACGAACTTATCGCCGCGATCAAACTCATTCAGGAACATGCCAAAACTGGTAAAGCCAGGCGAGAAGAGCAACACATCACCCGGACGTGTGTAGGATACCGCGGCATCCATAGCAGCAGTAAAATCGTCAAACACGCCGCGCACAGGGTCAGCGACTCCGAGCCTTTGCGCCGCGTCCCGCAGAGCTGGCAGCAACTCGTCCGTACCCGACCCTTTCAGTAAGATCACATCGCGACAATGTCTAACAATCTTTTCCGGCCAGTCTTCCAGCGGAAGAAACTTGGTGTTGCCTCCTGCTACCAGCACGATTGGCTCGTCAAATGCCACCAGGGCTACACGTCCCGCTACAGGAGTAGTGCTCGTTGTATCGTTAATATAGTGCACGCCATTGACCACCGCGATCTCTTCTAATCGATGGGCCACGCCGTGAAAATTCCGCACTGTGGACGCGATGATTTCACCGGCAACACCCAGCAGCCTCGCGGTGGTTGCCGCCAGCAAAATATTTTCGAGGTTGTGTTTTCCTCGCAAAGAGGTCTCGCTAAAGCTGAAAGGAGTCAGGGTTGTCGCACCGCGAGGAAAAATTCCCCCAAGCTCTAAGCTAGTGAACCACGTTTCGGCTACAGCTTCCTCACCCAGCCGACGCGTCCAGGGATTATCGTAGTTAAAGATAGCCAGGTCGGTGGTGCGCTGATAGCGGAAAATATTGGCTTTAGCCTCGGCATACTCTTCCATGCTGTCATAGGTATCGAGATGGTCGGGATAGATATTGGTCATTACGGCAACGGATGGGCTTAACTTATGAGGTGCAAGTCCTTCCAGTTGCCAGCTTGATAATTCCAGTACAACCAGTGTCTGAGGAGTAATTGTAGGAAGCAAAGAGAGTGTTTCGACGCCAGAAACATTGCCCCCTATCACCGTGGGAATACCGCTTGCACGCAGCAGCTCATACATCAGCATAGTTGTCGTTGTTTTGCCGCGCGTCCCGGTAATGCCGATGATGCGCCCCGGGCAGGCTTGAAAAAAGAGCGCTATCTCCTGTTCGATACGCGCGCCGTTTTCACGCGCAAGGCGCAGGTAAGGTGAGTTCCGGCGAACGCCAGGAACGCGAATGACGATTTGGGCCCAGAGGAAATCTTCTTCGCGATGCTCACCAAGTACATATTCGATTGGCAAACCCGCAAGTAAGGCTATGCTCGGTGCAAGGACCTCTGCTGATCGCAGGTCGGTTACACGCACAATCGCCCCTTGTTGGGCTGCGTATCTCGCCGAAGCAATGCCCGACCCGTGCAGTCCCAATCCCATGATCAGTACACGCTTACCTTGCAGGTCCATCTTGATACTTCCTGGTAAAACAAGAACACAAAATACGTTGTTTATGATAGCAGAATTGCTTTCGAGACACAAACGCGGAACCAGCAGGGGCTACTTCCTGAAAAAATTGACGCGTCGCACACGAAATTCGGGAGCTTTGCGCTCATCATATGGCAAAAAAAGCTATGATATAATAAATAGCTCGGCATTCTTTTGATTGGTTATTTGCAAGTGAAATGATGATGAAATGTACCAACCAAACCTGGTCGTGTCACCCTGAGCGCAGCGAAGCATCTCTGTGCCCATCGAGCCAGACCCTTCGCTGCGCTCAGGGTGACAACACCTGACCGCTCTTGGTCGTGAAACTTCATTGTCAGCTCGCACCAGGTACCTAGAAACTGCAACAATATGGGGCCAGCCCATCCTGTCCTACTTGAACATATTCTTAGACGCATGCCGGTTGGAGTCGCCGTCCTCGACTGCACCGATTTACGCTTTCTTTATGCAAATTCGTTTCTTTTGGCATTACTCGATCAATCATGGCGCTCTCAAGGTGTGATCGGTCATACCCTGGATGAAGTAGCGCCTCAGGGAATACGACAGGCGGCGCAGGCTGTTTTGCAACAGGTGCGCTCAACCGGCCAGAGCCAAACCTTCGCCGAACTGCCCTATGAAGGTTTCCTTGAAACGCGAGGGCGCACCTACTGGCGTGTGTCTATTGAACTCTCAACAAATTTGCCATACCAGGAACAGGCCGGCGCAGAAACGCTTCGTGCAGAGCCTGCACTGTTGGTAACTATCGAGGATGTCACCGAAAAGGTACGCTCGCGCATGCACCTGGATGCCATTCACTACATCTCTTCGACGATCGTGGGGCGATTTGCTCTCCCTCAGGTTCTCGATAGCATCCTCGAGGCCGTTCAGGAGCTGGTAGGCTCCACGCGTTGCGCTATACTTTTGCTTGATTACCCGATTACAGGCAGTGAGTTGCGCTCTGCTGGTATCGAGGAGCAAGCTCAGGGCGGAGATGCACCTGTAGTCACCGTGGCGGCACAGAAGGGCCTGCACCTCAGCTCACAGCATTGGCATCCCCAGGTTAGCGAACAGGTGTTACTGGGCCGCGTTATACGCGACCGCCACTCCCTGATCATTCCAAACACGAACGACTGGCCAGATATCGAGTTTCCCCTCCTGGACGACAACGGCGTAGCCCGCCGCCCGGGATCAGTACTCTGCGTACCAATTTTCGAACCTGCTCCCGCTGTTAATGCTGGAAAAAACTCAGGTGCGGAGCCGGCATTCCAGGAGAGCAATGGTCAAAAAGTGCTGGGCGCGATTGAGGTCTATCACCGGCGAGCACGCGGGCTTCCCATCGAAGAAGTAGAGCTACTCGAGCAATTCGCCTGGCAGGTTGGACTGGCTATTCAAGATGCGCGCCTGTTTCTGAGCATCGACCACCTGGCCCAAATGGCGAGCCAGCAGGCCCACCAGCGTGAAAATGTAATGCAGGCCATTCCCGATGGTGTAATTATCTACGATGCGCGCTGGCGCGTGGCCAATATGAACAACGCCATACGAGAACTGCTGGGCTGGACGGAAGACGTAAAAGGCCTGCACATCAGCGAGGCCCTGGCTCGAAGCACCGCCATTTTCCCCGAAGGCTCTCCCTCAACCGCTGATCTTGTCGCAGAACTCGAACGCTCTCCACAGGAGAAGCGGGTTGACGAGTTCAAGATGGTGGCAGCAGATGGCCGGAATTACACCATCCGCCGTTCTAAAGCCCCGATACAAGACGACTCAGGCAATATCTTCGCGTACGTGGTCGTGTATCACGATGTGACCGAGCAGGCGACCGCGCGCGAACAGATCGAAGCCCAGGTAATCGCTCGTACGGCAGAACTGGCACAACGTAACCAGGCCTTGCAGGAAGCTCAAGCAGCGCAGGAACTGGAAAGCGCACGCATGCAGCTTCTCATAAGACGGTTGCCCTCCGGTGTCATGCTCATTTCCGCCAGCGATAAACGTATTACTGTCATCAACCGCCAGGCGGTGCAGCTTTTACAGCGCATGGGAGTGCCACTAGATCCGTTCGATGATCCTGACCAGGCAGCTAAAAACGCCGTTGGTCTGAATATCGAAGAAGCCTTGCACCCCGTCACCGTATATGGGGCTTCCGGCTCGATTATTCCATACGAGGAGCAGCCTCTTTTCCGCGCATTACACAGGGGAGAGGCAAGCGAAGCCGAGCTATATGTCACTCAGCCTGATGGTCAGGCTTTCTCCTTGCTCATCAACGCAGCGCCTTTACAAAGCAACGACGGAAGGATTACCGATACAGTTTTAGTATTGCAAGATTTTACAAAGCTCAAGGCGCTAGAAAGAGCGCGCGAAGATTTCTTTACCACTATGGCTCACGAACTGAAGACGCCGCTTGCCAATATCCGCGCCCATTTGAGCGCCCTGCAGGCCGATGATCTGCAGTGGTCAAGCGCAGCGCAGCGCGATTTTTTGGAGACCGCCGATGAACAGGTAGAACGTTTAGTAGGTATGATCAACCATTTTCTGGACGCCTCGCGCGTCGAAGCCGGAGCCTTGCGACTCGAACTCGAACCCATCCTGCTTCCTGAGATGTTTGAAGACCTGCAAGATCGCCTGGAGGCCCTGATTTCCTCTTCCCACCGTCGATTCGAGATACACGTTCCCCCCGACCTGCCCGCGGTGCAGGCCGATTATGAACTCATCATCAGTGTGCTGACCAATTTACTCAGCAATGCATTTCGTTATGCCCCCGAAGGCGATACGGTACGCCTTGAAGCCGAGGCCATTTCTGATCCATACCTCGATCAACCGGCGGGTGTGGAAATACGGGTCAGAGATCGAGGGCCGGGCATCACGCAGGAACGGCAGGCAGAATTGTTTACGCGCTTCAGCACCTTTGCCGCCATGAGACGCCCGGCGGCGGATCGCCCAGGACAACCTGAAGCAGGAGGACAACGGGGGAGCCTTCGCTGGAGTCCGGCGACAGGGCTTGGCTTATACATCAGCCGTGGTATTATTGAAGCACACGGCAGCCAGCTCCGCTTGAAGAGCAACCCGGGAGAAGGAGCCACTTTTGCATTCACCCTTGGCCTTGCCAGTCCCATTAAAAGTCAGGTCTGATAGCTCTTTGTTTTTTTCACCCTTTCGAGGAGCGAGGTCTCAGCATTGATCACGCGACTGTTTACCGTTGAGTCCAGCACTGTGCTCCCCAAATGAAGCAACGAAGCCCTTTTAGGCTCCGTGCATGCGGATTTCTTTCTGGCGGGCGTAAAGCCAGACTTCGCCTGGATCGGTGATCCCTTTGGCTCGTGCCTCCTGGACCCAGGCGCTCATCTCGTATTTATTCTGATAGAGCCGATTGCCGCAAAAGATGTTGCGCCGAGCAAAAGGTTCCGGAGTATCACGCATCAGGCGCTCTCGCATAGAGGTACTCTGTGTATGACTGGTATGCCACCAGGGAGTTGCTAAGATGTGCCGTGGGTTGTGGACCCACGCTGGACAGGGGATGCCATAGCGCTCACAGAGGAACTCGACGGAGGCCGCGCAAAAAGCCTCCCAACGAAGTGTGTGTTCTGTCACCTGTTCTGGTTCTGCTAATGGCTCACTCACCAAGGCGGCCCTCATGCCCTTTGCATAGCCATACCAGGCGTTCGTAAAGTTCCCAAGAGCAGTCCAGGGATCTTCTCCAGCACAGATTTGCTTGTAGGCCCATGCCATGGTCTGAATAGTTGTGGGCATCATCGTTCGCTCTCGCTTTCTTCATAAGAGGTGCCTATAGTTTTCCGAAAAGCTCGTCGAGTGAGTTTTCAATCTGTTCTGCGTTCTGCTTTTGGGCACTGGGTAGGATATAACGCCTGAGTAATCGCTGGGCTTGCTGGCGTGTTTGAACCTTTACCTGCTGGAGCAATAGTTTGCAGTCGTCAATATCCTTCTCTCGCCCTGCCAAGATCTTGAGTGCCAGTATGTACTCTTTTGGCGGGACGTAGATATGAAGTGGTCCGTATCGTCTCCATAACTTGCCTTTAGGAATAGTGATCTGGTCGTACATAAGCAGTTGTGTCAAATAATTAAGCCAATTCGGCTCGAGTGCATTCTTCTTAGCTACAGTATGCACACCGTCTTGCAGAGAGCGTAGTGCCTGTTGGAGTGTTTGCTCATCCTCTAGCCAGAAAATGTCAACGTCGTCGGTGCTACGTGGTGATTTGGCAAGCAGCATCATGTAGGCACCCCCTATCATGAGCACACGTATGGGTTGGTGAACACCCAGATTGATTAACTCCTGCCCAAGTTGGGAAAGGTAGTTCTCAATATTCTTGGCTTGCATACCGCACTCCTATCAGTGAGTATAACACATGCCAATGAAAAAGCTGTATGAGCGGAATGAATATCGACTTCGGGGCTACTTGACAGGTACGTTATCGTTTGCGTATTCTTTTCGAGAAGTGGATATAAAATTAGGACCTGCTACAACCTCACTGCCGAGGTCGATGCACTAACGGCTACATAAGGCGAGATCAATGCGACAGAGACTTCCCATGCTCCAGAAATCCGACGCCAGGAGAGCAGCTCTCCCAACTGCCGATACTCAAGCCCTGGCACACGAACTACGCGCCAGCATCCGCGGCGAGGTGCGCTTTGATGAAGGGAGCCGGGCGCTCTACGCGACCGATGGCTCCAACTACCGTCAGGTGCCCATCGGCGTCGTGCTTCCCCGAGGCGTAGAGGATGTCATCCAGACCGTCGCGCTCTGCCGGCGCTATGCTGTCCCGCTGCTGCCGCGCGGCGGGGGGACCGGCCTTGCCGGGCAGAGCTGCAACACCGCCGTCATCCTCGACATGTCCAAGTACATGCGCGCCATCCTCGAGATCGATCCTGGGCAGAAGATCGCCCGCGTCCAGCCCGGCGTCGTCCTGGATGTGCTGCGCGCCGCCGCCGAGCGCTCGCACCTCACCTTCGGCCCCGATCCGGCAACCCACGCGCAATGCACGCTGGGCGGCATGATCGGCAACAATTCCTGCGGCACCCACTCTGTGATGGCGGGCAAGACGAGCGAGAACATCGAGACGCTGGATATCCTCACCTACGATGGCCTGCGCCTGCGCGTGGGCAAGACCAGCGACGAGGAACTCGCGCAGATCATGCGCGAAGGCGGGCGGCGCGGTGACATCTATGCGCGCCTAAAAGCGCTGCGAGACACCTACGCCGACCTTGTCCGCGCCCGCTTCCCCAACATACCGCGCCGCGTTTCCGGCTATAACCTCGACCAACTGCTGCCGGAAAACGGCTTTCACGTTGCGCGCGCGCTGGTGGGCACCGAGGGTACCTGCGTCACCGTGCTGGAGGCCACTGTGCGCCTCGTCTCCAGCCCCCCCGCGCGCACGCTGCTGGTGCTCGGTTTCTCCGATGCCTACATTGCCGCCGACTACGTCCCCGAGATTATGGCCCACCAGCCGATTGCGCTCGAGGGCTTCGATCACATCCTGGTCGAGAACATGCGCAAGAAGAACCTGCATCCCGCCGAGGTGGCCCTCTTGCCGGAAGGGGGCGGATGGCTGCTGGTCGAGTTCGGCGCGGACACGCCGGAAGCAGGCCTGGAGCAGGCCGGGCGGTTGATAGAGCAGATGCGGCGCAAGACGCACCCGCCGACCATGAAGCTCTTCGATCAACCGGAGGAGGCGGCCAAAATCTGGATGGTACGCGAATCCGGCCTGGGTGCAACCGCCATCGTCCCCGGCGAGCATCACCACTGGGAAGGCTGGGAGGACGCGGCTGTCCCACCCGAAAAGCTGGGCGACTACCTGCGAGATTACTCCCGGCTGGTCAAAAGCTATGGGTACACCACCGCCCTCTACGGCCACTTCGGGCAGGGCTGCGTCCACAACCGGGTTGACTTCGACCTGGCCAGCCGCGAGGGCATCAGCAAGTTCCGGGCGTTCGTGGAGGCAGCGACAGATATAGTGGTCGGCTATGGCGGCTCCATCTCGGGAGAGCATGGAGACGGGCAGGCTCGCGGGGAACTGTTGCCGAGGATGTTCGGCCCGGAACTCATGCAGGCCTTCCGCGAATTCAAGGCCACCTGGGATCCGGAGGGTAAGATGAATCCGGGCAAGCTGATCGATGCCTACCGCCTTGACGAGCATCTGCGCCTCGGTGCTGCGTACAATCCTGCCCAGCCCGCGACGCATTTCACCTTTCCCGACGATGAGGGCAGCTTCGCCGCCGCCGCGCTGCGCTGTGTCGGTGTGGGCAAGTGCCGCCGCGTGGATGGGGGCACGATGTGTCCTAGCTACATGGTCACGCACGAAGAAGAGCACAGCACCCGCGGGCGCGCTCACCTGCTCTTCGAGATGCTGCAAGGACAGGTCATCACCGACGGCTGGCGGAATGAGCACGTGAAGGAGGCGCTCGACCTATGCCTGGCCTGTAAGGGCTGCAAGGGTGACTGCCCCGTGAATGTGGATATGGCGACCTACAAGGCCGAGTTTCTCTCTCACTATTACAAAGGCAAGCTTCGTCCCATGAGCGCCTACACGATGGGCCTCATCTACTGGTGGGCGCGCCTCGCCTCGCGCGCGCCGGCTCTCGCGAATGTCCTGACCCAGGCTCCGCTCCTCAGCACCCTCGCGAAGGCCGTGATCGGCGTCGCACCGCAGCGCCGCCTTCCCGTCTTCGCCTCACTCACCTTCAAGGATTGGCTGCGCAGACGCGGCCCGCGCAACGAGGGCTCGCCCAGGGTGATCCTCTGGCCCGATACCTTCAACAACTACTTGCACCCGGCTCCACTACAAGCGGCAGTCGAGGTGCTCGAAGCGGCTGGCTACCAGGTCGTCGTCCCCGAGCAAGCGCTGTGCTGCGGGCGTCCGCTCTATGATTTCGGCATGCTCGACACCGCTAAACGGCTTCTGCGCCAGATATTGAACTCGTTGGAGCAGGAAATCAACGCGGGCACACCCATTGTCGGGCTAGAGCCGAGCTGCGTGGCTGTCTTCCGCGACGAACTGACGAACCTCTTCCCGCATGATGAACGCGCCAGGAGGCTCAAGAAGCAGACATTTGTGCTCAGCGAGTTCCTGGAAAGGAAGGCGAAGCACTTCCAGCCCCCACAATTGCAGCGCAGGGCCGTTGTCCACATGCACTGCCATCACAAGGCCATTCTGCGCACGGGGCCAGAGGAGGCGGTACTCAAGAAGCTCGGCCTCGACTACAAGGTACTCGACTCCGGGTGCTGTGGCATGGCCGGTTCATTCGGCTTCGAGAAGGACCACTACGAGGTCTCCATCGCGAGCGGAGAGCGCGTCCTGCTGCCCGCCGTGCGCGAGGCAGACCAGGGCGCGTTGATTATCGCAGACGGCTTCAGTTGTCGCGAGCAGATCGCCCAGACCACCGACCGCCGCGCCCTGCACCTGGCCGAGGTCATCCAGCTCGCTCTGCACCAGGACACGCAGGATTCTCCGGCAAGCGCGGACCTCCAACGCACCGGGCGCGTCTCACCAGTACCATCAAAAACCGGCATGGCTCTTGTGGGCGGCATCGGCCTCGCATGCCTGAGCGCCTTGCTGTGGATATGGGGCAAGAAGAAGAATAGGCGGTGACACGCTCAACCTTAAAATCGACAGTAGCATCCCTTTCTCGCTGAAACGGCTTCACGCAAAAATTGTTATGCATTTAGTTATATTTCGATGGCTGTGTTTACGAGGTTTTTACGGCATATCACGTATACTTGTGACATATCTTTCACTGTTTTCTCGGCATGCTTCCTTCAACTCGCTTGCTGTCAGAGCGCCAGTTTCCATTACGGCGATGAGCGAAAAGACTGAGCCGAGAAGAGAGCGAAGACTGTCCTTTTCATTCGTGGAGGCCATAGATATGTCCATAACGACAACAGTTGCTCTAGGAAAATTGAGACTGCCGGCTCTGCTCAACTCAGTTTCTATGGCTGGTCTACAGCGGTTGTACAAGGGCCTTTTCTCGATGGCACGCGAGACAAAAATCACGATGGCCTCCAGATCTCTTCCACAACCTCAACAATGCCCTGGGTGTATGGCCGAATTAGGAGCCGCGAACGAGCTGTACAGTCGCATTGCTGTTTGCGATCATTGTGGCTATCACTTTACCTGGTCTGCATTCAACCGTGTCGAGCACCTGGCTGATCCTGGCAGCTTCAAGCCTATAGGCCGACGTATCCAGCCGTTGGATTTTTTAGGCTTTGTTGATGAGCATCCCTATGCCACGAAACTCATCGCGGGCCAGAAGCAAACTGGTCTCAGCGATGCAATTCTCACCGGTCGCTGTCGTATAGGTGGAACAGAAACCGTCCTGGCGGTTTTGGATTTTCACTTCATGGGTGGCAGTATGGGATCAGTTGTGGGAGAGCAAATCACAGTTGCCTTTGAGTATGCTACGAGACACCGCCTACCGATAGTGACCGTAGTCAATAGCGGCGGCGCGCGTATACAGGAAGGGATCATCAGCCTGATGCAAATGCCGAAAACGGCTGCTGCAGTTCAGCGCTTTCACGCTTCAGGCTTGCTCTATCTTTCTATCCTGGCGAGTCCTACGACCGGGGGAGTGTTTGCCAGTTTCGCAAGCCTGGGAGATGTGATCCTGGCTGAGCCAAAAGCGCTCATTGGTTTCGCTGGGCCTCGCGTGGCAGAACAAGTCACAGGTCAAAAGCTTCCTGCCGGCTCGCATCGAGCCGAAATGTTGCTTACATCTGGACAGCTCGATGCTGTCACTGCTCGACACGACCTCCCACATGTCGTCGCTTCACTGTTGAAAGCGACAGCGGTTCACGCGAAGCAGCGTCGCTCGCATAGCGGACACGCAAATGAGCTTCCGCTCGAATCTGCTCACGCACCCTGGAATGCAGCCTGGGAAAGTGTGAACCTGGCCCGTCACCCAGATCGTCCCACAGCACGGGACTACATTCGTCATCTATCGCCAAATTTCCTGGAGTTGCAGGGCGACCGCTGCTATGGCGATGACCCGACAGTTGTAGCAGGTCTGGGGGATATCGACGGGCGTACCGTTATTTTTGTCGGGCAAGAGCGTCGCCACGCTGCTCAAGATAGTCATGTAGGAGAGATACAGACGAGACCCCGACCAGAGGGCTATCGCAAAGCGATTCGCATGATGGATTTGGCTGCCCAGTTACACTGTCCGCTGGTGACATTCGTTGATACTTCAGGTGCCGATCCGGGAGATGAGAGTGAGAGACATGGTATAGGCTGGTCCCTGGCTCATTGCCTCTCTACGATGAGCAGTTTACCTGTGCCAATTGTGACTGCTATCATCGGTGAAGGAGCCAGTGGAGGGGCAGTAGCATTCGCCGTCGCCGACCACATCCTGATGCTGCAAAACGCGATCTATGAGGTTATTGCGCCTGAAGGAGCGGCAACTATCCTGTACCGAGATGCGCAGAAGGCCAGGCGGGTAGCAGAGCAATTGAAATTGACGGCCTTTGACTGCCGACAATTGGGTGTTATAGATGCCATTATACCAGAACCGTTGGCAGGCGCGCACACTGATCCTCCTATGGTCATGCAGGCGCTTCAGCATCACTTGCTTCATGCCATTATTGAACTTGAGCGAGTTCCCGTGAAACAGCTACTTGCTCGCCGATACCGCAAGTTCAGGCATCATGGACGGTTCCAACGAAGGCAGTATCTGATTGCGCGCGCTTCAGTGGCCGCGGCTGGACAGGGACAGAGCTTACTCCATCAGCTGAAAGGCGGGCTCCCTCTAGCAATTATCTCAAGATTGTATACTATTGTTACCCATGGCGCCGGACGCGAGAATGGTCTCGCGTCCTGATAGAAAATGGAGGAGACGGCGCTTTGAATGAGATACTCCTGACCCTCGGCTTCGGGCTTGTGACTGCCGCCATTCTTTCACTATCGGCGGTCGCCTTCACACTCGAGTATGCCGTCACCAATGTGGCGAATCTCTCACACGGAGAGATACTGACCATTGGAGCCTATGCCGCCTACGTCATACATCAGGCGACCGGCAATGTACTCCTATCTGCGCTTGGAGCCTCTGTCGCCGGCGGAATAGTAGCCGTAGCGATGCACACCCTGATAATCGATCGCTTCATTCGTAGCGGTGTTGGGACGATGGCAATCTTCATCGCAACGCTCGGCGTATCCTTCGTGATCCAGAACGTGCTGGTCATCATCTTCGGCGCGGCTAACGTCGCCTACACCATCCCCCAGGGCGCTCCGCACCAGGTAGGACCTTTTCTGTGGACATCCGCCGAGGAAGAGATCATTCTGTCCGCCCTCGCCATCACGGCCGCGCTCTATGGAATTATTACCTACACGAAGTTCGGCAAAGCTCTGCGAGCCGTTTTTCAGAATCGGGATCTGGCCCGCGTCACCGGCATCAACGCACGACTGGTGGGCGCCGCTACCTGGTTTCTGGCTGGCCTGGTAGCTGGCTATGCCGGCTTTATCCTCGCCGAGAGTGTGGGCACCTTCAATCCCTATTTCGGATTCAGCTTCTTCCTCATCACCCTGACGGCCACGGTCGCGGGTGGATTGGGCAGGCCGTTCAGCACCATGGCCGGCGCAGTCATCGTTGGCATCGTTCTTGAGTTCGCCTCCTCTATACCTTCGGTGGGCGCCAGCTACAACCTTGCCTTTGCTTTTGCCATCCTGGCCATCATCATTCTCGTGCGCCCGCGCACTTCGACCTCGCCTACTACGGCTATGTCGCGTTGGGTGCCTACATGACGCTCGTTCTCACTATCGGCCAACCGACCGCACCGACCCAGTATATCCTCGGGTTGCAGCTGCCATACCTGCTTGCCCTGCTCTGCGCCGTCATCTCCTCGGCCCTCCTGGGACTCATCGTTGGCCTGATCGCGCTCCGCCATCTGCGTGGCATCTATTTCTCCATCGTTACGTTAGGAGCGGTCTACGTACTGTATGTACTGGCAGGTCAGTATGTCCCCCTATTCGACGGGTACAACGGGCTGTCCGGTCTGGTCAACCCCATGGGAGACGCCCTGGGCCTCGATTTTCAGTCCTATCCGTTCTTCTTCCTGGGCTTCAGCGTGTTTATATTCATCCTCGTCTTCATCTTCATGGCGCGAGTCTCCGGCAGCCGCTTTGGCCTGGCGCTGCGCTCCCTGCGCGAGGACGAACGCGCGGCAGCCGCCTTTGGCCGTGACATCTACCAACTGAAATTAAAGGCCTATGTCCTCGGAGCCGCGTTCGGCGGCCTGGCCGGTGGTCTCTTCGCCGCCTACCTGAGCGCCTTCAATCCATCGGCCTGGTCTCCCATTGAAGCCATCATTCTGTACTCTGCCGTCCTGGTTGGGGGAAGAGGAAATATCAAGGGCGTCGTCCTGGGTATTGTCATCATGATCGTCCTGGTCCAGGAATCGACGCGCTACCTCCCAGACGTTCTTGGAAACCCCAACATCACCCCTGCCCTGCGCGATATCACGATCGGCGCCGTCCTTGTCCTGTTCATCCGCTTCCGGCCACAGGGGCTGCTGCCAGAGCGCCGCTACGTCGACCGTCCGCTCCATGGGCGTGTTGATACACGAGGTGATACGCTGCTTGCTCGCGGTCTCGGCGCATTCAACCAGCGTTTCCGCCCTGCGCGAGATCATAGTCGGAGAGGTACTCCTGCTTCTCCTGCGCTTTCTGATCCAGAGGTTGCTGCCGACTCCGACTCTGCGCCTCTGGAACCAGAGGCGGTAGTCGCAGCCTCGGTAAGCCAGCCGCTTGCCCGGGACCGGACTGGAGCGCCGGAAGCCGTCGAGGCAGCCCTCGTGGTAGAAAAGCTCTACAAGCATTTCGGCGGTGTCGTCGCTGTGGATAGCTGTTCCTTCCGCGCTGCGAAGGGCCAGGTGACCGGGCTGATCGGCCCCAACGGGGCAGGCAAGAGTACCGCTATAGATCTCATTTCGGGTTTCAAGCTCGCCGACGCGGGGACCGTGCTCTTTGAAGGCGCTGCCATCCAGGGCCTGCCTCCGCATCGCATCGCCCGCCTCGGCTTGATTCGCACGTTCCAGACGCCGCGAGAGTGGCCCGGCCTGACCGTACTGGAGAACGTTCTGCTGGCTCGTTGGGACCCGGAACGGGAGGCCCTCTGGCGAGGCCTGATCGGGCCTCGCCTGGCCCATCGTTCAACGTCCAGGTCGGAACTGGGTAGGGCGCGCGACATCCTGGCAGAGTTTGGCCTCGACAAGATGGTCAACGAGCAGGCGGGGAAACTCAGCGGCGGCCAGAAGCGCCTCCTCGAATTCGCCCGCATCCGCATGGCCCAGCCCCAGCTTGTGATTCTCGATGAGCCGATGGGCGGCGTGAACCCCGTGCTCGGCGAACGTATGGCGCTGGCGATCGAAGGCTTCATCGCCTCTGGCACCACCGTCATCATCGTCGAACACAACCTCCCCTTCATCGAGCGCGTTGCGCAACACGTGATTGTGATGTCCCAGGGCGCGGTGATCGCAATCGGCCCGTTCGCGTCTCTTCGCTCAAATCAGAGCGTGATAGACGCCTATCTCGGTGAGGTACCTGTATGAGTAACGAAGAAGTGGCGACGCTCAGTGTTCAGGGGCTAACCGCTGGCTACGGAGGTCCGCCCATCATCGAGCAGGTCAGCCTGACGGCGCGCCGGGGCGCGATCACGGCCATCGTGGGACCAAATGGAGCTGGCAAGTCCACGCTGCTGAAAGCAGTGGCCGGGCTGATCCGGCCTATGGAGGGCAGGGTGTTCGTAGAGGGAAAAGAAGTTACCAATCTGCCAGCAGAGAAGCTCGTGCGGCGCGGCATTGCCTACGTTCCCCAGGTGGAAAACGTCTTTCCCGACCTCACCGTGCGGGAGAATCTCGACATGGGCGGCTATGTCCGCAAGTCCGGTGTTCGCGAGAGGATCGAGCAACTGTTCCTCCTCTTTCCCGACCTCAAAGTGGCTGCGCACCGGCGGGCCAGTACCCTGAGCGGCGGCCAGCGCACCATGCTGGCCCTGGCGCGCGGCCTGATGGTCGACCCTGCGGTTCTGATCCTGGACGAGCCAAGCGCCGGTCTGTCGCCCAAATTCCAGGGGCTGATCTGGGAGCGCATCGAGCAGATACGGGCGACCAACGTTGCCGTTGTCATCGTCGAACAGAACACTCGTGAGACCCTGCGCCACGCCCAATGGGCCTATGTCATGGTCCTGGGTAAGAACCGCCTGGAAGGAACGGGACACGATCTACTGGAGGATGACGAGGTTGTAAACCTCTACGTGGGCCGCCTTTCCTGAGACCAGGTAAGGGCATGAAAGAACAGGAGCGGCCACCGTTTCGCATTGTGAAACGGTGGCCGCTCTTGTTCTTGTAACTATCGAAACCAGGTGTCACTCCGCGGTTACGGCGTGGCGGCTGCCAGGTCGGGCGCCGAGAGCAGCATGACTTGCTGTTCCTGGCCGCTGAGGTTGACCTGGAAAGCGCCATAAGGCCCGAAGACATTGTTGTACTGATTGTAGTTGAGGTCGCCGCTGGCCCCATCGTAGTTGATCTTCGTTCCCGCCTTTAACAGACTCTGGCAATCCTTATACGTGTAGCACTGGGTCCCCGGAGAGCTGGTGACGGCGCTCATGACCGCGTTGATGGCGGGTCCTGACGTGGAGCCAGCCTTATCGACCGCCAGGGCCAGGCTGATGACCGCGTCGTAAGCATAGTTGGCGTTGGCCAGCTGCTGGGTCGTGCTCCCGAACTTGGCCGCGAAGACCTTGTTGAACTCGTCGGCAGCCTGTCCGGTGACCGAGGTTCCGTAGATCGAGGTAAGGTGGGCGTTGGCGGCGGCGTAGGTGACGGCCTTCAGGTACTCATCAACGCCAGTGACGTCTGTACCCACGAACGGGATGGCAAGGTTGTTCAGTTCTTTGAAGTTCTGGAAAAGGACGGCAGCCGTGGCCGCGTCCGTCTGCGTGAAGATCACGTCCGGGTGCGCGTTGATGACCTGCTGCACCTGGGTGCGGTACGAGGTCTGGTCCGGGGCCACGGTAATGTTGGACACGATCTTGTGGCCCATCTTCTGCCATGTTGCCGTGATCGGGGCGGCGAAGGTCTGCGCCGCTATGTCCGAGTAGAACAGCAGCGCGGCATTCTGGTACCCCTTCTTGTGGGCGTAGAGAGCCATGGCGACTCCCAACTGGGAGTCGGAGGGGCTATCTCGCCACAACCAGGGATTGGTGTTGTGGTCGAAAAGGGTGCTGCCGCCCTGGAACTCGTCCGGGATCTTGGCTGCCGTGATGATGGGGGCGTCGGCGCTGATCTCCTGGGTCTCCGGGCCGATAATCCCAACCAGGTTCTGGGAGGCCAGGAGCTGGCGCAGCGCGGGGACAGAGTCGGCTTCGTCACACTGCGTATCGGCGTGGGCCAGCTTCAGTTGCCTTCCGAGGATGCCTCCCGCGTCATTGATCGCTTTTTGCGCCACCTGCGCGCCCTGCAACATGGCCTGTCCCAGGCTGGCCAGCGTGCCCGTGAAGCAGGACAGGACACCCATCGTCACCGGGCCTGCGCTGGGGGTAGAACTAGAAGTCGTGCCACATGCAGCCAGCGCGAGTACGAGCGCCAGGGAACAGGCCACGATCCGCGGGAAGCTATGCCGCCCGCCTCTCTTTCCATGAGCAAATGTTGTGGTTATGGACATGTCAATTCCCTTCACAAATAATAAGGACAGTCATCACGCTCTTCCCGGCCCAAGTATTTCGCTCATTGCCGTAACAAAAACTGACGCTCTGATGGCAAGCAAGTTAAAAGAAATAAGCCGGGATATCGAGAAAGATACAACACAAGTATACGTTATACGCTGTAAAAAACCCGTAAACACAGCCATCCAAATATAAATAAATGCATAACAATTTTTTCGTCAAGCTGCCCGCTTGCGGAGCAGACAGCTTTTTAGTGTATGGGGTGGGTTTGCGCGGATTGTGCCTGCTCCAACCCACCCCATACACCAATCGAGCGCACCTCCGGCGCGACTTTTAAATAGGGATTGCTAACGAAGATGGTTTCAGGCATACTAAGCACAGAAAAGCTCTTGTTTTCTTCTCAGGAGGTGTAGTATGCGCTACCTGGTACGGCAGAAGATCGGTCTCCAATTACTTAGCCTCTATCTCCTCTTTGTCATTCCCGTTCTGCTGGGTAGTCTGGGACTCTATGTGTATCAGCAGAATGTTTTGACACAAAACGCTTTTCAATCCGACCTGGGCCTCGCGCAGGCTGTAGCCCTGGAAGTTGGAACCAACCTGCGGGCTGCGACCGAAATAGATAGCGAATTATCGACATCTCAAGCAGCTAAAGATTTGGACTTGAAGCAACTCGCATCTGTTTTTGCCAATGCTTCCAACGCTCACCCTGATATCAACCTGTATTTTGTCTGCGATCCATCTGGTAACATGATCATCAACTATCCCTTCAGTCCAAGTACCATCGGTCTAAATTTCAGTTCTAGCGATTATTTTCAAGAAGCTCTCAAAAGCGATGCGCCTTTTATCTCATCAGGCAGCATCAGCGCTATTACAGATAGCTTTGTCGTCTCTGTTGCTGCCCGTATTACGAATGACAAGGGGCGGGTAGTCGGTGTGATGGTCATTAACTTGTCTCTCGATAAACTTACCTCTCGTCTGAATACAGTACATCAGCGATTATCACCGAGTAGTGAGGTGGGTCTCTGGGTCATCGATCATATGGGACTGACAATAGCAACGACCAAAGGGATTTTTGCATTTCTCAATCTCCCTGAAGATTATGATGGCCTCATCCTTGCTTCTCATGACGCTCTTCAAGGAAGGGCCGGCAATTTCATCACACACGCTCAGGCCCGTGATTGGCTCTACAGTTACGTCCCAATACCGGAGGAAGGTTGGGCTATAGTAGTGCAGCGTCCAACAGATATTACGTTTGCCGTCCTCACGAATTTTCAGCATGGGCTGATAGCTGCGCTGGCGCTGCTCATCGTGGGCGCCACCTTTTTCTGGTTTATGATGCATCGCCGTGTCATCTCCCCTCTGACCAGGCTGGCGAAAGCCGTTGCGCAGATTCAACCGGACCATTCTGTCCAGCTGATGCATACCGACCTGCTTGACAAGGATCGAGGTCGGCAGGACGAGATAGGAAATCTGGTGGCAGCTTTCTCTGCTATGGAGAGAGAGATACGCTCCCATTTTCAAAAAAGCGATGAAACGATTCGGACTCAGTTCTACACGCTGGATGCTATCATGCGAAGCATGGATGAGGGAGTTCTACTGGAAAGTCCAGATGGACAAATTGTCTATGCCAATCGCATCTTCAGCCGAGAGGTTGGTATTCCCCAACACGAGTTGATAAACAGTCGCATTCAGGATCGCAACCTGCAGGAGATGCTGTCTACGATGTTAGACCGTTCTGAAAGCTATCACGAGGTAGTTGAGCCGATATCGAAAGGGCGTGGGCCACGCATCATAGAATTTCAGATACGTGGTTCATATAAGACGCATAGTCAATTTGTACCAGCGCTGCGTGATATACGCATGCGCCTTTTCCATGTTCGAGACGCAAAAGGCGCACTTATTGGACGTGGAAGGATATTTCAAGATATTACCAAACAAAACGAGGTAGAGCGCATCAAGCGAAACTTGTTGGCCATTGTCTCTCATGAACTACGTACCCCGTTGACAGCCATCAAGGGATTTGCCACGAGTCTTCTAGAGGAAGTCGGCGACGAAGTGGATACGAACTGGCAGGAGTACAGTCTGAGCCAGATCGTGGCGGAGAGTAACCGTATGGCAGACCTCGTAACGAACCTGCTGGAGATGGCGCAGGTAGAGGCGGGCACACTCAAGCTCTCTCCAGGGTCTTACCACCTGAGTTCGCTGTTTGAGGATGCCCTTGCTGTCGCGTCCAATGAACGATGCCGCGTTCAGATCCGTTTACCTGAAGATGTGCCACTCCTCTATGTGGATGGGCGACGAATTCAGATCGTTCTGCGTAATATCTTAGAGAACGCTCAACGGTACGGCGGTCCGGATGTACTCATAGAGATTTCAGCCACCTATGAGCATGAGCAGACGAAAAAACGAACAGGACTTACCGTGCATATCACCGATAATGGGCCAGGCATACCTTCACAGCTCGTCGAGCGTGTCTTCGATCGCTTTTATCAAGTAGAGAGTGCTCACGAACGAAGCAGCAGCGGAGTTGGCCTGGGTCTGGCTATCTGCCAGGGATTCGTTGAAGCTCATGGCGGGCGCATCTGGGCTGAGAATAGGACCGATGGAAAGAGTGGTGCAGTATTTCATCTATGGTTTCCTCCCATGGTGCTACGCGCCCAGGAGCGGGAACAGCAGTATCTGTAAAGGAGCAGAAGTTGGCTCGCCGAGAGGAGAGAAGGCTTCTTGCTGAAGAAATAAGAGGAGTGCAAAGATGCCTCAGGAGAAATATATTTTAGTCGTCGATGACGAGCCAAATATCCGTGAATTCGTGAGGCGCTCCCTGGAAAAGCACGCATTCAAAGTGAAACTCGCCACCAATGGATGGGAGGCGCTGGCAGAGTTTGAGCAAACGACCTTTAACCTGGTGATACTGGACATTATGATGCCGCAAATGAATGGACTAGAGGTATGCCATCGTATCAGGCAAACGAGTATCGTACCCATCATCATTCTGACGGCTCTGGGAGAAGAGGCCGACAAAATCGTCGCCTTGAACAAGGGAGCGGATGATTACTTGACCAAGCCTTTCGGCGTAGGGGAACTATTGGCGCGGGTACAGGCTGTCCTGCGGCGTGCCAGTTGGGCCGATACCCCTCGCTCGGTCGGTACGCAGCGTTTTGGGAATATCGAGATTGATTTTGAGCAGCGGCAGGTGTGGCGCGACGGTGAGCGTGTCAGGTTCACCCCGACAGAGTTCAGTCTGCTGCAAGAGTTGGCATTGCACCCGGGCAAGATATTTACACACGAGACACTGCTCCGGCGCGTGTGGGGCACAGAACACAGTCGAGATGCAGAATATTTGCGAGTCTATATTGGGAGGTTGCGACGTAAAATAGAGATCGATTCATCACAACCACTCCACATTCTCACTGAACCGGGAATAGGCTATTATCTCGTCAAATAGAGATAAACCTCAACGATTGCCGAAGGCGCGAAGGGCGCATTGCCTCACGGGAAATAATCTTACCCGCCAGCCGCTGACAAAGAATGGGATGGAGATGCTTTTGCAGCTTGCCTTTTTCAAAAAAGAGACAGAAATGAAATATCCCAAGCCGCTTGTATCCTGGCTTGGGACATTCAAGTGAAATTCATGGTAGCGCATACGGGATTCGAACCCGTGATCTTCGCCTTGAGAGGGCGATGTCCTAGGCCGCTAGACGAATGCGCCCTACTGGTGACCTAATAATAGCGTTTCTTCTATCAACTTGTCAATAGCGTCTTGAAAGAAGACCGGCCGGCAGGTGTTCATGTGATTGCTACAGCGGCGATGCCCGTCAGGGTTCCGATGAAGATGCTTTGCTGGGAGAGCGCCGGCGTCGCGAAGTGCGAGGTTGTGCCGACGGAGAGTGTGGCACGCACCTCACCTGTTGCGGCGTTGAGGGCATAGAGCACCCCGCGACCAGGATCGAGGCTATAGACGGTCTGTCCTCCTATGACTGGTGAGCCAGTCACTTGCCGGGGAGCATGCCATCCAGCGACGAGGTGCGCTCCTGCTGCGAGCTGGAGCTGTCGCAGCCCATCGGTGCAGGGAATGAAGAGTGACAGACCACTCACGGCAGCTCCACCGAAAGCGCTGCATAGAGAGATCGTCTGGATTTGTCCGCCTACTCCTCCCAGGTGATCTGCCCGCAACAAGTAGCCCTGGCCAGACTTCCCATCAGCATAGATCAAACCATCAGGCAGGAGGACTGGTCCCATCGAGCCGAGATCGGCATCTGACGCATTATCGCTCTGCCAGCTCTGCGGCGCAAAGCCATCTTCCAGCTGGAGCGTGGGGGACAGGCGTAGGACGGAATCGCTGTGATCCCAGTCCCCTTGGGTGGCTGCGCCGTTACCGACTGAGACGTAGAGGTTTCCCTGGGCGTCTATGGCCGGTCCCGGAGCCGCCCATATGCCTCCCTCACGCGTGGTCGGAACCTGGTACGTGAGCAAGGCTCCTGTCCCATCGGTGCGCGAGGCAACGACCCGGCCATGGTAGTCGCCACAGTCGCCGTACAGCCCCCCGAAGGCGATATAGATGCTGCCCCCGGAGAGGGCCAGGGCAGCACGTTGCTGGTGTACTTGCGGGTCCATGCCGGGAGGATCCACCAGGCGGCGGACTTTGATCTGTCCCGTTTTGACATCAAGGCCAACCAGCATATGGGCCGGCCCCTGGATCTCTGCCACGGCGAAGACCAAACCTGTCTGCGGGTCGTACACCGGCGTGCCAGTGATGCCGAGGGGATCAATATTACCACACGGCAAATCCGAGAGTGGGACAGGGGTACCCACAGTGGTATGCCAGTGTACCTGGCCGGTACGTGCATCAAGCGCGTAGAGCGTATCATGTTCCGTCGCCACAATCACCTGTCCAGCGACCACGAGTGGCTCAGCATAGACGGCTCCGTCGAGTGGTTGCTGCCAGAGGCGCGTGAGGTGGGTAGGATCAGGCACGCCTGCTACAAACCCGGTACGAGCGTTGTCAGCGTGGTACATGGTCCAATCGGCACTGGTCAGCTGCCCAGGTGTCACGGTGCTTGGAGGGAGCGTTAACGGCGTGATATGCACAGGTTGAGGTGGTGGTACGCTCAAGGCCTGGAGGAACTGGTGAATCTGGTGACGCTGGCTGTAAAGGAGGCCAGCCAGCAGTACAACGACGACGAGTAGAATCGTCAGGATGATGCGCCCGCGTTTTGGGGACCGGGGCAGGGGTTTCTGTGTGTTGTGCGTTTGGTTCGGTTCTCTCATCGGTGAGAGCATACCTTGTGTTGGTATCAGAGTCAAGGTGTGGTGGGAATACAAATCATAACCCATATGAATGAAGCTTTTTCCTCGCATGATGATTATTTATAACTTGCAGGAATGCTTTAAATAACCTGTAGGAATGATACGAATCGGGAACCATGCCAATCTTTCATAACAAGTTGGAATGATTTAAATAACTTGTAGGAATGAGAAAAATATGTTACTGTGGTTTCAAATGCGGATGAGTTCCTTGAGATGATAGTTTCGTTAACCCAAGGAGGTGCCCCATGGATTACCGGTTTTCGCTCGTCGGATTGTTGGTCGGCTTTCTCGTAGGACTCACCGGTATGGGGGGAGGCTCTCTTCTTGCTCCTATTTTGATTCTGGTCTTCCGTGTTCCCCCGGTGTGGGCGGTTGGGACGGATATTGCGTACTCGACCGTCACCAAAGCGCTCGGCTCGGTTGTGCATATCCGGCAGAAACAGGTGAATTTTAAGGTGGCGCTGTGGCTTGCCTGTGGCAGTGTTCCGGCTACTTTACTGAGCGTCGTCCTCGTACAGTATATCCACAAACATTATGGGAATGCGGTCAACAACGTCATTGTGCATGCCATTGGTTTTACGCTCGTGTTTGTGGCAGTGCTGCTCGTCTTGAAGCCTTTCATCATGCGGCGCCTGGAGCAGAGGCAATTGGAGGCGCGCAAACAAGAGGCATTACAAGGGGGCACTAGTTCCAGCACGCGCTCCGACCTGTGGGAGAAACGCTATCGCCCGCTTGTGACGGTCCTGGTTGGTGCAGTCGTCGGGTTCCTGGTCGGTCTGACTTCGGTAGGAAGCGGGACGCTGATCATCGTATCCCTGGCTTTCCTCTTCCCCAGGCTCACTGCGAAAGAACTGGTCGGCACCGATATTTTCCAGGCTTTCATGTTGCTGGCGGCAGGGGCTATAGGATACTTGAGCGCCGGTACCATTAACTGGACTATAGCGGGTCTGCTCTTGATTGGCTCGCTTCCAGGTGTCTACCTGGGCAGCAAGTTGAGCAAGTTCATTCCTGATCGCTACTTGCGGCCCATGCTGGCGACTGTGCTGGTCATCTCCGGGTTGAAGTTGATTTAGGTTCCGAGGGTGGTTTCGCGTTTTACAGCCGGGCCGGCCAGAAATGAGGCGGTGATGGCGATGATGCTGAAAATCAGGATTGAGCCAAAGGCAAATATAAAATTGCCGGTGTGCTCAAAAAGGAAACCGATGATTGGTGGCCCCAACAGCACTGTTGGAGACGAGATAATGCTGACCAGGCCTTGAGCGATACCCCTGCCGACACCACGCAGGTGCGCCGCCTCGTTGAAGACGGATGTGTAGGGGATAGTAGCCCCGATAGCAATCAAACCCATGCCAGCAGCCGCCAGAGGTGGGAAGCGCAGGGGAATAGCAAGTAATGCTACGCCAGCGAAGCCCATAATTGTTCCCACACGTAGCAACGGAATAGCTCCTATGATTTTGCGGGCCAGCAAAATGCCACCCAGGGGTCGGAAGAACATGCCCGATAAGAGAGCGATTGAACCGAGTGTTGCGGCCAGGCCGAGTGTCAGGCCGTATTGATGCACGAGATACACGGCGTACCATGCTGCAATGGCGTTGCCCAGGCCGAACGTTCCTAAGTGTGAGAGGCCGAGCGTCCAGACCGATGGTGAACGCAGACCTGCTTTGATGTCCACTTTCGTTGGTGTGTGAGCCTCCTGACCGCCAGTGACGAGCAGCCAGGCGATGATAGCGGAGATGCCAAGCAGTCCCCAGAAGAGAAACGCGCCGCGCCAGCCAAGCCAATCATACAAGAGAGGAGTGACCAGCAGGCCCAGGCCGGAGCCGATCTGTACGGAGCCACCGTAGAGGCCCTGTGCCAGCGGTGCATGTTTACCCATACCGGCGGCGACACCGGCTCCTGCAACAAAGGCTCCTCCCGCACCGATACCCGTGATAAAACGGCACAGCAGTATCCAGGTGATATTGGGAATGAGCGGGAGTAGTACGCTCCCCAAGACGATCAGGGTAGACGAACCAATAAGTACGGGTCGTTGACCGTAGCGGTCTGCAAGCGCTCCGGCGGGAAGATAGGCAACGGCCAGCCCCAGAAACAGTAAGGTTGACATCAGGCCTGCCTGAGCACTATTGATATGTAAGTCCGATTGCATGATGGGGATGAGCGGGCCGTAGTTGGTATAGTGGACAGCAGTCACAGTCGAGGTCAAGCATGCTGCAAAGATGAGCGGAGCGATGCTGCCTGGTAGCCGGTGCTGTGCCTGCTCTTGACGAGTTCCGGCTGAAAAGGTGGATGGGCCAGGTTGGGACAATGGGTGACTTCTCCTTGGTTGGTGGCGCATTGTTCCTTCTAGCCTGAGAGCCGGTAAGAAGAAGGAGCGCGGCAAATCCCTGCTCTATTGCTATTATAGCATCCAGGTGCACTATAGCCCGAACACGTAGAGTTTATCATCTACGGAGGGAACATACACCAAGCCGTTGAGGACCGTGATGGCTCCTTTAATGGAATTGCTGGGGAATGTGTAGGAGAATAAAAGGTTGCCATTGCTCTGGTCTCTGACTTCAAATGTCTTCCCCTGCCCATCGAAGAGCAGGCCGTTGGCGGTGGTAAGCGAGGCAAAAATGCGGCCTGGCAAACCAAAACGCCAGAGCAGCTGGCCTGTCAGGGCGTCGAACGCGCCAATCGATGAGGCGTAGCTTGTGCCGTTGATGGTAGTGAGTGCGCCCGCGATGAAGAGCGTGCCGTTGACATAGGCGCTGGAGGCGAAGCTAGCGTTGATGCCGGCAAGGGCGCCGCCTACGCCCAGGTTTACCTGCCAGACCGGGCCAGCGGACACATTCGCCTCGTCAAATACGTAGTAGGTACTGTTTTTATTGAAGCAGCCGAAGTAAGTCTTCCCGCCTGGACCTGGGAAGAGTGTTGGCGTAGCTCCCCAGTCGGCGTCCTTGATTCGCTGTGAGGCTGGTACCTGCCAGAATTGTTTGGCAGCGAGCGTATTCCAGTCGAGTGTGACTACCGAGGCGGACATGCCGGCAAAGGGAGGAGATTTTTCGACAGAGCCTGTCGAGACGATCACCGTGCCGGTGGCTGCATCGATGGTGGGGGCCGACCAGATGCCTCCGCCCACAAAGCCATCCGGTACCATTTTTGCCGAAGCAACGATACTTCCGCTGTTCTCATCCAGGGCGTAGAGTATGCCCTGGATCAGTGGCTTATCACAGTCGGAGGCCAGGCCGATATAGACTTTGCCGTTAGCAACGGCGGGAGCGCCCCAGAGAACATTGTCGGCCAGGTTAGAGTTGATTGCCAGAGAAGTCTGCCAGGCGATCTGGCCGTTTGAGGTATTTAAGGCATAAAAGGTGTACCCCTCACCGATAAAGACCATGCCATTGTCTACCGCGGCTGTGCCTGTGATACCATAGGAAACGGGGCAGGTTGAAATAGAGTGTCTTCCCAGGAATGTTTGCCAGAGCTGCTGGTGTGTGGTGGCGTCAATGGCGTACATGTTTCCATCATTGGAACCCTGGTAAATGATGCCGTTGACGATAATTGGCTCGGCTATCAGGGAGCCTGGCGTCTTGAAGTGCCACTTCAACGTGAGTGAGGAGGCGTTGCCTATATTGAGGATGGTTTCGTTAGGGTTGTTTCCCTGGTGCACGTCACTATACATGAAGCGTGACCAGTCTCCTGATGAAGCGAAAGGTGCTGCGTGTGATGGGGGGGAAGCTGCAAGGATGCCTAGATGAGATACTACCAGGAAAGATAATGATGCGATGCCCAGCATCCAGAGTATTTCTATGATGAATAACTTGTGCCCGCGAATGTGCTGATGCATGCAGTTTTCCTCCACATTTCCTCAATACCTGTACGTGCTTTGTTCTGAGTTTCTGCTTCGATAAGAATGGGTATAAAATGACCTTGTTACATGGTAGTGCCCTTTTCCCACACGTGTAAATAGGCAAAATGCCTAAGTATTATTAATGAGGTAGGATTAAAATGAAGATCATCCTCAGTAGAAAAGGTTTTGACGCGAGCGTTGGTAAAGTGGCGAGTCCCATTTTCCCATCGGGTGAACTCTGCTCATTACCTATCCCAGAATCTGTGCCCGTTCGTTACTCGAAGCGATACGAGGAGATAGAGACAGGCAATCAGTCCTCGGGAGCAGTTGTCAATGATTTGACCGAAGGCAACATCAAACCGGATACGTATGCACATCTTGACCCCGACTTGAACAGGGCCAGTATGCCCCGGCTGGCAAACTGGAAGCCTGTGTTCGGCCAGGCGGGAGCGGCAGAGAGACATCTGCAAAACCAGGGTGTACGGGAAGGTGATGTGTTTGTTTTCTACGGCTGGTTCAGGCGCGTCGAGCAGGTTGCTGGAAAATATCGCTATGTGAGGGATGCACCGGATCTCCATGTTATCTTCGGTTGGCTGCAAATCGAGCGGCGTATCTCTGTGCATCGCTTATCAGAAATACCTGCATGGGCATTAGATCACCCCCACTGCAGAAGAGCACAGTATCGCGGCATCGATTCAATCTATATTTCGACCGATCGCATGAGTTTGCCAGACATGGTCATCAATAGGCCTGGAGCAGGGGTGTTCCCAAGGTTCGATCCGGCTTTGTGCTTGACGACTCCGAATATGTCGAGAAGTATCTGGCGATTGCCCAGATGGTTTTACCCCGGTGAAAATACACCTGGACTCAGTTATCACAGAAGCTTGAGACGCTGGAAAGTGGAGCAGGAGTATGTTTTGTTGAACAGTGTTGGGCGTGGACAGGAGTTCGTCCTCGACTGCCAGGAATATCCAGAAGCCCTGCACTGG
>WNFF01000367.1_pt1 | contig 32680 bp, 68 predicted proteins | sample 5400441 | NCBI WGS metagenome assembly WNFF01 (sample SAMN13153345, study PRJNA577476) | soil metagenome | isolation source: 120 cm saprolite under Douglas fir tree site 2 hole 3 replicate 1 | place: USA:California | collected 2015-04-18
TACCCTCCGTGCTCGGTGACCGTCACCGCCGCCGCGCTGACCGCACGACCGCTGCCATTCGCCGGTCGGCTTCTTCCTTCGCCACGCCATTCCGTGCCCGCAGGTTGTTCGCCATCAGGCGAGCGAGCTGGCATTCCCGCGCTGGGCAAACCTCGCGCTGCTGCCGCGCATAGGCCCTCGTTACGCCGAGTTTGCCGCAGTACCGGCAGGTGTAATACGCGATAGTCGTCTGCCGCGGGATTGTCTGGGCCGCGCCAGCGCACGCCTTGCTGCAAAACCGGTTATCCGCTGAGCCGCACGGCTTTCCGCACATCAGGCACGGCGGCTTCGGCTTGCCAGGCTTGGTGCCTGCATGGCCGTACTTCCGCCGTCGTAGTTCTACGCCGCAGGCCCGGCTGCAGCTGCGCTGTTCACCATGGTTGGGGTGGTAGTGCGCGCCGCAAATCTCGCACTGCCTGGCCGCACGGCTGTACGGCTTGCCGCACGCGGCGCATATGGTGTCGCGTCCCGTAGCGACCATGATGGCCCGCGGCCGAAGCTGGTTACCCAGGCGTGCGCCAGCCGCCCGGTTGCATGCCGTGTGCGCCAGGACGGCCGGCCCCTGCGCGCCGCCGAGCGCGCGGTCGACCAGGTGGTCGCGGTCGAGGGACTGCCACTTGTACATGGGCTGGCCGCAGCGCCAGCACGGGTCGCCGTCGCGGTGCATGGCGAGCAGCCGCTTCTTGTCGGCGATATGGGCCGTACCGAGCCCGCGCTGTGCGGTGGTGCCCCGGTAGCGTGCCATGGTTCAGTATATGCGCAGGTCAGCCATGGTCACCACATCCCGGAGAGCCGGTACAGCAGGACGGCGGCACGCTCATGGTCATGCTCCGCGAGCCACCATCCGGCCGTGTTCACCTGCCTGGCAAGCCAGAACCGGGCGCGGGCACGGCGCGGGAACGAGCCAGGGTGCCCGAACGAGTGAACTGGCGCAGGCTCAGCCATGGTCAGCCCTGTTCCAGCAACCGGCCGCGCGCAGCATCGAACAGGTCCCGGATCCGCGCGTGAAGCTCCTGCTCAGCTGTCCAGTCGGCGGCGCAGAACCAGTGCTCGAAGCCGGGCTCGTCAATGACCTTGACCGCGACGTTCCCGGTCAGGCAGTCGTAGCAGCACGGAGCGAGCTCAGCCATGGTCAGTCCGGCCACTCGCCGATATACGCGCGGATGCGCGGCACGTACTCCGTGATGCGGTAGACGACCTGCTGGTTAACGCCATCGATGTGCAGGACCGCGCCGACATGGGTACCGCGGTATGGCGGCGGCATGCATCCCGCGGTATCCAGCCGCAGGCTGGCAGGCCACGGCCCGCCCTCCGCGATAGCGTCCAGCACTTCGGGGCTGATCAGGATGCGCGGGTCGGCCCGGTCGACGCGGATGCCGCCGTCATCGAGCCGGCTGCAGATGCACTCACCATCGGGCAGGCCCGCAGGGGGCGGCATCCCGTCCGTGACGGCGAGCTCAGCCACGGTCACCTGGTGACGGTGCGGCCGGGGTGGTCCTGCGCCTCAGCCAGGGCCTCGCGGATCCGGTCCTCATCGGAGCGTTCCCGTGCGGGCGGCAAGAGGATGACACCGGAGTTAATCAGCGCCTGGACCACGGCAACCATGAGCGCCTTGTTCTGCCCGGGCACCTCAGCCCATGGCTTCGCGGATGCCTCGCGGGTCCTGTAGCCGAAGTCCGGGGCAAGGCGCTCGTAGGTCTCATGGAACGCCTGCGCGATCTGCTCTGCGGTCATGGTCACGATCCTGCCATGGCCGGCGAGCCTGCCGATCTCGGCGTCCAGGTCATCCCAGTCCACCGCGTGGCAGAGCATGCACTGCCGGATCCAGTAGAGCAGGTGACCGGGCTCGTGCTTGCTTGCCCACGCATGCTCGCACTTTCCCGGTACTTCCGCACGCTCACGCTCAGCTGCGGCTGCCTGCTTCTCCGGGAACTCACGTTCCCGGTCAGGCAGCGGTTCCGCGTCAGCCATGGTCAGTGCACTCCCGCGCGGACGTGCCCGGCGAGCAGGAAACATGCGTGCCTCCTAGAACAGCGGGACATCGGCCGCCGCGTCCACGGTGACGTGCACCAGGTCCTGGTAGCCGGGGGTCATCGCGGTTATCTCCGCCAGGGCCTCAGCGTCCGGGACGCGCTCCCAGCCCAGGTCAGTGAGGCGGTACCAGCCGGCCTCGAGGACGGGCTCGGTCACCGGGTCAGCCATGGCGCTCCTGTTTCCGGGCACGGGGAACCAGGCACATAGTACGACGCCCTAGTGGAGGAAGGGAACCAGCGCGGCGTGAAGACCCGCGATTTGCGCCCAGTCGTAGACGGGGTACGGGTGGCCGATGCGCCCGGTGCGGCGCCAGCCGCGGGGCTGCCAGCGCAGCGCGGTGACGATGACGCGGAGCTGCTGCTCGGTCATCGGCGGGTCGAGGACCTGCGCGGCCTCGCCCAGGGTGAGCGCGACCGCCGGGAGCATGACACCTATGGTGCACGACACGGCCTATGATGCGGGAATCGTTCAGGCGGCAGCCGCGAGGTGCTCGAGCAGCCGGGTGCCGATGTACTCGGTGTAAGCGGGCGGGATGGCCTGGCTGAGCTCGTCGCGGTTCATCCAGTCGATGGCCATGAGTGCGCGGTACTCGGCGATCGTCGGGTTCCGGCCGAGTTTCGACCTCACCCACGTGGGCGCGCCGTGTCCGACGACGCTGATAGCCGGGCCGGAATGATGGCACGGCGGCCGCAACTGGAAGCCGTGCCAGGATGTCTCGAACCACCGTTCGCGGACGAGCTGGCCCCGGCCGGGACCGGGAAGGCTGAGTCCGAACAGGCAGCCGCAGAGGATGTAATCGGCACGCATCAGGGCGCCCGGCACGTTCTCTATGACCCACGGCGCCGGTTGTGCGGTGAGCCGATCTTGAGTGGCGGCGAGCATCCACCCGGTGCCGTGCTTGCGGTGCGGGGTCTGCATGTGGTCCTGGCATGGCGGGCTGGCGTGGATCGCGTCGAACCCGTCCAGCGGGTAAGTGAGCGCGTCGGCCTCGTGGAACTCGAACGGGTACCGGGGCTGCGGGCTGATGTCCACGCCTACGACATCGAACCCGGCGCGGTGGTAGCCGACAGCGGCGCCGCCTGCCCCGCAGAACAGGTCCAGCAGCCTTGGCCTCACGGCGCCACTCACCTCCGGCAGTGATGCCCGAACACCAGCGGGTCGATGAAACACCCGCACGGACGGCGAACCTCGGGGGCCGGGCGGACCGGCATCATTGCGTGTTGCCGGCGGGGATGCGGGGCACGACGCAGCGGCCCCGGCGGGGCAGGCATGTCGCGGCGTTCTTCGGGCCGCGGTTATGCGGGGACAAGGCGACGAACGTCCGGTCAGCGGCCAGGACCTGGACGCCGGCGGCGCGGCCGGAGATGACCCGGCCGCACTTCGGGCAGACGCCCTTCGGGCGGGACGCGGGCTTATCAGCCGGATACGGGCGCGGCAGCCTCATGATGCCAGCTGCCCGATCTCATCAGCCAGCAGCCCAGGCGGCGCGAGCCCGAGCCTGCTCCCGACCATCGACGCCCGCCGCCGCGCCTCACCGGTACGCCGGATATCTACCGCCTCGCCCACGGTTTCCTGCTCCCGGGCCGACAGGCGCCGCCGGACATGGAAGGCATGATCACCCATCTCCCGCCACTCCCCTTGCGTCGCATCCCCCACCCCGGTGAGCTGGCGTAGGGCTTCCCGTTCGAGAACAGCCCGGATGACGCTCCCCGCAACGCTCGCGTGCCAGACCGGCCCGCCGAATCCCTCCTCAATTCATTCATAGCCGCTGTTGACCGTGAGCACCACGGACAGGCCGGTCGAGAGCCGCCGCGCGAACCTCGGGTGCATGGTCTCCACCGACAGACGGCAGTGCCAGCCGAGTGCTGTCTGCTGATGGCGGTTCACGGCGCCACGAGCCCGTCGTTCCACCGCACCTGCGGGCCCAGCCGGCCGACCTCCATCATCCCCGCCGGGTGCCGGCCGTCCGCGTCAAAGCAGCGGCCGGACCGCAGGCAGGTCACCCGGCCTTCCCTCGGGTAGACGCGGAGCATCGCGAACCCGCAGTACGGGCAGCGGGCGGTGAGCTTCTGCGGGCGCTCGGCCTCATCGACGGCGGGCAGCTGCTGGATCTGCCGGGACCAGCCGTCGAGAATCCTGGCGGCCTTCGCCATGGCCGTGACGGTGACGGCCTGCCCGAGGTCCTCGATGGCGCTGAGGGCTTTCATGGTGGCCGTGTCGGAACCGCCGTAGCGGGGTCCGGGATGGCGGCTGACAGCGAGGCGCAGGGACGCCGCCAGGCGCCGCAGGCCCTCATGGGCGTCCATGGCGGCGTTCTCGGCGGCGGCGTTCGTGGGTGCCCGGGATGACGGCTGGCCTGCGCCGGCGGTGCCGTCCTCGTCGGGCCGGGCCATGAGGGCCGTGGCGACGGGCAGCCAGCGGGCCAGGGCCGCGCAGGACCCGGCCAGGTCGGGAGCGGCGCTCATCTGGGTTCCTCGCGATCAATCGCGTCGGCCAGGCCGCGTAGATGTGAGCGGATCAGGCCATACCTGACTTGCGTGTCGTGAGTCCATTCGATCGGATCGAGACGCGGATCACCGGGGACATAGAGCCGGTCAGCGGCGTCACGCAGGTCTGCCGCAGTCAGCCGGTACTCGCGCGGGTCCTCGACCTGCTTGCCGTCGGCGCCGCTCACTAGATCACCTGCCGGGACGCCACCCCGGCGCCCTGGCGCTGGCTGCTCCATGGCCGCCGTCACGCGGCACCGGCCCTGGCGGCGTCGCGGAGCTGCTGCTTGTACGCGATGACCGCCTCCGGGGCCACCCTGCGCGAGCTGCCCATCTTCACGGACTGCAGCCCCGTGCCCGGCTTGTCTCTCTCCGCCCACACCAGGCGCCACACGGTCTTCGGGGAGCACCGCAGCCGCACGGCCACCTCCCGGACCGTCAGGAAATCCAGGGCCTCCGGGCCGACATCAGTCATCGTCATCAATGCCGGTCCAGGCGGCCTCGTCGTCATCGTCGTCATCGCCGGGCACGGTGCTGAACCGCTGCGGTATCTCAGCGCGCGGTACAGGCGCGGCCACGCCGGGCGTGATGCAATACACGGCGTCCGGGCGGTAATACTCGACCGCGCCGCCCGCCAGGTCCAGGCGCAGGAACGGCTGCCCGGCGATGACAACCTCGGACAGGCGCCCCTCCCGGTAGCGGTGGCCCATCAGCTCCAGCCGGACGGGACCGTAGTCGGCGACGATCAGCGGATCCAGGGCCCGCAGAGCCTCCGGGGCCACGGCGGGGCCTGCCCGGCCATCATCCGCCCCGGCTGCCATCACCGTCATGGCTCCTCCTCCAATCCGGCGGCCGCCCGAGCCATTCGCGGAATGCCTGGCGCTGCAAATCCATCAGCGCGAGCGTCATCCAGAACCAGATCACCGCCCGCCACCCGCCCTCACCGGGAGCGCCGCATCTTCTTCTCGCCCTCACGGCGCCGGCGGGTGCCCTTCGCGCCGCTGGCATGATCCATCTGCGCCGTCCCCCCGGTCCGCTTCCCGCGCCTGCGGCCCCGCGCCCACGCGGGCAGCGACATGTCCGCCAGCCGGCCGGGCCGTCTCTTCTTCGCCATCACGCATCCGCCCTTGGCCAGGAGTGGACTCCCGTCCTCTCCGACTGAGAGTGCCGTAAACCGCCGCTGAAGTCAACGGCAGCCGGAGAGAAAAGGAGAGGACAGGAGTCCACGCTAGACCACCCCAGGGCACGCGGGGTACGGTAGGCGGCATGGAAGACACGCAGAAGGCCAGCGATGAGGCTTGCCCGGCGAGGTGCGGCTACGTCAGCAGCGGCCAGGACCTACTCGAGCATGAGGTGTACGAGCACGTGCGCTGCACGGAATGCGGACGCGGGCCCATCGGCGTGCATTCCGTCACTCACGAGCCGGATTGCCCGCGGCTCCGGCCGGGCTACCGGTACCCCGGACCACCGTGACCGGCAAGCCGCGCGTGTTCGCCCGCGATGGTGACACCGAAACGGATGTCACCGAAGGCGTCCAGGCACTCTACGATCTCGCGATCGGCAGCATGGACTTCGGTTCCGGGTTCTGGAGCGCCGAGGACGCCGCGCCCGTCGCGAAGCTGGCCAGGATCTGCGGTTTCAGGCAGGTCGAGGAGATCGAGCGGTACCTGCGCAACCAGCAGCACAGCGAGGAGCAGCAGCAGTTCATCCGCGAGCACGCCGAAGCGGTCGAGAAGTACCGGGCAATGTCCGGGTATGGGTATCCCGTACCTCACGATCACGTGTTCTCGTCAGCCGGGAAATGCATGTGGCCCTACTGCCCGGCCGCGCAGTGACCGCCAAGCAGAAGGGCGCCCGGCCCAACCGCGAGGGCAAGCCATGGCAGCGCGCCGACGGGCGGTGGACAGCCCGCGTGTGGCCGCCGGAGGGCACACTCGACCGCAAGGCCCGCTACGTCTACGGGAAAACGCGCCGCGAGGCCGCCGCGAAACGCGCCGAACTCGAAACCCGGCTCGCCCGCGGGCTGCCCTCCGGCCCCGGCCAGACCGTGGGCGGCTACATGCGCCGCTGGCTCGACGTCACCCTCCCCCAGTACGTCGCCGCCGGGGACATGGCCGAGACCACCATGGACTCCTACCGGGACAACGCCGAACTCCACATCATCGGCGGCACGGACCCGACACTGGCGCACGTCAAGCTCCGCGCCCTGACCGCGCCCATGGTCCGCGAATGGCAGCACCAGCTCGGGCGCAAACCCTCCGGGCGGCCCAGGCGCACGCTCCGCGAGGGCGAGAAAGCCCTGCCGCCCGCTAAGCCCCTGTCACCCCGGACCGTCGCCTACTGCCGCGCCATCTTGCACAAGGCCCTGGCCGACGCGCTCCGGGACGAGACGGCCGGGCTCACGCGGAACGTGGTCACGCTGGTGAAGCCGCCGCGGGAACGGCAGAGGGAACCCCGGCCGGTGATCAGCCCGGCGCAGGCGTCCGCGCTGCTGCTCGCCATGGCACGGGACCCGCTGTGGTGCTACTGGCTGTGCGCGTTCGCGCTCGGGTTCCGGCGCGGCGAGGGCCTCGGCATGCGGTGGGCCGACCTCGACCTGCAAGGGCGGGTGTGGGCGCCCCGCCAGTCAGTGCAGCGGCTCCGCGGCGAGGTGAACCCCGCCACCGGGAAGCGCAAGGGAAAGCTCGTCGCCAAGGAACTCAAGTCGCGGGCATCGCTGGGCCGGGTCGCCCTCCCGGCCGCCGCCGCGCAGGCCCTGGGCAGGTGGCGGCGGGACCAGCGCAAGACCCGCATGTCAGCCAGGGCGTGGGCGGGCACGCTCGACCTGGTGTTCACCACGGGGACCGGCACCGCGCTGGAACCCCGCGGCGTCGACCGGGCCTGGGAGCGGGTATGCGCCCGGGCCGGGGTGCCCCGGGTGCGGCTGCACGACCTGCGGCACGCCTGCGCGTCGTACCTGCTGGCCGCCGGGGTCGACCTGAAGACCGTGCAGCAGACGCTGCGGCACGCGCACTCATCGACGACGCAGATGTACCTGCACGCACTGGAAGAAGTGCCGCGAAGTGGTGCCGACGCCATGGACGGCATCATCGAGGGACTGAGACGGCGCTGAACGAGGCGACCTGAACCGGCAGGCAGATAACCTCAGCGTTAGCCCACCGGGCGATATCCACGGCGGCGGGCCCGTACTGGATGTAGATGACATCCTCATGCGTGCGGTTGTCCAGGCTCGTGATCAGCTCGAGCACGCCGGGGTCGGTACTGACGGCACGTTCTTCATCGCAGAACCGCTCCCACTCCTGATCAGTGACCGACCATTCATGCCGCCGGGCCAGCAGGATCCCCAGGCCCTTGATCCGGTCATCCAGCCCCTCAGGGCCGCGCCGCCGCTTATACATGGCGCTGGTGGCTTCCGCGACCAGATCCCCCGGCTGCGGATGCTCGATCCGGCGTCCCATGTCCTCAACCAGCGGTGCCGGATGGCCGACCAGCGTCGCGGACCGCAGGTGCCCCGCCATGGCGAGCAGGGCATCCCGGTGCGGGATCGCGCGCTCGTCCAGGGAGAGCAACCAGTCATCCCGGTCGGTGCCGTGAATGCCCTCATAAGGCTGCGGCCAGTCAACGTTCATGCCTGCCATGCTCTCACTTTCACTGCGATTGCAGGATGGGCGGAATCATGCCGCCTGCCGGTTGCGGTCAGGGTTGCGGTCAGATCAGACCATCTGACGGATACCGGAAGGTAACTTAGCGCCGTACCCGCTGGCCGGGGGGGCGCGCTCGGAGGGACTCGAACCCCCAGCCTTCTGATCCGTAGTCCTGGGCGCACATGGCCAGGCGTGGACTCCAGTACCGTTGACCAGGAATTATGTCCGGTTCGGGCACCCCAGTCTCTTCAGGTCCATGACAGCGGTTGCGGTCACGGTTGCGGTCAGGCGGTGGGCTCCATATGGTCAAACAGGCTGCCCTGCGGGAACGGCCGATTGGACCACAGCACCTCGATGCGCGCGCGGTCCTTGCCGTTGCGGGCCTGGGTGCTGATCTCGGTGCGATGCCAGCCGTCATACAGCTTGTCGTACAGCTCACTGCGGTAACCGGACACGACGACGGCAGCTCGAGCTGCGGACAGCGCCGCGGCCAGCTCGCGATGACTGCCCTCGTCATACATCTCGAATCCGTACGCCGGGCCGCTGGTCCAGGTGCGGACGCTGCGGAGGTACGGCGGGTCGGCGTAGACCAGGCAGCACTCGTGACGGCCATAGCTGGCGATGACCTCGAGCGCCGGGCGGCACTCAAGGGAAACGCCGCGGAGCCGTGCCGCCGCGACGGCGATCCTGCCGGTGTAGCCATCAAGGTAGTCAGGCATCGAGGCGGATGATCCGCGGGCGCCCTGGTAGTGACGCCAGCCGCTTCGCTGATGGACGTGGCCGCTGCGGCCCTGCGTGAGCAGGACCCAGGTGCGGCGCGCCTGCTCGAGTTCGGGCTCGGCGGGCTCGTAGGCGGCCTGATGCTCAGCGCGGCTGTGCGGCGTCAGCGCGCACACGCGCTCGAACTCGGCGGGCTGGTCACGCAGGACGCGCCAGAAGGTCATCAGCTTCTGGTCGAGATCGTTGACCGTCTCCATCGGGGACGGCGGCTTGGCCAGCAGCACGGCCAGGCTGCCCGCGAACGGCTCCACGTAATGCTCGTGCGGCGGCAGGAGGGCGGCGATCCGGTCGGCGATCAACGTCTTCCCGCCGAAGTAGGTGAAGGGCGGCTTCACGTCTCCCCGGCCATCCGCCTGTTCACGTCCGCCTGCCATGAGGCGGCCACGAACAGGCGGGCGAACTCCTCCGCGCGGGCTGAGTCGAATCGCCAGAACATGTCCGCGCAGCCGACCGTCACCGTGCCGTGACCGGCACCGGCACTCAGCGGATAGCCGGCGGTGCCGTCCAGGACCCCGCCGATCTCGCGCACGTACGGGTCGCTCACGGCGCCGGGCGGCGTCTCAGCGCTCACAGCTGCCCCCCATGATCATCTTCGCCCTGGCCGCCGGCGAGGCGCTCACCCGTCTCCAGGTCGATCCCGCTGCCGTTGAGCTCGCGGTGCCACGGCAGCGCAGCGAGGGTCTTGCCGGGGCCGTCGAGGTACTGCGGGATGGCCCACACCCCGGCAAAGTGCTGCTCGACAGTGACAAGGATCGGGTCACCGGGTCCGGGGCCGCTGTACATGGTGAGCCGCTCGCCCTTGCGGGCAGCCGCGGTCCAGCGGGCGAGCATCCCGGCGTACAGGTCCAGGCCGTCGAGCGCACGGCCGGCGGGGCGCGCCATCGCGGCATGGACGGACTTCCGCCAGGCACCCAGAGGATCGCGCGACGGGTCGCGGATGTCGTGGAGGACCAGGCGCGTGCCGTCGCCGGCCTGCTGCACCGTGACGCCCAGGCGCATGACGCTGTGAAGCTGGCCGGCGGCTGTCACCGACGCGGGCACCTCATCAAGCATGACGCTCAGCACCGGGTCATCGTCCTTGCTGTGGGTGAACAGCTTCAGCGACGCGGCGATCTCGCGGGCGGCCAGGTGGACTACTTCACGGCGTCCCGGCGGAACCAGCCCGGCGCCGGGCAGCGGCCAGCGTTCGGCGGCGAGCGTGCAGCGGTCGGTCGCGACGGCGTACAGCGCGGTCTCGCCCAGCTCGAGCCGGATCACGTCCAGCTCGGGGGAGTCCTTGTCGCTGGCCGCGTGGGGGAGCACGGGCTTCAGGAGCTCATGCCATTCCCGTGTCGTCATGTCGATGCGGGTCACAGCTGGCCCCCGATGATGTCGATGTCCGCCAGCAGCGCGGACGTGGAGGACGGGCGCGGCGGGCGGGGCGCGTGCGCCGTGTCCTCGCCGGCCAGGACCCCGCGCAGCTGCTCCATGTCCTTCTCCTGCTGGTGCTCATGCCCGCGGCGGATGATGTCAAGCTCCCAGTCCTGCGGCTGGCGGCCGTTCAGCAGGACGCCGCTCATGCCGGCGCCGGCCGTTCGCCGACGGGGCGGGTGGTCTTGGTGTTCACGGGTTCTCCTTCAGGTGCCGGCCGGGGGGGTTCTGGTGACGGCCGCGCCGCAGTGGGGGCAGGTCCGGCGGCGGGGGGACAGCGCCCGCGTGCAGCCCGCGCACCGGCGGCACAGGGCGTCCTGCATCAGGGCCCCGGCGAGGACCGCGATGACCTCGGCGAGCAGGGCGCCGGTGCGGGCCTCCTCGCCGGCCTGGCGGCGGGCGCGGAACTCGCGGACGGCGCGGCGGTGGTCCGCCTCGGCCTGGAGCTGGCGGACCCTCGCGGCCAGGGCCGGGTTCACGCGGCGCCGTCCCGGTGCCCGAGCAGTTCCCGGGCCCGGGCCGCGCCGTGCTCCGCCGTGCCGGGCTGCGGGTGCTCGCGGTGCAGGGGGCTGGCCGCGGCCCGTTTCAGGTCCCACGGGGATCCGTCTTCCCGGCGCATCAGGCGGATGGTCTCGGCCAGGGTCCGGTCCCATGACCACCCGGCTTGCCTGGCGGCGAGGAGGGCGGCGGCGAGGACGTCGTGGTCCCAGTGCGGGCGCATGGCGGCGGCGAGGGCGACGAGCTCGCCGGGGGCGGCCCGGATGTCCGGTTCGGTCATGGTGCCTCCAGGTGGCGGCGGTTGGTTTCGGGCAGCCCGCAGGATTCGCAGGTACCGTTGCCGTCCGGTTTGTACGGGTGCATGTCTTCGGCGGGCGGTGGCGGGGGGCGCGCGTCTGCGCCGTCGCGCGCAGCGCGGGCGCGCGCCCTTCCTGACCGAAGGGAAGGGCTAGGGGTCAAATCAGACCCAGATCGGACCCGGGTCCGATCTGGGTCTGACCTAGGTCGGATCTGGGTACGTGGATTCAGCAAGGTCATCCCTGCTTCCCCGGGCGTCCGGTCGCGTTTCGCCGAGTTGCATGAACGGCATGCGACCACGAGGTTTTCCGCACCTGCGAGGAGCCCGGGGGTCACGTGGTCGTAGGTCGCGCCGTAGGTGCCGCGCCGGTCATTCCAGTTGACCTTGTGGCCGCAGTACCGGCACCAGTCGCCGTCCCGGTCGCGGACGGCCTTGAGGATCATCGGGTTGCGCAGTTCGGTGCGCTTGGCCCGGTCGGCGAGGATCTGGCTTCTGGTCAGGTTCCCGTTGGCCTCCCATCGTGTGTCGAGGTAACCACCCGGGACGTTCTCCCAGAGGCCGACAGCGAGCAGCTTTCCCGTCCACTCGGCCGTGCCCCACTGGGTGGCAATCTCCGACGGGACGAACCCGTCAAGCAGTTGCCGCGCCACGTAGTCACCGCACCGTGCGTAGAGCCCGAATGCTGCCGTGCCTGCCCGGATGACCGCCGGGTCGTCGTAAAGAGAGTCGTCCATCTGGAACCTCGGCACTCACGCGGTCCCGTCTCCCTGGTTAGCGGATATTTGATAGTTCGCGTTGGATGCGGCCTGACTGCAAGTCGTCCGGCCGCCAAACATCCCAGCTGACGCCTACGTTGCGGAGCCTGGCGCCCCACTCTTGCTGATCGCGGGTGAGACGCCCCTTCTCTGTCTTCAGCTCGCGGAGCATGAAGCCGCTGGACCCGCAGAGCGCGAGGTCTGGCCAGCCAGCCGCCGAGCGCCGCGAGAAAAAGGGGTGATAACAGGCGATGCCGAGCAGCTTGCACATGGCGACCACCGTGTCTTGAAACTGTGTTTCGGTCACTAGGTGCCGGTGTCGTAGCCGTACTCCTCGGGATCGGCGATAATCTCGCGGAGTGTCTTGTTTCCGGCAAGTTCGTCAGCCCGCTTGAGGTCGTCTATCCGCCTCTTAATCCCGCTGTTTGCATTCGATAGCTGATTTACAAGCTGCCCGATGGCCTTCAGGCGTTCATCATGGGTGGCGTCCAGTGTCTTGACGCTGCGTCCGAATCCCAGTTCAAGGTCCGGGTCGAGACCGAGCTTGACGAGTACGTCGTCGGGGAACAAGCTGCCCTGAAGCAGCCGGGTCGCCGCTGCCTTCGCCGCTTCATCCCCGACGATGTCCCGTTGTTCTTTGTTTATGGCGCGGTCGTATGCGGCGACATCCGCGATCGCCAGGGACCGAAGGAAGGGGTCGCCCTCCTTGTGGCGCATCTCGATCTCGTCGGCGGCGTGTTCCAGGAACTCAGACGGAGTGGCGTCTCCGGCACTGCGTTCCGCCCGGAGGCGGGCCACCATCTCCCTGAACCACTGAGGATGGCCGGGCAGTAGCTTCCCCATCATCTCCTCCTGCTGTTGAGTGATGCGACGGCGCCCATAGGTGGTAGATCGGACTGGTAAATCTCGCCCCCAGCGGGGCAAGATTTACCACCGTGATTTACCGGCAGCGAGACGACATTGGAGTTCAATTCGTCCCACTTGCGAAGATCTGCGAGAACCGTCGGATGAGTGACCGCGAGTTCTTTCGCGATCTCGCGCAGGCTCTTGCCCTCGGCGCGCATCCGTACGGCGGCGGCCATCCGCTTGTTCTTGTCGCGCCACGGGCGCGGTCCCTTGCGCTTGTAGTTCCTCACGCCGCGTCACCATCACCCGGCCGGTACTGCTCCCCCGCGCTCCTGGCCGCCCTAGGCACCCACCGAGCGGCCTGCTTGCGCCTGCCGTAGTTCCGGGCGGCCCGGGCCGTCGTCCACTGCCTGCGGAACTCCGCGCCGCTGGTGCCGGCCGGGGGCGCGTCGTCCGCATCAGGCGTGCCCCCGGCCGGGGCCGGGGTCCCCTCCGGCGCCGCGGGGAGCGGGGGATGCGCCGGAGGGGACGCGTGGCCGGGCACCGCGCCGCGAGGCGGCGGGGTGCGCGGGTCCGCCTGATCCGTGCTCACGCGGGGACCAGCTGCGCCAGGCGCTGTCTGATCAGGTCACGCCAGGCGCCGGTGAGGGCGGCGGACTCATCGTCGTCATCTGCCTCGAAACCGTGCGCGTAATCGTGGAAGCTGCTGTGCAGGCCAAGGCTCGCGGCGGTTTCCAGGTAGCTGCCGAGCTGCCCGATGACGCAGCAGCGTTCCGAGCCGATATCCAGCCGGCCCAGGTCGATGTGCTGCCACCAGCCGGGGCGCCTGGAGTCCAGCAGTGCCTTGCCGCGCCGGATGCGCTCTTCGATGGTTCTCATTCCGTTCCCTTCTGCCTGGCGCCCGGCCATGTGGGTTCGTGCGGGCCCCAGCGGCGTACCAGCCCGGTCCATGCCTGTGTTTCGCCCCAGGTCAGCCGGGCGCCGTCGCGGGGCAGCCCGGCCGGTGCGCGGGTGCGCCGCGGCAGCGGCGGTGCCCGGTGCCGCCGTGCCCGCAGCGTCCGGGCCGCCGCGGGGATCACCGGGGCGAGGAACGCCGCGCAGCCCGCCGTGATGGCGGCCCACTGCCCGGCGTTCACTGCCGCCCTCCTGTCCCGGGCTGTCCCGCGCTGTCCCGGCTCCTGGCGAGGTCGTCCCGGAGCCGGGTGAGGCCGGGGTGGCGCAGGGACCGCCTCATGCGGGCGAGCAGGTGCAGGGTCAGCAGGGCCCCGGCGGTGAAGCCGCACAGGAACGCGGCCGCCGCGACGGCGACTGCGGCGGTCACGGGGTGGCCTTTCCCGGTATCCCGGCGATCTCGAGCATGAGCAGCAGGAACGCGGCGAGCAGGGCGGCGTGCAGCAGGATGGCCCGCGCGGGTCGCTTCAGCTCAGGCATCGCCGTCCTCCGCGGCGGCGATCGAGCGGTACCGCGCTGCCATAGACCGCCTGCCCCCGATCGTCACAGCCCGGGGCCGGGTCCTGGTCGACGGCTTCCATCGCTGGCAGGCCCACAAGCGGGAACGCATCCAGGTCATCCAGGCCGAAGACCTGGGCAACCTGTCCGACGTCGAGATCCTGAAAGAGTCGATCCGCCGCAGGGTATGCGCGTTCAGGTGGGCCTGCCGTTCGGCGTTCGCGGCGGCGTAGGTGGCGTGCTCAGCGCCGGCCCAGCCGCATCCGGGGCGGCGGCACCGGGCGCGGAACAGCTTGTCCACCTGGACGTCGCGGGCCCGCACCGCCGCCTCAGCCATCGCCGTCGTCCGGCTTCTTGCCGGCCATCCGGGCGATGAGCTTGCCGCGGTCGCCGCCGAACCCGTCGAGGGTGTCGGCGAGTTTCCGCGCCTCGGCGTAGGACAGGTTCTTGCTGGACCGGCCGGGGGCGGGCCCGGTCAGGGGGCGCCCGGTGATGGTCTCGGCGACCTGCAGCTTCTGCTCCCGTTCGCCGCTGGTGAACCCGAGGCCGCCCAGGATGATGTGCAGGCTGGTGAGCTGGTCTTTGCTGGCCGATCCGGGTTCGTCTTCAGGTTCCGCGACCGCAGCAGGACCGCTAGCCGGCGTTTCGTCCGGTGCTGCGGCCGCGGAACGTTCTTGCGGCGGGGGCGGCTGCGCACCCCGGGACGGCGCGGCCCCGGCAGCCCTGGGGGAAGCGTCCCGCGCCGTGCGATCACCGGCTGCCCCGTCCTGCGCGGTGTCCGCGCTCCGGGTGTCATCCCCCGCCGCAGGAGTCTCCGCGCGACCGCTGGCCGGCGTTTCGTTGAGCAGCCTGCGCGCCGCCTGCCGGCCGAGGTCTTCGACGTCGACCGGGGTGGCGGTCTTGAGCAGCGTGACGCGCTGGGTGATGCGGTTCTGGACATGGGTGGCCTGCCCGGGGGTGCACAGGCCGTCGCGGGCAGCGTGCGCGGCCTCGACGTACAGTTTCCGCCCCTCAGCCTCGTCCGTGAGGGTGGCTGCCCAGGTAAGCGCCTGCTGGTACCAGGACGGTCCGCCGTCCTCAGGGACGGGGTTGTCGTCTTCCTCGCGGTCGGTGAATATGCCCCCGGCGGCGGTGGCGTCGACGGTGGCGCCGACGATGGCCCGCTTCTGGGCGCGTTTCATGAGCGCATTCCAGTCCGCCCGGTACTCAGGCAGTCCCTGCCATTTGGTCGGGCGGGCCACCCGGCGGTATTTCTCGGCGTTGGCGCGTTCCCTGTCCTCGGCGTCGCGCTGGACCTGCTCGGCGGTCTTGTAGAACTTTTTCTCGTCGTAGTCGGCGGTTCCCTCGCAGGTGGCCTTGATGTCGAGGGAGCCGTCGGGGAGGCGCCTGGCGACGGTGCACTTGTAGGTGATGCCGTGCTTGCGCCCGTCGTCGTCATGCTCGACTTCGACGCGGTCGCAGGTGTATCCGAGGCCGAACCACTGCAGGAGCTTCTGGGCGCCGGGGCGCCACAGGCTCTTCTCCTCGCCGCTGGTGCCGGGGATGTGCCCGTAGTCGGTGCCTTCGCGGAGGACGGCGCGGGTGCAGGCGCGTACCTGGTCGTCGAGGGCCTTGGCGTTCTCGGGTGTCATGACGATCCCGGCCTGGTACTGGCCGGGCACGGCGGGTGGCTGGTAGACGTCGATGTCGGTCATGGCTTTGACTTCCTCGGTCCGCTCGCTGGGTTCGGGGTTGCTGAGTGCGGCGCCGTCACGGGTGCCAGCTCCGGTACATCCCCGGCGGGGGGTGAGCCTTCTCCCACCAGGCCATGCCGGCGTTGGCCAGGACCCACGGCAGGTACCCGGCCATCCCCCACAGCGACCCGGTGAGCAGATCGACCGGAAATGAGATGGCATAGGCCAGGGCGAGCGTGATCCATATCCATTTCAGCCACGGGTTGCGTATCCCGCAGCCCGCGTGCACGCGGCGGCGCGGTAGCAGGTCACGCGGCCTCATCGTGTTCTCCCGCCGCGCAGGACGGCCAGGGCCCGCCCGGGGGCGCCGCGCCATGTGCGGGCCAGGGCGGCGAGGGCGTCGCTGTTGCCGGCGGCGTGCCTGATGATGTGCCCGGCGGTCTCGTACTCCTCAGCGCGGTGGTTGTCGTTCTCGTGCATGAGGCACGTGCCGGCTGATGCGCGGCAGTCGGGGCAGCCCTCGACCTGGGCGCGGCGGTACCAGTAGGCGTCGGTGAGGCCGTCGAGGACGACGGCCTGCAGGGGGAACGCGGCGGCGGTCACCGGATCACCGCCGCCCAGATGTCTCCGTCGTCCAGGCCGACGGTCGCGGCGGCGACCGCGAGCGTCGCGTGCACCTGGGCGACGGCGAGGTTGAAGCGCTCGCCGTTGCCGTCCTGCTCGCTCTCTATTGCCCATCGAAGATGCTGCTCAGCCTCGCGGTAGTGCTCCGGTCCTGTCATTCCGCGCCTCCCGGCATGCTGGCGATGTGGTCCCAGAGCCGGCGGATGTCGCTGTCGTGCCGGTCTTCCATCTCGCGGATGCGCTCCTCGGCGTGACTGAGGTCTTCGCGCAGGCCCCGGATCCAGGATTCGGCGTCGTCGTGGTAGTGGTGCGTCCTGGCGTAGCTGTCGTGGTGGTGGTCGCTCATGACCGCCTCGCGGGGAGCGGGTGCAGCCATCCGGTGCCGGGTACGTACCGCCAGGCCAGCGGGCAGTCGAGGGTTTCCCCGATCGCGGGCACGACCATCCGCGTGCACGTGCATTCCGCCGGCTCGCCGGGCCGGTGCTGCCCGGCGGGGGGCGCCGGAAGCGCGGGGCCGGCCGGCGGCCCGGGGTCCTCGTCTGCTAGTTCCCTGTACCACTCGTAGCCGGGCATGAGGCCGTAGCCGCTTATGAGGTCGCCGTACATCACGCGTTTCCGCACAGCAGGGCGGTGGCCTCGCGGCGGATGGCCGCGATGTCCGAGCGGGGGGCAACCGGGTCGCCGCGGCGCCGGGCGTGCTCGGAGTCGTCGATCCGGGCGGCGTGGCCGAGGTGCTCCATGACCGCGACCTTGAGCCTGATGTAGGTCAGGGCGGCGTGGACGCGGGCGGCTTCGGCGCTGCCGGCGTCGTGCCCGTCGCCGACTGTGACGGATACGACGGTCAGCGGCGGCGGGGGGGCGATCGCGGGGCGGTACCGGCGCAGCGGCTCGGTGGCCGTGCCGGGCCCGTAGCCGGAGACGCGCGTGAGGGAGGCGTCGGGCAGCGACGTGCCGTCCCAGGTGGTGCCGTCCCATGCGGGGAGCGGGGGGGGTGCTGTCATTTCGGTTAGTCCCTTTCACTGGTTTTGTTAGACTTGCGGCTGCCGGTTAGTCCCGGTCTTGCGCGCCCCTGCCAGGCGACCCCCCGGCGGGGGCGCGCTTTACGTGCTAGGCGGCCTTCGGTGCGGGCTGCCTGCGCAAGAGATGCGCGCCTGCGGAGTAGAGCGTGCCGCCCGGGTTCACGCACCGCTCGCCGGGTCCGGCACCGCAGGACGGGCAGCGCCTCGTTACCGGCTCCCGCTCCTCGCCGCCATCTTCCATGTCGCTGATGTCGCTGGGCTTCACGCCGAGCTCGCGGGCTATCTGCCGGATGAACACGATCCCGGTCGGCGGCTTCCGGGTGCTGCACATGGTCCAGATGGAGTCCGGGTGGCGGCCGAGCTTGCGGGCGAACCCGGTGACCGTGTAGCCGCGTTCCCTGATGAGCCGGCGGATGGCCGGGCCGTCAGGGCTGGCGGTCGGGACGGGAGGCATGTGATGACAATAAACCGCATCGGGAGTCATGTCCAGGGTATTACCGGGAGAGAAATTTCGCTGCCGGGAGCGAGCCCCTGAATCCGGTAAGAGTCCGGTAAGACCCGCGCTACGCTGCTCCTTTTTCTGCTAGCGTGCCGGGTGTCTGCGGTATACGCGGGTACTTGACGGCATCCGCGAGCGGGCTCACAGTCAGGTACGGAGCGGGGATTCCCCCAGTTCAGGGAGCAGGCGGTGGCATCATCATCTGACGGCAGGCGGCCCGCGGTCCGGGCGGACGCCGGCGCGTGGCGGCGGCTCGGCGAGCTGCTGCAGCGGCGCCGCGCGGAACTGGGCTACCGGTACCGGCCCGCGTTCACGGCCGAGCGGGACATCAACATCCGCCTTGTCACGGACATCGAGAACGCGCACCGGCCGAACACGTTCTCGATCGGGGCCCTGCAGCACATCGCCCGGGCCTACGCGGTCACTTACGAGTCGGTGACCGCCGTCCTGCACGGCGGCGCGGACGGCCTGGACCCGGCCGCCGCTGCCAGCCCCCCCGCTCCCCTGGCGCCCGGGCCGCCGGGGCTGCCGCCGTCGATGGCGGACGCGGCCCGGGTCGCGGCGGCGCGGCCCTGGTCCGACCGGATCCAGGAGCGGCTCCGGGACCTCGCCGCCCGGGGCGTCACCAGCCCGTCCGGCGCGGATGTCTTCCCCGGCCGCCCCGATGACGCCCGCGCGTGGGATGCCCTGTCGGGGCGGTGGCCGCTGAACGACGTGATCTGGATGACGGCGGACCTGCTGGCCCGTGACGCCCGGCCGCCGGGAGAGGGCCGCCGGGAGGGTGCCGCCGGCTGACCCGCGCCGGGGGTGACCGGCCGGTAACGCTTGCGCGGGCGCGGGTGGTGCGTTAAGACTCGAAGTCTCACGAATTGTCCCGTGCCGCCCGGGAGGGGGACTTCCGGCGCCGCGGGGCCGGTGAGCGGGAGGGTGAGATGGCGGGTGCGGCGGGCGCTGAGGCCCCCGGGTGGGGGGGGCTGAGGCTGGCGGTGCTGGCGGCGGCGGGGCGGTGCGAGGCCGTGGTCGCCGGGCTGCGGGACGCGCCGCGCGGCGATGTCCGCCCTGTCCGGGCGGCGCTGCAGGCCGCCGCCGAGCTGCAGGACCTGGCCGCGCAGGTGACCCGGATGGCGTGGGATGAGGCGGTCGCCGAGCAGGCCGTGACCCGGGCCGCGTCCCGGGCGTTCCGGGAGGGGTACGCCGCGGGGGCCCGCGCCGCCGCGCGCCGCCGCGCGCCGGTGCCGGGCCGGGACGGCCCGCGCCCCCTGTGGCCCCGCGCCGCCCGCGAGTGAACCCGGACGGCGCAAGCTGGCATATCGTGGCCGCCGTGTCACCATCCGGGGTAAAGCAGGTATGTACCCCGCTAGCTGACTTCGGGGTACTGTAACGGGCATGAACGGGGAGCGGTCACGCCTGATGACCGGGGCGGAGGTGGCCCGGTTGTTCCGGGTTGACCCGAAGACAGTCCACCGGTGGGTGAAGGCCGGGAAGCTGGCCTGCCTGCGGACGCCGGGGGGTCACCGCCGGTATTACGAGGATGAGGTCCTGGCGCTGGCGGCCAGGCGGGACGGGTGAGCCTGCGGGCGGCGTGCCTTCAGCGCGGCCGTGAACCGCTCCCATGCCCCTGAGGGAAACACCAGCACCGCCCCGTCCGGGTCCTTGCTGTCCCGCACGAGCATGCCGGCCGCGACCTGGACGCAGTTGCCGTTGCTGAAGCTATGGGAACTGGCCCGCCAGGTGATGTCACTCATGACCGCCAGTGTGCCACGCGCTACGCCTCGCTAGCCGGGGCGGTCCGCTGCAGCTCGTCCAGGTACTGGCGGATGATGTGATCGCGCGCTTCTGGGGGCGTGTTGGAGAGTTCGTGCTGGAAGTCCCGCCGCAGGCTCTCATTCCGGGTGAGCGGCCTGTTTGCGTGAGCGGAGGCGGGGATCGGCAGGTGCGGTGTGATGCCATGCCCGGCGGCGAGCGCCCGCGCCGCATCCGTGAGCTTGAACCGCTTGCTCCTGTTGCACCTGAAGTGCACGAGCTGGCGGTTCCAGGGCAGGTCCGGGCCTCCGCGGACTCTCGGGATTATGTGATCGATCTCAGTCGCGGCGAGGTCTTCCGGCAGCGGCAGCGTGCATTCAGGGCAGATGCCGCCCTGCGCGCTGGCGAGCCGCTCGCGCCGCCGGGCCGTGTTGCCGCCGCTCACCTCACCGGCTGTTCTGCCACGGGGTCAGCGCGCGGACGATTGCGATGAACAGCCGGTCCTTCAGCTGCTGCTCAGCAGGCAGCTCGCCGAATGGCAGCAGGGTCGGGTGCGTCTTCTGCCCGAAATCCTTCACCTCGCCGTAGGTCCACCCGTCCGCGCTCATCCGGATGACCCACAGCTCGTGTGATTGCTCGGCGGTCAGGTCCGGGTTCCGCACGACTTCCTGCACCCCGGCCGTTGCTTCTCTCGCCTGGTAGTCCGGGGCTTCGTCCCATGGCGGCGATGGCACCGGGTCACCCTGGACGATCTGCAGTTCCCTGTTCGCGGCGTGGACCACCCGCGCGATGTCCTCTGCGGTGACGTCGCCGCCGCCGAGGTCACGGCGCCGCAGCTGGGCGCGCAGCGACGCCATGTCCCACCGGAAATGACCGCCAGCGGTGCGCTCGGCGGGTGTCACGATCCCGGCCGCAGCCCACCGGGTGAGCGTGGCTGAGCTGACGCCGAGCGCCCGGGCGGCAGCGCCCGTCGTGATGTAGCGGCTCATAACCACAGCACTCTACCCTCTGTGCAACGTTTAAGCCGAACCAGCATGTTTGCAATGTTCGGCGCGGTAGGCTCTTGCATCGTTTGATGCGTAGCGATAATAATCGTTGCATGCCCGTAGGGCCGAGACACACAGGAAGGGGCGAGACATGCCGGAATCATCAGTACCAGGCACACTGTCCGTTCCCCCGCAAAACGAAAGCGGCCCGGGTGCTTATGACACCCGGGCCGCTCAAAGCCATGCCCCGTCCCGCCTGGAAAGGACAACAACCGATGACCACTGTAACACCCCCCGCCGGCAGCGAGCCGGGCCCGTGTTCCCCGCTCCGTCACCCGTCGGAGTACCTGAGCCCGGAGCGGCTGGCGCAGTTCTGGGCGGCCATCGAGGAGCAGGCCGCCCTGCGCGGGCTGCCGCCGCTGCCCGCCCCCCGGTGACCGCCCCCGCGGGAGCGGTCACTTCCCCTCCGCTCCCGCGGGGGGCAACCCCGGAAACCCGGAAGGCAGCGTAATGCGTCACGTCATCTGCATGTCCCTGGCGGTCCTCACGGCCTTCTGGCTGGCGCCGTCCGCCCACCTCCTGCCGCCTGCCCGGCGGAACGCCGAGACGGCGTTCATCATCGGCTTCTTCTTCGCGCTGGACCTGGCGGCCGGGCTGATCAAGGCCGGCCGCCAGGCCATCGCCGCGCGCCGCGGGGCCTGATCCGTGGGCAGCGGCCGGGACAAGGTCATCGGCCTGGTCATCGGGACGGCCGTCGCGGTGGCGACGGCGCACGGCCACGGCGCCGCCGGGCATCACGGCGCCGGGGCGGCGACGACCGCCGTCTATGCCGCGGCCATGCCGAATGAGGCCCTGGCCGACTCCATGGCAGCCGGGCCGCCCTGGCATTTCAGCCAGCACGAGATCAGGGCATGCCTGAATCCGCTGTGGGGCGAGGAGTCCGCGGGTACCTGGTCCGCCGCCGTCATCAACCCGGGCTCAGGGGCGTACGGGATACCGCAGGCGCTCCCGGCCGGCAAGATGGCCAGCGCCGGGGCGGACTGGCGGACCAGCCCGGCCACGCAGATCCGCTGGGGGCTTGCCTACATCCGTGGCCGTTACGGCACGCCGTGCGGCGCCTGGTCATTCGAGCGGTCCCACGTCCCGAACTGGTATTAGGAGGCACCGGAATCCATGCCGCCGCACCTGCCCGCCGTCCGCCCCGCGCGGGAGATCGAGCCGGCCGTCCTGGAAGGCGAGATAGTCGGCGGGCCTGCGCCTCGCGCCCGCGCGGTGCATGCCGTCCGCGCCGTCGTGCGGCACCGGCACGCGAAGGCGGCCTGCCGGCACCTGTCCTACGTCCCGCTGGGCGCCGCGGTCGTCATCCGGCGGCTGTGGGATTCGCGGACCGCCGCCCGGTACGAGCGGTGGATGCGCGCCGCCGAGGCCGCCGGGGACCTGGACAAGGTGCTGGCCCTGGAGGAACGGCTCGCCGACTTCCGCCGCGACCGGCACCAGCGCCGCACCGACATGATCGAGGTCCCGGCCCGCGTCATCCTGCAGCTGCCGAGGCTGCTGCTCGGCGTGTTCGCGGTGCTGGCCGCGGCCGGCGTCCTGCTCGCCGTCGCGACGCGCCGCATCGCGGAGGCCGCCGTGCCCGTCGAGGTCACCGCCCGGGTCGCCGGATGGGCGGTGATCGCGGTGTCCGTCGCGTGGGGGCCGCTGCTGCTGGCCGCGCCGTGGGTCGCGGCCGGCGCCCTGTACCGGGCGGGCCGCGCCGCAGCGGCCGGCGTCACTGGTGGATGGGACACCGCCCCGGCCGGAGGGGAGCAGGACGGCGCGATCGTGGTCACCGCCGACACGATCGTCCTGGCCCTGCAGCACACCCCGATCCCGGATCTGAGGAAGGCGTTCAGGGACGGCTGGCAGCCGGCGTTCCATACGCTGCCGGTCCGGGACGGCCGCGGCTATTCCGCGGTGTTCAGCGTCCCTCTCGGCGTCACGCCCGAGATGGTTGCCGACAAGAACCCGGTGTTCGCCCGGAACCTGCACCGTGCCCAGGTCGAGTGCTGGCCGACGAACGCCGAGCGGGGCGGCGCCGGGCCGGCCGGGACGGTGGCGCTTTGGGTCGCCGACCCCGGCGTGCTGGACAAGTCGGCGCCGGAGTACCCGCTGCTGCACGAGGGGATCGCCGACGTGTTCGCGGGCGTCCCGGTCGGTGTTTCCCCGCGCGGCGACGCGATCATGCTCCCCGTCGTCGGCAACAACTTCGTGGCGGGCGGACTGATGGGCAACGGCAAGAGCAACGGCTGCCGGGTGGTGTTCCTCGGCGCGGCGCTCGACCCGCTCGCCGAGCTGATCGTGCACGTCTTCGCCTACAACGGCGACTTCGACTCCTACCGGCCGCGCCTGTCCCGGTACGTCAAGGGCGCCGAGGAAAAGCAGATCGGCGCCGCGATGGCCACCTTGCACGAGCTGTACGCCGAGGTTGGCCGACGCGAGCAGATACTGGCCGACCTCGGCGCCAAGAAGGTGACGCGCCAGCTGGCCGAGCGTCACCCGGAGCTGCGCCCGAAGATGGCCCTGTTCAGCGAGTGCCACGAACTGTTCGGCGACTCCGATTCCGGTGAGGAGGCTACCGACCTCGCGGTGAAGACGATCCGCCGGGCCCGCAAGACCGCGGTGTGGATGGGCTTTGACACGCAGGACGCGCGCAAGGACGCGATCCCGCCGAAGCTGGTCGGCCTCGTTAGCGTGAACTGCTGCTTCGCGGTCAAGAGCTGGCGGGCCAATGACGGGTTCCTCGGCGACGGGTCGTTCGCCGCGGGCATCCGCGCGACTGAGCTGCGGTCGGGCCGCGATGTCGGCCGGAGCCTGATCACGGGCGTCTCAGACGCCCAGTTCGAGATCATGAAGTGGTACTACGTCGAGGTCGACGACGACACAGGGTTCGACGCCGCCGCCGGCGTGATCGCCCGCGCGGTCGCGCAGGCCGCCCCGGGCGTCACCGCCGCGGCACCCGTGGCTGCCATCGAGGCGCGGGACTTGCTCGCCGACCTCGGCCAGGTCCTCGGCGACGAGCGGGTCAACTTGGCGGACCTGCCTGCCCTGCTCCGCGACCTCGCTCCCACGTGGGGGCCGTACCGGACGTTGAACGGCAGGGGGTTGCGGGATCTGCTCAAGGATGAAGGTGTCCGGGTGACGTTTACCGGCGGCACTTTGCGCCTTGATCCGCCTGACCTCCGGTCGGTGCTTGCCCGGCGCGCCGAGGGCGAGTGAGTTGCGTGCGGCACCTATCCCGCAAATGTGCTCTCAGGCCCTCAGCGCCGGGCGGCGCAACTAACGCGCACGACGCAACTTTGCCAGCTTTCCGCAGGTCAAGGGCAGCTTGTGCCAGGGTCCGGCCAGAGTTGCACCTGCAACTCAGTTGTGCGGCTACGCCGGTGCAGGTCTGCCGGGTCCAGTCGCGGGATATTGCCGGTCTTCGTGACGCGCACGCCTTGCCGTTTCAGCTCGTCCCATATCTTCATGCCGTTCAGCGTCTGGTAGGCCGCATGCGTGGGAGCGAGCTTGCGCAGCAGATGCGGGAGTGCGGACAGGCGTACCCGCTCGCCGTCAAGTATCTGGTCGAGGTCGGCGAGGAGATCACGGGGCGGCTGCTCGCGCATGAGGCGCTCCCGATCCTCAGCGGCGCGCTGTTTCTCGTCTGCGACCTGTTGTTTTCTCTCGGCGGCGAGGCGTTGCCTGTCCTGTGCGGCGCGGAGTTTGTCTTCGGAGAACCGCAGTTTCTGGACCTGCTTGCGCCGGGTGGCTTCTTCCCGCGAGATGCCGACTTTGTTGCGGATGGGGTTTTCGGTGTTGATGGCCTGGTCTTCGGCAAGGACGGCGTCGGCGTAGCCGGGGAACCGTTCCACGGTGATCGCGGTGACCGCGAGGAACCACGCTTTCCCCGCGTGGTCGTTCAGGCGCCTGCCGAAGTCGCTGGTCATGCCGACGTACACGAGCCGTCCTGCCGCGTCGAACAGCCGGTAGACGATGTGCATGTCGGCAAGCTGGCCGACGTCTACGAGGAGGGTGGTCACTGCTCGTCGTCCTGGGGGAGTCCTTGCTTGATGAGGATGAGGGCGGCGGTGGAGCGCGTCCATTGGTGCTGGGCGGCGTACTGGTCGAGGCGCGCTGATATGTCGGGTGTCAGGTTGACCGTGACACGTTCAGTGCGGTTCGCATCCATGTGCCGCACTCTAGCGCACATCAAGAGCGCCTGACGGAACCCCGGAGATCCGCAAGGCCGTCGTCAGCTGAACACCGAAGGGAAAACCATGGGACTCACCGGCAAGAACAAGGGGCACATCAACACGGCCACCGGCCGCAACAAGCGCGAGATGGGAGGCATCCTCAAGGGCAGCCGGAACTACGCGGAGACCGGCTGGCGCGGCGGCATCCGCCGGCGGAACGGCAGGCCCGCCGAGTCCCGCGCCGCCTGGCGCCGCCGCATCAAGACCGGCCGCCAGGGCGGATGACCGTGAGCCAGTGGACGCTGAGGTGGCTGGTCTCCGCCGTGCTATCGGCCGTGCTGGTGTTCCTGCGCGTCGTGCGCCATCCGCTCACCCGGCACGAGACGTACGGCGTCGTGGCCGTGTGCCTGGTGATGTTCATCAGGCAGCAGACGGGGCGCAGGTGACGGCATGATCCCGCGGACAGCGCGCGGCGGCCCTGCGGGGCATCACGGTCCTGGGGGCGCCGTGACCGCCCGGACCAGGCCGTGGCCCCTGCTGGTCATCGCGGCCCCGGCGGCGGTGGCGGTCTGGTCCGGCTGGGTCGGCCTCGGCGGCATGTGCGGGTTCGGCGTCATCAACCTGCTGCCCGGCCTTGCGGACGGCCTGCGGGTCAACACCGCGATCACGCTGCCGGTCGGCGTGGAGTCCTACGGTGCCTACGCACTGTACGTGTGGATCCGCGGCGGGGGGAGCGGCCGGACGCGGGCCTTCGCCAGGCATTCCGCTGTCGGCGCCCTGATTCTCGGCTGCCTCGGGCAGGTCGTGTTCCACCTGCTGGCCGCCGCGCGCCAGCCGGTGGCACCGTGGCCGGTCGTGATGCTGGTGTCGTGCCTCCCGGTGGTGACCGTTTTCGCTGCCGCCATGCTCGTTCACCTTGTCCGCGCTGACGCCAGCGGCGCGACAGGAGCGACGGCAGGCGACAGCCGCGACAGCGGTGCGACACTGGCGGTCCCGGCCCTGCGGCACGATGACGGCATCATGGCATCACCGGTCCCCTCCGGCGGCAGCAGCGCGGTGCCGCCGCGGACGGGCAGCGACAGGGTGCGCGACATCCTGTCGCGTGACCCGGCGCTGCCCAAGGTCGATGTCGCGGCCTTGGCGGCCGTGCACGTGCGGACCGTCGAGCGGGTTAAGCGCGAGATGAACGGAGCAGCGAAATGAGCATGGAAGGTGACGCCGTGACCGGCGCTGAAGAGGGCCCTTACACCATCGCCATCAACATAGACGGCCCGCGCGATCCTCAGTATGTGCTCGAGCTGGCCGAAGGGTTCGCCGGGATAGCCCGTACATTGAATCACCTCACCCTGAGCCATGAGGCGCTGGAGTACCCCGGTGAGGCGCACGCGCTGATCGTGTCCCTGGCGTCGGCTGTGTCGCGGCTGCCGCAGCTGCTGGGGCAGGTGTCCGGGTGGCTGGGGCAGGAGCAGGAGGCGGGGAGGGTCCGGGTGCCGGCCGGAGAGTACCGGGGCTCGCCTGCCCTGGCGGTGGCGGCGGCGCGGCTGATGCTGGATCATGCCGCCGTGACCGCTGAGCTGCTGCGGGAGGCGCTGGACGCCGTCTCGGCGGTGACCTGCGACCTGGGTGCCATTGAGACGGAAGGGGGCCGCGGCGATGGCTGAGACGCGGGCTACCGCATCGGTGTGGGCTATCCGCGCGGAGGACATCACGCTCAAGCGCGCGGACGGCCGCCAGTCCATGTACCTGGAGCTGGGCAGCCTCGTGTACGTGGCGGTCGGCAGCCCCGGCGCGGAAGCTCTCGAGGCCGCGGCGATGCGCAGGCTCGCCGCGGTGGCCGTTGAGGCGGCGGAGGAACTGGAGCGCCGGGCGGCGGCGGCGGCTGACCTGGCCGCCGGGGAGGGACCTCCCGCCACGTTAGCCTCTTATCGCAGGCGTGACCGGTGACTTCAGCCGAGCCCGGTCGCAGGCAGGCGGTCCCTGGGGGTGGTAGCCCGGGGACCTCTTGCCATTAGGATAAGCACGGGTCACTCGGCCCCCTCCCGTCGCTTCAGCCCCTCCCGGATCGGTGTTTACTTCGTGCTGCATGTCCCCGTATGGCTCACCTGCGTTATCGCCGTGGCGATCCTGCCTGTCCTGATGGCCGTCCTGTACATGTTCGGGGGTGACGTGCCGCGTAACGAGGAGAAGCCCGCCGGTGCCCGGGATGACGACGGTGCCCGGGACAGGTCAGGCATGCTGCCCGGCCACCAGGGCCCCCCAGGTCCGCGGCCCGCATATGCCGTCCTCGGTCAGGCCGAAGAACGTCTGCACCCGCAGCAGCCCCAGCAAGGTCGCCGGCCCGAAGTTCCCGTCGGCCTTCACCGCGGACGCCGCGGCGAGCCCGTTGATGTCGCCGATGACCTTGGCCAGGGCCTGGAGCCGGTGCACGAACTGGACGGCTCCGGGATGGTCGGCGTCGCCCTGCCGCAGGGTGGGGAGTGAGTTCACGAGCGTCTCCGTCCAGTTCTGCTGCTGGCCGCCGTAGGCCGCGCCGGCCAGCGCGTCGATCGTGCCGTGGAACACTGAGCAGTCGGCGGTGCCGGCGCCGGGTACGGTGAACGCGTCGGTGAACTGCCACAGCAGGTGCGGCGCGGGGGGCTCGGGCTGCCCGTAGGCGGCCACCCAGTCGACCGCGCCGAGGCCGTGTGCCGCGGCGAAGTTCAGCCCGCTATATGCCCACGGATAGGTGCCGAGCTCATCGAAGATCACCGTCGCCCACGCCTGCAAGCGGCTCCGCTGGTCCCCGGATCCTTCCTCGAGGTCGGCGATGATCTTCTCCCCGGGCCGCATCGCCCCGGCTAGCCGGACGAGTTCCCGGGCCTGGGCGGCCGGGTCCTCGAAGGCGGTGACGTACTGGTAGATGCCCAGGAACTTCACGCCGCCCGCGTGCAGGGCGTCGCGGCGGGCACCGCCGTACCAGGCTTTGTCGTCGTGCTGGGCGCCGTAGGCGGCGCGGATGACGATCGCCTGGGACCAGGCCAGGTAGGCGGCGTCGGCGATGTCAGGCTGGAATTCGCTGACATCGGCGAGCAGCACGAAATCGCCGGTGAACCGCGGGGGCGCCAGCCGGGCGGCCACCCTGGCCGGCGGGACGCCGGCGCGGAACATCACGGGCCTGCCGTGTGTCATCGTCATCTCCGTTGCTCTCCCGGCCAGGGTAAGCGCCTGGCGCTGTCATCTGCCCCCGGACATGCGCGAAGCCGGCCCGGGAGGCATGACGCGCCTCCGGGGCCGGCGCCGCGGCCTGGTCACTCAGGCCCGCGGCCAGGGTCCGGTCTCCGGGGGGCCCGCCCCGGCCGGCGGCGGTGGCGGCGCGGCCGGGGCGGGAGTCGTGATGTCCGGGCGGGGCGTGTGCCTCGCGAGGTACCCGGCGGCGAAGGTGAGGAGCCCGGGGATGATGGCGTACACCCACGACGCCACGACGTCGGGCACCGCGCCCTTGAACACGTACCGGCCGAGGACGTACAGGGCGAGCCCGGACCCGGCGGCGGCAGCCGCGGATGCCTGTACTTTGCGCTCAACCGGGTCCACGGGCGGTTTCCTTACCTGTACGGAAGGCGGTAGTACGCCGCCCAGCGCCGGAACGAGGGGGACGGGGGCGGCAGCGCGCCGGGGCAGCCCAGGCCGTGCCATGCCTCGCGCGCGTCGGCGACGATCTTCACGCCGAGCAGCGCCGCCTTCCCCGTCGCGGGGTTCACGGTGACGGGCAGGTCCGCGAGGTCGGCGTTGAACCGGCAGGAGCTGGTGACCGCGCGCTGCAGGACGCGGACCTGGGCGGCGAGCAGCGCGTCGCTCGAGGTGATCCGCGCGGCGTTGCGGTTGCTGGTGTACACCGCGTACCAGGTGCCGCCGATCACTACCGCGATGGTCAGCACGGCGGCGCAGATGAACAGGATGACGGCCCCGAATGCGGGCGGCTCGCGGTCATGGTCCACCTGGCCTCCCGTGATGCCCGATGCCGAGCTCGGTTTCGACGTGGCCGAGCCGGTCTGTCAGCTGGGCCAGGCGCCCGTCGACGGCCTTGGTGTACTCCTCGAATTTCTCGGTGAGCGCCCGGGTGGCCAGGGTGTTCTCGCGCAGGGTGGTGGCGGTCCGCCAGATGGCGCGGACGAGCGCGGCGATGCCGCCCAGGACGACGACGGCGGAGGCCAGGACCGCGATGACGGTGCCGGCGGCGTTGCCCTGGTTCACGACGGCCCCCCGCCTGGTCAGCCCGCTACAGGCTGACATGAGCAATTATTGTCCATCCCTGCATCTTGTACATCACGCCGCCGGACGGGCTGGATGACCACAGGTAGGTGCCGTCGGGCTGCACCCTGACGGCACGCGCTACCACGGTTTCCCCGCTGACGTCGTTCGACAGCACGTCCCCGGCGGAGACCTGCGCGAACTGGGTGACGACGGTCACGGGGATCTGCGCGGCGGGGCTGGTCAGCTGCCCCGTCAGGACGCCGCCGGCGTCCATCAGCGCGGTGCCGCCCGCCGCGCTGGCGGGCCCGAACAGCGCCAGGCGGGTGCCCGCCGCGTCGATCGCGGTGACCTGCGCGACGAACATGAACGCCTGCCCGGCTTTCAGGTCAGCCAGCGACGTCATGTGCCGACCAGGACGTGAGTGTCCTGCCCGTTCTCGTCCAGCCAGGTGAACTCGCCGTGCGCGCCCACCGGCCGGTGCATGCGGCACCCGCAGCAGTAGGTGGCCCCGTAGAACGACGGGTCACGGGCATACGTCTCGCACAGCGCTAGGCCCATCGTGGTGACCACGCCGCATTCCGGGTCATGGTGGATGTAGCTGCGGTATAGCGGCCGGGTGAAGCCCCTTTTGCGTTCCTCCTCGGACAGCACCAGGTAGACCTCATGCTGATCCAGCGGCTGAGCGTCGGCCCCGTGGCCGAGGCGCGGGTCGTCCGGGTCGGTGGTCAGGCTCACGACTGCTCCGGGAGGCCGAAGACGCGGCCGATACCGAGGCGGCCGGCAAGCTCGTAATTCCTGGCAGGCTCACCCGGTACGACGGCACTCTCCAGGGACAGGCCGTCACGCCGGCAGAGGGACTCAAGAATGTCCCGGATGAGACTGTCCGCCGCTTGCTCCGCCGCGCTCACGGCGGGAACCCCAGCTGCCGCATGGTGTCCAGGGCCTCAGGCATCTTCATGGACAGGCCGTCCGGTGTACTCGACCACCCCGGGAAGGCGACTGAGTAGTCCCGGTCGAGCTGCGCCGCCTCCCTTTCCAGTGAGTCCTGGAATTCAGCCTGCGTTATGACGCCCTTGCTGATCAGCAGGCCGGTCAGCGCGGTCAGCTCGGCACGCAGCAGGATGGTCGCCTCGCGGTGATGCCGGACGGCTTTCGATTCGCCGTCATTGTCCGGCCGGGTGCCGAGTTGCCAGCTGGCGAAGAACTTCCGCCATTTGGTCAGCTTCTCCAGCGCGGCCAGCGCGGTCTCGTCGCTCATAACGACACCCGCTGCAGCGCGATGCAGGACTGGGCGTGCACGATCGTCGACGTCGCGCTGGATGTGTTCTGCGCCCACCGGAACTGCAGGGTGCCCGCGGTGACGCCGCACACGATGGTCCCCATCATCTGCAGCGCCCGCAGCACCCCGGCGCCGCCCGTGCTGGCCGCGTCGGTCGCGGTGCCCGTTGACGTGTCGCCGGCGACCGGGGTCCCGGCCAGGTTGCGGTGCGGGTTGCTGTACCGCATGAACGAGCCGGTCGGCAGCGCCCAGAGCCACTGGATGTCCGATGACCCGCCGGTGCCGCCCTCGTAGTCGATGAAGCACAGGAACAGGTACGTGACTGACGCGGCCAGCGGCAGGGACAGCTCGGTGTCGTTGACGAGCGTGGTGCTGCTGGTGACGGACTGGTCGGCGGTCTTGACCGCGGCCGTCGGCGCCAGCCAGTTGTCGACGTCGGCGGCGGTCAGGATCTGGCCGATGGACCACACGGGTACCGGCATTGAGCCTCCGCGGTCGGTGAGAGGATGCGGGTATGGATGACCTGGCGGCGTTCGTGAGCGCCCGGCTGGACGAGGACGAGCGCGCCGCGCAAGAGGCGGTACGGAAGAGGTATCCGCGCTGGCGGTTCTGGCTAAGGCGGCTGTTCCGTCGATGACCTGATCGCGTTCCTGAACGCCCGGATCGATGAGGACGAGGAGACGGCGCGGGCAACCTCACGCCCCGCATGGCGGAAGTGGGGCGTCGAACCCTACCGCGAAGGCCGACCATATCGCCCTCCACGACCCGGCCCGCGTGCTCCGCGAGGTTGAGGCCGGGTGCCGCATCCTGGCCGAAGTCGTCGCCCAGATCGACAGGATGGACGCCCAGATCGAGCAGGAATGGGGCAGCGGGCAGGGCGCGAGCGGGGAAAGCGATCTGCTGCTGAGACTGCTCGCATTGCCCTACAGCGACCACCCGGACTACCGGCAGGAGTGGAAGCCGTAAGAACGCCAATGCGTTCGAGTCGAGTTTCCCCAGTGTCGGATTGTCCAGCGTCAGGAACGATCCGTATTTGCTGGCGTCCATCAGCGTCCAAGTGGTCAGCCATGTGCTGTTCACGCTGTCCCACGTGTGCGTGACCCCCGTGATGAAACAATCTTTCGAGATACGCGTGGCGACGCCGGCGGGGCGGTGCCAGACCTGGATGCGGTCGCCGATGTCGCGGCCGAGGACCTGCGGCCACAGGTCCGCCGGGGCGGCCTGCGGGTCGACGGCCAGGGACTCGAAGCGGTCCTCGCCGCCCTTGGCGACGTACAGCACCCACTGCGCCCAGTTCAGGGCGTCGGAGTCGTTCTGCAGGATCAGGTCGGAGCGGCTGTACGTCCTCGGGAACAGGTACTTCGCGATCGACGTCGTGTCCTTGACTTCCTGCAGGCTGCTGCTGCCGGCGCGGGTGGCCTGGATGTCGTTGGCGATGGTGGTGTCGTCGCTGGCGCGGGTGATCGCGGCGACGGGCAGTTCCTGCGGCACCCCGGAACTGTTCAGCGCGTCGAAGATCGCGCCGAACATCGGCACCCGGTAGTCACCGGAACTGGTGATCACGTTGGTGAGCACGAAGTCGGTGGTCCCGCCGTTGAACAGCAGGACGTCGGCGTTGGCTTTGCCCGCCGCGCGGCGGGCGGCCATGAATGACTGGATGTAGGCGAAGAAGGCCGCCGCGTCGCCCTGCAGCTGCCCGTTGGACAGGAAAACGTCATCGGCGTAATGGACTTCACCGGCCCCGCCGGTTCCCAGGACGAAAACCCGGGCTTCAGCGAAGGCCGCGCCTGCCGGAGCGGTCGCTGTCAGCTCAGGAGCCTGCGTCCACCCGGTTGTGGTACTGGTCACCGTGGAACCGAACGTGGTACCCAGGGATGTCCCGCCGGAATTAGCCCACGTGATACCTACCTGCACGCTGCGCGCCGAGACCGCGGAGCGGAACCATGCGGTGCACGTCGCCGAGTCGCCGGGAGATACCGGCATGCCTGTCGTAAGCACGTTAACGCTGCCGGCGGAAATGTTCCCGGCGGCTGCCGACGTGAGGGACATGGAGTTGCTGCCCGTGCGGGCCTGGGCGGCGGTGCTTGCCAGCGTGCAGTTGCCGGTCTGCACCCAGGTGCCGGTGCCGCCCTCGAAACCCGCGCTCTGGCCGGTCAGCGTGTTGAAAAGGTCCA
>WNFF01001783.1_pt1 | contig 32396 bp, 30 predicted proteins | sample 5400441 | NCBI WGS metagenome assembly WNFF01 (sample SAMN13153345, study PRJNA577476) | soil metagenome | isolation source: 120 cm saprolite under Douglas fir tree site 2 hole 3 replicate 1 | place: USA:California | collected 2015-04-18
TCCATCGCAGCTTCGGCCTCTTCGTCGATACCGTCATTCCGTGAATTCATCGCCTGCTCCATCGGCACTGGGTTTCGTATCGAGTTGCCCCCACCCTACCCTCCCCCGCTGGCCCGGGAGGGTAGGCTGGGGCATGGGTTGCGCTCTCGCACACCCACACGTCGGTGGGCTAAAAGACTGCCGGGTTTCGCCGCTCTCAACGTGCCCGACCCCGCCGGCCTCATCGCCACTCGCTTTCCTCCGGCGAGTCACCAAAGCGATTTGAGCCATTCGACGACCTGCGATCGGGCCACCTGCGGCGCGGTGAGGTGCCCGGCGGAGACTTCGACATAGCGACTTTTGGGATTCCTGGGGGCACGCGAGAAGGCGTAGTCGCGGCCGCGTGCGAGGATCGGATCGGATTGGCCCACGACCCAAAGGAGGGGCACGCCATGCAACGCCGCCGCGTTCTTCGGAATCACCGCGGGACCGTCCGGGTCGAACATGCTGAGATAAACGGACGGGGACGCTGTCGCGAAGGTCGGAATACCCTGGACCCCATCGGGCCAGATCCGCCGCGATTTTTCCCCTGCGACCACCAGCGCCCGCGCCTCTTTGATGGCATCTGCTGTACGGGCCCGCATCTCGGCGGTCTCCGGCAGGTGTCCGGGCGAAAGCGCCACCACCGCCGCGACTTCATGACGGCTCGCCGCATAGCCGATCGCCGCATTGGCGCCGAGGCTGTGGCCGATGATGATGATGCGCCTGGCGCCCCGGCCTTTCAGGCCGGCGACCGCTGCATCGATTTCCCGCATCGCCTCCTCGTAGGTCGCCCCGTAGATGCGCCTGAGCGACCACGGCATTTCCGGAGACACCGCGACGGCGCCTTCAGCCTCGAGGGCCGCCGGAATGCCGCCGTCGAAGGCGCCGGCCCACACGCCCTTGCCGTGCAGAAACACTACGCCGACGCCCTGCAGGCTTGCGGCCTGAACCGACGTCGCGATCAGCAACAGCAGGCAGAGCATCCCCGCCATCGCCGTCACGGCGACCAGGCGACCGCCGGAGCGTTTCCCGATGAAGTTGATCGGCATCTCTCTACCCCCGCGCCGCGATGCGGGCGCGCACCTTATCAAGCATGTCTTCGATCGCTGCCTTGGCGGCGGCAAGCCGCGCCGGATCGCGTGCCCGCACCACGATATTGGTGTTCGGGCCGCGTACTTCGTCCACGAACGGATAGCTGCCGATCATGACCTCCGGATGGGCTTTGGCGATTTCGCCAAGCTCGGTTCCCACGTCACCCTCGCGGCAATCCGCCCGCACGGTTTCGGACAGCATCTTGATTCCGGTCCGCAGCTGCGGCGCCACCTCGTCGAGCATGGCCTGCATGATCGACGGCACGCCCGCCATGACAATCACGTTGCCGATCCAGAATCCGGGCGCCGCCGAGACCTTGTTGGGAACAAGTTCAGCCCCTTTGGGCACGCGGGTCATGCGCATGCGCGCCGCGTTCAACTCGGTCCCCATGGCGGCGTAGCGCTCCTTCAGCAACGCAACCGCGCGCGGATCGTAGTCGATTGCGACCCCGAATGCCTTGGCGACGGAGTCCGCCGTGATGTCGTCATGGGTCGGCCCGATCCCGCCGGTGGTGAACACATATGTATAACGGAGGCGCAGGGCATTGAGCGCTTCGACAATCGCGGCCTCATCGTCGGCCACGATACGGACTTCCCGAAGATCGATGCCGATCCCCGTCAGGTACTCGGCGATGTAGCCGATGTTCTTGTCCTTGGTCCGTCCCGACAGGATCTCGTCGCCAATGACGAGAAGACCGGCCGTGACGATCGCCGGCGTCGTGTCGTCTTTCATCGCATGGTCCGCGTGGTTGCCGATGCCGTGGTGACGGGCTTTAAAGTCGCCGCCGGGAGTCGATTGGGTGCCTTCATAGACCGACCTGCGGCCTCTCCACAACACGGCTTTCGTAGCCCGGATGGAGTGCAGCGAAATCCGGGACGGCGCGGGGCCGGGACGATGCGGCCCCGGATTACGGGCCGCAAGAGCGGCCCTCCATCCGGGCTACGAGACAGTTGTCAAGCGCCGATGCGCCAGCCTACAAATCGGGCATGGACGCAACCGCGCGCGTGCCCGAGCCAACCCCCTACCGGCCGATCGCTTTCGGGCCGGTCGATATCGCATGCGACGCCGTTTCAGGCGGCTTTCGGCTGCGCTCGCGGACGTCGCTCGGGCCGCATGACCAGAGCCTCAGCCGCATGTTCCGCGCGGCCGTGGAGGCCGGGCCCGATCGCGCGTTTCTCGCCGAACGCGCCGGCGACCGCTGGCGCACGCTGACCTATGCGTCTGCTCGTCCGATCGTCGATGGGATCGCAGCCGCATTTCTCGAGCGCGGCCTGTCGGCGGAGCGGCCAGCGATGGTTCTGTCCGGCAACAGCATCGACCATGCGCTCCTGATGCTCGCTGCCTACACGGCCGGCATTCCGATTGCGCCCGTCTCGGTCGCCTATTCGCTGCAGAGCCGCGATCACGCCAAGCTCAAGTACATCGCGGCACTGCTTCAGCCGGGCCTCATCTACGTGGCCGATACCGCCGCGTTCGCCGGCGCGCTCGGCGCCCTCGATCGCGCCGGCGTCGAGATCGTGGCGAGCCATAACGGTGCGCAGCTTGAGGGAGTGACCTCCCTGGCCTCGCTCGCCGCTACCCGTCCCGACGCCACCGTCGAACGGGCGGTCGCGTCAAGCAATGCCGATACCATCGCAAAATTCCTGTTCACCTCGGGCTCGACCGGGCTGCCCAAGGGCGTCATCAACACCCACGGGATGCTGACCGCCAACCAGCAGCAGATCGCCCAGATCTGGCCGTTTCTCGCCGAAGAACCGCCCGTCCTGGTCGACTGGCTGCCGTGGAACCACACCTTCGGCGGCAACCACAATTTCAATATCGTGCTGCGCCATGCGGGCACCTTCTACATTGATGCCGGCAAGCCGATGCCGGCGCTGGTCGGCGAGACGGTGCGCAATCTGTCAGAGGTTTCCCCGACGGTTTATTTCAACGTGCCGGCCGGCTATGCGGCTCTGCTGCCCCATCTCGAACGCGACGGCGCCTTCGCGAACAACTTCTTCGCCAAGGTTCGATTCATCTTCTATGCGGGTGCGGCGCTGCCCCAGGATCTGTGGACGCGCCTCGAAGCCGCCGCCATCCGGGCCATCGGAGCGCGAATTCCGCTGATCTCGTCCTGGGGCACCACTGAGACTGCGCCGCTTGCGACGGCGTGTCATTTCCTCACCGACCGCTCGGGCATGATCGGCGTTCCGGCGCCCGGCGTCGAAGTGAAGCTCGTGCCCGGCGACGGCAAGCTCGAAGTGCGGGTGCGCGGTCCCAATGTGACGCCCGGCTATTGGAAGCGGCCGGACCTGACCGCCGCTGCGTTCGACGAGGAGGGCTTTTATCGTCCTGGCGATGCGGTGCGCTTCGCCGATGCGGACGACGTCGCCAAGGGCCTGATGTTCGATGGTCGGCTGGCTGAGGATTTCAAGCTCGCAACCGGCACCTGGGTGCATGTGGGCGGATTGCGCGTCGGCCTGCTCGCCGCCGCATCGCCCGCGCTGCAAGACGCCATCGTGGTCGGCGAAAACCTGCCGTTCATCGGCCTACTTGCTTGGCTCAATCCGGCCGGATGTCAGCGCCTGGTCGGGCGCGATGACGCCACTCTCGGCGAACTGGCCCGGCATCCGGTTATCCGGGATCACGTCCGCCGGGCTATCGCACAGTGGAACGAGGTGCATCCCGGCTCGTCGGAACGCATCGCCCACGTGTTGTTGCTGCCTGATCAGCCGTCGATCGACGCCAATGAGATCACCGACAAAGGCTATGTCAACCAGCGCGCCGCGACCGCCTGTCGCGCGCATGAAGTCGCTCTGTTATATGCCGAAATGCCGGGGCCTGAGGTGATAGGGCTGGCAGCCTCCGGCCTGTCGATTGTTTGAGCGGCAATGGCGGCAGCGAAGCAATAGCCACCTTGACCCGGCAGGGGAGACGAGCGCGTGGAAGCACGCGCTCGTCTCCTTTCGTTTAGCGGTCGAGTACTTGCGCAGTTTGCTTCACAGAAGACCGCGAGGCGTACGCTGCGTATGCGTGCGGTCGCGGCGTGACCCGCGCAAGGGCATAGCCGCCATAGCCGTGGTGGCGACGCGCGCGGCAGGCACCGGCGAAACCGTAATTGGGCGCGTAGCCGTAAGCACCATATCCACCGCAGCCACCGGCGTAACCGGAGACCGGCGCGTAACCGTAAGCCCCGTAACCGCCGCAGCCGCCGGCGTAACCGTAAGTCGATGCGTAACCGTAAGCGCCGTAACCGCCGCAACCACCGGCGGATCCGTAAGCGCTGTAGCCAACGTCACCGATAATGCCATAGGGCCAGCCGTAGCTGTAAACCCCGGCGTAAGCCGGTGCTGCACCATAAGCGGCGCCGTAAGCACCGTAACCACCGCAACCGCCGGCGTAACCATAAACCGGCGCGTAACCGTAAGCGCCGCAGCCGCCGGTGTAGCCGTAAGCCCCGCCCGATCCCAACAACTGAGCCGAGGCCGGAGTAGCCGCCGCAACTGCGAGACCGACCCCAACAACCGCCATCGCCGTATACTTTCTACTGTTCCACATGATCCGGTCTCCTGCGGAAATTGTTCCGCTTTAGTGCTGAGTGCATGATTAACGTCGAAACGAGATGAATGTTCTTTGTTGATCCTTTGTTTTTTTCAGACTGGCCGGGGCGAGGCTGAACCCGACCGAGAACTTGCGATGTGCGTCGCACGAAGGTGCCGGCTTGGCACATGCAGGCTTGGCTGGGTGCAGGCTCGCCGCTGTCGTCAAGCCTTGCGGTGTCGGCGCCGGCATCGTTATATGCCGGTGCCCCATCACTCCCACCGAAACGCAACCCAACGCGAAGGCGCAAAAACCGCATGACCACCCCCAAGATCGCAATCGTCACAGGCGCCGGCACCGGCGTGGGCCGCGCCGCGGCGCTCGCCCTCATGAGGGCTGGTTACGTCGTCGCGCTGGCGGGACGCCGCAAGGATAAGCTTGACGACGTCGCCGCAGAAGGCGCCGCCACGCAAGGGCGCAGCATGGTGGTGCCGACCGATGTCGCGGATCCGGCCGCCATCAAGGCGCTGTTCGCCGCCGTGAAGGTCGCCCACGGCCGGCTCGATCTGCTCTTTAACAATGCCGGCATCGGGGCGCCGGCGGTACCGATTGAAGACTTGCCGCTCGACAAATGGCGCGCGGTGGTCGACACCAACCTCACCGGACCGTTCGTCTGTACCCAGGAAGCTTTCCGCATCATGAAGGCGCAGACCCCACGGGGCGGGCGCATCATCAACAACGGCTCGATCTCGGCCCATACGCCGCGCCCGATGGCGGCGGCCTACACCTCGACCAAGCATGCCATCACAGGGCTCACCAAACAGACCGCGCTTGACGGCCGCCCGTTCGACATCTGCTGCGGCCAGATCGACATCGGCAATGCCGCCACCCCGCTCACCGACCGCATGGTGCAAGGCGCCGGCGTGATGCAACCCGACGGCCGCATGATGCAGGAGGCCCGCATGGAGGCCGAGCATGTCGGCGACGCCGTCGTTTACATGGCGCACCTGCCGCTTTCGACGAACGTGCTGTTCATGACCGTGATGGCGAACCAGATGCCGTTCGTGGGGCGGGGGTAGAAGCGGCTGTGTAGGATGGGTTGAGCGAAGCGAAACCCATCAGCGGCTTTTCGGTGCGGCGGGCTGAAGAACGCGAGATTTGATTTCAAAGCTGACTGTGCATGATCCGGGCTAGCGGGCCAAGGCCAGAAGAACTATCTTTGCTAAGGAACTTTCTTTCTTGTGAGCGAAGCTATGCCTAAACTAGAAGCCGTCAAAACCGCCTTTGAGCGTGACGAACTAGCAGAGAGGGAACTGCTTGAAGAGATGGTCTCGTATAGCAAGAAGACCACAGGCGTTGTCCATACCGTCTTCATTTCCCCCAAAGGCTTCACTAGGCACGCGCCAAGGATCAAGGTCGCTATTGATCCAAAGGATAGTTTTGATCCTCGTTGTGAGACAGCCACCATTGCAATTCATGACGGTGACGTTGTTGACGGTAAGGTCCCAATAAAGCTGCTTAAGCAAGTTCGGGAATTCATCGAACTCAACCGTCAAGTCTTGCTTGATTATTGGGACTATCGAATTAACACTGAGCAACTGCAAGAGCGGCTAAAGTCGATTGCGAAACGGCCTTAACTAAAGGCCGGGAATTTTTATCAATGAAAGAGACTTTGATCATCGGCGACGACGTTCTTGCGACTCTTGAGCAATTTCGCCGCGATCGAAACGCAACGCTCGAAGAAGTGGTCAACGAGGCGCTGCGCCGCGGCTTGCGCGAAATGGAAGCGCAACCGAAACCGCCCATGCCATTTCGAACGATGTCAGTGGATTGCGGCACACCACTGATTGCCAACATTGACAACGTGGCTGAGGCTCTCGCGATCATCGAGGGCGAAGCATTCAGGTGATCTCGGTCGATGTCAGATGGATCGAACCCAATATCGAATTAACTTTGAATACCGAGCAAGCGTCAGAGCCAAGATGCTTGCTATCGCCAGGCAATTCCTTGGAGAAAAGCTTGGGCTCGTTCAAACCGCGCGCGAATTGCTGCAATTTCGTGATGGCGTCGAACCCGAGATTGGTACGCTCTTGGATATCTTCGTTGGTATTGACTCTGAGACTGATGCGTTGGCAATTGGAACCGAGCGAGCGCTTTGGAATCTCGAAGCTTTAGAGGCGGAGGACCGCAAAATAGCTGCCGCCGAATTGCGATGGCATGGCCGGGCGACTGAGGCCGCAAGGCAGCTCGTTGGATTACTAGCCCGCATCCCGCTGACGTTCATCCAGCGTCATTGCCGGGCTTGACCCGGCAATCCATCTTTATGCGAAGAAGATGGACCCGCGGGTCAAGCCCGCGGGTGACGGCGCGAAGAGGTGGATCAACTTCATCGGGATCACGCCTGCCAGCGTCTTCACATCACCGAGCGCGCGGGCGAACACGTTGCATGGGCTCGCGAGCCGCGTTTCGTCGCCCTGGCTGATGGGCGTGCGGCCGAAGCCGATCGCAATGGCGGGGCCGTCGGGCCAATAGGCGATCTCGCCAGGTGTTACGATGGCGCGCGCCGCTTTCTCGCGCGCAACCTCCACCGGAACATCGAAGTAGACTTCCTCGCCCCAGGTCAGCGCGGAGGATGTGACCGGCAGCGCCGCAAGGATTGCCTTTGCGGTCGGCGTATCGAGGAGTTCTGCTTCCAACGTGACCGTGGCGAATTCGAAACGGATATGCGGCATTGAATGTCCCGTCGCCTGGTTGATCGATTCCATCAAACCGAGTCATGTAGCCCGGATGGAGCGAAGCGTAATCCGGGAAGGGCCTCGCCGTCAGCCGAAGCGCCGTTCCCGGATTACGCTCCGCTCCATCCGGGCTACGGATTCTCATCGCGTCAGCGGCACCAGGGGCGCTTCTTCGACCGGTTTGGCGGTGGCCTGCTGCACGATCAGGGCCATCGAGGCAATGTCGTAGTAGCCGATGATGCCGATCAGGTCCATGATGCCGCGTTCGCCGAATTTGGCGAGGGCCGCCTTGAACGCCGCGTCACTAACGTTCTTGTCGCGATAAAGCTCAGTGCAGAAATCATAAAGCGCGGTTTCATCCTCCTTCATGCCTTGCGGCCGCGAGCCGGCGCCGAGGTCGACGAGAATCTGGCGGTCGAGGCCGCCTTTGATCGCCAACGGATAGTGCGCCCGCCATTCGTAGGGTTGCGACCATTGCCGGGCCGCGATCATGATGGCGAATTCGCTCAATCGGGGCGGCAGCGAGCTGTTGAAGCGCACGTAATCGCTCACCTGGAGGAGAAGAAGGCCGAGGCCGGGGCTGCGCGCATAGGCGTTAAACGGCCCGCCGTTGAGTTCGCTGTTGCGCGGCGGCGTCTTGAGGTGCACCGCCATCTGCTGCTGCTCCGGCGTCAGCTGATCGAGGCGAAGCGCGGAGAAACGCTCATCAGCATGCGCAGCGAGAGATAATAGACCCGCAATCGCAGCGCCGCTGGCAACGCGCCTGAGTGTGTGAACGAGACGCACCATCTTGGTTACCTCCGTGGACTATGCCGTATCGTCGCGCCCTAGCTTAGAGCAGGTTTCGATCAACCGGAATGACTTGTAGGGCAGGCGAAGGTGCATGAGACGCTGCCGAAGTTGCGCGGCCCGCCGGCTGAGCCTTTGCCCGCCCTGCGAGCGATCCTGTTCGATCCGATCAGCGCCGCCCGCGAAAAAGACTCGCCACGCATGACGCGCCTCAATGTATAATGCCTTTTGACCCGGACGGCGGTTGGCCGAAAAACGGAATCGGGGATCGAATTCCTGCGGAGGATAACGCGATGCGATACACATCGGCATTGACGGCGGCGACACTTGGAATGTTGGGCGCCACGGCGCTGGCAACGGCGCTATGCGCGCAGGAGGGCGGGGCCGGAAAGCCGTGGCGAGGTGCCGGCACGCCACCGTGCTTCGCGCCCGAAGGCGGCACCATCAAATGCGTACCCGCCCCCGGCACGGTTGCAATCCGCGCCGGCCAGCTCTTCGACAGCAAGACCGGCCAGATGGTGAGCCGGCAGATCGTCCTCATGCAGGGCGAGCGCATTACCGAGGTCGGCCCGGAGGCCCAGGTCAAGATACCGGCCGGCGCCCAGGTGATCGATCTCAGCCAGGCGACCGTGCTGCCCGGCATGATCGACGCGCACACCCACATGTTCAACAATCCCAAGCCCGGGATGTCGCGGGAAACCTCGACCCTCATCGCCCTTCAGAACCTCCAGGCCGACCTCAACGCGGGGTTCACGGCGGCGCGCGACATGAGCTCGCACGGCAACGGATACGGCGACGTCGATATCCGCAACGCCATCAACGAAGGCCGCATCGACGGGCCCCGCTTTCGGGTCTCGGGCCGCGGCATCGTGTGGGGCGCCACTCCCGCCACGGCGCCCGCCAACCCGTTGACCAGCATTGTGGTGCGTTCGGTCGAGGAAGCGCGCGCGGCGGTGCGCGAGCACGTGGAGCACGGCGTCGACTGGATCAAGCTGTTCCCGGGCGGCGCCTATTCGTTCGCGGCCAACGGAGAGGCCCAATACGTCACCACCTATCCGCTGCCGGTGTTGCAAGCGTTGATCGATGAATCGCACCTGCTCGGCCGCAAGACCGGCTGCCACGTGTTCGGCGGCGAGGGCCTTAAGAACGCCATCGTGGCCGGCTGCGACACGGTGGAGCATGCCTACGGGCTGGTTCAGGAACAGGCCGACACGATGGTGGCCAAGGGCCTTTTCTACGACCCGACGCTGGTGCGTTACACCGAGCCCTACATGGACGACAACGACAACAAGAACACCGGCGGCAAGTACCGCATGATCCCGATTTTCGAGAAGGCCGTCACCATGGCGGGCAACACCAAGGGGCTCAGGATCATGGTCGGCAGCGGCGTCGACGGCGGGACCTTCCCGCACGGCACGCAGGCGCTGGAAGTCGAGTCGTTCGTGAAGCAGGCACACATCAGTCCGGCGCGGGCGATCCAGTCCGCCACCATCGTCAACGCCGAGGCGCTGGGATGGCAGGATCAGATCGGATCGATCGAGAAGGGCAAATACGCCGATCTCGTCGCGGTCTCGGGCGATCCGCTCATGGACATCGCCGAGCTTCAGCGCGTCAAGTTCGTGATGAAGGGCGGCAGGATCATCCGCAACGATCTGACGCAATACGCGGCGCCGTCGCGGTAGCTTTTCGTTTCGCCGTCGTGCCGAACTATATCGCCCAAGTCATGGCCGGGCTTGTCCCGGCCATCCGGAAACTCTAAGCCGAGAGCCTCGACTTCTGCCCTCCTCAATCCTATGTTGTGCTAATGACAAGGCTCCTTGACGAAGCATTTGAGGCCGTGCGCCGTCTGCCGTCGCGCGATCAGGATGACATCGCGCGCGCTATCATGCAGCCCGCGGGCTCGGATCTCGCAGCGCCGGTTCCCCTTTCGCCCGACGAGCGCGAGGCTATCGCTCGCTCCAAGGCGGCAGCCCGCAGTGGTGAATTTGCGACCGATGAGCAGGTGCAGGCCGTCTGGGCCAAGCATGGCCTATGAGGCTGCGTTAAACGCTTCCTGCCGTTGCCGACCTCGCATCGATTCTGGATTACGTCGCTGACCGCTCGCCTCAGGGGGCCGAACGCATCCATGCCCGAATTCGCGCTGTCACCAATCTGCTCCTGCAGTATCCGCTGGCTGGCGTGGCGACCGACGACCCCACCATCCGGCGTATGACGATAACGCCGTATCCATATCTCATCTTTTACGAAGCGACCAACGACGAGATCATTATTCATGCCGTGCGCCACGGCGCACGGGACCCCTCTAATAATCCCGGATCGGCATGAGGACGATGTCCCGAGAGTTCATCCCGACGTCCGACGTTCCCGATCTTCGAGAAGGCCGTCACCATGGCGGGCAACACCAAGGGCCTCAAGATCATGGTTGGCAGCGGGGTCGACGGCTCGACCTTCCCGCACGGAACGCAGGCGCTCGAAATCGAGTCGTTCGTGAAACAGGCACACGTGAGTCCCGCGCGCGCAATCCAGTCCGCCACCATCGTCAACGCCGAAGCGCTGGGGGTGGCAGGATCAGATCGGGTCGATCGAGAAAGGCAAATATGCTGATCTCGTCGCGGTTTCCGGCGATCCGCTGGCGGACATAGCCGAGCTTCAGCGCGTCAAGTTCGTGATGAAGGGCGGCAAGATCGTCCGCAACGAGCTGACGCAATACGCGGCGCCGTCGAGGTAGCTGCAGGACCCCCCGGCGGGAAACGAGGGGTCGTTTTCGTGGAACGCACCGGTCTCGCATCCGGTCATGACCTACGTGGTCGGCCGGATGTTCTGGTTCATGCGGAATAGGTTGTCGGGATCGTAACGGCCCTTGATTTCGGCTAGGCGCCGATAGTTCGCGCCATACGCCTTCTCGACGCGGTCATTTTCATCGCCAGGCATGAAATTGACGTAGACGCTGCCCGCGGCGAAGGGCGCAGTGGCCTCGAACAGCTGGCGGGCCCACGCGACGCAGGCCGAATCCTGAGCCTTGTCGCGCCAGCGCGTGTGCGCATTCATGATGAAGTGAGCGTCGCGGTTCGGCCACGCGGTGGCGTTGGCAGCGACGCGCGCCATGGCGCCGCCGACATGGGCGATAAACACCTCGCATTCCGGCGACGGCAGTGTGCGGACGGCGTCCAGAATCGCTTTGATCGCCCCGTCGGAGAGATCGGTGAAGTCGTGGCTCTTCCAGTAGTTGCGCGCGCCTGGCGCCAGTAGCGGATCGAACGCCGCCTGCCAGCCGGTGAATGGGTGAGGAGAGATCACGTCAACGACCGGCCTGCCGAGAGCGCGCAGGGCTTTGACGGCCTTCTCTCCTTCCTTCATGTCGCCGCTGTAGCAGGCCGCAAAGATGAGCACCTCCTTGCCGTGCCATTCAGTCGGCAGGAAAGGCAGCGGCGGAGCCTTGCGCATCACGACCCAGATTGTGAGCTCGTCCGGCGCTTCCCTGGCGATGCGCCTGAACTCCGACAGGAGTTCGCCCGCGTTCTCCAGCGGGTGCACGATGAGGCCGGATAGCACCTCGGGACCCAGCGGATGCAGCTTGAACTCGAAGGAGGTCACGACGCCGAAATTGCCGCCGCCGCCCCGCAACGCCCAGAACAGATCCTGGTTCTCCTTCTCGCTGGCGCGAACCACCTTCGCGTCAGCCGTCACCACGTCGGCCGAGATGAGACTATCGACGGTCAGCCCGAACTTGCGGGTGGTCCAGCCGAAGCCGCCGCCAAGCGTGAGGCCGGCGACACCGGTCGTCGAATTGATCCCAAGCGGCGTGGCAAGCCCGAACGCCTGCGCCTCCTTGTCGAAGTCCGCGAGCGTAGCGCCGGGCTCGACCCGGGCCGTGCGGGAAGCCGGATCGATCCACACCGACTTCATCAAGGAGAGGTCAATGAGGAGACCGCCGTCGCACACCGCATTGCCCGCGATGTTATGGCCGCCGCTGCGCACGGCAAGGAGCAGCTTTTCGTCGCGCGCGAGCTTGACCGCATTGATGACGTCGGCGGCGCCGAGGCACCGCACCACGAGGCCGGGCCGTCGGTCGACCATCGCATTCCAGATGATGCGGGCGGCGTCGTAGCCATCCTCTCCAGGCAACGCGACAGTGCCGCGCAGCCTGCCGCGCAAGGCTGCCACGGTGTCTTGTGGGATGCTTTTGGTCGACGCCTCAAGCGTTCGGACGGTCAGATCGGTCATGCTCGCCTCCTTAAGAATTGGGTTGATCAACGGACTTTTGTGCCCCCAAACCTGCGGCCAACGCGGTTCGCCTGCGGCTTCAGGGGTTTAATCCACCGCGTGGGGCCCGGACCTCCCACGTCCGCCCGCCAGATCGCCAGTGCACAAACTGAATCGAGCCGGTATAGATACTGAACTAGCTCGCGTTGTCCGCGCCGGCGTGCATGGACGCCGGTGGAGGGCGATGCGCGATCAGGCCAACCGGCCCACCTTATCGATCGGCAAATATGCCTCGGGCTGTGCGACGGTGCCCAGATTACGGACAGGATAATCGAGGCTCCCGTTAAGTATTTCGCCGGGATTAGCTCGTGTAGCTTGCGCCGCCAGCGCGATTGTTGAAACCAAATCTCCGCCGCATGCTACGAAGAACCATCGCGGAATTGCAGGGAGAGAACTGCTGCAAAGGCTTACTTCCAAAGCGTTGGATGAACAGCCACAGAATGTCGCGGCGGGTGTGAGATGGCTCACACATCTGTTGCTTTCGCTTGAGTAAGTTGATCTCCAGGGTGAGTTCGCAATCGATGGGCGCTACTCAGCACGCGGGCATTCTCGGCAAGCTGCGCGCAACGTCGAACTGATCGCCTGCGACAACGTGAGGGCGTCCTATGATCGCTTGGAAGTTGAATTCGTTCGGTATCCTCGCTCTAGCGACAGCGAACGCTGTTTGCGCGGAGCCTCTGCTGGTGACTTCGACTACACCTCTCGGCCTTCAACCAGATGGTCGCTATCACGTTCAACTCCAGGGCAGCTTTGACAGCCCTGCCGATGTCGTTCCTACGGCCATATGCGATGGCAAACCGGTGCCATCTGTAATGCATGCGGCAACCCAGACTATGATCGAGATTTCCATACCGCTCCAGCGCGTTCCGCTACTCTGTTCCTTTATTGCGCATCGTCTAACCGACGGCGCCATCAGCCTTCCCTCAATCCAAATCACCTCTTCAGGCGACAATCAAATCAGAGGCTCCGTTGATAGAGGTAGAATCGGTACCAAGCACGGCATGGAACTCTACGGATCCTTTCCGGATCCGCAATCGCTGAATTTGTCGATCTACTGTGTCCAGGGCGGAGACATCAACCGAACAACGATGCCCTACACTGCAGAGATTCAATTTGATTTACGGTCGCCGACGCAGATCAACTTGACATTCAACGATGTGCCGGGGGTAGGCGCGCGCTGCTCATTCACTCCCATCGATGCTTCCGGCCGCGCTACGGGACCTCTTTGGGGCCCGATCGCACTCAGCTCGAACGATTCCTATATCACCGCTAATTTTGGCGCCTACCATTGGCCCCTTGGGGCTGCCGTAGGACCGGATGCGGACGACGCTCTCATGCCGGGACAGCAGTGGCTTGCCCGTGCTGGCTTCAATATTGCGCGTGTGTGGATGTCTCCGTTGCTGCGGACGCGCATTAGCAATGCCGCCAACCCCTACCACCTCAATCTCGATGTCTTTGCGCAGCAATGTCCTGTCGTGCCCCAGCCCTGCACACCGGGGTCCGATTGCAATGCTTCTCCGCCATTCTTGCCCTGCGCCGCGCGCTCTTCGGCCTATCAGAAGCTACTGAGTTTGCCGAACCTTGGCTATATTATTCTAACGACTGGGGATTCGGCGTCGTCGGGCGACTTCGGTACTCAACCGAAGCTCGCGGATCCGAGCTGGATCCAAATTGCAGCCAACAGGGCGAAGGTCGTCAGAGAATATCGCGATCTCGCGTTGGCGCTTTATGAGACGCAACGCAATAGTGGGAAGCACTTCATTGTCTCAAGCTGGGAAACAGACAACGCCATCTGTTCCGACGCCACCTCCTGCACCAACGCGACTGGCCTCTTCGAGGCGTTTACACAGTGGTTCATGGCTCGGAAACAGGGCATCCTCGAAGCGCGAACGATTGCCCAAGCAAGAGGCATCACCGGCGTCACGGTGAGCGACGGCATCGAGTTCAATCGCGTGCGGGAAACTTACCCGATGGTCATCGACAAGATTATCCCACAGGTCATGCCCGAGTACATGACTTACTCGGCCTGGGCGAGTTCCGGCGGCGGTGACGTCAATAATCCGAACGTGGGCGGACAGCTTGATCACGATTTGATCGTGCTGGCGGGCCGCTTCCCCGGCAATAAACCGCAGCTCATCATCGGGGAGCTTGGACCAGCAAACTACACCGGAGAGGATCCAAGCACTCTGCGTGGAAGAAACGAGGCCTGGCAATTGGCTCAGAACGCACGCGCGGCGCAGCGCGCCCAGTTGCCGGCCAATATTCTGTGGGCTGCATTTGACAATGCGCTCGATCCGAATAACCCGATGAGCGAGGGCTTGCTTTCCTCGGACGGCAAGGAACGGCATGTAGTTAGCACGTTGCGGGCCGAACTAATTGCCGGTCAGCGAGAATTGCAAAGTTCTCCCCAAGCCAGAATTGGCGGCATTAGAGTGACCAAGGCCTCGGCCGACGGGCGGGACTGGGATCTCTTCGAGATGTTTATTGATCCCACCTATCGGCAGGGCAAGTTCCCCGCCTCTCTTTCTGGCATGGTCGTTCGCTGCAGTTATACCTGCGCCGGGTCATCCTGCACGGCAACCAATATGACAGTGGACGGGAGCGAAATCCCGGATAGTCCCGCGCGTGCGGATTCGCAGTCCGATTTCAGACTTCCTCATAAGGGTTGGGCGCTGGTAAATGGTCAACCCCTTGAGCGCTGGTGTACTGTCAGCATCCCTGGGATGCTTACTCACGGACCAAAGCGGCTGCCACCCTGAACCCCGACTTTGAACATTCGCTGAACGGCGGGTTCGGAGCTTGTCGTCGTATGTAAGTACGTGCAAGCCGAGCCATCGAAAGCCAAATCCATCATTACGACAGGCTCTGGCTCGCAACTCGCTTTGTTCCTTTGGTAGCCAGGACTGTCGCCTCCGTTAGGAACTGGGTTGATCAACGGACCTTGTGCCCCTGCGGCCGCGGCGACGCGGTTGGCTTGCCGTTTCAGGGCTGATCCGCCGGTGGGGGCCAGCACCTCCCACGTGCGCCTGCCAAGTCGCCAGTCCACAAACTGAATCGAACCCGGTATAGATACTGAACTAGCTCTCATCGTCGGCGCCGGCGTACACCAGCGGACGCCGGTGGATGGCGATGTGTGCCCCAGGGAGCTACCCATGACCGAGAGCAGTTACAAACAGTTCTGCCCCGTGGCGATGGCGGCGGAGATCCTTGGTGCCCGGTGGAGCCTGGTTCTCATCCGCGAGCTCGTCGCCGGGTCGACCCGCTTCAATGAGTTGAGGCGTGGCGTGCCTAGAATGTCGCCTGCACTTCTATCGAAGCGCCTGAAAGATCTCGAAACGGCGGGAATCGTGACGCGCTCTCGCGTGACCGGCGCGCCGGACCTGTTCGAGTACCGGCTGACAGAGGCGGGACGGGGTTTGAAGCCGGTCATCGAAGCCGTCGGCATTTGGGGGCAGAGGTGGTTGGAGACAGAAGCGTCGTTGGAGAATTTGGATCCCAATCTTCTGATGTGGGATATGCGGCGCAACATCAACCCCACTCCCATGCCTCGCCGCCGCAACACAATTCAGGTCATCTTCACGGATCTTCGAGAAGCGCAGCGAAACTGGTGGCTGATCGTGCAGCCTGATCAGGAGGTCGATTTGTGCTCGGTCGATCCGGGGTTTGACGTTGATCTTTACTTGTCGACGAATCTGCGGACCATGACTGAAATATGGATGGGTTACACGACGATTGCGCGCGCCAAAGAACAGGAGAGGCTCATCATTACGGGGAGCCGGCAGCTCGAAGCCGATTTGGGATCCTGGTTGAGCCTAAGTCCGTTTGCCAAAGTCAAAAAGCTGGTCGCCTAGAGCGTGATCGCGAAAAGTGGACACCGGTTTTCGGAAGAGATCATGCTCCAACAATAAGCTGGAGCGGGATGACGATTCGAAGAAAAGTCATCCCGCTCTAGCGAATCTCTAGCCAACAGCGGAGGTTTGCCGCTTGGCCTTTTTTGCGCGAGCGGGCCGGCAGTCGGGCTGGCTTCGATGACGCCAAGCCTCTGGATTTCGCGCGGGTTCCGCGCCGATGGCATCACACGTCGAGTGGCGGCAGCACATGCCTCCCGTCACCGTCGAGTCGCAGCGCCTGCACCCAGCGCACCGCCGCGAGCGGCAATGGGCCATAGAGATGGGGAAACAGCGCGCCGCCGCGCGAGGTTTCCCATTTCAGAGCGCCGCCCAATTCCTCGGCCTCAACCGCAACCAGGACGAGGTCCGACATGCCGGCGAAATGTTTCGCCGCCGTATCGGCGACCTGGGCGGCGGTCGAGAAATGAATGTAGCCGTCGGCGAGATCGACCGCCGAACCGCGGAACGCGCCGTTGCGATCGGCCTGCGCCCACTGTGCCGTTTCGCAGATTTTATAGATCGTCATCATGCATGGCTAAAAGAATGCCAGGTCAGCTTCATCTGCCGCCGACCGGGTGCCGGCGGTAGTACGCGGCGTCCGCTTCCGACTGCTTCCAGCTCGGATTGTCTCGCCATTGCGCATGATGCGCCCTCATGTCGGCGCCATAGCGGACGCGAAACAGCAAAGTGCGGTGCGGCCCGTTGGCATATTCGTGCACCTCGCCGGCCGGATGCACGACGAACATGCCCGGCACAATGTCGATTGTCTCGGACGGCGTACGCATCTTGCCGCCGCCCTCGAAACAGAAATAGATTTCAGTGGCGTCGGGATGGCAATGATAGGGGCTGACCTGGCCCGGTTCCCAGCAGGCCACCGACACGTCGCCTGCGCCGGTGCGGTCGAGGATCTTCTCGACATGGCGCTTCGGGTCCCATTCCTGCTCCCGCGTCAGATCAAAAACACGCATGAAAGTGCTCCTGTCGCATCGTGGAGTAAACCGCTTTTCCGGAGTCATGGCTGGGCTTGTCCCGGCCATCTACGTCTTGCCTGCTGAGGGGCTGCAAGAAAGACGTTGATGCCCGCGACAATCCCCGGATCAAGTCCGGAGACGACGGGCATGACTCTGGAGAGGCGATTGGGATCTCGTTGGGAACGCACTCTAGCCTTGACGATAGGTCTTTCACCATCGATACGAGAGGCCATAGCGTCACGGCCGATGGGGAATTGGGGAAACACGAATGCTGCCCAAGCCGAAATGTCAGGTTATCGCGATTGAGGAGCACTATTGGGACGCCGAGTTGGCGTCGCATTTTACCGGCATCGAAGCCGGCCGGCCCGGGGAGACGCAGCGGCGTCTCGATGATCTCGGCGCCCTGCGCGTCAAGGAAATGGACGATGCCGGCATCGACATCCAGGTGCTCTCCCACGGCGCGCCGTCCGCCCAGAAAATCGGCGCCGACATCGCGGTCGGGCTGACCCGGCGCGTCAACGACCGGCTGCATCAGGCGATTGCGGCTCATCCGACGCGGTTTGCAGGCTTTGCGGCGCTGCCGACTGCCGAGCCTAAGGCCGCGGCCGACGAACTGGAGCGTTGCATCGTGACGCTCGGCTTCAAAGGCGCCATGATTCACGGCCTTGCCCACGGCAAATTCGTCGACGACCGGCAATTCTGGCCGATCTATGCGCGCGCCGAAAAGCTCGATGTGCCGATCTATCTGCATCCGTCTCTGCCGCATGCCGGCGTGACGGAGGCCTACTACGCCGATTACGCCCAACAGTTCCCCATGGTGGTGCGGCCCGCCTGGGGCTATACGGTCGAGACCGCGACCACCGCGATCCGCATGGTGCTGAGCGGGGTGTTCGAAGCCCATCCGGGCCTGAAGATCATCCTCGGCCATCTCGGCGAAACCTTGCCGTTCCTGGTCTGGCGCATTGACCAGGCCCTGGCGCGGCCCGGGCAGAAATCGCTGAGCTTCCGCGACGTCTTCTGCAATAACTTCTACATCACCACCAGCGGGAACTTCTCTAATCCGGCGCTGTTGTGCTGCGTTATGGAATTGGGGATCGATCGGATCCTGTTTGCAGTCGATTGGCCGTTCGTGGAAAATGCGCCGGCGACTCGATGGCTGGAGGCGGCGCCGATATGCGATGAGGATAAGGTGAAGATCCTCAGCGGCAATTCGAAGCGGGTGCTACGGATGTGACGCCTCAGAGGACACGATCTGAAGATGCGAACATCTCACCAGGCGCCGACCCAATCGGCAACGTCATACACCAGCGAACCGACAACGCAGGCGGCGAGCGCAGCCCACAACAACGCCAGCACCAGGGCTCGGTTGGTGCGCAGCAAAAAATTAAACTGGTCATAGTGATTGGCGTGCCAAACCACGGTATCCCCGCTCAAGTCCAGTTTTGACTAACCAGCCCCGCGTCAGAAACAACGCTTGAAACGAGTATTTGTTGCCGAATTGAGGACGGTAGCTCTTCATTAACGCAAGGCTGGATTGCAATCACGTCGCATCTCGCCACGCGATTTATTCCGTCTGCCTTTACGCTCTGGGATGCGGCGGCAGGGGACGGTCCGGGGCTAAAAAGGTCACTCGTGTGAGAAGGCTTTAGCTAAAGGTATCATACGGCGCTTGCACGACCCGATGCTTCCGATAGGAGCACCCGTTGATCTGGGTCAGCACTACTCGGAGTCATGGCCGGCTTGTCCCAGTTATCCACGTCTTTTTCCCCCCTCCCTACCCTCCCCCGCCTGCGGGGGAGGGTAGGGAGGGGGGAACGACGTGGATAGCCGCGACAATCCCGGATCAAGTCCGGGGACGGGCATGACGCGGGAGAGGCGATCCGATTTTATCGGAACGCGCCTTAGGACAATCCCGGAATCGATATCCCAAAGGTCTGCAGGATCAGGAACGCGTTGAGGGCCAGCACCACGGCGGTTCCCAACAGCGCGGCCGCGTTGGTGGCCCGGCCGTTGGCAAAGGCGCCCATGATGGCGGGGCGGCGGGTGAACATCAGGAGCGCGATCATGGGGAGCGGCAGCGCGATGGAGAGCACGACCTGGCTGATGACCAGGGCCTTGGTGGCGTTGACGCCGAGCGCCACGACCACAAACGCCGGCGCCATGGTGACGAGGCGGCGCACCGCTATCGGAATGCGGAAGCCGACAAACCCCTGCATGATCATCTGGCCCGCCATGGTGCCGACGGCCGAGCTTGAGATACCGGAAGCAATGAGGGACAGCAGGAATAGGGTGGCCGCGGCTCCCCCTAGCAGGGGTGTCAACGTATGGTACGCGGTTTCGATCTCCGCCACATCGCTGTGACCGGCGTGGAAGGCGCTCGATGCCATCATCACCATCGCCATGTTGACAAGGCCGGCGACCGCGAGCGCGACGACAACTTCCTGATTGGAGAAGCGCAGCACCTGACGTGTCTCGCCTTCGCCGCGCACCGGCGTGCGCGCCTGCGTCAAAGCGGAGTGCAGGTAGACCGCGTGCGGCATCACGGTGGCGCCGATGATGCCGACTGCGAGCAGCAGCGCCTCGGCGTCCGCGAGCTGCGGCACGACAGCGTGAAACGCCGCCGCGCCCCAATCGACCGGAGCAATGAACATCTCGATGAGATAGCAGAGCGCGATGAGGCCCACGAGGGAGCCGACGATAAGCTCGACCGGCCGGAACCCCCTGCGCTCGAACATCAGGATGCCATATGTGATGCAGGCGGTGACGGCCATGCCGACCAGGAGCGGCGTCTGGAACAGGAGCGCGAGCCCGATCGCGCCGCCGAGAAATTCTGCCAGATCGGTCGCCATCGCGGCAATTTCGCTGACGATCCACATGGCCCACACGACCGCCGGCGGAAATTCATCGCGGCACATTTCCGCAAGGTTGCGCCCGGTGACGATGCCGAGCTTTGCCGACAGCGCCTGGAACAGCATCGCGATCAGATTGGCCGCCAGCACCACCCAAAGAAGCTCGTAGCCGTACTTGGCGCCGGCTTGGACGTTGGTGGCGAAATTACCCGGGTCGATGTAGGCGATCGAGGCGACCACGGCGGGCCCCACGAAGGCCAGGCGGGCCGAAAGACCGCTGCGTCGGCCCGCCAGCACGTCCCGTGCAGCCGCGATGCTGCGTGCGGTCAGCGAACCGGGGCCCGCGATCGCTGCGTCCCACGATCCATCTCCGTCCGGCAACCTGTCCCGGGTTGAGCCGGCTTTGCGGCTGAATTGTAGCATAGGCTACATCATAGATATGATGCGCCTATTGTCAATGGATACTACATTTTACTCAGTCTGATCAGTCGCGCGCGCGGCAAGTGTTTCGTCGCGGCGGGCCGGCGAAGATCGCATCCCGTTCGATCAGGGGTCCGCCTATGTATGTGGCGGAGGAACACTCAAAGCACCGGCGCGAGGGGCCGCTTATGACTGAGGTCAGACATCACCGTCCCTGCTGTCGCATCTGCTGCCGCCACCTCAGAAACTCTTGGAACAGCGCGGGATCCTCCAAAGCTAGATCGCGCGGAGCGGCCGAACGCCCGCCCCCGCCGGTAGCCACCGTCTGACGAGGGTCCGGTCGCGCCGCGGTCTGGGCCTGAGCCTCCGCGCGCCGGCTGTCAATCCACGCCTGCGCGGCTTCGAACCGAGGCCAACCCGGCAATGTGGCCTCAATATTGACCTCACGCCATTTCGAGTGGCGCGGCGGTTTCCCGAACTCGCCGATGTTGGAGAAGAACGCCTCAACAAATCGTTGCACTCTCTGATAGCGATCGACATTGGACTTCGGCCAATTATACGAGATCAGAACTGCACTGACCGCGATCGTATCGACGGGCTGACCAGTCGGAACGATGTCGGGATAGTCTTCATGGGTAAGCTTGGTGGGAAGATAATCGGCAAAAAGTGTACTGGGGTACGGCAGCGGCACGAAATGCAGGCCGTCGGCGGGGCCCAGCCTGGACATCGACCGCACCGGTTTGCCGGCGATCAGAACCGTAGCGGCAATCTCGCCCCTCTTGACCTTTTCGAAGGCTTCGAGCTGCGACATGCTGACTTCTTCGACCTCGACATCGAGGGCCTTGAAGACGTCGCGCATCGAGTAGCTCGTTCCGCTACCTTTTGCATCGAGATTTACCTTCAGGCCCTTCAACTGCGTAACCGAGGTGATGTTGGTGCGCGCGACGAGATGCACCTCCTCGGTGAACAGCTTGGCAATATAAGCGATCTTGCTGTCGGTTTGACCCATCCGTTCGTTCGAACGGCGGAAATTGTTGAGAATGCTGGCTTGCGTGAGGCCGATGTCAATGCCCTTCACATAGCGCACGTCGCGAATGTTGCGGGGTCCACCGATGCCGACGATCGGGAGAATACGGAGATTGTCGCCGTCGCTGAGAACCTGCGACAGATCGTTGGCCATCTGCAGATAGGTGTCGTCTGAGCTCGGGCTGCCGGAGATCAGGCCGATCGTGTTGGAGTTGGGCTGCTCGTTCGTGTAGACGCCGCAGGCCACAAAATAGTCGGCGGTACCCCCCAGGCGTTCGAAATAGGCCGACTTTTCTTCGAAGTTTTTCGTGACAGGATTGATCCAACGGTAGTCAATCCAGCCTCCGCCCTTCTCCTTGGTTATGGCAATCATGTCCTGGACGATGAATTTTCCATCCTGATCCTTGATGTCCCAGATCATCTTTCCGGTTATTGCGGGCGTGACCGCGTTCGCGTGATTGCGGCCAGTGAAATCGACAATGAACACATAAAGATCGCGATCGTTGAATTCTTTCGCTCCGCTGTTGATCGTCTTGACCAAGGGATCGAAGCCATCCTTCTTGAACTTTGCCTGCGCGCGCTTGACCATCGCCACGGCTTCCGCCCTGGTGCCAAATTCAGCACGCGAGGAGGGCGCAGAGGACACCAACGTCAAGACGGCGAGGATGGCTACAAAAACACAACGCATTGCGGTCCTCCCAGCGAGTTACGGCCACTTGAGGGCTATTCAGACGTCTTCGATTCGCGCATACCTGTTGCCGCATGTCTTGAATAGACATGCGCCAGTGTTCGGCCTAAAATAAATGGGTATTCCCCTTCGGGGACGATTGAGCGACGAATGCGGCGGAAATATGGAATGTATTTTGGAATTCGTGGGGTATAGTGATCAGAAAAGCGGCGATTGTCGCGAAGCCGGCTTCGCTGCCTCATTGCGGTAAAATCAATGAAAATATGCGCTCGCTTTCGCGCAAAAAATGTGCATACAATTCGACTCGAAATCCCGCAAATTTGTGCCAAAATATCGACACTGTCGCGGTTAAATGCGGCGGAACGGAACGCGGGACTTTTTTATTTGTCGGCACGCGGTTTGAGGAAATCGCCTCCGCGCATTTTCGGGTGTGAGCGCTCATACTGCGGCGGATAATACGCCTCGTCACCAAGCTCTATCGCTGCGTGCCAGGGCCAGCGTGGATTGAACAGCATGCCGCGTCCAAGAGCGACCAGGTCGGCCTGCCCTTTGGAAACAATTGCCTCCGCGTGGCGTGGCTCGGAAATCAGTCCGACCGCCATGGTGGCGATGCCGGTTTCACGGCGGATGCGCTCGGCGAACGGAACCTGGTACCCCGGTTCGACTTTCAGTTTCTGTTCGGGCACCGCGCCGCCGCTCGACGCCGTGATGAAGTCACAGTTGCGCCTCCGGAGTTCCGTGGCCAGTGCGACGCTGTCGTCCAGCGACCATCCGCCATCGACCCAGTCGGTTGCCGAGATGCGTATCCCGAGCGGCTTGTGGTCCGGCCATACCATACGGATCGCCTCATAGACTTCGAGCGCGAACCGCATGCGGCCTTGACGCGAGCCGCCGTAGCGGTCGGTTCGCAGATTGCTGAGCGGCGACAGGAAATTATGGATCAGGTAGCCGTGCGCTCCGTGAATCTCAAGCACGTCGAATCCAATGCGATCCGCGCGTTTCGCCGCATTCGCGAAGGCGGAAATCGCGCGTGCGATGCCGGCGTCGTCCAGCATCTCGGGCGTATTGCGCCCCGGATAGGGATTGTCCGACGGGCCGTAAATCGTCCAACCGCCATTCTCCTTCGAGATCGGCCTCTGGCCCTCCCACGCGGTGGAAATCGACCCCTTGCGGCCGCCGTGATAAAGTTGAATGCCAAGCTTCGCACCCCCGTATTTGCGACAGAACGCAACGATGCGCGCGAGCGCTTCCTCGTTCTCATCCGACCACAGGCCGAGATCATTCTTGCTCAGTCGGCCGGGCATTTCGACCGCTGTCGCCTCAGTAATGAGCAGCGCCGCGCCTGACACCGACAGGTGGCCGAGGTGCATCATGTGCCAGTCGGTCGCGCAGCCGTTCTCCGCCGAATACTGACCCATTGGCGACACCACGATGCGATTGCCAAGCTCGAGCCCGCGCATCTTGAATTTAGAAAAAAGAGCAGACGACATACTGCCTCTCGGCTCACGCGACGACCATATGCGCCACTTTACCAAATCGCAATTTTTTTTGGGCGATTCCAGGACAGAGTTACCGACCATGGTGAAACAATCGCTCGACGAACGACGCGATCTGGACAATAATCGAATTTGCACTTGCCGGGTTCGCGATCGGCAACAGTTCACGGCTTATCTGGAAATTCAAGCAGTGATAATTCCAAGCGGTGATAGTGTGTGGCGCTCAAACGCGAGCCATTAATGAGAGCAAGAGACCGGGGAGGACCATGACGCAGGCCGTGATCGCGCACGAAGTGCCTTGGTATCGTTTGCTCAGCAAGAGCCAGTGGAGCACGCTGATCGCTGCCAATCTCGGCTGGATGTTCGATGGTTACGAGACCTACGCGGTGCTGCTTTCGGTCGGCGCCGCGTTGCGCCAACTGCTCGATCCATCCCAATATAGCCAGATTCCCGCTATGCCGGTTTGGTCATCGCCATGACGCTGCTGGGCTGGGGCATCGGTGGCCTGATCGGCGGTGTGCTCGCGGACTACCTCGGGCGCAAGCGGACCATGATGCTGGCGATCCTCGCCTATTCAATCATGACGGGCCTGAGTGCATTTGCGTGGGACTGGGTTTCGTTCGCGGCTCTGCGTTTTTTAGTCGGCGTCGCCATCGGCTCCGAGTGGGTGACCGGGACATCGATCGTATCGGAGCTGTGGCCCGACCGGGCACGAGCGCGCGGCGTTGGGCTGATGCAATGCGGTTTCGGCATCGGATTTTTCCTCGCGTCCTTCACCTGGCTGTTTGTCGGGGCGCTGGGTGCCAATGGGTGGCGCTACATGTTCATCATCGGCGTGCTGCCCGCCCTGATGACGCTTTGGGTACGCCGTGCGATCCCTGAATCGGAGCGCTGGGAGCGCGTCAATACGCAGCGCCGGGCGGCGGTCGAACGCAAGCGCAGCGGCGAAACGCTCGGCGCCGAGGAGCTGGCGCTGACACGCATAACCCTCGTCGACCTTTTCGCAGACCCGGAGGTTCGACGGCGCATCATCCTTGCCTCGCTGATGTCGCTTGGCACCACCTTCGCGTTCTGGGCCATTGGCGCCTGGATTCCGCCCTATGTGGCCGCGGCGGCCATCAAAGCGGGACTCGACGGCCAGCTGTGGTCGAGCTATGCCGCTATGGCCAACACCGGCGCATCGGTCATCGGGTATGTGGCCTTCGGTTTCCTTGCCGATGCGCTTGGGCGCAAGGCGGTGACGATCTTTTATGTCGTTGCAGCATTCCTGAGCGTGCCGCTGACGTTCGTGTGGGCGGATGGACTGCCCGTCATGGTCCTTGCTGCTGCGCTAAGTGGCGCATTCGTCACCGGACAGTACACCTGGATGGCCGCATGGTTGCCGGAGTTGTTCCCGACCCGGGTACGGGCGACCGCCGCCGGGTTTGTATTCAACATGCCTCGCCTGATCGCCTGGCTCGGGCCGATCATATCAGGTTGGATCATCGCGAATCTGGGCGGTTTCAGCCATGCCGCCGTGGTGATCGCGCTGGTCTACATCGTCAGTTTCTCGGCTGCTCTGTTCCTACCGGAGACAAAAGGCAAGCCACTGCCGGTGTAGTTGTTGCCGTTGCGAGTTCCGTTCTATCTGATTTCAGCGGCGCAAATCAATCTCGGCCGGTTGCCCTGTATTTTGCACGCTCGTTATCACTTTGACGCGAGCGTGCAAATATGCTCACGCTTACCTGAAAGGCGGGGGGAATTTGAGGATGCGATGGCGGCGATCGGAGCGTCCACCAAGGCGCACAAGGCGACGGAACCGGGCGTAAACGGCGATCTCCCCGCCGAGCTTACGCAGGCGCGCCGTTTCGGCAAGACGAGGTCGGCTCAGTCGACCGCGCTGCTCGAAGATTATGTGGAACTCATCGCCGACCTTTTGGCGAGCGCAGGCGAAGCGCGCCCGACCGACATTGCGCGGCGGCTCGGCGTATCCCATGCCACCGCCATCAAGACGATATCGCGATTGAAGCGCGCCGGCATGGCCACCGCTCGTCCTTATCGCGGCGTGTTTCTCACCACGGCCGGCACCGCTCTGGCGCAGCGGGTGCGCGCCCGCCACCGTCTTGTGGTTGACGTCCTGCGCGCGATTGGCGTGCCGGCCGAAGCCGCCGAAGCCGACGCCGAGGGTATCGAGCATCACGTCTCGGAAGTAACGCTGAAGGCCTTCGCCCGATTCTTGCAATCGCGGGAGGAGAAGTAAGACGCTTACCTAGCGGTCTGTAGCCCGGATGGAGCGAAGCGTAATCCGGGACGGTTGTTGCCAAAAACCGATGCACTTCGCGGATTACGCTGCGCTCCATCCATGCTACGACCGCTGCCCATGCAAATCCACCGCGACCACGTCGATTGGAGTTGGCAAGGTGCCCCAGTGCGCCTCGGTGTCACGCGCATGGGCGCCGGCCCCACCATTCTGATGCTCCCCGCTCTGAGCTCGATTTCGACACGCGGGGAGATGCGGCCGCTGCAGGAGCGCCTCGCCGCCGCGTTCACGACGGTTGCGATCGACTGGCCCGGGTTCGGGGATGCGCCGCGTCCTGCCGTCCGGTGGCAGCCGGATGCCTATCGGGCATTTCTCGCCAACGTGCTGGAACAAGCGGTCGAACGCCCGCTCGCCACCGTCGCAGCCGGGCATGCGGCCGGCTATTGCCTGGCTGCCGCCCGCACACGACCAGGCACGACGGGCCGGCTCTGCCTCGTCGCGCCGACATGGCGCGGTCCGCTGCCAACCGTCATGGGCAAGCGGCACGCGGCTTTCCGTCACATCGCCCGCGCCGGCGATCTGCCGGCGATCGGGGACCTTATTTATCGCCTCAACGTCAACCCATTCATGGTGCGGATGATGGCGCTCGGCCATGTCTACCGCGACCCCGGGGCGCTGCCGGAACGCGTCATGGCCGAAAAGCTCGCCGTCACCCGCGCCGCCGGCGCCCGCCACGCCTCGATCCGGTTCGTTGTGGGCGAACTTGACCCGATGACAAGCCGCGAGGAATTTCTCGATGCCGCAAGGCAGGTGACCGAGCCAATTCTCGTGATCTACGGCGCTGACACGCCGGCGAAATCCAAGGCCGAGATGGCGGAGCTGGCCGCCCTGCCCAATGTCCGCGCCGCGCTGCTGCCCGCTGGCAAGCTTGCGATTCATGAGGAGTTTGCCGAGGAGGTTGCGGGCGCGTTACTGGGGTTTCTCGGCGGCGGCTGAGATCGGGCTGAAGAGGAAGCATAGTCTCGACGGACCTAGGCCGACAATCCTCTCAGGCTTGCATATAAAGTATGATAAAGTATGTACAGTCTGTTGAGAGGAATCTACCCATGTCCGAGATCGAACGTATGACCGTCACTCTGCCTGCCGAAATGGCGGCTGCGGTGAAGAGCGCCGTCGAGGTCGGCGACTATGCGTCCACCAGCGAGGTCGTCCGCGCCGCGTTACGGGACTGGAAAATGAAGCGGGCGCTTCAGATTGAGGAACTAGCAGCGCTGAAGGCCGATATTGATGCAGGATTGGAGGATGTGGCGGCCGGTCGGGTCAAGGATTTTGACGCCACTCGCATCGCCGAGCGAGGGAGGAAACTATTAGCCGCCCGCTCACCTTCCGTCTGACCGATACAGCTGAAGCGGACCTTGCTGAAATCTGGGCCTATGTTTCCTTCGAGGCGTCGGAGGCGACAGCGACGCGGCTGCTCGACAAGATCAAAGATGCTTGCCAGCCGTTACGTCACTTTCCATTGTCAGGCGTTGTGAGGGAGCAGTTTGCTCCCGGTTTGCGCGCGCGTTTTGTCGGCAATTACGCCATCTACTATCTTAACGATGAACGGGAACTGGTGATAGTTCGCGTGTTGCATGGTGCGCGTGACGCTGCCGCCTTGGCTACAAAAGGCGGTTTTGCAGAACGGTGAACATAGCATCATCATCGAGCGGTATCGGGACCTACCTCGTCTGACACCAGCGCGGGGACCATGCCCCGCGCCGAAAACACCACCTCAGTTGGGCGAAGGCACGACGACGATCCTCGCCATCATGCCCCCGTCCTCGTGCTCGAGGATGTGGCAGTGATAGACGAATTCCCCGAGCTGGGAGAACGGGATGTTGAAGACCTCCGGGTTGGTCTGGCAATGGCCGCTGCGCCATTGCTTGATGGTGCAGACGCCGTTCTGGTCGTTGAAGACCTGATCCGAGATGCTGGCATCGGGCGTCGCCACCCCCAACGGGAAGTTATCCTGGATCACCCCGCCATTGCTGCCCGTCATCACGAATCTCGACTGATGCATGTGGAAGTTGTGGTTCTCAGTCGCGAGCTGGATCAGTTCCCAGGTCTCCGTTACCGGCGTCTGACCTGGTCCGAGCGGCAGGCAGACCGTCGTTACCGACGGATCAAATTGTGCGAGTTGATCCGGGGCAGGTTTCTGCGACCCTGGCACCACTTTTCCATTCTGATCGAGCTCCTCGTAGCCGAGAGCAAACGTGTTGTTGGTCGCGACGTCCGAGAAGCCGAAGAAGATGCGCCGATGATGGCCCTGCGGCAGCGGTACGCACCCTGCCGGCGCCGCGGCCGCGGTCGCTCCTGGAACCGCGGCGCTGAAGATGCCGCCGGGCTTGCTGAAGACGCCCGCCGCATCCGTGGAGCCGCCGACCACGACTTGGTTGCTGGTTAACTGGCGCGCTCCAGACTGATTGAACTGCACCTTGGCGAGATCGACCGCCGGCCACGAATCACCGGAGCCCATGGTGAGTCCGACCATCTTCCAAGTGGCGGAGGCGCCGGCTGGAGGCGGCGTGATCACGCCGCTCGCGTTGCGGTAAGTCACCCAAATCTCGGTGCGAGAGCTGGGCATCATGACGATTTCGTTGACGCAGACCGGGACCGTCGAGCCGATCACCGGGGCGTTCGGGCAGGCCACCACCTTGAATCGTCCTCCCGCCATCTGGACCATGGAGCCGGTCGTCGTGTCCTGGGGAAGATGAACCGCGACACCGTCGATGGCGATGAGCTGCACCGTCATCGGCGTCTGCGTCGCGTCATTGACGAGTTGCAGATCCCAGCTCACGCTGCCGGCGCCGGTTCCGACGCGCCAGATCTCGCCATCCGGCTCCGTAACCGGAATGGTGGGGAATTGCTGCCCGTTGACGGTCATGTACCACTTTCCGCCCGTGTAGTTGTTGCCGCCGTCCGCGCTGTTGTCCGCGCCCGGGCACGAGCCGTGGCGCACCTCCCCGGGGTCGGGGAACTGCGCGCAGAAGTCTGGATCTTCCTGATTCAAGACTTCGCCATTGACGACCGGCTGCGGACCGCTGTCAAAGCCGATTGTGCCGGCGGCAAGAACCTGGATTTCCTTGAGCATCAGATGCCGGACGTTCGCGTTCGGCCACGGTGTATTCGCCGCATCGCCGCGCACACTGTCGCCGACGCGGCCGATGGTGATGAGCCCGGACAGGCCTTCGACCAACTGGTTGAGCGCAATGCCGTGCACGTGCGGGTGAAACCAGAACAGGCCGGAGGGATGGTTCGCCGGAATCGTGATCCTGAAATCGACCGTATCCATCACGATCGGCCCGTGCTGATGCGTCGTCTGCGGCACCGGAATGCCGTTGGCCGAATTGAAGATCGACACGAAGACGAAGTCGCCGAAGGTCGGATCGCTGCGCGTCGCTGCGCGCGCCGGCGTGAGCACGCCGTGCGTATGCAGGTTGGTTGGATTGAGGAAGAGATTGGCCTCGCCGGGATCGGTCACATGCCGCAGCTTGTTGGGATCAACCTTCGGCAGCCGGTTGACGAAGCGGATCTTCAGCGCGCCGGGCACCAGGGCAAGGCGGGTACCCCCATACGGAGATACCGTGCTGCTGCCCGCCGGGCAACTCAGTCCGGACGCCGGTCGCGGGCAGATTTGATAGACCCATCCGGTCGGATGGATGACCGTGCTTCTGTGCGGCGGCGTGAACGAGATGGTCGGAATCGGTTGCGGCATCGCAACCATCATGATGTCGAGCACGCCGTTCTGGCTTGTGAAGACAGGCGGATCGACGAGATTGGCGGCGTTTGCGACCCCACCTCCTGCCCACAAAGCCACGATTACGCTAGCTGCGCCAACGGATCGACGCAGCGACGCTTCAAGCGCTGTTAGTCTGTTGGACATTAGCTTCCTCCCCGCGCTGGTTATGCCGGCAGTTGCCCGAGACCAATCACGCGGAAATCGGGACTGCCGCCTCGGATACCGGGTATTGCGAATACCAATACCGGCTATTTGCAAATACCCGTATTACGAGTAATAAACTCAAAGACACCTTTGCGACATTATTGTGGGCCACTGTGGGCCGTCGCGAGGACGGCGGTCCAAGAATCGCAGAATTCGTACCGCTGTGGTCAAATGGAGACAGTTGGCCGGAGACAGTCGGCGCAACGAGGGGGGAGACAGATGTGGCAGGGAGTGAAATGGCTCTGCGCGCTGGTCGCAGTGTCCTGCTATTCAGCACCTGATATCGCGGCCATTCAGGCAGCCTACGAGCGCGAGGCGTCCGCTGGCAGCACGCTCCACGACAAGGGCCTGCAGGTCCTGCAAACCAAATGTCACGACGACAGCGCCGATAAATTTCTCTGCGAGGTCACGTTCATATCGAAAAGCGATCCGACGGAGCGCCTGTATTTCGACATCGTCGCCGTTGCCCGCGCCGGCGGCAGCTGGGAACTCAAGAGCGGACTATGCAAGCGGTGATACACCCGTCCAGCCGTGGGGAAACGCCTGTGACCTGACCCGGTAGGGTGGGCAAAGTCGCCTGACATAGCTGACGAAATGGAGCGCCAGCCTGGCGCGACTTTGCCCACGCGGTCAAACGGCGAGGTCGGACGGCGTGGGCAACGCGCCCATATGCTCGCATGTGTGCTGCAACGTCACGGGGCAGGCGCGTTGCCCACCCTACGAGCTCTGTGCAAGCGCTGACACACTAGTTCAGCGAGGGCGAAAACGCCTACGACCCCAGCAGGCAGCGGTTCATGAAATCCCGGCGCTCCGGACCACGAACTTTTTGTGTCACCGCCTGCTTGAGGCAGGCAAGGCGCGCCTCGCCTACGCAGACCGCGATGTAGTCCGGCGTCTCGGATGCCTGCACCCCCCTGGCCGCAGCATCCTGACCGCAGGCTTGGCGCTTCTTCTCGATGGCGGCAGGCGCTTCGTCGGGTTCCGTCGCGGCCGGACCGACCGGCGGCGCAATCCCGCTGATGGTCAGCTTGCCGGCCGGCGAAACCGCACCGGTCCTGGGTGCGGGCGGCGTGGCTGGCCCGATCGGCCCGGCTGGCGATCCGGAAACGAGCGCGGCTGCGCCCGGCGGCGGCTTAGTGGAGGTCGTGGCGATTGTGACCTGCGTATTCGCCGACGCGGTGGTTTCCGGCAGACCGCGGTCGGCCACGGCTTTGGCTTCCAACGCATTGAGGGCGCGGTACGGATCGACGAGGCCATAGCCGAACATCGGGTCGCGCCCGGGCGCGCCGAGATCCCGCGCGGTCGAGAACAGGACCTCCTCCAGCGTGGCGGGGTCGATGCCGGGATTGCGCTCCAGGATGAGGGCAGCGACGCCGCTGACATGGGCGGCCGCGACCGATGTGCCGGTGGTGAAATTATAGCTTGCGCGCGGCGCCGCCTCGAGCACGTTGACGCCCGGCGCCGCAAGCGCCACGTGAGCACCCTGGTTGGCCTGCGGCATCAGCTTGTCGCTTTCATCGACCGCCGTCACGGCGATCACGTTCTCGTCCGCTGCCGGGTAAAGCGGAGGCGATTGCGGCCCCATGTTGCCGGCGGCTGCGATCAGCACCACGCCCTTGTCGCGGGCTTTCTTGAGCGCCAGTTGAAGCAATGGATCGTAAGGCCCCGCAAAGCTCATATTGATGATCCGCGCGCCTTTGGCGATGGCCCAATCGATCCCCGCGACGATGTTCTGCGTGGTCGCCTGCTGCGGATGCTGCTCCGGGCTGAACGCGTGAATGGCTAAGATACGGGCGCGCGGCGCGACACCCAACAACCGCCGATGGGCCGCGATCGCACCGGTCATGCCGGTCCCGTGCTCGTCCGGTTTGTCCGTCGCGGCCACGGCATCGAACTGTCCGGCGATCGAGCCTGCGAGATCCGGGTGGGCGGCATCGACCAGGGAATCAATGACGGCGACGGCCACATTTGCCCCCGCTGCGATGCCGTGGGCATCGTGGAGATGCAGTTTGTCGATCACGTATTGGGCCGGGTCGCCCTTGGGCGGCGGCGCCGCCGCGTGGGCGTCCTGCTGTAATTGAAATACGTAGTTCGGCTGTGCAATGCCGATTTTCTCGGCTTCGAGCATCCGCACCGCGTCAGCCACCTGCCCGTTGGCGACGCGAAAGTGAACGAGCCTGCCGCCCGACAGCGCCAGATTTTGGGAGCCGATCGGGGTCAGCCCTAGCCGTCGTGCGGCGGCGTCCAGCGCCTGCGGCGATACCTCCGCGCCCACATGGACGACCATTTCATTGGATACAAAGCGGGTTTCGCCGCGCGGCGGCACGCCGGTGAAACCGGCTTCGCCGGGAAACGGCCGGTGCGGCAAGCCGTTGCGGGCGATTGCATTGATGGCCGGAGGTCCTGCCGGAAC
>WNFF01000375.1_pt1 | contig 32322 bp, 27 predicted proteins | sample 5400441 | NCBI WGS metagenome assembly WNFF01 (sample SAMN13153345, study PRJNA577476) | soil metagenome | isolation source: 120 cm saprolite under Douglas fir tree site 2 hole 3 replicate 1 | place: USA:California | collected 2015-04-18
CCGTGCTCGCGGCCGAAACGCACGCACGCGATCACATCGGCCACATCCCGGCAGCGCGCGACCGCCGCCGGCCGCTTGTCGATCATCGCGTTGTAGACGGCGCGCGCCTCGTCATAGCCCGGATCTCCCGGCGTGATCAAGCTGCCGCGCAAGACAGCAGCCAGATTCTCATACGGCATGGTGGCAATGCCAGCTGATGTAGCGGTCATGAGGCTCCCCCTGGAGTGTGTCGCTCGACGTTCATGGCCTGGCCAAGTTAGGCGCGCACCGTTCACGGGGCGCGCGCTGGGGTCAGTCAGGCAGCGTTCTTACCTGTGCTTGACTAAACCGGCTGATCAGGGGAGCGTCTATACGCACTAGTGCGTACCAAGCGCGGCGACCGGGGGAGCGCGGCTATGTACGTTCCGTTGAAGACTCTGCAGCAGGCGGTGCGACTCGTCGGGGATCTCGCCGAACTCGATGACCCCGTCGGCTTTGCCGCCATCGTCCTGCCCGGCCTGGTCAGGCTGGTGGGCTGCGACGTGCTCACATATAACGAGATCGGCCCAGCCGAAAGCCAGACCAGCTACGCGGACTACCCGCAAGGTGCCCTCGACCCGGCCACCCAGCCGGTGTTCGCGGCGTACGTCAACGAACATCCGCTCGTCAGGCACTACCGTGCCACCGGCCCCGGCGAGCCGGTCAAGATCAGCGACTTCCTCAGCCGGGAGCGGTTCCATCGCCTGGGTTTGTACGCCGAATTCTTCCGCCGCATTCCGGTCGAGTACCAGATCGCTGTCAGCCTGCCCGGCCCCGATGACCGGGTCATCGGCATCGCGCTGAACCGCGGCCGCACCGACTTCACCGAGACCGACCGTGCGGTGCTCAGCGTGCTCCGGGCCCCGCTGCTGCGCGCATTCCTGCGCGCCCGCCGCCGCCAGGAGGCACAACACGGTCTTACCCGGGCGATGTCCCGCGGGCTGGCCCAGCTCACCGACCGCGAGCTCGAGGTCCTGCAACTCGTCGCCCTCGGACACACCAACATCGCCATTGCGCATGCGCTTGACATCAGCCCTCGAACGGCCGCGAAGCACCTCGAACACATCTACCGCAAGCTCGGCGTCACAAGCCGTGCCGCTGCCGTCGCGCGCACGGCGGGTCGGGCCGGTTAGGCGGCTGAATAGGCGGCTGTCAGCCGGGGTACGGGTTTTCTAGACGGGGTGCGGGTTTCTAGACGGGAACGGACAGCGACAGGCCGAACCGGGCCTTCTCGTCGGTCCACCATGAGCGCATCGCGAACCCGGCAGCGGCGAGTTCCGCCTCGATACCGCCGCGGCGGAACTTGGCCGACACCTCCGTCCGCATCTCCTCCCCCTCCGTGAACTCCACGACCAGGCCCACGGCGGGCAGCGTGACCCGCTGGTCCTGAACCGAGCGCAACCGCATCTCGATCCACTCGGCGCGGGCGTCCCAGATCGCGACGTGGTCGAACGCGTCCTGGTCGAAATCGGCCCCGAGTTCGGCGTTGAGCACGGCCAGCACGTTCTTGTTGAAGGCGGCGGTCACCCCGGCGGGGTCGTCGTAGGCGGCGACCAGGGCCTCGGGGTCCTTCACCAGGTCGGTGCCGAGCAGCAGGGCGTCCCCCGCGCGCAGCCCGGCCCGCAGCCGGGCCAGGAACGCCGCCCGCTCGGCCGGCAGCAGGTTGCCGATCGTGCCGCCGAGGAAGGCGACCAGGCGTGCCCCATAGGCCGCCGGCAGGCCCAGATGCTCCTCAAAATCAGAAACCACCGCCCGAACGGAAAGCCCCGGGTAACTGACAATCACCCGTCTCGCGGCCGCGATCAGGGCTGATTCGCTCACGTCCACCGGGACGTAGCTGCGCAGGGTCCCGGTCTCCCGCAGCGCGTCAAGCAGCAGGCGCGTCTTGTCCGACGAACCAGAGCCCAGCTCGACGAGCGTGCCGGCACCGGTGGCCGCCGCGATCTCGCCCGACGCCGCGCGCAGGATGGCCCGTTCCGCCCTGGTCGGGTAGTACTCGGGCAGCAGGGTGATCTTCTCGAAAATCTCACTGCCCCGCTCGTCATAGAACCACTTGGGCGACAGCGTCTTCGGCGTGGCCGTCAGGCCGGACAGCACGTCCGCCCGCAGTGCCGCGGCGAGGAAGCCATCCGGCAGGCAGCGCTCAATTGTGAGTTCCGTCATCCAGGTTGCGGCGCGGAAGCCCCGGCGTTTAGGCCGGGGAGGAAGCACCGCTCCCTCCCTCCGTTTTGTCGGCAGGCTGCGGTACGTTCGGTAAGTCGGCGGCGATAACCAAGCCGCTGGCGAGCATGACCGCCGCAGGGCATGCGGTGGCAGCGCGGGGAGCCTTCTTGCGCAGTCGGGCACGGCGATGAACCGCGAACCAACAGCGCGACCACTAGGTCGCGGCTGAAATCCCCGCCCTTCGGGGCGGCGGAGGATGTCAAGAATGCGTGATCCTTCCGTTGTTGTTGTCCGGGACTAGATCGGGCAGCGGGTCGCCGGAAGTGGAAAGCGGGCGTACATCGACCGCTGCCGCGGTGGCCGTCAGTACGGACCTGGCGGCCACCTCGACCCAGCCAGGCCCGTCATCATCGGGTTCGGAGGCGACCACGATCCGGCCGGGACCGGCGTGGTACCAGAGCGTGTCCCCGGCCGCCGTGGCCGCGACGACCTCACCGTCGGTGAGCAGAAAGTTGAACCGGCCCGTCACCCCGTGGGAATCAAGATCGGCCACCGTGGCGGCGAGGGCCGCGGCCGCGGGCTGCCCGGCCCGGAGGTGATGCAGCACGACGGCCCAGGCGAGCGCCGAATCGCAGTGCGCCTCCAGGGCAACGAGATCCGCCGTGGGCAGCGTCGCGGCGAGGCCGGCCGTAGCTGCTGGCCATTCGTTAAGTATGCCGTTGTGACTGAACAGCCAGCGGCCGCTGCGGTACGGCGCGGCACCAGCCTCCCCCTGGTCGGTGCCTTCGGTAGCCGAGCGGACCGCGGCGAGCAGCGCCCTGGTCCTGGTCACCCGGGCCACGTCGGCGAAGGACGGGTCCGCCCACAGAGGCACCGACCGCCGGTAGCGGGCAGGCACTGGGTCCCCGTCGGAGTACCAGCCGACGCCGAACCCGTCGGCGTTCACCGTGCCGTGCCGCTGCTGGCGGGGTGCCCACGCCTGCCGCGCCAGCGAGTAGGGCGGGTCGCTGATCACCTCCCGGAGCGTGACGGGCGGTCCCAGGTAGGCAAGGTGGCGGCACATAAGCCTGGGCTCACGCTCCCTCGCCCGGCGCCGCGTCGCGGGCGGTGCGGAATCCGGTGAAGATCTGCCTGCGCACTGGGTAGTCCCAATTACGGAACGTGCCCCGGCAGGCCACCGGGCCCACCGCGAACGAGCCGCCGCGCAGCATCTTGTACTCGCCGCCGAAGAACACCTCGGAGTACTCCCGGTAAGGCCAGGCGCGGAATCCCGGGTAGGGCAGGAAGTCGCTGGACGTCCACTCCCAGACGTCCCCGACGAGCTGGCGGGCGCCGCACGGCGCGGCACCTTCCGGATAGCTGCCGACCGGGGCGGGCTGCAAGTGGTGCTGGCCCAGGTTGGCCAGCCGCGGCGACGGGTCGGCGTCGCCCCACGGGAACCGGCGGGACCGCCCGGTGGCCGGGTCGAACCTGGCCGCCTTCTCCCACTCGGCCTCGGTGGGCAGGCGCCGGCCGGCCCATCGGGCGTAGGCCTCCGCCTCGTACCAGGAAACGTGCATGACCGGCTCGGCGGACGGGACCGGCTCGGTGACCCCGAACCTGGTCCGCAGCCAGCCACCGCCCTCCCGGCGCCAGGACAGCGGGGCGTCCAGCCCGGTCCGCTGCCGGTGCGCCCAGCCCGCCGGGCTCCACCACCGCTGGTCGTCGTAGCCGCCAGCGGCGATGAACGCCTCGTAGGCACCGTTACTGACCGGGGTGGTGTCCAGGTAGAAGGACGGGACGGCCACGGTGTGCGCGGGACGCTCGTTGTCCAGCGCCCAGGGTTCGGCGGAGGTCCCCATGGTGAACGGCCCTCCGGGGACGAGCACCTCGGCGGGCAGGCCGATCACGTCCGGCGGCGGCGGGCCGGGCGGCGCCGCGGACAGGGCCGGGGCACCCCGGCGGAGCTGATGGGTGATGAGCATGGTCTCGTCGTGCTGCTGCTCGTGCTGCGCGACCATGCCGAAGGCGAACCCGTCGGTGACCAGCGGGGTCCCGGTGAACCTGGCGGTCTCGAGCAGGTCAAGCACCCGGCCCCGGACCTCCCTGACATAGGCCCTCGCCTCGGCCGGTGGCAGCAGCGGCAGGGTGGGGCGCTCCGACCGGGGATGCTCGAAGGCGTCGTAGAGGGGATCGATTTCCGGGCGCATCGGCTCCCGGCCGCCCACGGCGCGGAGCAGCCACAGCTCCTCCTGGTTGGCGATGTGCGCCAGGTCCCAGACCAGCGGGGACATCAGCGGCGAGTGCTGGCGGACCAGGTCGTCGTCGTCCACGCTCTCGGTCAGCAGGCGGGTACGCTCCCGCGCGGCCAGCAGGCTCCCGGCGATCGTCTCGCGCAGCGCGTCCGGGTCGCCCAGGTGCTCCTCCGGCAAGGCTGTGCGCTCCTCCGGCGAGGCTGTGCGCTCCTCCGGCGAGGTCATGTGCTCCTCCGGCAAGGCTGCATGGGGCGGCGACGGGGCGCTGTTGGTGCCCGGCGTCGGTGTCATGGCTGGCTCTCCAGTGACATATCGGGGTCAAGGTGCTGGTCTGGGCGGAGGCCTGCGGCGCGGGCCTCGTCCAGCCGGTCGTCGGCGGGACATCGGTCCCGCAGCACGTAGCGCTCCGCGAACGCGCTCACCGCGTCCCGGATTGGCTGTGGCGCACCGCGGCGGCCGAGGCTGGCCTGCGCTTCGTCAAAGCAACGGCGGATGGCCCGGGCCAGCCTGGGATCGCCAGGGCCGAGCCGGGCCGCGCGCAACCACAGGTTGTCAGGCTGGCCGCGCGTCGGCGGCCTGGCGCTAGGCCGATACCCGGGGCCAGGCCAGTGCCCGGCGGCGGGCTGGTGCCGCGTGACTGGCCAGTAGCCGCGCCACAGGTCCACGGCCACCTCCATCGCGGCCTGCGCCGCGTCAGGGTCGTCGACCAGCGCCGACACGACCGCGGTCGGCACGATCCAGCCGTCACCGGGCTGAGCGTCGATCATCCTGAGTTCCAGGTGGCCCTGCGGCCGCACTGGCGGGAACAGCGTGGACAGGTGATAGGTCAGGTCGTCCGCGGTCGGCGGCCGCTCGCCGGCCCCGCGCAGCCAGTCACGGAAGGTCATCCCGGACGGCGCGTCCCAGCATGGTGCGCCGGGCTTCCGCACGCACATGACCTCCGCGTCAAGCGCATACGACACCCACGCCGAACGGGGATCGGTGTGCTCTGGCCATCCGGTGCTGGAGCCGGCCGCCGTGGATGGCTCCGCATGCGCCGGGGCGCGGGTGCGGCTGGGATCCAGCCGGTTCCAGATGGCCTGCCGGGTCGACTTCCAGCCGGATGGGCGGCCCAGCCGCAGCGGTGAGTTGGCGAACGCGGCCACCAGCACGGGGCCCATCGCGTGCAGCAGGTGCCAGCGCCAGCGGAAACCCGCCGGGCCTGGCCCCTCCTGGCCTGCGTCGACGCAGACCTGAACCGAGGCGGTGCTGCACATCATGATCCGGCCCCAGGGACCGGCGCGGTCGAAGAACTGCTCCATGGCGACATAACGTGGCGTTTCGAGGACGCGGCGTGGCGGTCGGATCGGGTCGACTCCCTGGCCGGCCAGGCGCAGGCCGGCCGCGTGCAGGGCGCCCCGCAGGGCGGCGAGATCGTCCGCGGCGGCACTCACGCAGGCGCCCAGGCCTGGCGCGGGCGCGGAACTCAGCTCCACCTGGCCACCGGGTTCGGTGGTCAGCCGGCCTTCGCCGGGGAGGGCTCCTGGCGCGTCCAGACGGGCTAGCGCCGCGGCAACTCGCTGCTGGTCAACGGGCCGGGCGGGGTCCCGGAAATCTTTGACCAGCCATTCAAGTTCGACCCCGACCTGGCCGGGCGGCCCGGTCTTGAAGCAGATGCCATGGGCCTGCTCCTCGGCGCCACGCTCCGTGAGCGGGGGGCCAGGCACGCAGGCAGCATTGTCGCGACCAGAGGTCATAAGATCGCCCCGTCCGTGTCGGTAGTTCGGATGGCACGCGGTAGCGAACCTACTCGCCGGTTCTGACATTTTGGTCTGTCATACCCTGAGACCCGCACCCGATGCACCGTGGGAGAGCAGATGGCCGAGCGTGTGGTGGACATCGTCGTCATCGGCATGGGCCCGGGTGGCGAGGATGCCGCCGAGCGCCTGGCCGAGGCGGGCATGGCGGTGGCCGGAGTTGAAGCCAGGCTGGTCGGCGGCGAATGCCCGTACTGGGGGTGCGTTCCTTCCAAGATGATGATCCGGGCCGCGGACCTCCTTGCGGAGGGCCGCCGGATCCCTGGCCTGGCCGGCAGTTCCCAGGTGGATCCCGACTGGGCACCGGTGGCCGGCCGGATCAGGGCCGAGGCTACCGACGACTGGGATGACAAGGTGGCCGTGGACCGGTTCACCGGCAAGGGGGGCACGTTCTTCCGCGGGCACGGCCTCATCACCGCACCGGGCGAGGTCACGATCGGTGACCAGGTGCTGCGCGCGCGGCGCGGGATCATCATCAACACTGGAACGGAACCGGCTATCCCCCCCATTCCCGGCCTGGCCGGCACCCCGTTCTGGACGAACCGTGAGGCGATCGAGGCCACCCAGGTGCCCGCGTCGCTCCTGGTGATGGGCGGCGGGGCCATCGGGGCCGAGCTTTCCCAGGTCTTCGCCCGCTTCGGGGCCAGGGTCACCGTGGTCGAGGGTGCCGATCGGCTGCTTGCGCTGGAGGAGCCCGAGGCGGGGACGCTGGCCGGCGAGGTGTTCCGCCGCGACGGGATCGATGTGCGCACGGGCGCCATGGCGGCCAAGGTCGGCTACGGCGACACCGGCTTCACGCTGACCCTCGCGAGCGGCGCGGAGGTGACCGGGGACGCGCTGCTCGTCGCCACCGGCCGGCGCGCCAACCTGGCGTCGGTCGGGGTCGGCGCGATCGGCATCGACGAGAACGCGCACGCTATCCCGGTCGATGACCATCTGCGCGTGGCGCCGGGGGTGTGGGCGGTCGGCGACATCACCGGCCAGGGCGCGTTCACGCACATGTCGATGTACCAGGCGAACATCGTGGTGGCCGACATCCTCGGCCAGGAGGTCTCGCCCGCCGAGTACCACGCGGTGCCGCGGGTCACCTTCACCGACCCGGAGATCGGCGCGGTCGGCCTGACCGAGGCCCAGGCCAGGGAGCGAGGCCTGGCCGTGCGGGTGGGGGTCACCCAGGTTCCGGTCTCCACCCGGGGCTGGATCCACAAGGCGGGCAATGACGGCTTCATCAAGCTGGTCGAGGACGCCGACCGCGGGATCCTGGCCGGCGCCACCTCGGTGGGCCCGTGGGGTGGTGAGGTGCTCGGCGCGCTCGCCGTGGCGGTGCACGCGCGGGTCCCGGTGCGGCGGCTCCGCGAGATGATCTACGCCTACCCCACCTTCCACCGCGCGATCGAGGCCGCCGTCCATGACCTCAGCTGACGCTGGCATTGCGTGGTTGTCCGTCGACGTGATCGGCTGTCCACCGGCCGGGGATCGTGAGCGCGATCCGCACCGGGTTGCTGATGGAGCCCAGCGCGCCCGCTGTAGCGTGTTTGTATGCCCCTTGGCACGGCCCTTCCCGCAGACAAGCTGGAGGCGTGATGACAGAGCAGGACTCAGACCAGCCGGCCGAGCAGTTCCACCGTGATCGCCATGAGCACGGCGGCATTGCGGACCGCGTCGATGACGACCGGCTCGCCCGGCTGACCGAAGAGGAGCGGGTAGCAGCCGGGATCGAGGATTACGACCCGGACGAGGTGCCGCCGGCGACCGACGCGCCACCGCCCTGGGATGTCACTCAGACCGACGAGTACCAGGAGGAGCGGGCCGAGATCCGCCGCGAGATCGACAAGGATGAGCTGCCGATCGAGGGCGAGCGGGACCCGTTCCCGCCGACGCAGTACGACCGGTAAGGAACGCCGCGCCGGCGGCCAGTGAGTGAGCCGGAGGGGCGCGGCCTGGACTGAGGAGCAGAGCGAGCCGCCGGGGTGCGGTGCTGCCTGGACTGAGGAGCGAGGTACGAGCGACGAGGGAAGGCTGCGCCTCACGGCGCCCCGGCGGGCGAGCGGGCAGCAGAGCACGAGCGACGAGGGAAGGCTGCGCCCCAAAGCGCCCGGAGGCGAGCGGGAGACACAGCATGAGCGATCTCGGATCAGGTACCTGACGCGGTCCGCTGGGCGTCGCGCCGCAGGAACAGGACCATACCCGCCACGACTGCGATGGCCTCGGATGCGGGCTTGACATTATGCAGGTATTTGCCTGCATAATGTTGCCCGTGCCCGCGGAGATGGACAAGGTCTTCAAGGCGCTGGCCGACCAGAGCCGGCGTTACCTGCTGGACAGGCTGCACGAGCACAACGGGCAGACGCTGGGCGAGTTGTGCGAGCACCTTGACATGGCGCGTCAGTCGGTGACCCAGCACCTAGCCGTCCTGGAGGCCGCCAACCTCATCAGCACGGTCTGGCGGGGCCGGGAAAAGCTGCACTACCTCAACCCCGTTCCCATCTACGAGATCCAGGAACGGTGGATTGACAAGTTCGAGCCTTCGCGTCTTCGCGCGCTGAGCGCCCTGAAGCGACGAGCAGAGGAGCAGGACATGGCGGACAAGCCGACTTTCGTGTACGTCACCTACATCCAGAGCACGCCGGAGAGAGTCTGGCGCGCATTGACCGACTCCGACCTGACCGCGCAGTACTGGGGCCACAGCAACGTCTCAGACTGGCAGGCCGGCTCCCGCTGGGAGCACCAGCGCACCGACGGTTCAGGCATCGCTGACGTCGTCGGCACGGTCCTGGAGACTGTGCCACCCAGGCGGTTGGTGCTCACCTTCGCTGGCCCCGGCGAGGAGCGGGACGCAGGGCCGTCCCGCGTCACGTTCGACATCGAGCCCCACGGCGAGATCGTCCGACTCACCGTCACCCACGAGAACCTGGCCGACCGAGCTGAATACGACGCGGCCTCCGCCGGATGGCCAGCTGTGCTGGCTAACCTCAAGTCCCTCATGGAGACCGGGCACGTCCTCCCGCAGGCGCCCTGGGAGATGCACGCGGAACTCCGGGCCGCCCACATGGCACAGAACGACCCTCGGTGACCACCGCGCACGCATGCCGGCACCGACTGCGTGCCGGGCGCCTCAGGCGGGGAGGGCGCGGGAGCGCAGGGCGCGCTCGATGTTGGCGCGGCGCTCGACGATGACGCGCAATAGGCCGGGGTCTCGCTCCCGCGTGGCGAGGTAGGCATCGATCTGGTCGAGCAGCTCGGGCGAGGCCGCCGGGTACGGGAACAGCATCTCGCTGAGGAGAAGCCGCAACGCCTCGCCGCGCGATGACCACATCACCGGAAGGATCTCGAAGTACCGCTGCGCGTAGGGGGCCAGCAGGTGCGCGTGCTCGGGCTGGGTGAAGCCCCGCGCGACCTCGATGACGCCCTCGACGCCGAGGTCCTCGCTCTCGGCCAGCAGCGCCCAGGCCGCCGCCTTGTGCTGGGCGTCCGGCAGCGCCGCGCGGCAGGCGGCCGCGTGCCGCAGGCCCGCGTCCGTCGCGTCCCGCTCCAGCTCGGCATCGATCTCCACCTCGCCCGCCCGGCCGGTCGCCGCGAGCCTGCTCAGCAACGACCAGCGCAGTTCCGTGTCCACGGTCAGGCCCGCAATCTCCGCGCTCCCGCTCAGCAGCCCCGCGAGCAGGTCGAGCTGTTCGGGTGTGATCGCGGTCCAGCCGAGCAGCTGCGCCCAGGCCAGCTGGTGGTCGCTGCCCGCCTCGGCGGCGTACAGCAGCCGGGCGGCCACCGTGGCCAGCCGCTGCTTGCCCTCCGGCACCCACTGGGGGTCCGCCATCAGCACGAACATGCGCGCGGTCACCAGGTGCAGGACCTGCAGAACCGAGACCGACTGCTCGGCGCCCATGCCCTTGGCCAGCATCCGCACGAACGCGGGCAGCGAGAGCTCCGCCTCCTGCACCATGTCGATCGCCGCGCTCCAGCACACGGCGCGGGCCAGCGGGTCCGTGAAGTCCGCGATCGACTCGGTCATGGTGGCCAGGGACCGCGGGTCGAAGCGGGTGATCGCGTATCCCAGGTCGTCGTCGTTGAGCAGGATCAGGTCGGGCCGCGCAGCGCCGGCCAGCTCCGGCACGGCCGTGCGTGAGCTGGCCACCTCCACCTCCACCCGGTGGGTGCGCGCCAGGGCGCCGCCGACCCGGTCGTAGAGGCCGATCGCGATGTGGTGCGGTCGCAGCGTCGGGTGCTGCTCGGGTGCTTCCTGCAGCACCGCGAAGGACGTGAACGCCCCGTCCGCATCGACATCGAACTCGCTGCGCAGCGTGTTGGGTCCCGCAGTCTCCAGCCAGGCGTGCGACCAGTCCGTCAGGCTCTTGCCCGAGCTCGCCTCCACCGCGCGCAGGAAGTCCCCGAGCGTGGCGTTACCCCAGCCGTGCTCGGTGAGGTACGCGCGGATGCCGGCGAAGAAGCTCTCCCGGCCCACATAGGCGGCCAGCTGCTTGAGCACAGACGCGCCCTTGGCATAGCTGATCCCGTCGAAGTTCGCGATCGCCTCGGTCAGGGTCGGCACGTCCGCGGCGATCGGATGTGTGGATGGCAGCCGGTCCTGCATGTAGCCCCACGTCTTGCGGAGGTTGCAGAAGGTGGTCCAGGCGTCGGTGAACCGGGTTGCCTCGGCGCTGCTGAGCGTCGCGCAGAACTCGGCGAACGACTCGTTGAGCCAGAGGTCACCCCACCACCTCATGGTCACCAGGTCGCCGAACCACATGTGCGCCAGCTCGTGCAGGATGACGCTAGCGCGCAGCTCGTACATCATGTCGGTGACCTTGGAGCGGAACAGCAGCTGCTCAGAGACGACCACGCAGCCGACGTTCTCCATGGCCCCGGCGATGAATTCGGGCACGAAGACCTGGTCATACTTCGTGAACGGGTAGTCGGTCCCGAAGAGCCCGGTGTAGAAGTCGAGGCCCTGCTTGGTGATCCCGAGCACGTCCTCGGCCTCAAGGTGCTCGGTGAGCGAGGCGCGGCAGGCTACGCCGAGCGGGATCACCTGGCCGGTGACGGTGGTGTGGGAGTCGCGGACGACCTGATACTCGCCGGCCACCACCGCCGTGAGGTAGGTGGAGATACGCGGCGTCGGCGGGAAGTGCCAGACGGCGGCGCCCCCGGCGGCAGGCTCGGGCGCCGGCGCGGGCTGGTTCGAGAGCACGGTCCACGGCGCGGGTGCGGTGATGTGGAAGGTGAACTCGGCCTTCAGGTCCGGCTGCTCGAAGTTCGCGTAGATCTTGCGCGCGTCGGCAGGCTCACAGTTCGTGTATACGTACACCTTGCCGTCGGCCGAATCGACCGCGCGGTGCATTCCGGTGCCCTCGCCGGAATAGGCACAGTCGGCAACGACCCGCACCTCGTTGCGCTCCGCGAGCCCAGCCAGTGCGATCCGCCCGTCCGCGCAGGCCTCCGCGGGGTCGATCGCGGCACCGTTGAGGGTGATCTCGCGCACCGTCTGCGCGACCAGGTCGAGGTAGCTAGCGGCGCCCGGTTCGGCGCAGCCGAACCTGATCACGGACACCGAGCCGAACACGTCCCCGCCGCGGGTCAGGTCGAGGGATACGTCGTAGGCGTCCACGTGCAGCAGCCGTGCGCGTTCGCTCGTCTCGCTGCGGGTGATCTCTGCTGCTGGCATCCGGGGACGTCCTTCGCGGAACGAGGCTGCGGACCAGCCTAGGGTAGGCGCATCCGAGGCACTTCTGGCCGACAACTACATTCCCACCGGGCCGTCTGCGGCCGGGTGGGGGACCGCGCGGCGGGCGCAGTAAGCGGTGAAGCCCGGCAGCGCGAGGCAGGCCAGGGCGATGCCGACATCGGGAGCGAGCCCGAATCCGGTGATCGCGAGAGTCCTGCACCGGGGCCAGGTCCATCCGCAGCAGGCCGAGGCTCATCGTGATCGTGGCCGCCGCGATGGCCCGGCGATGTCCGCTGGATCAGCCCCAGACGTCGTGGGCGACTCCGACAATGAGGCTGAGCTTGGCGACTTCCTCGTCGTAGCTGAGCGCGTTGCCTTCGACGGTGGAGGAGAATCCGCACTGCGGCGACAGGCACAGCTGGTCAAGAGGCACGTAGCGGGAGGCTTCCTCGATCCTGCGCTTCAGGTCGTCCGGGCTTTCCAGGGCGCCGCGCTTGGTCGTCACCAGGCCCAGGACCACCATCTTGCCGGGGGGCACGAAGCGCAGCGGCTCGAACCCGCCGGACCGCTCGTCGTCGAATTCGAGGAAGAACCCGTCCACGTCGAGGTCACTGAACAAGGCCTCGGCCACGAAGTCATATCCGCCCTCGGCCGCCCACGAGGAGCGGAAATTCCCGCGGCACAGGTGCGTGGTCACGGCGAGCCCCGGCGGCCTGCCCGCCAGTGCGGCGTTGACCTGCCTGATGTACCGCAGGTGCAGGTGCTCTGCGTCCTCGCCGCGCTCGGCGATCTCGGCCCGCTGCGCAGGGTCGTTCAGGTAGGCCAGGCTCGTGTCATCAAGCTGCAGGTACTCGCAGCCCAGCGCGGCGATCGCAGCCACTTCGTCGGCGTAGGCCGCGGCCAGGTCGCTCCAGAATTCCTCGATGTCGGGATAGACGACCGGGTCGAGCGCGGCCGGGCCGCCCCGGTAGTGCACCATGTTCGGCGACGGGATGGTCAGTTTCGGCGTCGCCGAGGTGGCGAGTGACCGCAGGTAGCTGAAATCCTTCTCGAAGATCGTATGGTCCAGCTGGATCTTGCTGCCGATGTGCAGCGCGGCCGGGGTCCACTCGATGTCCCCCGATGGGTTGTGGAACTTCACCGCCATATTGCCCGGCGCCTTGCTGACGCCGCCCAGCTGGTAGATGAAGTCCATGTGCCAGGAGGCACGCCGGAACTCACCGTCCGTGGCGGACTGCAGGCCAGCCTCCTCCTGCATGGCCACGATGTTGACGATTGCCTCGTCCTCAATGGCCTCCAGCTGCTCGGCGGTGATCCGGCCGGCGGCGAAGTCGTCACGGGCGGCCAGTAGCGGGGCGGGCCGGAGGAGGCTGCCGACGTGGTCGGCACGGAATGGCGGAGTCTTGCGCATGACCGACATCGTGGCCGGAACGACCCCCGCTGGTCAATCCGCCACGGCCGCGGCGAGCAGAGCGGCACCGCGCAGCCCGGCCTCCGCGCCCAGCAGGGCTGGCCGCAGCTCGGCGGCGGACCACCGCGGCCGTTCCATCGGCCAGCGCTGATGGACCAGGCTGGTGAGTAGCGAACCCGGGCTGAGAAGACCGCCGCCCAGGACAACATTGTCCGGGTCGATGGCTGCGGCAATGGAGCGGAGCCCCGCGACGAGGGCCGACGCCGCGTGCTCCAGCGCGGCCGTCGCCGGCCGGTCGCCGGCTCGCGCCGCCACGTCGAGGTCCCCGGCATGCACCTGCCCCCGATCGGCCGCCCGGGCCGCCAGCCAGGGGGAAGCCCCGGTTCGGGCCAGCTGGTCGGCGGCCAGGTTCAGGACCCGGCCGGAGACAAGCTGCTCAAGGCACCCGCGGGCACCGCAGCGGCAGCGCGGCCCGTCAAGCGCGACGATCATGTGGCCGAAGTCGCCGGCCGCGCCGCGGCCAGAGACCAGCCTGCCATCCTTGACGATCGCGCCACCCACGCCGGTTCCCGCGGTCAGCAGAACATGGGTGCCGCGCCCGAGCTGGCCTGCCTCGGCGATGGCCGCGGCCTGCGTGTCGTTGACGACGAGCACCGGCAGGCCGCTGCCGTGCTGGAGGCGGCGGGCGAGGTCGACAGGCTGCCTGATCCCGATATTCACCGCGGATTCGACCCGCCCGCCGCGGGCAATGCCCGCTATGCCGACGCCAACCGCGGCGGGCAGCCGGTTAAGGCTGGCGCCGAGCCGGGCCAGCTCCGCGCACACCAGATCGCACTGCTCGGCCAGTCCCGCAGGCCGCGGCCTGCGGGACTGGCCGAGCAGCTGGCCGTCGGCGGTAGCCAGGGCCACCCGGATCCACGTCCCTCCCCAGTCGACCGCGGCGACGACCGCCGCGACGCCGGGGCCGGCCGCCGGACCGCGCGGCGGCTCCCGCCGGTTCGCCGCCTCAGCGGTCACGCCTCAGGCCGACGCGATCTCGAAGATCCGCTTGGGGTTGCCGACCAGGAAACCGCGGATCACATCGTCACTCAGGCCGAGCTTCGACAGGCGGGGCACGAAGGAGTCAAACATGTGGTCGTAAGGGACCCTCGCGTTGAGGAACTCCGGGTCGAGATCGGTGACCCTCGCGCGCGGGTTGAAGAACCAGCGGTCGTAGGACATCGAGATCCGCCCGGCATGGCCACGCGCGACGAGTTCGGCGACGTGCCCGGCGAGAAGCCCATCGAGCTCCTCCGTGCTGTCGTGCTTCCAGGGGATGCCGACATGGTCGACGTTCACCGTCGCTCCGCGCTCGCAGATCTCGGCGGCCTGGTCCAGGCCGCGGGGCTGGATCAGGGCGTGGCCGACGATCACCTTGGTGAGATCCGCCCCCTCTTCCTCGAGGATGTCGAGCTGCTCGATCCCCGGGTTGGTGACCGCGTAGTCGTTCGGGTCGGTATGGGTGTTAATCGCGCAGCCGACGGCCCGCTGGGCGCGCGCCGCAGCCCTGATGATGCGGTCCTCAATGGTCGTGATCCGGCGGCCGTGCTCCCCGATCGGGCTCGGTCTGGTGGCAACTCCCTCTCCGCCGGTCGCGATCTTGATCGCCCCGGCCCGGATCCCCGTCTGCCGGGCCTGGAACATCATCCCCTCGGTGAGATCGGTGACGAAGAATTCCGCCAGCTCCTCGATGGTCTGCCGCCGCCAGTAGTACGGGATGCCCATCGACTCGGGGAAGAACCCGGTGACCGCGATGATATTGACGCCGCTGCGCTCCGCCACCGCCCGAAAGAGCGGGGGATGACGGTAGACCTCCACTGGCGTCATCTCGACAATCGTGGCCACGCTGTTGTCGTCGAGGCCGGACCGGAGAACCCCGGCGATCCGGTCGGCCACCTCCTCGAAGTCAAACTGGGTCCGGTGATCCAGGTCGGCGCCCGGATAGGCGTAGAGGATGTGCTCGTGCGCGAGCGTCACCCCCGCCCGGCCCGAGTCGACGTCGCCGAGCACAGTGCGGATAACAGCCATGTGAGTGCCTCCTCGTCCTGGTCAGGCAGCGTCATCGCGCGACGACAGCCGAGACCGTTCGGTAGTTCGCCGTTGCCCTGCCACCCGGCGCCTGGCGGAGCTCGGCCGGTACCGTGTACGTCGCAGCCGACTGGCGGCCCGCCGCGGGCGGCCACGAGCGACCATCGCCACGGGGCCCCTTCGCCGCGTCGAGCGCCACGACAATCTCGGCGCAGAACGCGGGCAGATCGTTCGGAAGCCGCGATGTAATCAGGTTCCCGTCCCGGACGACCGGCTGGTCGACGTAGTCGGCGCCCGCGCTGATCAGGTCGTCCCGGATGATCGGGACACAGGTAAGCCGGCGGCCGCTGGCGATGCCAGCCGAGACCAGCACCCACCCGGCATGACAGATGGCCGCCACGATGGCCCCGTCCTGGTAGCAGGTGCGGACCAGGTCAAGAAGTGGTGCCGAGCGCCGCATGGCCTCGGGGGCGAACCCGCCGGGAATGATCAGCGCGTCGACATCAGCGGCGTCGATCTCTGTCACCGCGGCATCCGAGCGAACCGGGTATCCGATCTTGCTTGCGTAGAGCGCGCCGCGCTCGGGCGAGGCCACCACCACATCGGCACCCGTCTCCCGGAATCGCAGGACCGGGTACCACAGCTCGAGTTCCTGGTACTGACTCTCGGCCAAGACGAGGATCCGTGCGTCGTCCAGGTTCATCTGGCCGTCCCTCCGCTGAGATATTCGCGTTCTGCCGCCGCGGCCGTGCCATCCCTAGCCATTCAGCGCCTTGAGCAGCGCCGGCACGAGCGCGGGTAGATCATCGGGGGTCGCGCTGAAGATGTCACCGGCGAGATCGCCGGGGTCGCCGACCACACAGACGAGCGCCCCCCTGGCTGCCTGGGCCCGCACCAGGTCGCCGAATGGCTCACTGACCGCAAGCCGCCGGCCAGCGTCGCCTCCCGGCACAATGAGCACATCCGGCTTCCTGGCGGCGCCGGAGGCCAGGTCACCGTCCGGGATGACCGGATAGCCGAGCTGGCTGCGGTACGTCTCCTCAGCCGATGGCCCGGCGATGAACACATCGGCGCCGAGCTCGCGCAGCCGGAGCACGGGGTACCAGAAGCCGAGCTCCTGGTAGCCGTGCTCGACCAGCGCCACGACGACCCCGGCCCACTCGCCCCGCGGCCCGGTCATCCGAGGCACCCGGGCCGGTACTCGGGCGCCACGGAGAACACGCACCGCGCTGACTCGTGCGACATGTTATAGAAGGAGTGCCGGGTTCCTTCGGGAATGCGGCAGCCGTCCCAGGCGTCCAGCTCGACCCATCGCCGGGTGTCGGGGAACTCGATGTGCAGGTTTCCCGCCTCGACGAAGACGACCTTGTCACCTTCATGCGCGTACTCGCTGCTGCGCTGGCCGGCCAGGAACTCTATCTTTCCCACGGTCATGTGCTCGGTGCTGGCCATGATCCCGACCAGCAATTCCCGGCCGCGGACGCCGCCCTCCATCCGCCACAGGATCTCCTCGTCCCGGATGGCCCACATAGTCCGCTCGCCGGCGGCGTCGGCCCGCGCCATCGGCCAGCGGCCGAGCAGGTCGTCCCGGCCATGCCGGAACGGGGGGACGATGTTCTCCTTCTCACGGGCGTAACGGCCGCCCGTGCCGGCCTTCGGCGATGGCTGGAAGAACTCCAGCATGCGGAGCTGGTGATTGCTGTAGTTCCACTGGTGGTGCCAGGTGTCCTTGCGGAAGAACGTCGCCTCACCGGGACGGATCACGAGGACCTCACCGGTGACTGGATTGGCCTGGACCATCGTGCCTTCCAGCACATAGAAGAGCTCGTCGGCACCGAAGATCGAACGATTCTGGTCCGAATGCAGCGCGGCACCATTCGGCGCCATCCCGACGATGTTCAGGTTGAGCCGCACATTGTCGGCGTAGAACCAGTCGGAGAGACGGCCAGCCTCCTCGTCCCCCCAGGTCCGGCGCTCTAGGTCCGCGTACCGGACGACGACGGGCCCGGTGTCGACGTCTGCCATCTGAAGCTCACTCCATTCGGGTGGGAACAATGTCTCGACGGGGGCACGGATCTCTCACGCAGTCGCGGCCGCGAGGCGCTGGTGCCGCGGCAGCCGGTCCCGGGCCAGCCTCACCGGCTCAGCCCGGTTTCATCACGATCACCTCCTCATCCCGCCAGCTGAGGCTCACCCTCGTCCCCTCGGCGAGGATGTCGGCGCTGCCCGCCCGCGCGCTCACCTGCCACTTCCGGCCGGGCACCGTGACGAGATAGTGAACGAGGGAGCCGATGAACCGCACATCGCTGACCTCGCCAACCACGTCACCGGTGGCGGTCTCCCCCGCCTTCAGCGGCGCGACATCAAAGGAATCCGGGCGGATGACAACGGTCACCTCGCCTCCGGCCGCGGGCAGCGGGGCCGGCGCCCGGGCGCGAAGCGCAAGGCTCCCGCCGTCGAGTTCCAGCCAGCCGTCCGCCACGGCGATTACCGTCGCCTCGAAGACGTTCGACATGCCGAGGAAACGGGCGACAAACGGGGACCGCGGATGCCGGTATATCTCGACCGGCGAGCCAGCTTGCTCGATCCGGCCGTCGCTCATCACCACGACCCGGTCGGACATGCTCATCGCTTCTTCCTGGTCGTGCGTGACGTACACGAAGGTGAGTCCGAGCCGCCGGTGGATGTCCTTCAGCTCGGCCTGCAGCTGCCTGCGGACCTCCAGGTCGAGTGCGGACAGCGGCTCGTCGAGGAGCAGCACCTTGGGATCATTCGCGATAGCCCGGGCGAGCGCGACCCGCTGTGCCTGGCCGCCGGAGAGTTCCGTCACGTGGCGGTCGCCGAATCCGGGCAGGCGGACGAGGTCAAGCGCGGCCAGAACCTTCTCGTGGGCCTGCTGCTTTTTCATCCGGCGCAGGCTGGGGCCGAACGCGATGTTCTCGGCGACGGTCAGATGGGGGAACAGCGTGACCCGCTGGAAGACCAGGTTGACCGGGCGCTTGTTCGCGGGGCGGTCGGTGACATCCGTGCCGAAGATGGACACGGTCCCGTCATCTGGCCACTCCAGGCCAGCGATGATGCGCAGCAGGGTCGTCTTCCCGCAGCCGCTCGGCCCGAGAAGCGTCACGAACTCCCCTTCGCTGACTGTGAGGTCGAGCGGGTGCAGGGCGATCTGGGTGGAGAAGCGCTTGGTGACCGCGTCTAGCCGGACCGCGACGCGCCGCTCTGTTCCGGCTGCTGGCCTGGCCAGGCCTGACGATGACAGTCCGGCCACTGGCGTGCCAGCCTCCGTCATGAGTAGCTCTCCGCGATGAAGCGCCGGGTGAATATGACGACGAGCAACGAGCCGGCCACCATCAGTGTCCCTATCGCGTTGACGGACGGATCGATCGAGAGCCGCGCGCGTGACCAGATGACCAGCGGCAACGTGCTCTGGTTGCCGATTGTGAAGAAAGTGATCTGGAACTCGTCCCAGGAGAGGGCGAGCACGACGAACGCCGAAGCGACGATCGCGGGGGCGATGAGTGGCGCGGTCACCCGGCGGAATCGCTGCAGCGGGCCCGCTCCCATGTCGGTGGCGACTTCCTCGAGCATCGGGTCGAACCGGCGCAGCCGCGCGCTGAGCACGAGGTAGAAGTAGGGCAGCGTGTAGATGACGTGGCCGATCATCACCGTCAGCAGCGACAGGGTGAGGTGGATGTCACCGAAGAAGTTCAGCAGGGCGATGCCGATCACCAGGCCTGGCAGCGCGGCCGGGGCCAGGATCATCCCGGCCACGACGGCCGAGCCGCGGAAGCGGTAGCGATTCACCGCCACCGCGGCGAGGGTGCCGACGGTGGCGACGACCGCGCCGGTGACCGCGGCGACCCCGAGGCTGGCCAGGATGCCGTCAATCACGCCGCTGTTGGAGAAGACCTCCTGGTACCAGCGGAGCGCGAGGCCGGTGATGGGGAACCTCAGCTGGCCCGAGGCCGAGAAGGAGAAGAGGACGAGAACGGCGAGCGGCAGGAAGAGGAAGAGCAGCAACAGCCCGACGTACACGTGCAGCAGGCCAATGCCGCGGCGGCGAAGCCGCCGTCGCAGTCGTCTCAGCACTGTGCTCATACCCCTTTAAATCTCTCCAGCCTGGTGAGGACGAGATAGACGATCACGAAGACGGCAAGCATGAGGAACGACAACGCGCTGCCCAGCGGCTGGTCGCCGACGCTGAGAAACTGGTCAGAGATCGGCACCCCGATCATCTGGCCTGTCGTCCCGCCGACGAGTTGCGGGGTGATGTAGTCACCCGAGATGACGACGAAGCCATAAGCGAGGCTCGCGACAATCCCGGTCATGCTGAGCGGCACCAGTACCGATGTCACCGCGCGCAGCCCGCCTGCGCCGAGATCGCGGGCATTCTCCAGCAGAGCGCGATCCACGTTCTGCATCGCGCCGACCAGGATGAGAGTTGACACCGGGATGGAGAGGTAGGTGACGACGATGAGCACCGCGATCTTCGAGAAGAGCAGGACGCTGAGCGGCTGGCGGATAAGCCCGATGTCCTGGAGCGCCGTGTTGATCACGCCGTAGGTGCCGAGGATCGTGGCCCACGCGTAGATCTTCACGATGTATCCGGCGAACAGCGAGATCATGATCAGCAGCAGGACCGTGTGCTGGCCACGGCGCAGCCGGAACCGGATGAAGTACGCCAGCGGGAAGCTGAGAACCAGGGTGAGGACGGTTCCGATGCCGCCGATCTCGAGCGCGTTGACCGCGACCGTCCGGTAGAGCGGCGAGGTCAGCGCGGTTACGTATGACGAGAAGGTCAGGTGCCCCGATACCTGCCCGTACCCGAGCGAGGTCTCGAAACTCTTGACGAAGAGCAGCGCTAGCGGGACGACGAAGCCCAGCGAGATGGCCACTCCCAGCGGTAGCAGCAGGAGCAGCGCCCACCGCCGCCTGGCGGGCGCGGGAGCCTGCTGCCGCCGCGTCGCCGTCAGGACGCCTTGACCGATTCCCACGCGTTGGTCCAGTCGGTGAAGGAGGCATAGCCAGCCGGGGGGCTGAAGGGCAGCCCGAAGAGAGGTGCTTTCTTGAACAGCGACGTCACATCGTTGTACGGCACGTAGACGCGATTCGGGGCGGCGACCGCCGCGGCACCATTGACCGTGGTCACTCCGGCCTGCAGGTAGCCGGCCTCCTGCGCCTGCATCGGCGGGGTGAGGCACTCGTTGATGAATGCGTAGACCGACGCGGTGTCGTTCCCGCCCGCCGGGATGAAGTAGGTGTCGCAGTAGGACAGGCTCCCCTCCTCAGGGAGTGCGCTGCGGATTGTCGTGATTCCCTTCTGGGCGACGAGGACCTGCATCCCGGGGAAGCCAGAGATATTGGCGACGATCTCCCCGCTCGCGTAGAGATTGACGATGTCGCCGAACCCGGATGCGACCGTCCGGGCATTTTTCTTCATCTTCGTCAGGAACGCCACTATCTGGTTCAGCTGGCTTTGGGTGAATAGGCCCTGGGGGTTGGCGATGCCCAGCGACTGCGCGGACATGAGGATCATTCCGAGCATGTCATCGGCGACCGCGAACTTATTCTTCAGCTCAGGGAGGAGGAAGTCGCTGGTCTTCGTGATGGGCTTGATCTTCGCGGCGTTGTAGTTGATCGAGTCGTAGCCCCAGGTGAACGGGACGCCCCACTGGTGGCCGTCGAAATTCCAGTATTCCGACCAGATCTTCCCGCTCTTGAAGAACGGCATCGAGTTCGCGTAGTTCGGGATCTTCGTCATGTCAAGGGGCGTCAGAATGCCCAGCTTCTTGTAGAACGGCGCGTACTGCGCACTGTAAGAACTCAGGTTGTACAGGCCGCGCCCGGCCGGGGACGTCAGCTTGGCAGTCACCTCGGACTGGTCGCTGATGTAGGTCGACTTCAGATTGATGCCGTGCGAGGAACGCCACTTGTTCATCAGCGGGAACTTGAGGTCGTAGGCGACGTAGGAGATGAAATCGATCGTGCCGGCGATGCTTCCGCCGGACGACTGGGTCGCCGCCGCTGAGCCACCGCTCGCGCACGCTCCGAGCAGCGGCAAGGCCAGCGCGCCGCCGCCGATCGCGAGGCCCCCCCGGAGCAGGCGCCTGCGGGTCAGTGCCTTGTCGAGCAGTTCTAGATCATGCCGAATACTTTCCTCGCCGTGCATAGCAGTCCTTCCGCCTGTGGCACCCTCAGTGGCCGAAGCGCCGGAGGCGGACGCAACCGGAGCATCTCGGGCCGGGCAGTCCCGCGTCGGGGACCGCTACCGCGCGCTGCCTTCGCACCGCTGCGCAAGCGCGCCGAAACCGTTGAACTGGATGGTTCAGCGTTTATCTGGGCTTAAGATGACTTGGACAATACTTCAGTGCAAGTTCAGGCGCAAGGGCTGTCCTGAGACTCCGGAGGTCTGGGATCTAGCTGGGGAAACCGGCACCGCCGGGCACCTGCGGCACCGCGCCCGTCCTGGGCCGGTGGCGGCTCCAGGTCAGAACAGCGGTGGCGTCTGAACCCAGAGCATGGTCGCTGGTTCCGGGCCCGGGTTGACGAAGCTGTGCGGGTCCTTGGGATCGAACAGCAAGGCGTCGCCGCTGCCCAGTTCGTAAGTCTCGGCCGGCAGGCCCACCTCGAGCCGCCCGCTGAGCACGACGACGCATTCTTCGTCGGCGACATGCGAGTACGGTTCCGGCCCCGACCCCTCGCCCGGGCCGGCCACGCAGTAGATGATCTGCAGGCTGCGCGCCGTGGCCGGGGTCAGCAGGTAGTCCTCAAGAGCACCCATGGGATGCACCAGCCGGCGCCGCTCCCCCGCTCGCACGAGCATGCCCGACTGCGCTTCACCAACGAAGAACGATGCGACCGGCTCGCGGATCGCGTCGGCGATGCGCCGCAATGAGGCCACCGAGGGATTCGCCAGCCCCCGTTCGACCTGGGACAGGAAGCTCTCCGACACGCCAGCGGCGACGGCCGCGTCGCGCAGCGTCATCTTCTTCTTCCGGCGAACCTCGCGGATTCGCTGTCCAAGCTCGTGGGCCGGGTCCGGAGCGGCGGCGGCCGCCGGCGGGGCCGGCGTTTCCCCAGCTTCCGCGGTGGCCTCGCGGTTACGCCCGAGCGTCCTGCCCACGTACTCGGCCTTCTTTCACAGCCCTGGATCCACCGATCAGCCTGCTCCTCGGCACCGCACCCGCGTCAGCATGCACCCGGAGCGCGCAGCCGAAGGCGAAACGTAGCGTACCGTCCCACAGCGGTCTTCGCCCGGTCCACGCCATGGGGTGCGGGGATCGTCTTGTCCCGGTAGGCCGACTAAAGTATATTCCAAGTCGAGTTAAGCGCTATCAAAGTATTGATCCTGACCGCCGACCAGTCCTGCCTGCGCGGTCCTGCCTGCGCGGTCCTGCCTGCGCGACGGGCGAGCCCGGGCTGGGTGGCGCGCCCGCTGCTGACAGGAGAAGCCGTGCCCGCGACGACATCACCCGCGCGACGGGATCCGGAGTCCGGGTGAGCGCCGTCCTCGTCGCCGGCGGCGCGACCGGCATCGGCCGCGCCACGGTCGAGTTGCTTCGCGCTCAGGGCACGGACGTGTATCTCGCCGACATCGATGAGCAGGGAGCGGCGGCCGTGGTCGCGGCCGGAGCTCCAGGCCGGGGCCGCTCGGGCCGCCACGACCTCGCGACCCTGGACGGCCCGCGCCAGGCGGTCCGCGCGGCGATAGCCGCATTCGGCCGCCTCGATGCGCTCGTGGCATGCGCCGGCTTTCTGGTCGAGGCCGAGCTGGCCGACATCGGGATCGAGGACTGGGAGCGGACGATCGCGACCAATCTCCGTGCCCCGTTCCTCCTCGCCCAGGCCGCGGCCGGAGCATTGACGCGCTCGGAGCACGGGCGGATCGTGCTGACGGGATCGACCTCGGCGTTCCGCGGCGGGGTCGGGAGTGTCGCCTACGCGGCGTCGAAGGGCGGGCTGGTCGCGATGACCCGTTCCCTGGCCCTCGGGCTTGCACCGGCCCGGGTATGCGTCAACTGCGTAGCCCCCGGCTGGATCGACACTCCGTTCAATGACCCCTACTGGAAGCGAGTCGGGAATACCGATGAGGCTCGGGCTGCGCTGAACGCCCGGATCCCGCTCGGCAGCCAGGGCACGCCCCAGGAGGTAGCGGCCCTTATCGCCTTCCTCCTCTCCCCGCAGGCCGGCTATCTCACTGGCCAGACGCTCGTTGTGGACGGTGGCCTGCTGGCTTCGTGACGCCCGGCGGCATGCCGGGGAGCGCGTGCGGCCCCAAGCCCTGCTCGCGGGCCAGCTGCCTCAGCAGGCCCAGCAGCTGCGTCCGCTCGGCATCGCTCAGGCCGGCCCCGATCCGGGCCTCGTGTTCCGTTGTGGCCGCCCTGACCCGCTCCATCATTGCGGCGCCGGCCTCGGTCAGGTACAGCGCGTGCGAGCGGCGGTCGCCTGGATTGCGCCTGCGCTCGACCAGGCCGAGCCCTTCCAGTTCATCGACCAGGAATACCATGCGGGTCGCGTTCACCCCGACCAGCTCGGCGATGGCCTGCTGGGACTTGCCCTCGTTCCGGGCGAGGCGGTTCAGCATCCCGGCGTGGCGCTGCTCCAGGCCCAGCGGCGCCAGCCGCTCCCCGAACTGCCGCGCCGCATGGAAACCCAGCTGGACGAGCAGGAACGAGATGCTGTCGGCCGTGTCGAGTGAGGAAGGGCCGACGGCGTCGTCAGCAGGATCTCCCATGAGCTGAATACTATCAGCCCTCCTAATACTTGTTTGAAGATATCATCTCTGATAGAAAACTATATTAGAACGAAACCACTAGAAACCGGCCAGAGTGAACCGGCCAGAGTGAAGGAGCCCCGGTGAGCGCCGCAACGCGCGGTTCACCGGGCGACGGAGGTGACGACGGCATGTCCAGCACGTCAGTAGGGCAACGCTCCACCCTGAGCAGGTCCGCTGCCATCGACGACGGCATCCGCCGGGCCAGCCTGGGCACGTCGATCGGGCTGCTCATCCAGTACGGGCTGGGGATGTGGGTGAACCTCTACGTCAGCGTGCCCGCACGCGATCACGGCGGCGGCGTGCCGGCCGCGATCGGCAGGTCCCTGGCGAACGGCCCCGGCGCGCTGGCCGCGCACTCGGGGATCGGCCTGCTGATCACCCTCGGCTCTATCGTCCTGGTTGTCCGGGCGGTGCAGGCTCACAGCCGGGTCACCATCGTGACCTCGTCCATCAACCTGGTGGCCGTGGCGGGCGCGGCCGCGAGCGGGGCGGCGTTCGTGGACAGTGGCCGCGCCAGCGCGTCGCTGACCATGGCACTGCTCACCGGGGTGGCACTGCTCTGCCAGGTGGTGAACCTGTACGTGCTCGGCTCGCCGCGCCGCGGCGGCTGACGCGAGCCGGATCAGACCCGGTCCGGGCCGGCTGGAACAGGACCGATGCCCGGATCGGTCCTGTTCCAGCCATGGCCCCTAGGAAATGCCCTTAGGAGCCGATCACGCAGGGGACGTCGTAGGAGTCGTAGCTCTGGCATACCGCAGCCGGGTTCCGGAAGAGTCCGATCGACGGCAGCGCGACGCCCTGGAAATTGAACAGGGTGAGGTTGACGTTCGGCGAGCCCACGCCCGCACCGGGCTCCCACCCCACGCCGGGAATCCAGTCCGGCGACCAGTAGAACAGCCCGGCGCCGAGCCCTTCGGGCACCTGCGCCAGGATCGACAGCTCATCGCTGAGGAAGGAGAGCTGCCCGCTCGCGCTCGCCGGGTAGCCGGGCGAGATCTGGCTGGGCTGCCAGACGAAGTCACCCGTGCTGTCGCCGATCGCGCTGTTGCCGTTGGCCAGTGTCCACGCGTACTGGGTCTCGGCAATGATGATCTTCTTGTGGAACTGCGTGGCGAGCGCGTCGACGTTCGCCTTCATCTGGGAGATCGTGCCGTGGAAGAACGTGTAGTAGGACAGGCCGATCACGTCGAACTGCACGCCCCGTGACACCAGGTTCTGGTAGAAGGCCTGACTCCGCGCGTTGTCGCCGCCCTGGTCGTAGTGCATCATGATCAGCAAGTCGTGCCCGGGTGGATTCCCGGCCTTGGCGCCGGCCTCGCCCGCCTTGAGCAAGGTCGCCAGCGCGTCGTATCCCGTGCCGGTGCCCGGGTCGACCTGGCCGACCGGCCACAGGATCCCGTTACGTATCTCGTTGCCGATGGACACCATGTCGACCGGTGTTCCCTGCTTGGCGAAGGCCGAGATCACCTGCTGGGTGTAGGTCTGGACGGTCGCGGTGAGCTGGGACAGGTTCTGCCCGGCCCAGGCCGCGGGGATGTTCTGGTGCTGTGGATCGGCCCAGAAGTCGGAATACATGATGTCCAGGTAGATCTTCATGCCGGCTTCGTGCACGCTGCGGGCCAGGGCCAGGTCGCTGGCCAGGTTGCTATAGCCCGGCGGCGGATCCACCCAGAGGCGCATCCGCACATAGTTGGCCCCGTTGTTCCGCATGATGGTGACCGGGCTCGCCTGCTTGCCCCGGTCGGTGAACGTGGCCCCGGCGGCCAGTTCCTGGCGCGTGAAGGAGAGATCCCCGCCAAGGGCCATCCCGGCCGTGGCCGCGTCCCGGCCGAACATCCGGAACTCGCCCACGCAGACGGATGCGCCGGTGCCGCTGAACACGGTCAGCTGCGCGAACCGGGCCTGCGTGTCGCGCGGCAGCGGGATGTACATCGGCTTGCCCGGATCCAGCGCGACATTGCTGGCGGCCGACACGGGCTGCCAGTCGCCGGCCGTGCTCGCGACCTTGATTGTCGCGTCCGCGGAGGGGCTGGTCGCGTCCAGCGTGATGCCCAGGTCGCTGAGGGACCGGACCTGGCCGAGGTCGACCACGAGGCTGCCGGTCCATGAGTTCGGACACCAGGACGTGCCGGCATTGCCGTCAATCGCGTTGGCCGCCGGACCGTTCGTTACGGACGAGGTGGCGCTGGCCTGCCCGGCCAGGGCCCAGTTGACGGTCAGCGCGGCGGCCGGGTGGTCCGTCCCGGATGCCGCCGGTGATCTGCTCAAGGACGGCGCGGAAGCGGCCAGCGGCAGCACCAGCACCACCGGGCCGGCGATCAGCGCGAGCCCCCGCACTAGTGGCCGGCGATGACCCTCCCGGGCCCGCGGCCAGGGCAGCCGCCTGGCGAGGAGGGCCAGGCGCCGTGGAATGCCTGGAGTGGCCATGGTGTGTCTCCATCCTGTACTCGGCTCTCTTCATCGGGAGAGAGCACGCGCGCCCGTCGTGCCAGCGGCGAGGGATCACGCGGAACGGAATGCGATCGGACGTGATCGCACACAGTCGGACTAGATCGCACACTAAGCCCGCTGGAGTCTTCCTGCAATGGATTGTTGTGGCTGATCGGCCGGGTCACGGTCCGGTGCGTTCAGCCAGGCCGGGGTGGGCCAGCGGCCGCCTGGCCGGCGCATGAGGCCGCGGGATAAGTTGGGGCCGATCCGGCAACGGCCGGAAGGCATCACCGGCAGCGGGAGGAAGGGCGTCATGGGCGGCGGGGTCGGGAACCTGGTCCAGTCCGGGCCGCTGCTCCTGGCTGTGCCTATAGCCGCCGCCGCAGGTGCGATCACCTTCTTGTCACCGTGCTGCCTGCCCCTGGTTCCTGGCTATCTTTCCTACGTCACGGGGATGTCAGGAACTGACGCCGAACGGCCTGTCTTGGCCGGGGCCGGCGGCTCGGCATCCGGTTCCCGGCGCGGCCGGACAGTCCTGGGCACGGCGCTGTTCGTGCTGGGCTTCTCGGTGGTCTTCACCATCGAGGGCGGCGCCTTCGGCGGGCTCGGCGTGGCCTTGCGCGGGCAGACCGGCGTGCTCACCGCGGTCCTCGGCGGGCTGACGATCGTGCTTGGGCTCCTGTTCGCCGGGGTCTTCGACAGGTTCCCGGTCACGGGCCGGATCATGCGGCCGTCCATGCGGCCCCGGGTCGGCCTGGCCGGGGCACCGTTGCTGGGCGTTTTGTTCGCCCTGAGCTGGACGCCGTGCATCGGCCCGACCCTTTCCGCCGTTCTCACCCTCGCGACCACCACTGGCTCGGCCGGGCGTGGCGGCGTACTCGGTTTCATCTACGGGCTCGGCCTCGGCATACCGTTCCTGATCGTGGCGATCGCGTTCCAGCGGGGAGCCCGGGCCTTCGAGTTCGCGCGCCGGCATGCCAGGCTCATCGCCCAGATCGGCGGCGGGATGCTGGTCATCGTCGGGGTGCTGGAGGTCACCGGGGTGTGGACGAACGCCATCCTCTGGATGCAGACCCACTGGATCGGCAGCTACCAATCACCGCTCTAGTGGTACGGCCGGGAGCGCGGCGGAAGGGGCGGCCTCCGCCGGGACGGCCTGGTCGAGGTGTCCGGCGGCCGGGCCGACGGCCTGGCCTCCAGCGCCTCCAGGGCGAGTCGCACGGCGGTCTCAAGCTGGGGGTCGGCCTCCCGGGCCCAGTCGTCCGGCGAGACGGCGACCTCCACGTCCGGGTCGACCCCGTGGTTCTCCACCGCCCACCCGTAGCCCTCCAGCCAGATGGCATAGCGCGGCACCGTGATCTGGGTGCCGTCGACCAGGGTGAACGGGTCACCGATGCCGACCACCCCACCCCAGGTGCGGGTACCCACGACCGGGCCCAGGCCGAGGATGCGAATCGCGGCCGTGACCATGTCCCCGTCCGATCCCGCGAACTCGTCGGCCAGCGCGACGACCGGCCCGCGTGGCGCGTCCTGGGGGTAGGTCGATGGCAGCAGCCCCCGCGGCATGTCCCATCCCATGATCTTGCGCGCCAGTTTCTCAACGACCAGTTCGGACACGTGCCCGCCCCGGTTGGCGCGGGCGTCCACGAGCAGTGCGTCATGCGCCATCTCCGCCCGCAGGTCACGGTGGAAATGCGCCCAGCCTTCGCCGAGCATGTCAGGCACGTGGAGATAGCCGGCCCGGCCGCCGCTGAGCTCACGGACCAGGCGGCGCCGCCCGGCCACCCAGTCCTGGTACCGCAGCCGCCGGTCGCTGGCGAGCGGTGTCACGGCGAACCGGCGCGGCGCGCCGCCGTCGCTGGCCATGGTGAGTTCCACCGGCTTGCCCGCCGCGCCGACCAGCAGCGGGCCGGGGCCGGCGGCCGGATCCACCGGCCGCCCGTCTACGGCCAGCAGGACGTCGCCGGGCTGGACAGCTACCCCCGGGGTGGCCAGCGGCGAGCGAGCGCGCGGGTCGGACGACTCGCCGGGCAGCACCCGCGCCACCCGCCAGGTGCCGTCCGGCCCGGGCGCCAGGTCGGCGCCGAGCAGCCCCACCCGCTCGGATCCCTCATCGCCCGGCGGCCTCGCCGACCGCACGTAAGCGTGCGAAGTCCCGAGTTCGCCGAAGATTTCCAGGAGCAGGTCGGCGAAGTCGCCAGACCCGCCGATCCTGGACAGGGCGGGACGGTAGGCATCGAGTACCCCCGGCCAGTCGACGTCGGCCATGTCCGCAACCCAGAAGTCGTGGCTCACGTACCGGCCCGCCTCGTCGTAGGCGTGCCGCCACTGGGCGACCGGATCGGCCATGAACCGCGCCCGGGACAGATCCACCGTGACCGTGTCCGCTGGGCTGTCGCCGTCTGCCTTGCGGTCCGACGGCACGACCCGCAGGCTGTCCCCGTCGCGGACGACCAGGCGCTGGCCGTCGCCGCTCACCTCGAACCAGTTCAGCCCGGAGATGAGTTCGGTGCTGGTGCGCTGGGCGAGATCGAAACGTTCCAGCGCCGGGCGCGGCCGCGAGGCGTCCGGATCGGCGGCGCCCTCGCCGAGCACTCCGGCGAGCGGCTCCTTCAGCCAGGCCAGGCCGCCGGAGACAGCGCGCAGCGAGGAGTAGCGTGACTCGGCCACCGGCACGCCGACGACGCGGCCGGGCAGCCCCTCGGGGTCCACCGTGACCGCCGACGGAGACCCCCCCTCCGGGCTCTCGTCGCCAGCGCCGGCATCCTTGCCGCCAGAATCCCTGCCGCCGGAATCCCTGACGGCGGAATCCCTGCCGCCGGCATCCTTCCGGCCGGCGTCCGGCCCGTCCGTGACCGGCCGACCCTCGGCCAGGGGGGCGAACGGGGACGGCGTGGCCGCGGCCAGCGGCACCAGGTACGGGCGCGAGCCGAACGGGAATGAGAGGTCGAAGAAGTGCGCATCGTAGATGGGATCGAAGCTCCGCGCCGACAGGAAGGCGAGGTAGCGGCCGTCGGCGGTGAACGCCGGCTCGGAGTCGGCGAAGCGCCCGTCGGTGACATCCACGATCACGCCGTCCGCCAGCCGGGCGAGGCGGATCCGGTTCAGCGGCCGGCGGTCCGGATGCGCCCAGGCGAGCCAGGCGGAGTCGGGAGCGTAGGCGAGCCCGGTCACCGGCCCGTCCTGTGACGCGGCCAGGAGGGTCACCTGCCCGGTCGCGATGTTGACGACGTGCAGCCGCCCGTCCCGGGCGGCGACCGCCACAGTGGCTCCGTCGGGCGCCGCGGCCAGTTCGCTGACCAGCCCCAGCGCCCCTTCGGCCAGCCGGCGGGGCAGAGCCGGCGGCGCCGTCGCGGTGAGCTCGGGACCATGCGCGGGTGCGATCTCCAGCGCGTCCGAGCCCCCGGCATCGCTCACCCACACCACCTGGCCGGTGGTGCCCAGCACGCGGGGCAGCCGGGCGCGCGCATCGGGCGTCACGGCCAGTGCCCGGGCCGGGCCGTCGCGGTGGGTGAGCCAGTGCACCGTGCCGCGGACCTCCACCGCACTGGCCCGGCCCGTGGCATCGCAGGACAGATCGCCGAGATGATCCTCGGCCGACACCAGGCGCGGAACGCGAGCCGCGGCGGCCGAGCCGAGGGTGATGCCCACCCGCCGTGGCTCGCTTGAGGCATCGAGGTCATCGAGGATCCAGATCTCACCCGCGCACTGATACACCACGCGGTGGCCGTCAGTGCCGGCCTGGCGGGCGTAGAAGCCGTCGTGGTCGGTGTGCCGCGACAGGTCGGAGCCGTCTAGCTGGCACGAGTAGAGGTTGCCGGTGCCCTCGTGGTCGGAGAGGAAGGCCAGCCTGCCCCCGACCAGCATCGGGCTCGCGAACTGGCCGGGCAGGTCGGCCAAGATCCGGCGGAACGCGCCTGCGGCCCCGGCCGTCCAGAGGCGCCCCGAGGTGCCGCCCCGGTACCGCTTCCAGAATGCCGGGTCGCGCCCCCAGGTGCCGTTCAGCAAAACGCGGGCGTCGGGCTCCAGGGCGATATCTGAAACCGGGCCGACCGCGAGGCGGCGCGGCGCGCCCGCATCGGCCGGCACGGTGTGCGCCCAGGTGAACCGGTCGAAGGCCTGGCCGGAACAGGTGAGCGCGAGGATCTCGCCGGCCGGCGTCCAGCCGCACACCCGGGTGTCCGGGTCACCCCAGTAGGTGAGCCGGCGGCCGGCGTCACCGTCCACTCCCGCCAGGTACACCTCGGGCGGGCCGTCACGCCAGCTCGTCCAGGCTACGAGGGTGCCATCCCGGGCCAGCCGCGGATGACTCACCTGGGCCCGGTCGGCCGAAACACGCCAGGCCCGGCCGCCCGCGGCGGGGGCAAGCCAGACGTCATCCTCGGCCACGAAGGTGATCAAGTCGCCGTGGATGTGCGGAAATCGAAGGTACCCGGCTGAAGTCACCGGATCATCGTAAGACCGCGCAGGTGCGGGCTCACCGGGGCTGGCGGGCAGTCAGGCCGTCAGCCGGCCTCGGCAGCCTCCGCGAACGCCTCGAATATCCGCAAGTCATCGCTCTCCTCCGGGCGCCATTGCACTCCGACACCGAACGGGTTGCCGCGGAACTCGGCTGCCTCGACCAACTGGTCGTCGGCCCACGCGATCGCCTCCAGCCCATCACCGAGCCGTCCCACCGCCTGATGGTGCGAACCTGGCACGCGGGCCTGCTCGCCGAGCAACTTGCCGAGCTTGCTGGCCGGATCCATGCGCACATCGTGAAGGCTCAGCCTGGCCCGGTCTGGGGCGTGCCCGTGATGGCCCACGGCGTCGGGGAGGTGCTGGACGAGGGTGCCGCCCCTGGCCACGTTGACCACGTGCAGGCCGCGGCAGATGGCCAGGAACGGGAGCCTCGCGTCGATGACCGCGCGGGCCAGGGCGAGCTCGAACCTGTCCCGCGTGGCATCCGGCTGATCAGTCCGCTCGTGCCGGGCCGCGCCGTAGAGTGCCGGATCGACGTCGGCGCCCCCCGTGAAGAGCACGCCATCCAGCCGGTCGATCAGCCGGGGTATCCCGCCCGGCGAGATGGGCGGGATCAGGACGGGCACTCCCCCGGTGCGCTCGACGGCACGGCAGTAGGTCTGCGGTGACAGCACCGCCTCACGGACCCAGTCCCCCCAGCGCGCCGCCGCCATGTGGCTGGTGATGCCGATGAGCGCGCGAGCCATGCGTCTCCCCTAGCGGCGGGCGTCCGGAAGGCAGGAACATCCAAGGAGAAGGGTTCCTCCTTGGATGTTCCCGCGAGTGAGTCCATCGATCCTATGCCCTTGACACCCGGTTTCGGCGGAAAGCGCTTGTTGCCCGCTCGCCCGCCCCGGTGGTCGATGTGACAACGAGCACCCTTTAGGGGCTCGTTGTCACATCGACCCGTTCCAGGGTGTGCCGGGCCGCCACGGCGAGACGTCACCGCCACGTCCCGCCCGGCCGGCTGACGGTGCAGTCATTGGGGCGCCCTTAGACGGCAGGAAAGACGCCGCCCATCATGGCGGACGGCCGTCTGCCGGCCCAGATAACTGTGCTTAAGCCTTTGTTTGGGACAACCAATTCACTAAGTACTATAGTAGCTGCGCGATCATTATCTCGGCATAGCCAGTAGCCTTGATCCAGTCTTGTCCGGAATCACTTGTCGGTTTCGGGCGCTGATGCCACACTAACGTGGTGGCGATCGCGTTGGCCGGCGGATTCCCTGAAGGACCGCCGGGAAATTGGGCTCTGCGCCGGGA
>WNFF01001948.1_pt1 | contig 32232 bp, 29 predicted proteins | sample 5400441 | NCBI WGS metagenome assembly WNFF01 (sample SAMN13153345, study PRJNA577476) | soil metagenome | isolation source: 120 cm saprolite under Douglas fir tree site 2 hole 3 replicate 1 | place: USA:California | collected 2015-04-18
GCAAACCGTCCCTTCGGCGGTGCACGGCAGGGCTTGGACAAAAAATCGCGAAAACAACCCCATGCAAAGTAGAGTGAACCCCGGCTCGCAGCACGCCTGCTGCGCTGCGTCCGGGCGCGAGAAGAAAAATGCGCCGTCGTCATGGCCCCAACCTAATCCCATCCCGCTCTAGAGCCCGAGTTCATCCAGTCGTTCGTCTCATTTGCGTCGCGGCGCCAGCTCGACGCCAAGCGCAGCGCGTGCAGCGATATGGAATGCCGCTTCGATGCCACGGATCAGCGTGCCGCTATCCGGCGCCAGCAATCGCATGGCGAGCCCCGCCTGGTTCGGGGCCGCGGTTACGCCAGCAAGACATCCGCCAGCGTCCACCGCCGCCTCGATCTCCGCGATATCGGCCAATCGATCGGGTGCTGTGATCATGAGAACCGAACCCGCCGCGGCCATTCCGCCCAGCGTGCCGCAGTTTGCGGAGAGTTCTTCGCCGCGAACACTGCCACGGTCAGAAACCAACAGCCTCCCCTCTGGTGCCATGATGCGGGTATGGGTCGAAAATCGCGCGAACGTTCCGCCACGCCCATGCGGATCGTGGGCTGCGAAGCCCTCGGCCATGATCAAGGTTGCGCCGGCAGCGACGGTTGCTGTCGTTTCGATGTGCAGATCGGCGCCGGGAAAAAGCACGTAGGGATCAGAAATAATGGCGCAAAACGCGTTGTCCTTCACCGTCACCGACTGGCACATGGCCGAACCCTGCCCTCGCGCGTCATGCACGACCGTCGATGCCTGCGTGGTAAGATTGAGCGCGGCGCCGGCGCCGACGACAAGATCAAGGGCCAGCCGGTCCGCGGCATAGAGCCCGCCGGATGCCGACTGAAGATACAGCGTCGCCAGATCAGGCCGCATCCGGTCGAGCTGGAATGCGCGCGTGACGTGAAACGGATACCCGACATGCTGGCGGCGCAGCACGGTTCGTCCGCCGGCGAGTTCGGCAACCAACAGAACTTCCGCCTTGCGACCGGCCTCAAACCTTGAAAAGGACTGCGGCAAGAATTGCATCGGCGACCGCCTCCACTCCAACGCCGGACCGCGCGTTGGTAGCGATCACCGGCCGCCCCGCGCGCACGCGTTCCGCCTCGGCCAGCATCGGCGCAAGTTCTACTCCAACATAGGGCGCCAGATCGATCTTGTTGACGACCAGCAGGTCGCAGCGCAACAGCCCCGGTCCGCGTTTGCGTGGAATGTCATCGCCGCCCGCGACATCGATCACAAACATCCACCAGTCGACCAGATCAAGCGAGAAGGTCGAGGCGAGATTATCGCCGCCCGATTCGAACAGGATCAGCTCGACGCCGGGGAATCTGGCCTCAAGATCATCGCCGGCCGCGATGTTCAACGTCGGATCCTCGCGGATCACGGTGTGCGGACAGGCCCCTGCCTCGACCGCGGATACGCGCGAGGGATCGATGAGGCCTGAGCGGCGCAGCCGTTCGGCATCTTCCTTGGTGACGAGATCGTTGGTGACCACCGCAAGATCGACGCCACGGCGCTGCAACACCGGGATCAGTGCCTCGATCAACGCCGTCTTGCCGGATCCGACCGGTCCGCCAATTCCGACCCGGGCCGCCGGCGATACAACCTGGGGCGTCGTATTCTCCTTGTTAATGGCATGCAGCATTTGTCACCTCAGCATATAGCGGCGCGCGAGCGGCACTTCGCGTGCCGGCTCGCAGGTGGCAAGCACACCGTCAACGAAAACATCGAAGGTCTCCGGATCGACGGAAATCTTTGGGCACGCATCGTTCCACAACATGTCGCGCTTCGACAGCCGTCGTGTACCGCCGACTGGAAGCATTTTCTTGGAAAGGCCAAGTTCGCCCGGCAGATCGCGCGCGATCGCCAGCGGATGCACGAAGCACGCCGACAAGGCCGCCGGCGCCCTGCCAAAGGCGCCCCATTGCGGGCGCATCAGGATCGGCTCGCAGGTCATCAGCGAGGCAGCGCTGTCACCCATCGCACCCCATGCGATGAAGCCGCCCTTGATCACGAGCTCAGGTTTGATGCCGAAAAAGGCCGGACGCCAGACCACAATATCGGCGAGCTTGCCATCTTCCAGCGAGCCGACATGGCCTGATATCCCGAACGTACGCGCGGCGTTGATGGTGTATTTGGCGATGTAGCGCAGGATGCGGGCGTTGTCGCCAAAGCCCGAACGATCCTCGGGCAACGCGCCGCGCTGCTCTTTCATTTTCGATGCCAGCTGCCAGGTACGGCAGATCACCTCGTGGATACGGCCCATGCCCTGGCTGTCGGAGCCGAGCATCGAGATGGCGCCGATGTCATGCAGCACATCCTCGGCCGCGATGGTCTGGGTACGGATGCGGCTTTCCGCGAATGCCACATCTTCGGGAATTGCCGGATTGAGGTGATGGCACACCATCGTCATGTCGAGGTGTTCGTCGAATGTGTTCACCGTGAAGGGATTGGTCGGATTGGTCGACGACGGCAGGCAATGCATCTCGCCGGCGACGCGGATGATGTCCGGCGCGTGGCCGCCGCCGGCACCCTCGGTATGGTACATGTGAATGGTACGGCCGCCGATGGCCTCCAGCGTATCCTCGACGAAGCCGGATTCATTCAACGTGTCGGTGTGGATCTGCACTTGAAAGTCGTGCTCGTCGGCAACACGCAGGCAGGTGTCGATCGCCGCCGGCATCGAGCCCCAGTCCTCGTGAAGCTTCAGGCCCATCACCCCGGTTTCAAGCTGCTCCACCAGCGGCGGCTCGCGGTGCGAATTGCCGCGGCCCAAAAAGCCGAAATTCATCGGCCACGCTTCCGCGGCCTGCAGCATTTTTCCAGTGTTGAAGGGTCCGCCGGAATCGATCCCGACGGTAATCGGTCCCAGCGAGCCGCCGATCATGGTGGTGATCCCGCTCGCCAGCGCATGCTCGACCAGACCCGCGCTGTCAAAATGAACGTGAACGTCGATCGCGCCCGGCGTTGCGATCAGCCCCTCGCAGTCCCGCACCGTGGTGCCGCTGGAAACGATCAGGCGCGGATCGACGCCGTCCATGATGGCAGGATTGCCGGCTTTTCCGATGCCGACGATGCGGCCATGGCGGATGCCGAGATCGCCCTTGACGATCCCGATCACCGGGTCGATGAGGACGACGTTGCATAACAGGAAATCGAGCGCGCCCTCCGCGCTGGTGATACCGGCCATGCCAATTCCGTCGCGAAGGGTTTTGCCGCCACCGTGCAGGCATTCGTCGCCATACACGGCGTGGTCCTTCTCCACCACGGCCGTCAGCGCGGTGTCGCCAAGCCGGACGGCGTCGCCTGTGGTCGGGCCGTAAAGCGCCGCGTAATCACGGCGGTCGATGCTCGTCATGTCACGCCCCTTTGAAGCCCCGCTTCTTGGCCCGCTCCAGTGCCCCGTCGCGTACGGCGGGGTCTGAGCTCAAGCCGTTCGTCAGGTTGTTCAGGCCGGTCAATTCGCTGCGACCGCCGAATGTCACGAGCGAGACTTCCTTCCAGGCCCCGGGTTCGAACCGCACCGCGGTGCCGGCGGGAATATCGAGCCGCATGCCGAAAGCGGTGGCCCGGTCGAACTCCATTGCCTTGTTGATCTCAAAGAAATGGAAGTGCGAACCGATCTGGATCGGCCGGTCCCCGGTATTTCGCGCCTTCAACTTGATCGAGCGGCGGCCGGCGTTGAGATCGATGTTGCCATCGGCCGCGGTGACGAGGCCTGGGTGTTCCGTATCGGCCTGCGAACCAGGCGCGGGGCGGATTGGTTCGTGGACCGTCACCAGCTTGGTGCCATCGGGAAACACGCACTCGATCTGGACGATGTTCATCATCGCGGCAATGCCGGACAACACGTCGTCGGTCGAAAGAATGGTCGATCCGTGTCCGATCAGATCGGTCACCGATAGCCCTTCCCGCGCGCCTTCAAGGATTTCGTCGGTGATGATGGCGACGGCCTCGGGATAGTTCAACTTGAGCCCTTTGGCACGCCGCCGGCGCGCCAGTTCGGCCGCGGTAAAGATGGTCAAACGCTCGAGCTCGGTGGGCGTCAGCAGCATCGTTCCACCCTCTCAGTTAACGAACAGCCGAAGATCGGCGCGCGCGTGCCGCGCCGCGGCGATCTCAAGAAATGGAGCGAAGCTCGATAGTTCGGCATCGTGCGGCACCGGTTGAGCAACCAGCGCATCGATCAAGGGAAGGCATCCGCGCAGGATCTTCTGACCCTCCAGAGCGCCGATCGCGCCAAGCCGCACCACCGCGGCCGTGACGCCAGAGGCGACGCTGTAGGCGGAAGCGAGTTGCGTCAGTTTTTCGTCGAGACCCATCGCCCGCCAGACGGCTCCCTGCATGACGGCAATGTGGCCAAGGCAGACGCCCGAGCGGACGGCATCGCGCAACCGCAACGCCGCGGCATCGCCGAGCCTTGCATGCGACGCCAGAAACGATCCGCCGTTACGTCGCGAGCCGTCACGCATCGTGCTACCGAACGTCGATGCTTCCACGTCACGGTCGATCGATGCGATGGCGTGAAGATTGCCGGCGGCGCGAAACGCCTGTACCAGCGCGATCCGGTCACACGTGTCCCAGCGTTGACGAAGGATCGTCGCCGTCAATTCGGCAAGCGCGGTCCCGTCCAGTTCGGAGCGCAAGGCGACCACGCCCTCGACACCGTAAGAGAAAGCGAACGCTCCGCTCGGAAACGTTCCATCGGCTTGCCAGATCGCCTGCAGCAGCGGCAACATCATCAATGGCCATCATGATGAAAATGATTCTTTTCAGCGACCGAGCCGTCATCGATCTGCGCGCCGCCTTCGGTGCTCCCGTCGCGTACTTCTTCGTCCAGAATGCTGACGCCGATGCGGCGCGCTGAGATCATCTCGCCGAGACGCGCGGTGTAGTCCTCGGGTCGGCCTTCCAGCGCAACAAACAAGACCTCGCCCTGGAAGCGAACCCGCCAATGCAGATTTCCGGCGTGATAGCCCAATTCGATCGCATCGCCTATCGAACGCGGCTCGAGCCGCATCCATCGTTCCGTGGCGGCGCGAACAACGATCGCACGCTCGCCGTCGATCAAGAGGATGGCGCCGTCGAACAGCTTCTGATGGCGCGGCAGCGCGATCGCAAGCTCCTCGCCGCCGCGCGTGGTCGCCAGCAGCCGGCGGCGCGCCAGATCGGCCACAGGGATATTCACCAGATCCACCGCGCCGCGGTGCTCGAGGCGGTGAATCTCCTCCGAATACTCGGATTCCAGGCGGCTGCCCAGGACACGATCGATGCGCAGCATCGCGCCAGGCCCTTTCAACGGTTAAACGTGCGAAGAATGTGACTGATGCTCAGCATGCTCAGATATCCTTCCCGGGAAAATGCTTGACCGGAACATTCATTCCGGCGCTGGCGCTTACGATGCAAGCAGCTCCTTTAGCTTCGCATCGATGAATTCGACATCCTTCGGATTGGTGCCGGGGCCCCCGGCGAAGTGGCCCCAGACAGAAGGAACGGTGACAAGTTTGGCGTTCGGCATATGCGCAACCTCGAACTCGCTATCCTCCTGCGGAAAGTACAAATCGGTCTGGCCAGGCATGACATAGGCCTTGGCCTTGATTGCACCGAGCGCCGCCTCGAAGTCGCCGTTGTAGAGTTCGTTGTCGCCGATATCGCCGTTCTGCCAGGTCCACAGCATGGTCAGCAGATTGTTCGGATCCTTCGGCAGGAAGAACCCTTCCCAGAACGCCACCAGAAAATCTTCGAGCGAGGAATAGCCCAGTGCTTCGATGTCCAGCTTCTGGCGATAGAACGCTTGCGAAAAACCCCAGCCGGCATAGACCCGCGCCGCCGCGCGCAAACCCCGTTGCGGCTTCGCGGTGTACCAGCCTTCCTTCCATGCGGCATCGGCGGTAAGCGCGGCCTTGACCCCCTCCAGAAACACGAAGTTATGACGCGAGCATTTCGCCGAACCGCAGAACGGCGCGATCGAGTCCGTCATGCCGGGATAGAGCGCGCCCCAGTGGAACGTCTGCAGCGCGCCCATCGACCAGCCGGTGACGAGCCGGATATGCTCGATACCAAACTTCTCGGTGACGAGACGGTGCTGCGCGCGCACGTTGTCGCAGGCCGTCACTAGCGGAAAGCGCGGACCGTTGTAGGGCTCCGGCGTGTTGCTCGGTGACGATGACAGGCCGTTGCCGAGCATATTCGGGATAATGATGAAGTATTTCTTCGGGTCGAGTGCACGGCCGTCGCCCACCAGCCATTCATTGTCGGAGTGCTGCCCCGAATACCAGGTGGGATAGACGATGACGTTGTCTTTCTTCGGACTGAGCGTGCCGAACGTCTTGTAAGCCAGCTTGCAGTCGCGCAGCGTCGCACCGCGCTGCAGCTTAACGTCGCCCAGATTGTGGATTTCGTAGTCGAGACTCATGGCGAATGCCCTTGTTTCTGATTCATGCCGGAAGAGCGGATCGGCCTCCGTGAAGGCCGACCGACGATCATAGAGGCTTCGTCGCCACCACGCTGACGCGGCGCGATTTGGCAATGGCGTAGTAGGCGATGCTCGCAACCAGGGCCGCGGAGATCGCGGTCGAGAGATATGGCATCCGCTCCTCCACGATGAAGGCGCAGATCGAACCGATCGCCCAGGCGATGAACGCGTCGGGCCGCCAGTCGGCCTCGATCTGCGCATTCGGCCGGATCAGGTACTGGTCCACGAGGATGACCGCGCCGATCGGGGGTACGAGGATGCCAAGCAGTGACAGCCACTGGATGAAGAACGCCCACACATTGCCAGCAGCAACGACAATGCCGATGACACCAAGGATCACCGCCATCACGCGCATGTGGTTGCCGAGGATGCGCGACCAACCGGTCGCCGCATTATAGAGGCAGTGCGAGCAGACCGAACCGAGGTTGACGTAAAGGAACACGAACGCCAGGGCACTCAGCCATCCCATCTGCTTGCCGTTCATGTAGCCGAACATATTGTCGGCGCCGAACGGATTCGCGTTCGGTACCGCAAGCGCCGCCGTCATCACGCCGCCGACCAGCATCGCAATCAGGTTGGCGAACGGAAACGCGCTGAAGGTCGACGCCAGCGAGGCGGCCGGTGTCTTGGCCCATCGATTGAAATCCGCAGTCACCGTGCCTGCGTCGATGAACAGCGCAAGCACCACCGTGAGACCGACACCCATGGACATGGTGGCGACGCCGTTATTGCCGGCGTAGTTGAAGATCGCCGACGCCGTGCTGGTGGACGCGGCATCGAACGCAACCCACAAACCGAGCACGACGAACAGCGGGACCGACACCAACCCGATATAGTGCAGCCCCTTCACGCCAACGAAAGTGATACAGATATAGAGAAGCCCGGCGATCACCGTCATGGCCACATAGTTCAAGCCATAGGTCGAGCTGACGAGAGCGCCGGTGATTCCCGTCTGCACCGCGTACCAGCCGAGCAGCAGGCTCGACAGCAAGCCGGATGCGAAGACGTAGCCCTTCTTGCCGAACACGATGCTGGCAATCAGGGCGAAGTTCATGCCGCGCTTGGTTCCGATCAGGCCGAGAAGCCCGACATAGGCGAACATGATGAGATTGCCGATGATCATCGCCGTGAGCGCTCTCGAGAAACCCATGCCAAGCACCAGGATCGAGCCTGTCATGGCGCCAGTGATGATCATGGGAAAGCCGAGCCAGACCAGCGTGACGGAGAACGCGCTGCGGCGCGCGCTCATCGGCACGGATTCGTGCTCGTATTCGTCTCCGAGAAGATGATCGACCTGATCTTCGGCGACGTGGAGGTTATCGACCACGGAGCCTTGTTTCGTAACACTGCCGGTCATAGCACAACATCCTTATGATTGGGTTTGCGGGGTCGCATCTCGATGTCTCGTTCGCCATCGCAACGCCGACGGCGAAGCAGCTCATGATTGTTGTTATGAGTCATGCGTCGCTTGATGCCGATCGTCGCCGAAGGCCAGAACGCCAATCCGGACAAGCGAACTCCTCCCCTACCCTTGCGCGCCGGCGCAAGAACGCCGGCGCGGAACTTCGAGTGTTGCTCAGCGATGAGCGGCCACCTTGTTCGGAATTCCCTCGATCGGGCATTCCTCGGTCCCGACGGTCGTTCGCGTCATCGCTTCGACCATCTCGCGCGTACCTTCCGGATCGGTGATCCAGTTCTTGTAGAATTCGTACGGGCAGATGGCGTGACCGCGAGTGTCCTCGCCCGAGTTGATCATGCCGGTATAGCCACGATGCACGAGCTTGAAGAGGTGATTCTGCGACTGCATGTTGCGTCTGGCGTCGCGTATCAACGACACCGAAAGCTGAGCGTACTGTATGCCGTACTCTTCCTCGCCACATTCGCCCAGCGTGCGGCCATCAAAGCCGACGATCGCCGAGTGACCGAAATAGGAGTAGACGCCGTCGAAGCCCGCTGCATTGGCGACGGCCACATAGACATTGTTCGCCCATGCCATCGCCTTCGCCATGACGACCTGCTGATCCTTCGCCGGGTACATGTAGCCCTGACAGCGGACAATCAGCTCAGCACCCCTCATCGCGCAGTCGCGCCAAATCTCCGGGAAGTTGCCGTCGTCGCAGATGATCAGGCTGATCTTCATGCCCTTCGGGCCGTCGGATACGTAGGTGCAATTGCCGGGGTACCAGCCCTCGATCGGCACCCAAGGCATGATCTTGCGATACTTCTGAACCACCTCGCCCTTGTCGTTCATCAGGATCAGCGTGTTGTACGGCGCCTTGTTCGGATGCTCTTCATGGCGTTCGCCGGTGAGCGAAAAAACACCCCAGACTTTCGCCTTGCGGCAGGCCTCCGCGAAGATTTCCGTCTCCTCTCCGGGTATGACCGACGCGGTGTCGTACATCTCCTTGGAGTCGTACATGATCCCGTGGGTCGAATATTCCGGGAAAATCACCAGATCCATTCCCGGCAGGCCGGTTTTCATGCCGACCACCATGTCGGCGATCTTTTTGGCGTTAGCCAGCACCTCCGCCTTGGTGTGGAGGCGAGGCATTTTATAGTTCACGACGGCGACGCCGACCGTGTCCTTGCTGGATGAAATATCGCCGTGCAGCATGTGGCTCTCCTTGCGGTTGGTTGACGGTTAGAATTCTTCTTTTCCTCGGCACGCGTTCGGGCTGGTTCTCACGATGATCTGCGTCACACCGCCATATGCCGGTGCACCATTTCGTCGCTCAGTTCGGCAATCGCGCCGGCCACGACGATCCGTCCTTTCTCCATCATGGCGAAGCGATGGGATGCCTGGCGCGCAAACAGGACGTTCTGCTCGACCAGGACGACGGTCAGGCCGACCTCCCTGTTGAGGCGAATGATGATGGCTTCAATTTCCTCGACGATCGACGGCTGGATGCCTTCGTTCGGCTCGTCGAGCAGGATGATCTTCGGGTCGGCGGCCAGCGCGCGCGCGATTGCGAGCTGCTGCTGCTGCCCGCCGGAGAGAACGCCGCCGGCGCGTTCGAGATTGTCCATCAGATATGGAAACAGCTCCGGTACCAGTTCCGGAATCTGCCGCTTGCCGTCTGCCCGGGCGAAAGCGCCCATCAGGATATTTTCGCGGATGGTGAAATCCGGAATGATTTCGCGGCCTTGGGGAACGTAGGCAATGCCGGCGCGGGCGCGGCGGAAGGTCGGATGCTTTCCGATCTCGGTTCCGTCCAGACTGATCTGGCCTTCCATCCGGTCGGTAAGACCCATCAATGTCTTGAGCAGCGTGGTCTTTCCGGTGCCGTTGCGGCCGAGCACGGCCGTCACCTTCCCAATCGGGATATCAAGGCACACCGCATGCAGGATGTGGCTGCGGTCGTAATAGCTGTCGACGTTGGTCAGCTTGAGCATCAGCCTATCCCTTTCGATCCGAGGTAGGCTGCGCGCACTTTCGGGTTCGTCTCGATCTCCTCGACGTTGCCTTCCGCGAGAACCGAACCGAGATGCAGCACCGTGATGCGTTCGGCTATCTCTCGCACGAACGCCATGTCGTGCTCGACAACGATGAGCGTATGCTTGCCCTTGAGGCTATTGACGATCTGGGAGGTCTTGTGAGTTTCCGCCTGGGTCATGCCGGCGGTGGGTTCATCGAGCAAAATCACTTTTGGATTCTGCGTGATCAGGAGGCCGAGTTCGAGCCACTGGGTTTGGCCGTGGCTGAGATAGGCGGCCAGCCGGTTGGACTCTTCCGTCAAACCGATCAGGTCGAGAACACGATCGACATCCTGTTCAGCCTGCTTGCTGAAACCGAAGCGCAGATTGGCCAACACCCCGGGATTGCGGCAACTGGCGACTTCGAGATTGCGGCGTACGGTGAGATCCTTGAAGATGCTGGGGATCTGGAATTTTCGGCCGATGCCGGCGCGCGCGATTTTATGCTCTTCCCAGTTGGTGATGTCGGCGTCATGCAGAAAGACCCGTCCCTCGGTGCTCTTGGTCTTGCCGGATACGAGGTCCATCAAGGTCGTCTTGCCGGCGCCATTAGCGCCGAGCAGGACACGCAGTTCGCCATCCTCGACCGTCAACGACACAGCATTGACCGCCTTGAACCCTCCGAAGTCGACACCTAGGCCATCGATGGTGAGCGCGATCTGAGCCATCCCGCTCACTCCGCCAGTTGCGAGGCGTCGGAAGCCCCGATTGCGTGATGCGATGGGGTCTTGCCGCGGGCGAGGAAGCGATCGACCAGGTCGTGCGCCAGCCCGGCGAAACCGCGGGGCAGATACAGCACGACGAGCACGAAGATCAGTCCGATGATGACCTTCCACGCCTCGGCGAAGCCTGCGGTCTCACTAACCGTCGCCGAGATCATGTTGATCACGATGGCGCCGATACAGGCGCCGAGAATCGATGAACGGCCGCCGACCGCGGCCCAGACCACCATCGTAATGGAAAACGTGAGGTCCATGAAAGTCGGCGAGGCGAACTCCGATACGACGACGTAAAACATTCCGGCCAGACCGGCGATCCCCGCCGACACCGCGAAGAAGAAGGTCTGATAAAGCGGCACGTCGAAGCCAAGGTAGCGGGCACGATTCTGGTCGTCGCGGATTGCCTGCAGGATGAGGCCGGCGCGGGTTTCGACCAGCAAGCGGGCGCTCGCGAGCACCACACACAGCGCGATGGCGACGAGATAATAGGTCGGTACGATGTAGGGGTCGAACTCGAATTCTCCGATTTTGAACCAACCCAGATCGGTCAGCCCGTTAAAGCCGTTGGTGATCGGCTGCGCATCGATGACCACGAGGCGCACCAGCAGCACCAGCGCGAGCGTGATGATGGAAACGAACACGCCGGCGATGCGCTTGCGAAACACGATGATTCCGATGATCGTGGCAATCGCCACCGGCAGCACTACTCCCATGAAGACGCCGAACCACTGATGCTGGAACGGCAGCCACAGGAACGACGCCTTGTTGATGCAGCACAATTCGGTCGGCGATCCCGGCTCCGCGTTCCACAGCATGAAATCCGGCACCGGCTTGTCCGAGCCCTGCTGCAGGCTCGTTGGGCTGGCGAGCTTGAGCGACATCGCCAGCATGTAGGCGCCCGCGCCGAAGAACAGCCCTTGACCGAGGTTGAGGATGCCGGCGTATCCCCACGACAGCGCCACCGCGATGCCGAGCATGCCGAACACAAGATACTTGGCGATGCGGTTGAGCCAGAACGGTTCGAGCACCAACGGCGCGCACATGATGAATGCAAAGAACGCCAGATAGATTGCGACTTCGAAGCGGCGCTTCTCGGACATCGCTCAGCGCCCCCTGAGCGAAAAGAGGCCTTTGGGCTTAAGAATGATGATCATGATCACCACACCGAACACCACCGCTCTCGCCAGAATGTCGTTGGTGCCAGCCGCGACCAGCCCATTGATCTCGCCGAGGATGCCGGCCGAAAACACCGAACCGAGCAAGCTGCCGACCCCTCCCATCACCACGACCATGAAGCCGTCCACCACCATCGGCGTGCCCATGTCGGGGAATACCGTCTTGAAGCCGGACATCATCACGCCCGCGACGCCTGCGAGGCCGGAGCCGAACGCGAACGTCAATGCGTTGATGCGCGCCACGTCGATGCCGCAAGCCGCGGCCATTTTTGGGTTACGAATGATCGCACGCACCTGCGTGCCGATCGGTGTGCGATACATGATCAACCAGGTCAGGGCCGTGAGCACCGCGGTCACGACAATGATGAAGGCGCGATAGCGGTTGATCTCGGCGCTCCCGAGCATAAACGTTCCCTGCAGGGCTGCGGGAACGCTGACGTTCTGAAGCCCGGGGCCCAGCCCTGCGATATGGATGCCGAAGAACGACAGACCCAGTTCAAGCCGCACCGCCTGCTGGATCAGGATCGCGATGCCCCAGGTCGCCAGCAAGGTGTCCAGCAGACGACCGTACAGACGACGCACGATGACGCGTTCAATCGCTAACCCAATCAGCGCCGTCACAACGAAGGCTACCGGGATCGCTGCGAAGATGTTGGCCCCGAGCCAGATGCCGGTCAGCACCGTGACGTAGGCCCCAATCATCACCATCTCGCCATGGGCCATGTTGATGACACCCATTGCGCCATAGGTGATCGCGAGACCCAACGCCACCAAGAGAAGAATCGAGCCAAGGCTCAGGCCGATGAACAGGACTTCAAGCATTCAGGCAACCTCATCGCCTCGGTCTACCGCGCATGAACGCGGCAGACCGCCTTGACGCCAACTTCAGATCTTCAGCTTTGCCGTTTCGAGTCCCTTGGCGGTGCAGAACAGATTGCTCTCGGTTTCGCCATAGGCCACGTAGGGAATCGGAACTGTCGGCTCCTTGTAGGCGTCGATGATCTTGCCTTGTCCGTCGGGTAGCCACTGCGCAATCCGCGGCGTCAAATAGGTGTGCAGATTATCGGGATCGATCTTCACATGACCGTTCGGAGCGTCGAACTCCTGCCCCTTCACGGCCTCCCTGATCGCGGTCGGCGTCATCTCGGCAGCTTTTTCCACCGCCTGCTTCCACAGGAAGACCTGGAAGTAGGAAGACTCCAGCGCGTGATGCGTCACCGCCTTCGGATCCTTGACAAAGGCGCGATAGCGCTCGACGAACGCCCTATTGCGGTCGGTGTCGATGGCCTGGAAATACGGGAACGACGTGTAGCTTCCGACCGCATATTCCGGCCCCATCGCAGCGATCTCGATTTCCGAAGTGACGGTCGCGCAAATCGGCAATTTGTCGTGGGTCAGGCCCTGGTTCTTGTATTCGCGGTAGAACGCAACGACCGAGTCGCCGACGACGTTCGACAGCACGACGTCGCAGCCCGATCCCTTGATCTTGTTGACCATGGATCCCCATTCCGAATGGCCGAGTTCGAGATATTCGTCCGCGATCCACTCGCCGCCGTTTTTCTCGATGAGGATCTTCGATACCTTCGCCATCTCGCGCGGGTAAATGTAGTTCGAACCGACGATGAAGAATTTCTTCTTGCCCAGTGTCTTGATGATCCAGGGGATGAAATTTGAAAGCTGCTGGTTCGGAACGGCTCCGGTATAGACGACGTTCTTGGAGCACTCGAACCCCTCATAATAAGTGGGGTAGAAATACAGATTGTTGCGCTTCTCGAATACAGGGAGAACGGCCTTGCGGCTGGCCGAGGTATAAGACCCGAACACCGTCGGCACGCGATCCTGAATCACCAGCTTCGAGGCTTTTTCATTGTAGGTTTTCGGATCCGACGCGCCGTCCTCGACGATGGCGTTTATCTTCATGCCCTTGGCGCCGCCGGAAGCATTGATCTCGCTGATCGCCATCAACGTGGCGTCGTGCAGCGATTTTTCGATGATCGAAAGGCCACCCGTGAGCGAGAACAGCACGCCGACATTGATCGTTCCCGCGGCGCTCACCGGATTGATGATGTAGGGCGATGCGAGCGCTCCGGTTGTCGCAAGCAGGCTACTCTTCAAGAATTTACGCCGATCAATCGACATAGTGACACTCCCCATTTGGCCCCTGCGACGACAGGCAAGCCGGTTCCGTTCACGCCCAAGCGCGCTGTTTCGAACTGAAAAATTCCAGGTTCATCCGAGGCCCGCGGACCTTACCCGATCCGTGCCGATACTCGGTCGCCAAAACAAAAAAAGCCCGACAGATCCTTACGGATCTTTCGGGCTTACCTAGCCAGGCCTGGCCAACGTCACTGGTGGTCAGGCAATACTACGACCAGAACATTATTGTTCCACCGCAGCTCGAAAAATTAAACATCTTTTGCACGGTACTGCAAGAGTTCATTTGCGTGGATGATCGCTGCGGCCATGTCATCCATCGACAACCGCTTCGCCATCGCCTGGCGGCGAATGCTTTCGTAAGCTTCGGCTTCGCTCAACCCCTGGCCGTCCATCAAGACTGCTTTCGCCTTTTGGATGCGCTGCAGGCCCGAAAGTTTGCGCTCCAGTTTGCGGATACGCTTTTCCGTTTCGCGTTTCTCAAGCCAGATGCTGCGGGCAATCGTCAGGTTGGTGAGCAGACCAAAGGGCCGGATTGGACGCTCGATGACGGCGACAGCGCCGGCCTCCAACACCAGCTGGAGCGTGGATGGATCTTCGTAGCCTACAACGGCGATGAGTGTTGGCCGCGGCCCGTCGCCTGACTTGAGAAGGCGCTGAATATCTCCTCGGACGTCATGCTCGACGGCAAGCAGCATCACATCGGAACTGCCGGTCCAGCATTCCGGGATCGGCCAGTGCGTCTCGACCATGCAGCCGATGCGGCGCAGATGCTCGACGAGCCTGACGCGTTCACTATCCGGCGGATGAACCACCTGGACGCGTAGGCCACGAAGATCGCGAAGGATTTGGATCGCCACCGCCTGCTCCCGCGTTCAGAACCTCAGTGGCTGACTGTCTGAAGGTCGTCAGCCGACCAGTCGTCAAGGCTCTGTACGACACAGTAGGGGTCCGGTTTGATCCGAACACCAGGATTCCAGACCGTCTGGAATCGACCGAACTTGTCCAGTCGCGCGATCCGCGGCCAGAGATAAGTGTGATTGTTTTCCGGATCGATCCTGACGCGTCCCTGCGGTGCGTCAAATTCGGAATCGCGCAGCTCTTTCAGCACCCTGTCCGGATCGTCCGACCCACACCGCGCAAGCGCACGCATGGCCAGATGCAACTGGAAATAAGCAGCTTCCGCCGCCGCCGTTACCGGCGCATCGGGCCCGTATTTGTTCTTGAAACTGTCAACGAAACGCCGCGCCGCTGATGACGAAGAGGTTTCGAAGAACGGCGCCGCGGTGATATGGCCCTCGGCGGCCTCGCGATGCATCTCTGCGACTTCGGCTTCGCTGGTGGTCAGGCTCGCGATCGGCATCTTCATCGGGTCGAACCCGGCCTTCCGATAGGCCTCGTAGAATACCGACGTGCCGCGGCCCACCACGGTCGAAAAGATGACGTCTGGAGAGGTCTTCTTGATCCGGCTGACGACCTTCTCGAAATCCCGCGGACCGGCCTCAAGCGGAACATAAATTTCGTCCAGCACCTCGCCCCGGCCCTGCACGACGAAATCGGCCATCAGGCGATTGGATTCGTAAGGATAGACGTAGTTCGAGCCGACCAGCAGAAAGCGATTGCCATAAGTGGCCAACAGAAATTTTGCGAGTTGAAGTGAATTCTGGTTCGGTGCAGCACCGGTATAAATGCAGTGCCGCGAATACTCAAAACCCTCATAGAGGGTCGGATAAAAAAGCAAACCACGGTGACCTTCGACGACCGGCAAAACCGCCTTGCGGGTGCTCGACATATAGCAACCAAACAGCAACCGGATCCGGTCAACCTGGAACAAACGTTCGGCGAGAGCGCGAAACTGCTTGGGGTCGGACGCAGGATCGTAGATGACGGGCTCGACCATGCGATCGAGCACGCCGCCGCCGGAATTGATCTCCTCAATTGCGAGGAGCGTAGCGTTGAGCTGCGATTGTTCGATGGCCGAAGTAACTCCCGTCTGGGAGAAGAGCACTCCCACTCGCCATGGGCCGCCGGTATTTTCGCTGAAACTCATGACTCTGACTTGGACCATCGCTCTGGTGAAATTTGAGCGACCTTACGTCAGATTGCAGGAAACTCAAATTGTCTGGCCTGAGGTACTGCATGCCGCGCGGTTTCAAATCGACGGAGGCATCCTCCAGCCGCCAAAGGTTTGTTCGAGATGCTGAACGAGCGCCAGCGCCACATCCTCTCGCCACGGCCGGGCCGCCACCTGGACGCCAATCGGCAGGCCTTCCGGCGAGGTGCCAATTCGCACCGTCGCTGTGGGCCAGCCGGTGAGGTTATGCATCTGCGCGTAACCGAACCCGATCCGCTTATCGTCGTCGAAGCCGGTACCGTGCAGCAGCGCCGGATATGGCATCACGGGCGACAGCAATGCATCGTAGCTTTCAATGAAGCGAAGCATCGAATTGCGAAACAGATCCCATCTGGCGAACGCGCTCAGGGCCTCCGTGGCGTTGGCCATCGCAGGCGCAACGGCAACCGCCAGCGCTCTCTCGAACATCGGCGAGATTTCGTTGCTTCCAATGCTCTTCAGGAACCCACGCGTGCCGGCACCGCCATCACCGCGGCTGATATCGAAATAGACACCGCCAGGTTTTGCCGCGTCGGGTGGCCGGCTTTCTTCGACCTTGACCCCCGCATCCGCGAATGCCTTGGCGGAGTCGCGCACCGCAGCGACGATTTCCTTTGTCGGCGCAGCAACACCATCATCATCGAAATAGGCAACTTTCAAATCACGTAACACCACCTTCGCGTGAAACACCGGGTTGCGGGCGCCCAATGGCATCGGAAATTGTCCGGTCCGCGGAACGCGGCCCGAGGTCGGCTTGATGGCCGCCAGGCCGCAATAATGCGCGGGAATACGAATGCTGCCTCCGGCGTCGGTGCCGAGACCGAGTGGCGAACCGCCGGCGGCAATAATCGCGGCCTCGCCACCGCTGCTGCCGCCCGGCGTGCGCGTAAGGTCGTAGGGGTTATTGGTCCGCCCGTAGACCAGATTGTCAGTCTCGGCCGCGCCCGCGAGTTCCGGCACATTGGTCTTCCCAAGAATAATGCCACCAGCCGCACGCAGCCGTGCGACCGCGGTGGCGGCCGCCTTGGGCACGAAATTGGCTCGACCCTGGGTGCCACCGGTGCAGATAACACCAGCCGTTTCCAGCGTGTCCTTGATCGTGATCGGCACGCCGTGAAGCGGACCTTTGATTTCGCCGCGGGCGAGCGCCGCGTCGGCTTCATCGGCCTCTTTCCGCGCCGCCTCCGCGGTCAGTTGAACGACGGCATTGAGTTTTGGATTGACCTTGGCGATCCGCTCCAGATGCGCTTCAACGATCACCCTGGAGCTCAATTTCTTCGACCGAATAGCGTCAGCGATTTCACCGGCCGATGCCGAAGTGATGTCGTCGCTGGTCGCCGTGGCGGCCTCGGCGGAATTGATCAACGACGTTTGTCCCGCCGCTGCCGCCGCCCCAACGAACGCGACCGTGCCCAGAAAATCCCGGCGTCCGATTTTGTTGCTCATTTGCAATCCGATCTCTCTCGGTTCGGGGAAAGCGCCACCATTTCAGGCAACCAGCAACTTCTGTCGGTCCTGGAAATCCCGCAAGCTTCGCTAGACGGCCTTGGTCAGCGCACCATCGATAATGAGATTGGTGCCGGAGATACGGCTCGCCACCGGGCTTGCCAGGAAGACGACGCCGGCGGCGACTTCCTGCGGCGTTCCCATCCGCCCGGTCGGGTTCAGCGACATCGCCGTCTTGTAGAGATCGGGCATGCCTTTCTCGATGTTCTGCCAGATGCCGCCCTCGAAATAGGTGTTGCCCGGCGACACCGCATTGACGCGGATGCCCTTGCCGATGAGCTGATTGCTCAGGCCTTTGGCGTAGTGAATCAGCGCCCCTTTGAAGGCGCCATAGGAACCGGCGGCGAAATCGACCTCGAAGCCCGAAACACTCGACACGATCACGATCGAAGCGGACTTGGATTTTTCCAGATAGGGCATGGCCGCCGCGACGGAATTGACGGTATGCATCATGTCGGTGCGAAACGATTTCTCCCAGGTCTCCGCCGTGTCGCCGACGGCAAGCGCGCTGACGTTACAGACGATGGTGTCGATACCGCCGAGTTCACCGGCCGCGCTCTCGACCCATTGCTTTAACGCAACGGGATCGGCGACATCAATCGCCCCGCCCCATGACTTGGCCCCCTTCCCCGCCAGCGCCTTCACGACCTTGCCGACCTCGTCGGCATTGCGTGCACATATCGCAACGTTGGCGCCTTCCGCTGCGAACAGCTCGGCGATCGCCAGCCCAATGCCCTTGCTGCCGCCGGTCACCAGCACGTTCTTGCTCTTTAATCCAAGATCCATCGTCGCCTCCATTGATAATGTTGCGGCCCGCCGTCGCGCGCAGCGGGCCGCTTCGTCGAGTTACATCTTGGTCCAGTCGCCCGCGCTCTCGAACGCCGCGGCGGCTCGGTAGATGGTCGACTCATCATAGTATTTGCCGATCAGCATCAGCCCGATCGGCAGACCGTCGCTCATCCCGCAGGGAATGCTCATCGCCGGATGACCCGATGCGTTGAACGGCGCGGTATTAGGGACCATTTCGAACGCGCGCTGGATATAGAGATCGCGCGGCGCATCGGGCGGCGGAATCGGCGTCGCCTTCATCGGCAAGGTCGGCATCAGCAACAGATCGTAGCTGTTCAACGCCGTATCGTAGGCGGCGCGCAGCTTGCGGTTCAGGTTCTGCGCCTTTGCATAGAAATGGCCGCGATAGTGCTTGGTGAAATACTGACCGAGCAGCATCGTTATCTTGAGGCTGTCGGACAGCTCATCGGCGCGATGGTGCCAGGCGGAGTGGGCGTCGAGCAGCGTCGTATTGTAGAGACCGCGCCAGTTGGTCCCCATGCCGTTGCCCTTCATCATGAACTCGGTGGCACCCTCCGCGGCGATCGGTAGCCAGATCGCCGGAGCCAAGAGATGCATCGGCACCGACATTTCATCGACGGTGGCCCCGAGCTTCTTGAAGAGCTGGGCCGCCGCCATGACCTTGGCGTCGACGTCCGCCTCGGAGTTCGGAAGCCCAAAGCCTTCCTTGACGATGCCGATGCGCAACCCCCTGACGCCCCCGTCGAGCGCTTCGGTATATTTTGCAACCTTTGGCGCACCTTGTCGGGGATCCAGTCCGTCCGCTCCTGCGAGCACCTCAAGCAGCAGGGCGTTGTCACGCACGTTGCGGGTCATCGGGCCGGTGTGATCGATGGTAAGCTCGATCGGCATCACGCCGGTGTATGGCACAAGGCCGTAGGTGCCCTTCATCCCATAGATGCCGCTGAAGGAAGCAGGAATGCGGATCGATCCACCCTGATCGCCGCCGATCGCCATATCGGCTTCGCCGGTCGCCACCACGACGGCGCTGCCCGAGGACGACCCGCCGGCCGAATAGCCCATCTTGTGCGGATTGTGCACGGGACCGGCGGCACAGGTGTGGCTGCCGCCGGAAAAGCAGAAATATTCGCAATGGGCCTTGCCGACGATGGTGCCGCCGGCATCGAGCATGCGGGTGACGATGGTCGCGTCGGTGTCGGGCGTGTAACCCTCGAGTGTCGAGGCACCGTTCATCATCGGCACGCCGGCGAGGCATACATTATCCTTCAGCGCGATCTTCTTGCCGGCGAGCTTGCCGCTCGACGCACCCTTGACCGTCGTCTTGACGTACCAGGCGTTGTACTTGTTTTCTTCGCCCTCCGGACGGTAGCCGGGCGTCCGCGGATACGTCACGGCCGGAACGTAATCCGGCATGGCATCGACGGCATCGTAGGCGGCATAATTCGCCTGCATCAGCGCGTCGTAGGATTTGAGTTCCTCATCTCCCATATGCATGCCGAGATCTTCGGCGACGCTGCGCAATTGATCGAGTGTGGGTCTCCTGACTGCCATGGCCTTGGTCTCCCTCTGATCACGCCCGCTGGATCGGGCTTAGGTGGTGATTCCGATAAATTCTCCGACGAGGCTTGCGTCGCCGAGATCGTCCGGCTGCACTTCCCCGGTGATCGTGCCTTTTTGAATGATGAGAATCCGCTGCGAAAGCGCGGCGATGAAGTCGAGATTCTGCTCGACCAGAATCATGGTGAGGCCGCTCTTCTCGCGCAGCCGCTGCAAGGTCTCGACAATCTCGTCGATGATCGAGGGCTGAATACCTTCCGTCGGCTCGTCGAGAAGGACGAGGCGCGGCTTGCCGCAGAGGCAGCGCGCGATCGCCAGCAGCTGCTGCTCGCCGCCGGATAAGGCGCCGCCGACACGGTCGAGAAGCGGCTTGAGGCGGGGAAACTCCTCCAGCACAGGCCCGATGGTATCGTGTTCGGCGCCGTCCTGCTTGGTGCACCCCATACGCAGGTTGTCGTAAACCGTGAGGCCGGGGAAAATCTCGCGTCCCTGCGGGACGTAACCGAGCCCGAGCCGCGCCCGACGATAGGGCTCGGCTGCCGTCACGTCGTCACCGTCAAAGCGCACATGTCCGCCGGTCGCCGGCAGGAAGCCCATCAACGCCTTGAGCAGCGTGGTCTTGCCCATGCCGTTGTGGCCGAGAATTCCGATGAACTCGCCTTCGTTGACGGCGAAGCTGACCCCGTTGAGGATCGGAATGCGGCCGTAGCCTGTACGCAGTCCCGTCACACTGAGCATCATGCGGCCGCCTGTTTGCCGAGATAGATGTCACGCACCAGCGGATTGCGCAGGATGTTCTCCACGGCATCCTCCACCAGTACACTGCCTTGATTGAACACCGTCACCTGCTTGGCGATCATGCGGATGAACTGCATGTCATGCTCAACGACGATGAGCGCCTTGCTGCGGTTGATCTCGCGCACGAGTTCGGCGGTCTTGTACACCTCATCATGCGTCATGCCGGCCGCAGGCTCATCGAGCAGAATGAGCTCGGGATCCGTCGACAACACAATGCCGAGTTCAACCCATTGCCGCTGGCCATGTGCGAGCTGGCCCACCAGACGCTTTGCCGCGCCGGCGAGGCCCATCCGCTCCAGCATCTCGTCGACCACACCGCCGACATGCTCGCCGGAATGGATACGGCTCGCCGCCAGCCAGATATTTTCGCGCACGCTCAAACCATCGAACACACTCGGCACCTGGGTCTTGATGCCAATGCCGAGACGCGCGATCTGGTGGGCGTGGGCGCGGGAAATATCGTTACCGCGGAACAGCACCTGGCCCTGACTCGGCTGCAGCTGTCCGGTGAGCATCTTGAAGAACGTGCTTTTCCCGGCGCCGTTCGGGCCGATCAGACAACGCAGCTCACCTTCGGCCAGCGTGAAGTTGACGTTCCGTACCGCCTGGACACCACCGAAACGCATGCTGAGACCGCGGGTTTCCAGAAGTGGCGCTGCCATCACCCCTCCTCCGCCTGCTTGGGCTTGAGTCCCGCACCCATGCGACGGGTGCGCGAGCGCAGCAACAATTGGCCCCAGTCGCCGAGCGTCGGCACCAACCCCTTCGGCACAAGCAGCACGAACGCGACCAGGATTATTCCAAGGATCAATGGCGCATTGGCCAACAGCTTCGTCCACAGATCCGAACCGCTGGGTTGGTTCGCCCCAAGCGCCGTGTTGAGCCATTGGATGCCAATGCAACCGACGATTGGACCGATCAGCGTGCCGCGCCCGCCGACGATGACCCAAATGATGATCTGCGCGGACTGAGCCAGTCCGAAGATGGTCGGGCTGACAAAATTTCCCCAATTGGCGAAAAGGCATCCCGCAAAACCGGCCAGCGCGCCGCCGATCGTGAAGGTCACGAGCTTGTAGGCCCGCGGATCGTAGCCTAACAGTTCGGCGCGCCGTTCATTCTCCCGGATACCGACAATGATGCGACCGAAGCGGCTGGCCAGCAGCAGGCGCAGTCCGAAATATGTCGCGAGCAATGCGGCGGTCGCAAGATAGAACATGCCTTCAAGATCGATCACCGCGGCCTTGTTGCCGGGGAAATTGAGCGGCGGGATTCCGGGAATGCCGTTGAAACCGCCGAGCCGTGCCACGCCGATATGGAATTCCGGGCCGGCGGTCGAATTCACGGAATTGAACAGGATCAGCGTCACCGTCAGCGTGATGACGCCGAGATAGACGTCGCTGATGCGCCCGTAGAACATGAAATAACCAAGTAACGCGGCGAAAGCGGCCGGCAGCGCGATGGCCAACAACAGCGGGAGCGTGCTCTCCCCGGTATTGAACATGGCGATCGCATAGCTATAGGCGCCCAACCCGAAGAAGGCCGATTGGCCGAAGCACAGGATGCCGCCGTAACCCCAGATCAGCGCCAGGCTGAGCGCCAGGATCGCCATGATCATGTAGACCGTGAGTTCGAGAACGGTATCGAGTTCGGCCAAGCGTGGCGTCAGGACCAGGAAGGCGACACCGATGATGCCGACCAGTCCGAGGCCGATAAAATTGAGGGCGCGGGCGTTCACAGACCTCTCCGAAAGAAACGACCCGTGATGCCCTGCGGCAGCAGGCGGATCAGGACGATGGCGGTGGCCAGCAGCGCCACCTCGCCGAACACCGGGGTCGTGGCAAACGTCGCGATCTGGTTGATGGTGCCGAACAGGGCGGATGCAGAAACCGTGCCGCTGAGAATGGCGGCGCCGCCACCGATCACCGTGATGAAGGATTTGGCGACATAGGCGACGCCGATGGTGGGAAAGACGCCGGAAACCGGCGCCAGCACCGCGCCGGCAAGACCGGACAAGGCGGCACCGATGCCGAAGGTGACGGCATAGACGCGCGGTGGATTCACCCCCAGCGCTGCCGCCATGTTGGCATTCTGCATCGTGCCGCGGGCAATCAGGCCGAGGCGGGTCCAGCGCAGCACACCGAAGATACCGGCCATCACGACGACCGCCACGGCGATGACGAACAACGTGTATCCGCTGGTGCGATAGGCGCCGATCTGAAAACTGCCGAGCGGCGCCGAGATGCCGACCGTGGTGTTGCCGAAGACGGCCGTCGTCAGCCCCACGAGAAACAGGCTGAGGCCCCAGGTCGCGAGCATGGTGTCGACCATGCGGCCATACAGGAAGCGAATGATCGTCAATTCGACGATGACACCGATGATGCCGACCACGATGGGTGCCACCACCAGCATCGCGATCCAGATGCTGACGCCATGGCTGGTAGCGACGATCGCCGCATAGCCGCCGAGCATCAGAAATTCCCCATGGGCGAGATTGATGACTCGCATCATGCCGAAAATGATCGCCAGCCCGACGCTGATCAGCGCCAGGCTGGCAATCGCGTAAAGAACCTGGATCGCCAGGAGAGCAATGAGATCCACGTTCACCATTCCCAAACAGAGTTGACGGTCAACCGACTTCAGATCTTGATCACGTATTGCTGGTTGTCGGTCGGGTTCTTGATAAGATCGCAGACCGCGGCGGTGTCCGCCGGCTTCTGCTGGGCGAAGTCTTCCAGCACGTTGAGCTTCTTGTCCTTGACTTCGGCGATGTGAACATCGAGCACGCAATGGTGGGTCGGGGGGTCGATCGTGACCTTGCCCGAGGGGGCGTCGATGCTGATTCCAGTTTCCAGCGCTTCGATGACCTTGATGCGGTCCACACTGCCGGCTTTCTTGACCGCCTCCGTCCAGATACGGAAGCCTTGATAGGTTCCCATCGCGAGTTCGGTGACGTTGGGATAGTCGGCGCCAAAACGTTTGTGGAAAGCTGCAACAAAAGTTTCGTTGGCTTTGTTCTTCAAATCCTGGAAGTAGTTGTAGCAGACCAGCATGCCGTTGCATTCGTCGGGCGACAGCACGATGTGCTCGTTACCGACTGCAAAGGTGGTCGACGCCATCGGAATGCTCTTGCGCATGCCGGCCGCGGCCCACTGGCGGTAAAAGGATATATGCGCGCCGCCAACCAGCGCTGACCATACGAAATCCGGCTTTGCCGCCTGGATCTTGGAGATGGTCGAGCCGAAATTCGTAACATCGAGCGGGAAGAAGTCGATCGACGAAACTTCACCGCCGTTTTCGGTGACATATTTCTTCACCCATTGCGAGGTGATCTGGCCGTAATTGTAGTCGGCCGCGATGACATAGACCTTCTTGCCCCACTTCTTCATGGCATAAGGCACGAGCTTCTCGACCGTTTGCGCCGGCGTCACCCCGGTGTCGAACTGGTTGCGGTCGCAGACGCCACCCTCGTATTGCGTATTGTAGAAATACAGCGTCTTGAAGCGATCGAGCACCGGCCGGATCACCTCGCGCGAGGCGGAGGTGATGCCGCCATGCACGACGGCGACCTTGTCCTTCAACGCCGCCTGCTGCGCGAACTGCGTATAGAGCTGCATGTTCGACTGCGTATCGTAGTTGATCAGTTTGATCTGCCGGCCGAGAAGACCGCCGGCCGCGTTGGCTTCCTCGACGGCGAGCGTCATCGCATCGACCATCGGCTTGCCGTAGATGTCGAGACCACCCGAGAGATCGTGAATGCTGGCCACGTTGATCGGGTCTTCCGCCCAGGCGCTGGACCCGAACGCGCCCGTGGCAGCGGCCGCGGCCGTGCCCTGTAAGAACCTTCTGCGATTGACTTTCATTGCCGTACTCCTCCTCCATGTTGCCGATACGTCATGAGACCAGATATTTTTTCAGGATCGACGCGCCCATGGTGTATTTTGGGTCGACCATGTTTCCGAGCCGGATGCGTCCGGCCTGGCTGAGAAGCATATACGCGTCGATCTCGTCGAAGCCGTAATCCGCGCTCATCCAGCGCACCAGTTCGCGATAGGCGATGCGGGCCGCATCTTCCAGCGGCCGGGCGCTGCCGATCGTCATAAGAAAGTTTTCCGTCTCGAGCCGCGGCCATGCAAAGCTCCAACCTTTAATGACGTCGACCTGCAAGGTCACGGTGGCGCGCTGTTCGATCGCAACTCCCGACAACTCGCCATCGCCCTGCGTGGCATGGCAATCGCCGACATAGAGCAGGCCGCCTTTGGTATGCACCGGAAAGTAGAGGATCGCGCCTGGAGCGACGTCCGGCAAATCCATGTTGCCGCCATGGTAGTCCGGCTGCAGCGAGGAGATCGCCTCGATCTCGGGCGAAATCCCGATCGTGCCGATGAACGGCTCATAGGGGAGGATGATCTTGTCGCTCCAGCGTACGCCGTCCTTGTCGACGTGCATCACCCTCACCCGCTCCGGCAACGGCGGATTGAGCATGGCGGTCGAAGCCGTTCCGACCAGACCGCCGAATTCCGGAATGATGCAGGTCTTACCGGCAGGCTGCGCGCCGCGGGTCTCGACGGCGTGAATATGCACGGCGAGGCAATCGCCCTTCTCCACGCCGCTGACGGCAACCGGGCCACACTGCGGATTGAGGAACGGAAACTGCAATTTCGCGGTCGGACTGTCCTGCTCGCTGGTGATGACGCCGCCGAAGGCATCTTCCGTCTCGACCACGACGACGTCGCCGGGATTGACCGTGAGTACGGGCTTGGCATAGGGCCCGTAGACATAATGAAAATCGCCTTGTGCCGTGATGGACAGTTCGTGGCGTTGCCCGGCCTGACCTTTGGCAAGTCCGCGCTTCGCCATGATCGAGTTCTTGAGCCAGGGGCCATTGATCATGGGGCTCTCCTCAAATCGTCAAAGTGAGGGATGGCGGCGGTGCCAGTCGGTAACGCGCTGGAATGCGTCACCGGCGGCGACCAGACGGGCTTCATCGAAATGGCGGCCAACAAACTGGAATGCGACCGGACCGCCGCTTTCCGTAAAGCCGCCCGGAAGGGTAATGGTTGGACTTCCTGTCATGTCAAAGGGGCAGCTGAAGCGCAGCAGGCCCGTGATCAACTCCGGATTCTCGCCCAGCGTTGCCATTTTGCCGAGGGTCGGTGCCGCGAACGTCTGGGCTGGCACGGCAAGAAGATCGACCTTTTCGAACAGCGCCCTCACCATTCCCTTGAAGGCCTCGCGGCGCAGAACGATCTTCTGGTAGTCTTTGCCGGATTGCTGCAGACCCAGTTCGATCAATCCGGCGAGCCCCGGACCGTATTCCGACTTCCGCGAGGGATAAGTCGCTTCGTGTGCCACCGCGGTCTCGACGGCGCACAGCGGAAACCAGTCGTCGATCATAGCTGTCGGATCGGGAACGACAATCTCAAGAATTTCGGCGCCAAGATCGGCGGCCACACGCAGTGCGTCCTGGAAAATCCTGGTCGCTGCGGCATCGACGCCCTCGCTGGTCCAGCGCGGATCGACCCCGATCCGCGTTCCTCGCAAGCTGCCGCTCAAATTCGCCAGATAATTCGGCACCGGCTCCAGCACGGCGGTCGGATCGTTCGGATCCGAGCCGGCGATGGCGCCCAGAATCGCGCCGCAATCCACCGCGCTTCGCGCCATGGGTCCGATGTGGTCCAGCGTCGCGGCGAGTTCGAAAACGCCGTAGCGGCTGACCCGCCCCCAGGTTGGCTTCAGGCCGGTCACACCGTTGGCGGCCGACGGAAAGCGGATCGAGCCGCCAGTGTCGGATCCCAGCGAGCCGTAACAAAGTCCCGCGGCAGTCGCGACGCCGGACCCGCTCGAAGATGCGCCCGACCAGAGCGCCGCATCCCACGGGTTGCGCGGCGGATCGATCTCCGGATGATGGTCGGCGTAAGCGCCTTCGGTCAATTGCAGCTTGCCGAGGATGACCGCGCCGGCCTCCTTGAGTCTGGAGACGACGGTCGCATCCTCGCTCGGGCGGTAGTCGCGATAAATCGTCGTGCCCGCTGCGGTCGGTGCGTCCTTGGTCCAGCACAGATCCTTGACGGCAATCGGCACTCCGTGGAGCGGCCCCCTCACCTTGCCCGCCGCGATCTCCTTCTCGGCCGCGTGCGCCTGCTCCAGCGCCGACGAAGCCATCACATATGCGTAGCTTTTCAATTGGCCATCGAGGCGCGCGATGCGATCGAGTTGGGCTTGAGTCGCCTCCACGGGAGACAGCTCGCGCTTCCGAATACGTTGTCCAATCTCGACCAATTCGCAGTAGTGCAGATCGCGCGTCGGCATCAGATAGTGCCTCGTACCGTTCTAGTTCAGCTTCCAGTCGCCGCTCGCTTCGATCGCCGAAGCAAGCTGTATCAAGGTTGTCTCTTCGAAATGGCGGCCAACCATCATCAGGCCGACCGGCAAGCCGTTGACTCGACCGCATGGCACCGTGAAGGCAGGATGCCCGGAGACGTCAAACGAGCACGTATTCGCCTGCATGTTGAGCGCCACGTCGATCGCGGTGCCGAGCGGCGCATCGGCCGGCGGAATTGGCGTTGCCGTGAACGGAATCGTCGGCATCGCCAGCACGTCGAACTTTTCGAGCGCCTCGTCGTAGCCGCGACGCAGCAGCCCCCGCAGATTTTGCGCCTTTGAATGATAGCGCCCGTGATAATTGCGATGCATGTATTCGCCGAGCATCAGCACCAGCTTGACGGTTGGCGAGACGTCGTTGATGCGGGTCCCCATGCCGCGGGCAAAGGCTTCCTGCATCGAGAGCGGATAGTAACCGTGGATGTTGTTGCCGACGCCATATCCCTTCAGCATCATCTCGGCCGCCCCTTCCAGGATGATCCCGCTCCAGACATGCGGTCCGTCGAGATGCCAGGGCACCGAGATTTCCTCGGCTTCAACGCCGATCTTTGCCAAGGCCTCGATGGTCGCGCGCACTTTGGCGTCCACGGCCGGATCGCTTTCGGGATGCCCGAAGCCTTCACGCAGGATTCCGACGCGCAATCCTCTTGCCGGCTTGCCGAGTGCCGACATGTAATCGCCGGTGCGCGCCGAAATCGTTCTTGTGTCCCAACCGTCGTGGCCGGCGATGACGGTCAGTAGCCGGGCGACGTCTTCGACGCTCGCGCCCATCGGACCGCAGTGATCGACGGAATAGCTGATCGGCATCGAGCCCGTGGTGGGCACAAGTCCCCAGGTCGGCTTCAGGCCATAAATGCCGCACCAGCTTGACGGCGTGCGGATCGATCCGCCCTGGTCTCCGCCGAGGGCCATCGGCACCTCGCCTGCCGCCACCAGCGCGGCGCTTCCGCCAGAAGAACCGCCGGCACTGTGGGCGGGGTTATGCGGATTGCGGATCACGCCGGTGGCACAGGTGTGGCTTGCACCCGAAAAGCAAAGATCCTCACAAGCCGCCTTGCCCGCGATGGTACCGCCCGCTTCCAGAATCCGCGTCACCACGGTGGCATCGAGCTCCGGCACGTAACCTTCCAGCAGCACCGAGCCGTTCATCATCGGGACACCCGAAACGCAGATGTTATCCTTGATCGCCACCTTCTTGCCGCTCAGCAGCCCTTCCGCGCCGGTCAGGATATTCGTCTTCCAGTACCAGGCGCCGTACGGATTTTCGGATGCCGAAGGCCGGTATCCGGGCGAGCGCGGCGCAATCGGCGCCAAGGTGGGCGGGACCAATTCGTCGAGCCGGCCGTACGAGGCCAAAGGTCCTTTGAAGGCCTGCTGAAAGGCCGCAACTTCGTCAGCGTTAAGAACCAGACCGAAATCGGATCCTAGGTTGTCAATCTGCTCCAATGTCGGAAGGCGCACTACCATGCTTCACCCAATTCTTGTCTTTTGGAAGACAAACGAAAAAAGCCACCCGCGACCCGAACAGGCCCCGATTGGCATCAATGCCGCTGCTATCATTGGTCGCGTAGCTTTGCGTTGCAGAACGAAACTTAAGCGCTCACCCAGACGTCATCGGCTGCGCGAGAACTCTTTCGCCATGCACGCATTCACGTACAAATTGATTGTGTCTTAGCGTCACCAGACTTGTCAATGTAAGGCCGGCACCTTTTTTACGCATGAACCAGCACAAATGACGCGCAGGGCAGATTGATGATACAAGGTGACAGATCGACATTCTTGCGGTGTGATAATCTACGACGCAACCTTCGAGCTATTTTATGAAGAAGCCATCCGTGCCTCTCGGCCTGGTATTTTCCCAATCGGGACCCTACGCCATGATGGCGGGCGAGATGCGCAAGAGCGCGTTGATGGCCATCGATGAGGTCAACCGCAGCGACGAGTTCGATTTCACATTCGCACCGCATCTGCGCGATCCCGGTGGGGTTGTCGCTGCTTATCACACCGCATGCGATGACTTAATTCGCGAGGAACAGGTCGACCATATCGTCGGCTGTTATACATCGGCCTCACGCAAGCAGGTCATTCCCATTGTCGAACGCACCGAACGGCTGCTCTGGCATCCGGCGCGATACGAAGGCTTCGAAAGCAGCGATAACGTTATCTATGTCGGCGCCGCGCCGAACCATACCGTGGTGCCGCTGGTGCGCCATATGCTCGACCACGTCTCCAGCGACGTGTTCTGCGTCGGCTCCAATTATGTCTGGACCTGGGAAACCAATCGAGTGCTGCGTGAAATCGTGACCAGCGCCGGCGGCCACATCCTTGCCGAACGCCTGTTGGAGCTCGGCGAAACCGCGGTGGACCATATCGTCAAGGAAATCGTCGATAGAAAACCGCCCGTCGTGTTCAACACGCTGGTGGGAGAATCCAGTTACGTCTTCATGCGATTGCTTCATGCCGCGACGCTGCGATCGGGACTGACGATTCCCGTTCTGAGCTGCAGCCTGTGCGAACCCGAGCTCAAGCTGATCGGATCGGCGGCCACGGTCGGATGCATCACCTCATCTGCTTATTTCGAGAGCATCGCGCGGCCCGAAAATAGCGCTTTTGTAGTGCGGTGGAAGGCCCGTCACGGCGACGACAGCCAGCCCTGCGTCGATGGGCTGTCGACATATGTCTGCGTCATGCTGCTCGCCCGCGCCATCCGCCGCGCCGGTTCGGTGGAGGTCGGCGCCGTCCGCCGCGCTGCGGCAAATCATCGCTATGATTCCCCGCAAGGCCCGGTTTGGGTCGATCCCGACAATAATCACTGTTTCCTGACCCCCCGTTTGGCACGCGCCGTGCCCGGATGTCAGTTCAAGATCTTCTGGGAAGCCGATGCCCCTGAGCGCCCCGACCCCTATCTTTCGAACCTCGACCTGGCAGCGGTTGGCACGAGGCTTGAAAGGAGCAATGATGCAATGACGAAGCGGTCAAACCATCTGCGTATCGTGAAATGACAAGGCCATCGCCCTTCTCCGTCCGCGGCCGGCGCGCTCTCATGGTGATGAGAGACGAGCGGGACATTTCGCCGCCGCCGGACGAAGCCGTTGACGTCGTCGTCCTGGATGCGGACAGCATTCCGATCAAGTCCGATCCGGCCCGTGCGTGGAGGATCCAAACCCCGATCATCGCACTGATCGGAACGGAGACGCCCAGCCGGCTGAAGTGGCTGCTTGACCTGCAGCCGGCATCGTTCCTCATCAAGCCGCTGCGCTCGGCCGGACTTTACACCGCGCTGGTGGTTGCGTTGGATTCCGCCCAGCGAAGGATCGATGAAGCCGCACATATCGAAAAACTGGAGGATCGGGTTCGGTCCCGGCGCATCGTCTTCGCCGCGGTTCTGCAAATCATGCGCGCTCACGATCTTTCCGAATCCGACGCGTTTACGCTGGTCCGACAGACCGCCATGCGGCATCGCATGACGATCGAGCAGTTGAGCGCAGAAATCATTGCAGCCGGTGGGATGCCGAACCGGACAACGCGGACTGCATAACTGCGGATCGCGGCGCTAGCCGAAATCGTCGACACGCTGCACGCCGGCCGCCGCCATCGCTGCCCAGGCGGCGCCGAGCGAGCCCGCCAGATCGATCGCCCTGCAGCCGGCCTCGATGATGACGGTGTCGAATCCGAGCCGGCGCGCGTCCAAGGCGGAGTAGTAGACGCAATAGTCGGTGGCAAGCCCCGCCAGGAAGATCCGCTGCAAACCGCGCTCGCGCAGATAGCCTGCCAGACCCGTAGGCGTGCGCCGATCGTTTTCGTGGAACGCGGAGTAGGAATCGATTTCGGGACGGAAACCCTTGCGGATCACCAGCTCCGCCCGCTCCGTCGCCAGTTGCGGATGAAAGGCCGCGCCGGCCGTGCCCTGGACGCAATGATCGGGCCACAGGGTCTGCTCGCCATAGGGCATGCTGATGGTTTCAAACGCAGCCGAACCCGGATGCGATGTGGCGAAAGAGCTGTGGCCGGACGGATGCCAATCCTGGGTCAGCACGACATGGCCGAAGCGCTCAGTGAGGCGATTGATGACCGGCACCACGGCATCGCCGTCGGCGACCGCAAGCGCGCCGCCGGCGCAAAAATCGTTCTGCACGTCGATTACAAGCAGCAAATCATCGTCGCTGAGCCGGATTGACATGTTGCACCTGCGTCATGGTTGATCCGCAAACCTTTAGCGCAAAGCAAAGGCGCGATCAGCAGGCATCTGCCAACCGCCGTGATCGCGCTGTCGAATCTTGGTCGCCGCCAGCGACGGCATTGGTTCGAAATGACAGCACCAACGGGCGACCGCGCGCCGCAATTGCCAACGCAATCATTTGTATGCAAACAAATAATCCGGCTTGATCCAACGGTCAAGCCGGGCTCAAGTTGAGCTCAACAACGTTGAAGGCATTGAACCACAGGGAATAAATCCATGGCCCATGATCAACCTCAGGCAGCCGGCCCCACCAAGCTGGTGATCCGCAACATCGGCCTGCTGCTTAGCGGCGCCATGGAGAAGCCGATCCTGGACGCCGATACGATCGTTGCGGAGAACGGCAAGATCACGGGAATCGGCCGTGCCAAGGATATCGATGCCGAAGGCGCCACCATTGTCATCGACGCCAATGGCACGACCGTCGCACCCGGCCTGATCGACAGCCATGTTCATCCCGTCGCCGGCGACTGGACGCCGCGGCAAAATCAGATCGGCTGGATCGACAGCTTTCTGCATGGCGGCGTCACCACCATGATTTCCGCGGGCGAGGTTCATATGCCCGGCCGCCCCCGTGACGTCGTCGGCGTGAAGGCGATGGCGATTTTTGCGCAGCGCGCGTTCTGGACGCTCCGCCCCGGCGGCGTGAAGGTTCATGCCGGCGCGCCCGTGATCGAAAACGAGATGGTCGAGGAAGACTTCAAGGAACTGGCCGCGGCCGGCGTCAAGCTGCTTGGCGAGGTCGGCCTTGGCGGCGTCAAGGACGGCCCGACGGCACGCAAGATGGTGGGATGGGCGCGCAAATA
>WNFF01000651.1_pt1 | contig 32122 bp, 26 predicted proteins | sample 5400441 | NCBI WGS metagenome assembly WNFF01 (sample SAMN13153345, study PRJNA577476) | soil metagenome | isolation source: 120 cm saprolite under Douglas fir tree site 2 hole 3 replicate 1 | place: USA:California | collected 2015-04-18
GACGGCCGCCGCATCCTCTGGCTCGCGCACGAGAGCGCGCCGAAGAATTTCACCGCGGTCGACGTGTCGGATCCGCGCAGGCCCAAGGTGGTGGTGCAGACCGACCTGCCGCAGGCCCACATGCGCTCGAACTCGCTCGAGACCTGCGGGAACATCATGGCGGTCGCCTACCAGACCCAGAAGAAGGGCCTTGAGCCCGCCGGCATGGAGCTGTTCGACATCTCGGTGCCGGAGCGGCCGCGCTCGATCTCGTTCTTCGACTGCTCGGGGCCGACCTCGCGCGGCGTGCACCAGCTCTGGTTCTGCGACGGCGAATACGTCCACTGCGCTTCCGGGGCGCCCGACTTCACGCCGACGCATCCCAACGACGACCAGTTCTATCGCTGCATCGACGTGCGCAATCCATCGAAGCCGGTCGAGGTCGGTCGCTGGTGGATGCCGGGCACGCGGCAGAGCGACAACGTGATGCGGCCGCCGCGGCACCCGCTCGACAAGGGCTACCGCGCGCACAACACCAACGTCTATCCGCAGCGGCCGGACCGGCTCTATCTCGCCTATATCGACGGCGGGATGTTCGTGCTCGACATCTCGGACAAAGCGAACCCGAAAAAGATCTCGCAGTGGACCAATTCGCCGCCCTATACCGGCTTCATGCACACGGTGGTGCCGCTGTTCGACCGCGGCCTCATGCTGGTGACCGACGAATCGACCGAGAACAACGCCAAGGACTGGCCGAAGCTGATCTGGGTGCTCGACGCCCGCGAGGAAACCAACCTGGTCCCGATCGCGACCTGCCCGCTGCCCGATCACCAGGCGTTCGCGGCCAAGGGCCGGTTCGGCGCCCACAATATCCACGAGAACGTGCCGCTGCCGACCTGCTGGCACTCCGATCAGATCGTGCTCGGCACCTTCTTCAACGGGGGGCTGCGCGCCTACGACATCTCCAACCCTTACCAGCCGCAGCAGGTCGGCGTGTTCGTGCCGCCGGCGCCGCCGATGGCGCCCACCGGCACCATCCAGCTCAACGACGTTTTCGTCGACGAGCGCGAGATCGTCTACACCGTCGACCGCCATGTCGGCGGGCTGTACATCCTGGAGATGGATTTTTGATGCCTATTGCGCGGGTGCGCGCACTGGAGCAGCAAGCTCGGTCTGCTCCCTCTCCCCGCTTGCGGGGAGAGGGAGCCCACCGAGTCTGTGGCACGGTCAACGGTCCACTTGAGGCACCTCGATTAACGGAGGCGCGTTGCTCGATCTCTTTCCTTCCCACGCGGCCGGCCGGTTCGGGCGCCGGCTCAAGCGCGCCCGCGGCGCAAGAATTCCGGTGACCGTGGTCACCGGCTTCCTCGGCGCCGGCAAGACCACGCTGCTGCGTCGCTTCCTCGCCAGCCCCGAAGGCGAAGGCACCGCCGTGGTCATCAACGAATTCGGCAGCGTCGGCATCGACGATGCGCTCATCCGCGGCTCGACCGACGAGGTCACCCTCCTCGGCAACGGCTGCCTGTGCTGCAACACCCGCTCCGACCTGCAGATCGCGCTGCGCAACCTCGTTGCCGAGCGCGCGCAGGGCACGGTGCCGCAATTCAAGCGCATCGTGATCGAGACCAGCGGGCTTGCCGATCCCGGACCGATCCTGCAGACCTTCGCCACCGATCGGGCGCTCGGCGGCGAGTTCCACGTCGAGGTGGTCGCGACCGTGGTCGATGCACTGACCGGACCCGACACGCTCGCATGGTCGGCGGAGGCAAGGAAGCAGGTCATCCTCGCCGACCGCCTGGTGGTCTCGAAGACCGACCTCGCCACGGCCCAGGACCGGCAAGGAGCGAAGCGCCTGCGCGCCCGGCTGCGCGCGCTCAATCCGCGCGCCGCCATCCATGCCGCGATCGATCTCGAGCCTCGCTGGCTGATCGAGGCGGATGCGGGCGCGGAGATGGGCGCGAGCGGGCGTGCCGGCTTCGTCGCCGAAGCCCGGCACAGCGACGGCATCGCGAGCTTCGTGCTCGCCGAGGCGGCGCCGCTTCCCTGGGATGCCTTCGCGCGCAGCATGGAGACGCTGATCGCGCTGCGCGGTCCCGACCTCCTCCGGGTGAAGGGATTCCTCAACGTCGCGGGCTGCCGCGGGCCGGTGGTGGTGCACGTGGTCCAGCACCTCGCCCATCCGCCGGTGGAGCTGACCGCCTGGCCCGACCAGGACCACTCGAGCCGGCTCGTCTTCATCACCCGCAATATTCCGGAAGGCCAGGTGCGCAACCTCATCGCCGCGGTGCGGGCCCTGGCCGGCGCCTCCGGCAACAAACCTGCGTGAGGGGTGTTCCCAACACCGGTCAGTTGGATTAGCCTCCCTTTCCCTAGAATAAATTCGCATCTTGAGCGAACCACCGGCGTCCGGTGCGCGATCGGCGCGCGGCGTCCCCAAGGGAGACACGCACCCATGGCTCGAATAGACCTCGACGTGAACGGCAAGGTTCATACCATCGATGCCGATCCCGACATGCCGTTGCTCTACGCGCTGCGCAACGACATCGGGCTCAACAACCCGCATTTCGGCTGCGGGCTGGCGCAATGCGGCGCCTGCACCGTCCACGTCGATGGGCAGCCCGTGCGCTCCTGCGTGACGCCGGTCTCGGCGGTCGGCACCGCCAAGGTCGTGACCCTTGCCGGCCTCGGCACACCCGAGAAGCCGCACCCCATCCAGAAGGCCTATGTCGAGGAGCAGGTGCCGCAATGCGCCTACTGCATCAACGGCTGGATCATGACGGCGGCGGCGCTGCTCGATCGGAACAAGAAGCCGAGCGATGCCGAGATCAAGGACGCGCTCACCGGCCTCAAGTGCCGCTGCGGCACGCACATGGGCATCCTGCGCGCGGTCAAGCGCGCGGCGGCGATGATGGGTTGAGGGAGGCGACAATGACCAAGATGGAAAGCCTCATGCAGTTCTCCCGCCGCTCGATGCTCAAGGCCGGAGGCGCGCTGGTGGTCTCGGTCGGCACGCCGATCGGGCTCGATACCGTGCTCGGCATCGGCGAAGCCTTCGCGCAAGGCACCAAGCCGCCGCTGATGCCCGACCAGCTCTCCTCCTACATCGCCGTCAACGCCGACGGCACCGTCTCCGCCTTCTTCGGCAAGATGGACATGGGCCAGGGCGTGTTCGTCGCCATCGGTCAGATGGTGGCCGAGGAGCTCGACGTGCCGTTCAAGGCCGTCACCGTGATCATGGGCGACACCGCCACCAGCGTGAACCAGGGCGGCGCGTCAGGCTCGACCGGCATCCAGCTGGGCGGCAAGCAGATGCGCATGGCCGCGGCCGAGGCGCGCCGCGTGCTCGTCGAGATGGCGGCGCAGAAGCTCGGCCTGCCGGCCGCGGAGCTCGCCGTCACCGACGGCGTGGTGCACGCCAAGAGCGATCCGTCGAAGAAGGCGTCCTATGCCGAGTTGATCGGCGGACGCTACTTCAACGTCGAGCTCGACTGGAACAAGCAGTGGGGCAACACGCTCTATGCCCCCGGCAAGGCGAAGCCGAAGGATCCGAAGGATCGCAAGATCGTCGGCCAGCCGATCAAGCGCGCGGACATCGCGCCGAAGGTCTATGCGCAGGAGGATTTCAACACCGACGTGAAACGCCCCGGCATGGTGCACGGCCGCATGATCCGTCCGGCGGTCGCCGGCGCGGTGCCGGTGAAGGTCGACGAAAGCTCGATCAACGACATCCGCGGCGCCAAGGTGGTCTGGGACAAGGGCTTCCTCGGCGTCGTCGCCGACAAGGAGTGGGACGCGATCAAGGCGGCGCAGAAGCTCAAGGTGGAATGGTCGCAGGCAAATCCGCCGTTCCCCGATCAGGCGGCGCTCTACGATCACATCCGCAAGGCGCCGGTGCGCAAGCGCGAGATCGGCGGCAAGGAAGCCGGCAACGTCGACGAGGCCTTCAAGGCCGCGGCGCGCGTGATCGAGGCCGAGTACGAGTGGCCGTTCCAGTCCCATGCCTGCATGGGCCCGGCCTGCGCGGTGGTCGAGATCAAGGACGGCAGCGTCACCTGCTGGACCGGCTCGCAGAAGCCGCATTTCGTCCGCAACGGCATCGCGCTCACGCTCGGCGTCCCGGAGGACAAGGTGCGCGCGATCTGGGTGGTGGGGCCCGGCTCCTACGGCCGCAGCGACGCCGACGACGCGGCGATGGATGCCGCCGTCCTGGCCAATGCCGTCGGCAAGCCGGTGCGCGTGCAGTATACGCGCGAGCAGGCGACCGGCTGGGACCCGAAGGGCCCCGCCTCCATCCACCGCGCCCGCGCGGCGATCGATGCCGCCGGCAACGTCGTCGCCTACGAGTTCACGAGCAAGGGTTTCTCCCGCATCGACGTGAACACCAATGGCGGGGCGCCCAAGGACACGCTGGCGGGCCATTTCCGCGGCACCGAGCTCAAGTCCGGCGACGGCTTCGGCGTGCCGGCGGAATCCTACGAGTTCGCCAGCAAGCGGCTGGCGTGGGAAACCATCCCGCCGCTGCTCGACCGCGGCTCGCCGCTGCGCAGCTCGCATCTGCGCGATCCGGTCGGACCGCAAATCCACTTCGCGAGCGAATCGTTCATGGACGAGGTCGCCGCCGCCCTCAACGTGGATCCGATCGAGTTCCGCCTGCGCCACCTCAAGGACGCCCGCGACATCGCGGTGGTCAAGGCGGCCGCCGAGAAGGCGGGCTGGCAGTCGCGGCCGTCGCCGCGGCGCGACCAGACCGGCAACACGGTCAGCGGCCGCGGCGTCGCCTATGCGCAGCGCAACGGTACCCGCGTCGCCGTGGTGGCGGAGGTCGACATCGACCGCTCGACCGGCAAGATCTGGGCGCGCAAGTTCACGGTCGCCCACGACTGCGGGGAGATCATCAATCCGGACGGGCTCAAGCACACCATCGAGGGCAATATCGTGCAGGGCGTGAGCCGCACGCTCTGGGAGGAGGTCAAGTTCGACGGCAAGAACGTGACCACCATCGACTGGATGACCTATCCGATCCTCGACATCACCGAGACGCCGGAAGCGATCGACGTCGTGGCGATCAACCATCCGGAGCTACCGCCGACCGGCGCCGGCGAGCCGTCGATCCGGCCGGTCGCGGCGGCGATCGCCAACGCGATCTTCGACGCCACCGGCGTGCGCATCCGCCGCGTGCCGTTCTCGCCCGACCGGGTGAAGCAGGCGCTGTCGTGAGGTGATGCGATACGTATCTGACCTCGAAGCAGACTCGGTCTGCTCCCTCTCCCCGCTCTTCGCAACCGAACTCGGGTTTACCCGAGTTCGGTCACTTATGATTGGCCGAAGTCGGATAAATCCGACTTCGGCTGAGAGGGGTGGGGTGAGGGGCCCTTCGAGCTCCGCCAAGCCCCTCACCCCTGCCCTCTCCCCGCAAAGCGGGGAGAGGGAGCGCACCGAGCCTGTCGCCCGGGCTGTGATAAACTTCACCGATGATCTGTTCGCTTGACCAAGCCCTGGCGCCCATCGTCGACGGCTGCGTGCTGGCGGTGCCGCGCGAGCAATCGGGCGTGGCGATGGCGGCGACGCGCGCGCTGATCCGGCGCGGCGTCAAGCGCCTGCACCTGATCGCGCTGCCGACATCGAGCCTGCAGGCCGATCTCTTTATCGGCGCCGGCTGCGTCGCGACGCTCGAGACGTCCGCCGTCAGCCTCGGCGAGTTCGGACCGGCGCCGCGCTTCACCGCCGCGGTCACCGCCGGCACCATGCGCATGCGGGACGCCACCTGCCCGGCGCTCCATGCCGCGTTCCAGGCGGCCGAGAAAGGCGTGCCGTTCATGCCGCTGCGCGGGCTGATCGGCTCCGACGTGCTGGCACATCGGCCGGACTGGAAGGTCGTCGACAATCCGTTCGCCACCGAGGATCCGATCGTGCTGTTGCCGGCGATCAAGCCCGATGTCGCGCTGTTCCATGCGCCGATGGCCGACCGCGACGGCAATATCTGGATCGGCCGCGACCGCGAGCTCGCGACCATGGCGCACGCCGCGGCAAGGACGGTGGTGACGGTGGAGAAGCTCCACGACGGCAGCCTGTTCGACGACCCCGTGCTCGCCGCCGGCGCGCTCGGCGGCTTCTATGTCGAGACGGTCGCGGTCGTACCGAATGGGGCGTGGCCGCTCGGCTTGGCCGACCATTACCCCGCCGACGCGGCGCACCTCGCCGACTACGCGCGCGCGGCCGCGACCGCAGAAGGATTCGCCGCCTACCTCGACCGGCACGTGCATGCGCAGCGCGCGGCGTGACTGCTCTCTCCACTCGTCATGCCCGGGCTTGTCCCGGGCATCCACGTCTTGCTTCGCGCGTGGAAGCCGTGGATGGCCCGAACAAGTCCGGCCATGACGCCGAGCAATGATTTCCGCCAGGAAGAGCTGCTCGCCGAGGTGATCGCCGGCCTGATCGGCGATGCCCGCCACGTGGCGGTCGGCGCGTCCTCGCCGATCCCGGCGGCGGCGGCGCTCCTGGCGCGCGAGCGCGGCGGCGGGCGGCCCCATGTTTCGCTCCTGGGCAGCCGGCGGCAAAGCTTCTTTACCGACGGCGGGTGCGAGCTGTTCGACTGCGCCGGCCAGGGCCGCGTCGACGTGTTCTTCCTCTCCGGCGCGCAGATCGACGGCGAGGGCAACATCAACCTCGTCAGCGTCGGCGACTACGAGCACCCGAAGGCGCGCTTCCCCGGCTCGTTCGGCTCGACCTACCTCTACTACGTGGTGCCGAAGGTGATCCTGTTCCGGCTCGAGCACAGCCGTCGCACCCTGGTGCCGAAGGTCGATTTCATCAGCGCCCCCGGAACGAGTCCCGCGCACGTCCATCGCCCGGGCGGTCCGATCGCGCTCGTCACCAACCGCTGCCTGTTCGCCTTCGATCGCGCCCGCAAGCGTTTCCGGCTCGCGAGCGTGCATCCCGGGCACACGCCCGCCGAGGTCGTCGAGCATACCGGCTTCGATTTCGACCGCCCGCCGCAGGCGCCGGTGACGGCGGCCCCCTCCCCCGACACGCTCCGCCTGCTGCGGACCGTCGTCGCGCCGCAGCTCACCGAGGTCTATCCGCAGTTCGCCGCCGACGTGTTCGGGGTCGTCTAGTACAGGCCAGCGAAAGTTTTGATTCCATCTGCGTTGTCGGCATTCGGATGACCAACTCGGATCGGCCGCAAGCCAAAATGAGTCCCGAACTTTCGCTCAGCTGTACTAGCATGTCGTCCCCGCGCAAGCGGGGACCCAGTAGCCACCGTCCTGGCGGGGTAGCGCCACGGTGCCACATCGGATAGTCAATGCTTACTGGGTCCCCGCTTGCGCGGGGACGACGCCGTTTGTAGGGGACATCGAGTGAACCAGGTGGAAGTGGCGGTCATCGGCACCGGCTGGTGCGGGGGCATTCGTGCCGAGACGCTGTCGCGCTCCGCGCTGGTCGACAAGCTGCATATCTGCGAGATCCGCCCGGAGCGGCTGGCCGAGGTCAAGGCGCTGACCCGGCCGGCGAGCGCGACACTCGACTATCAGGACATCGTCAGGAACCCGGGCATCTCGGTGGTCTATGTCTGCACGACGCCGGAGCACAACCATTATCCGATCACGCGCGATTGCCTCAAGGCCGGCAAGCACGTGCTGCTGGAGAAGCCGATCGCGATGGAGCTGTGGGAGGCGGACGAGCTGATCACGCTCGCCCGCCGCGCCAAGCTGAAATTCACCATCGGCTATTCGCAGCGCTTCAACCCCAAATTCGCCTACGCCAAGAAGAAGATCGCCGACGGCACGCTCGGCAAGGTGGTCTCGGTCATGGTGAGCCGCCATCTGAGCCGCGGCCTCGGCACCAAGATCGCCAAGCGGGTGAAGCTGTCGCCGGTGGTGATGGAATCGACCCACGACCTCGATTTCGTGTTCTGGCTGCTCGAGCCGGCCAAGCCGGTGCGGGTCTACTCGCAGGGCGCCTACGGTACTATGCAGCCGGTCAACGGCTCCTACGACGTCATGTGGTCGATCGTCACCATGGACAACGGCATGCTGGTCACGATCGGCGGCGGCTGGAACCTGCCGCCCAGCTATCCCAATTTCTGCTCCACCTGGGTCGAGATCACCGGCACCGACGGCGCGCTCATCCTCGACGACACCCATCGCGACGCCTGGCTCAACACCGTCGCCGAGGGCACGCGCTTTCCGATGTCGACCATGCCCGGCGAGCAGGTCGATCATGTCTTCGCCGGCCAGATGGGGCCCGAGACCCTCCACTTCCTCGAGGCCTGCATCCGCGATCGCCCGGTGATGGTGACGCCGGAGAGCGCGCGCATGGTGATGGAGACCTACACCGCGGCCGACCTTTCCGCCGAGCGCAACGAGCCGGTCGATCTGCCGCTGTCGAACGCCTCGCTGGCGGCAGTCGCCGCGATGGCGGGGGGCGGGCGATGAGAGGCCAGGCGAAGGAGATCGGGCTCGCCATCATCGGCGCCGGCCGGGTCGGATTGTTCCGCGGCGAGGCGGCGGCGCGGCACCCGGCGGTGAAGTGGATCGGCGTCGCCGAGAAGAACCACAACCGCGGCCTCTATGTCGCGGAGAAGATCGGCGCCGACTTCGTCACCCAGGACTATCGCGCGCTGCTGGCGCGCCCCGAGGTCAGCTGCGCCATCATCGCCACCGACGAGCACCTGCACGTCGATCCGATCCTGGCGACGGTCGAGCGCGGCGTGCCGATGCTGATCGAGAAACCGCTCGCCACCGATCTCGGCGAATCCGCGCGCGTGCTCGACGCGATCACCGCGGCCAAGCTCGACGCGGTCGTCGGCTATACCCAGCGCTTCCGCCGCAAATGGCTCGCCGGCAAGGAGAAGGTGCGCACCGGCGCGCTCGGCGACGTCACGCTGGTGACCTCGCGCGCGTTCATGAACCGGCTCGTCGCCATCGACAACTACAAGCGCACCGACGATCCCGCGACGATCTCGCCGATGGTGATCTCGGGCACCCACGCGCTCGACCTCGTGATGTGGTACATGGAGGCGAAGACGCCGGTCGAATGCTACGCGCGCTCGATCGACAAGGTCTTGGGCCCCGCCTATGGCGGCATCGACGCCACCGCCGGCATGATCATGTTCGCCGACGGCAGCGTCTATCACCTGAACATTTCATGGGCGCTGCCGGTGACCTGGCCGGGCGCGGTCTACAGCCTCGAGGTCGGCATCAACGGCACCCACGGCGTGCTCACCATCGACGACACCCATCGCGACATGGTGCTGGCGGTCTCGGCGCCGCAGAACGAGGGCTATGCCCCGGACGAGCGCCGGCTGGTCGATTTCATGGGCAGCTATCCGCCCGGCGACATGGCGCTCGGCGAATTGCGCGGCCCGATGCGGGAGGAGACCGATTCCTGGCTCAACCGCGTCGCGCTCGCCCTGCCGACCCAGGCCGCCACCGCCGCCGAGGCGCACAACCGCCTGATGCTGACCAAGGCGCTCGATCTTTCCGCCAAGCGCAAGCAGCCGGTGAAGCTGCCGCTCGAGCCGGGCGAGGAGCGCGCGGCGGCGTGAGGGATTCGGCGAAGGACCGCCATGTTGTTCATGGTCATCGGATCGTTGATCGCCATCCTGCTGCTCGTCGGCTCGCCGGCGCTGGCGCAGCAGGACGACGTCGCCGCCTTCTTCAAGGGCAAGACGCTGCGCCTCGTCGTCGGCGTCGGGGTCGGCTCCGGCTACGACATCAATGCGCGCCTGCTCGCCCGCCACATGGCCGCGCACGTGCCGGGCGAGCCCACCATCATCGTGCAGAACCAGCCCGGCGCCGGCAGCCTCGCCATGACCAACGCGCTCTACAATTCCGGCCCGTTCGACGGCACGGCGATCGGCGCCTCCTTCAACGGCATGCCGACCACGCCGCTGCTGCAGCCCGCCGGCGCCCGCTTCGACCCCGTGAAGATCAACTGGCTCGGCAGCACCAACCGCGAAACGCAGGCGATGTACGTCTGGCACGCCGCGCCGGCGCAGGTGCTCGAGGACGCGAAAGCGCGGGAAATCGTGATCGGCGCGCAGGCGCCGGGCTCGACCCAGTTCGACTATCCGATCCTCGCCAACAGCCTGTTCGGGTTCAAGTTCAAGGTCGTCACCGGCTACGAGAGCACGCCGAAGATCCATCTCGCGATGGAGAGCGGCGAGGTGCACGGCACCATCGCCAATTGGTCGACGCTCAAGGCGCTCAATCCCGGCTGGGTCCCGGAAAAGAAGATCCGCATTCTCGCCCAATGGGCGCTCAAGAAAAATGCCGAGCTCGGCGACGTTCCCTTGTTCCTCGATCTCGCCACGACCGACGCCAAGCGCGCCGCGCTCAAGCTGATGCTGGCGCGCCTCGAATATGGGCGGCCGTTCTTCCTGCCGCCGAACGTGCCGGCGGCGCGGGTTTCGGCGCTGCGGCAGGCGTTCGACGCCACCATGCGCGACCCCGCCTATCTCGCCGAGGCCGACAAGCTCAAGATCGACGTCGACCCGCTCTCGGGCGGCGAGGTCGCCGCCCTCATCGAGCAGGTCTCCCGCACCCCGGCCGACACCGTCGCCCGCGTGCGCGCCGCGCTCGAGCATCGATAGAGCGTCATTCTCCGGATGACGGAAGCGGCGAGGCGGAGTAAAATGTTAAGCGTATTGGTGCATTTTCGGATAGGGCCTGCCCCGGACTTGATCCGGGGTCCGGTCGTCCGCGGAAAATGCGACCAAGTACGAGTGAAGCGTGCGTTCCCATGTCCGCCGAAGAGCACAAGGTCATCCAAGTCAATACCATCTGCCAGATCGCCAAGGGCTGTGCGCGCGTGGTAGCCGTGAGCGATCCCGATAACGGCAAATACGAGTACGAGCGGGAGACCTATCGAAAGCGGAAGTTGCGGGCGCTGCAAATCACGAACCTGATTGCCGACCGGTTCTATTTCGAGACCGCGCTGCACAGCATCATCGATCTCTGCGTCGCCGCCAACGAGCTCGACGACGCCCGAAGGATGCTGGGGACGATCTCCGTCGACACGATCCGCAAATCGATCCTGAAGGCGCATCCCGAGCTCGGCTGATCGAGCTGGTGATACCCCCGCTGGACCCCCGCTTACGCGGGGGTGAGCGGCAGCCTCTCGACCGCTCGTCCCCGCGAAAGCGGGGACCCGGGCCTCCCGTCGGGCCCGCTTTCCGCTATAAACGAGCTCCCGCAACGGCCCCCTCCCACATTCGGAAGCCGACATGGATTCGAAGACCATTGAACGCCGCGCGCCGCACCAGCCACGCTCCGAGGACGATCCGCTGGTGCGCGGCCTCGGACGCTACGCGGCCGACGTCCCGATGGCCGGCGAGACCCAGGCTTATTTCGTGCGTTCCCCGCACGCCTTCGCCGACATCCGTTCGATCGACACCGCCGCGGCCAAGGCCGTGCCCGGCGTGCTGGCGGTGCTCACCGCCGCCGACATGGAAGGGGTCGGCAACGTCTCCCAGCACCCGCCGCTCGCCGGGCGCGGCGGCGGCAAGCTGATCGTTCCCCACCGTCCGGCGCTCGCCGGCAAGACCGTGCGGCACGTCGGCGAGCCGGTCGCGGTGGTGATCGCCGAGACGCTCGCCGCCGCGCAGGACGCCGCCGAGCTGGTCGCGGTCGATTACCAGGAGCGCACGCCCGTGGTCGACCTGCGCGAGGCCGTGCGCGACGGCGCACCGCAAGTCTGGCCGGAAGCGCCCGGCAATATCGCGGTCGATTGGCCGGGCCTGGCGGGAGATCCCGACGCCAATGCCCGCGAGGTCGAGCGCGTCCTTGCATCGGCGAGGCACGTCGCTCGCGTCGCCGTCGTCCATCAGCGGATCATGGTCCATTCGATGGAGCCGCGCGGCGCCACCGCGAGCTACGACCAGGCCGCCGACGGCTACTTCCTGCGCTGCTGCTCGCAGAGCGCGCGCGCGCTGCGCGACGGGCTCGCGCCGATCCTCGGGGTTGCCAAGGAGCGCATGCGGGTCGTCACCGAGGACGTCGGCGGCGCGTTCGGATTGAAGACCGGGCCCTATCCGGAATATCTCGCGATCCTGGCGGCGGCGCGCCGGATCGGCCGGCCGGTGCATTGGATGTCGAACCGCTCCGAGGCCTTCCTCAGCGACAATCACGCGCGCGATGCCCATAGCGACGTCGAGCTGGCGCTCGACGAGCGGGGGAAATTCCTGGCGCTGCGCATCCGCCACCTCGGGAACATGGGCGCCTATATCGGCGCGGTCGGCGCCAACATCCAGACCGTCAACCTCGCGCGCTGCCTGCCCGGCATGTACGACATCAAGCCGATCGACATCGGCGTGCGCTGCGTGTTCACCAACACCACCCCGACGGCGCCCTATCGCGGCGCCGGCCGGCCGGAGGCGAACTACATGCTCGAGCGCGTCATCGACGAGGCAGCGCGCGTCACCGGCATCGATCCGGTCAAGCTTCGCCGGCGCAACCTGATCAAGCCTTCGGCGATGCCGTACAAGACCGCGGTCGGCACCACCATCGACAGCGGCGAGTTCGCGACCATGCTCGACAAGGCGCTGGCGCTCGCCGACCAGGACGGCTTCAAGCAGCGCCGCCGCGAGGCGGCAAAGCGCGGCAAATATCGCGGCCTCGGCATTTCCTGCATGCTCGAGCACGCCGGCGGCGTTCCGCTCGAAGGAACCGCGCTGAGCTTTCCCGGCGGCGAGAAGCTCGTGCTCGGGCTCAACGTGCAATCGACCGGGCAAGGCCACGCCACCGTGTTCAATCCGCTGCTGGCCGAGCGGCTCGGCATCGGCGCGGAACGGATCGAGCACCGGCACGGGGACTCGGCGATGGAGATCGCGGGCTATGCGTCGGTCGGCTCGCGCTCGGCGATGACCGTGAGCCATGCCCTGATAAAAGCCGCCGATGCGATGCTGGCGAAGGGCAAGTCGATCGCCGCGGCCGTGCTGGAGGCGGCGGAATCCGACATCGAATATCGCGCCGGAAGCTTCGGCGTCGTCGGAACGGATCGCAGGATCTCGCTGTTCGACCTCGCCGCCCGCGCCAAGGAAATGAAGCAGCGCGGCGAGACCCCCGAGGACCTCGACACCAAGGTCAATGCCGAGACGCCGCTCACCTTTCCGAACGGCTGCCACATCGCCGAGGTGGAGATCGATCCGGCAACCGGCGCGCTCGCGCTCGTCGCCTATGCCGCGGTCGACGATTGCGGGCGGCCGCTCAACAGCATGATCGTCGAGGGCCAGACCCACGGCTCGATCGCCCAGGGGCTCGGCCAGGCGATGCTGGAGCACGCGGTGTTCGACGCCGCCGGCGGGCAGCTGATCACGGGGTCGTTCATGGACTATGCGATGCCGCGCGCCGACGACATGCCCATCGTGTTCAAGGACGCCGTGCATGCGGTGCCGGCAAAAACCAATCCGCTCGGGGTCAAGGGCGCGGGCGAGGCCGGCACCACGGCGGCGATCGCCGCGCTGATGAACGCGGTCGCCGATGCCATTCCCGGCGGCGCCGGCGCTCATCTCGACATGCCGGCGACGCCGGAGAAGCTCTGGCAGGCCTGCCGGCGGGCGCAGAAATGAACCTGTCATCATCCGCGAAAGCGGATGATCCAGTACCCACCAACCTCTCGATTGAATTCGATGCCTGCGATTACTGGATGCCCGCGTTCGCGGGCATGACAGACCGGAGCCCGGCGCGGGTCACGCCCGCGCATGACCGCTACCCCTGCGAGATGAACTTGGTGTTGAGGTAGGCGCCCAGGCCCTCGATGCCGCCTTCGCTGCCGTGGCCGGATTCCTTCACCCCGCCGAACGGCGTCTCCGGGGTCGAGACCGCGACCGAGTTGACGCCGACCATCCCCGACTCGATCGCCTCGCCGATCGCGGCGGCGGTCGCGTTCGACGTGGTGAAGGCATAGGCGGCCAGCCCATAGGGCAGCGAGTTCGCCCGCTCCACCACCTCGTCGAAAGTCTTGAACGTGACGATCGGCGCGATCGGCCCGAACGGCTCCTGCGTCATCACCTTGGAATCGTCGGGCACCTCGGTCACGACCGTCGGCTCGTAGAAGTAGCCCTGGTTGCCGTGCCGCGACCCGCCGGCGACCACCGTGCCGCCGCGGTGCTTCACGTCGGCGACGAAACCCTCCATGGCCTCGATGCGGCGCGCATTCGCCATCGGCCCCATGGTGATGCCCTTCTCCAGCCCGTCGCCGAGCTTGAGGCCCTTGGCGTAGTCGGTGAAGCGCGCGAGGAACTTCTTGTAGACGCCCTCCTGCACGTAGAAGCGCGTCGGCGAGATGCAGACCTGGCCGGCATTGCGGTACTTGAACGCGGCGATGGTGTCGGCCGCCTTTTCCGGATCGGCGTCGCCGAACACCACGACCGGGGAATGCCCGCCGAGCTCCATGGTGGTGCGCTTCATGCCCTTCGCCGCCAGCGCGGCGAGGTGCTTGCCGACCGGGATCGAGCCGGTGAACGAAATTTTTCGCACCGCGTCCTTGGCGAGGAGATGCTCGGAGACCTCGGCCGGCACGCCGAACACCAGGTTGAGCACGCCGGCGGGCAGCCCGGCGTCGGCGAAGCAGCGCACCATCTCGACGCAGGCGCCCGGCGTCTCCTCGGACGCCTTGAGGATGAGCGAGCAGCCGGCGGCGAGCGCGCCGCCGATCTTGCGGGCCGGGGTGAGCACCGGGAAATTCCAGGGCGTGAAGGCGGCAACGACGCCGACCGGCTCAGGCACCACGAGCTGGCGCGTGCCCTTGGCGCGGCCCGGCACGATGCGGCCGTAGCTGCGCCGGCCCTCCTCGGCGTACCAGTCGATGATGTCGGCCGAGGTGATCACCTCGGCGCGGGCCTCGACATAGACCTTGCCCTGCTCCTGCACCATCACCTTCGAGATGGCGTCGTGGCGCTCGCGCATGAGGTCGGCGGCCTTGCGCATGATCTTGGCGCGGTCATAGGCCGAGGTCGCCCGCCACAGCGCAAAGCCCTTCTTGGCGGCCTCGAGCGCGGCGTCGAGATCGGCCTTGCTGGCGTGCGGCAGTTGCGCGAGCGGCTTCTCGGTCGCCGGATTGAGCACGTCCTCGCCCTTGCGCCCGCCGCCGTTGAGCCACTTGCCGTCGATATAGAGCGCGAGATCGGTATACATGGGGGTCCTCGTTGCTTTTTCGTGTTTGTCCGCGAGCCGGTCGCGAAGGGATTAGCATCTTTCCGGGCGGGATTCACCCCGTCCGCGCTACCGACGTAGTTCGAATCAAGAGGCTTAGGCGCGCCGCCCTTTCAGCATGCCCGCGATGCCGAGGTCCTCGTCGAGGTCGGGCCAGTGAATGCCCATCGGCATGATCTCGAAATTCGCGCGTTCTTTCGCCGAGGCGCCCTTGAGCCGCGGATACCAATCGAGGGGCGTGGCGATCTTGCGCCCGTCCGCAAGCGTCACCACCAGCTCGGTCGCGGTGAACTCGACCGCGCGGGCCTGCAGGTCGCCGACGTCAATTTCCAAAGTAGTCATTCCAGGCTGCCGGCAGCTGTCCGCGGTCGCCAGGGAAAGACTTAGCATCTTTCTGGTGGAGCTTCATCCGTCCCCACTTCTGTTGCTGTCATTCCGGCCGAGCGCAGCGAGAGCCGGAATCCAGTAATCACCGGACTGCGTTTTGCCCCCTCATATCGGACCTGCGGTGATTACTGGATGCCCGCTTACGCGGGCATGACAGGAGCGGTGGTCGCGGGCAATAGCAGAGTTCAGGCTCCACCAGCGACTCACCCAAGATACGTCCCGCCGTTGACCTGCATGTTCTGCCCGGTGATGAAGCTTGCGCCGGGGCCACAGAGGAAGCGGACGGCGGCGGCGATATCGTCGGGCTCCCCGCGCCGGCCGACGAGCGCGTGCACGAGCGAATGGTGCTGCGGCTGCGGCGCTCCCGCCGGACGCGGCGCGGACATCAGGCCGGGCGTTACCGTGTTCACGCGGATGTGGTCGGGCGCGAGCTCGTGCGCGAGCGCGCGGGTCAACCCGATCAGCCCGGCCTTGGCGGTCACCACATGCGGGCGCCGGGCCGCGCCGGTGTGGGCGGAAAGCCCGCCGATATTGACGATCGCGCCCGCGCCGCTCGCCTTGAGATGGGGCAGGCAGGCCTGCGTGCAGTTGAAGGCGCCGTCGAGGATGACGGCGGTGACCGCGCGCCACTGCGCGAGCGTCATCCCCTCGAACGCCTGCTCGACGCGCACCGCCGCGTTGTTGACCAGGATATCGATGCGGCCGAAGCGGGAGGCCGCGGCGGCGACCATCTTCTGCACCGCATCGGCATCGGCGACGTCGGCGGAGACGGCGAGCGCCTTCCCCCCGCCGCGCTCGATCTCGCCCGCCACCCCCTGCGCCTCCTGCATGTTCGAACGGGCATTGACCACCACCGCCGCGCCGCCGGCGGCGAGCGCGAGCGCAATGCCGCGGCCGATGTTGCGCCCGGCGCCGGTGACGACGGCGACGCGGCCTGCGAGCTCCTGGGTCATTGCACCTGCCCTTTCCGACGACGTGAGGGTGCGACTGTTTTCTTGCCGCTCTCCCCCTACCCTCGCAAGTGTGAAAGATCGATCCTGCCGTCGTACAGCGACCGCAGCTGCGCGAGCGCCGGCGCCGTGCGCGCGGCCTCGAAGCCGCCGTGGCGCGCATTGAGCACGAATTTCTCCTCGATGTCGGCGCTCCCGAGCGGCTCGTGCGCGCCGCCGCGCAAATGCGGCTGCCGCTCCTCGACCACGCGACCGTCGGCGAGCACGGCGCGGAGGTGGCCGGTGAAATTGCTGGGATAGGGATTTTGCGGATCGATCCGGTAGCGCACCTTGCCGGCGAGCGCGAGCGCGCGCTCCTCCTTCACCGCGGCGTCGGTGAAGGCATCGAGCCCGACATTGCCGTGCAGGAAGGCGTGCGCGATGCAATAGGGCGTGGAGAATTTCCCGGCATAACCGTTGGGCGGGCGCTGCTTGACCGCGAGCGGCTCCCACAGCCGGTGCACGGTGCCCTCGCCGACCTCGCAGACGATCTCGCGCACGTCCTCGGGCCGAATGCCGCGCGCGGCCAGCCGCCGGGCGCAGTCGATATAGGGATGCGTCATGGTCCCGCAGGGGTAAGGCTTGAAGGCGAGCGTCTGCGTCACCCAGCGCGTGCCGAAGCCGCCGGTGAGCGCGTCATAGTCGCCGGTGCGGGTATGGGCGAAGCCGTGGAACAGGCCGTGCACGCCCTCGAACACGGTGCGCGGGCCGATGAAGCCCGCCCGCCCGATGAGCGCGGCGCGCAGGCCCGATTGTGCCGCCCAACCCGCGTGCAGCCGCTTGGTCCAGGCGCCTTCCGCGAGATATTCGATGATGCCCCCCGCCATCGAGGCGGCGGTGCCAAGCGCGTCGACGAGGCGGCGCGGCGCAAGCCCGAGCGCGGCGCCGACGCCGGCCGCCGCCGCCACCGCGCCGAACACCGCGGTCGGATGGAACCCGGCCTTGTGCACCGCCTTCGGCGCCACGAGGCTCAGGCGGCAGATCACCTCGACCCCGACCGCGATGCCGAGGAGCGCGGAGGGCCCGTCGGGATGATGCCGCTCGCAGGCCGCCAGCACCGCCGGCACGATCACCGCGCCGGCATGCACCGGCCCACCCTCGAAGGTGTCGTCGAAATCCTCGCCGTGCGCGGCGGTGCCGTTGACGAAGGCGGCGCCGGCCGCGCTCAGGCCGCGCGCGTGACCGATCGCGGTGCAGGGTCCGTCGTCATCCCAGCCGGCGAGCGCCGCCGCGACGTAATCCTGCTTGCGCGCGGTGAGGCACAGCCCGACGACGTCGATCAGCAAGTCTTCGCACTTGCCGCGCAGCGCCGGCGGCAGCCGCGCCGGATCGAGCGCCGCGATCTGCTGCGCCAGGATTTCGGCCACCGCGGTGCTCGGGAGCTCGGCGTCCATGGTCAGGCGTTGCGCAGGCGGGCTTCGCCGAAGCCGGGAATGCGGTTGACGGCGATGACGACGGCGAAGGTGATGACGAGCATGATCAGGCCGAGCACCGCGATGGCGCCGAGATCGCCGGATTCGTTGAGGTCGAAGATCAGCACCGAGATTACCTTGGTCTCCGAGGTGAACAGCATGATGGCGGCCGACAGCTCGCGGATGACGCCGACGAAGATGAAGCACCAGGTCGCGATCACGCTGGTGCGCAGCAGCGGCGCGGTGATGTCGCGCAGCGTGCGCAACCGGGTCGAGCCGAGGATGCGGCTGGCGTCCTCGAGATCGGTATGCACGGAGCGGAACGCCGATTGCAGCTGCTGGTAGGCCGCCGGCAGCGCGATGGTGACGAAGGCCAGGAGCAGGATCCACAGCGTCCCGTAGAGGACGAACGGCGGCCGCGCATAGGTCAGGAACAGCCCCACGCCGAGCACGATGCCGGGGATGGCGACCGGCGCCGTCGCCAGGAAGCCGAGCGTGCGATAGCCGCGGATCGCGCGCCGGGTGGTGAGATAGGCGATCACCAGCGCCATGATGGTGCCGATGGTCGCCGAGGCGACGCCGAGGACAAACGTATTCTTGAACGCGAGCTTGGTCGCCGACAATTCGAAGAACACGAACTCGATGTTGTGCAAGGTGAAATTGTCGAAGCTCACGAACGAGGTGGCGACGCGCGAGAAGGTGGCGTTGAGCAGCGCCCCGTAGGGCAGAAAGACCGGGCAGGTGAGAACCAGGAACACGAAGGCGAGCGCCGCCCATTTGAGCCGGCCGAGCCTGATCAGGCGCGGGTCGCCTTGCTTGCCGCCGACCACCGAATAGCCGCGTCGGCCGAGGATGAAGTGCTCGGCGCGCAGCAACAGCACGGTCAGCACCAGCAAGGGCACCGAGGCCGCCGCCGCGAGCTCGGCCTTGGGCGGATAGTTGAACAGGCTCCAGATCTTGGTGGTCATGGTGTGGAAGCCGGCCGGGATCGCCAGGATCGCCGGCGAGCCGAACAGCGTCATCGCCTGCAGGAACGCAACCAGCGCGCCGGCGATCAGCGCCGGCATGGCGAGCGGAACGGTGATGCGCCGCGCCGTCGTCCAGGTGCGCCCGCCGAGGATCGCCGAGGCGTCCTCGAGGTCGCCGGGGATGCGATCGAGCGCGTTCGCGAGCAGGACGAACACGTAGGGAAAAGTGTAGCAGGAGATGACGAAGATCAGCCCCGCGAGCGAATAGATGTTGAAGAGATGGTCGTCCTGCGGCGCGCCGGTGACCGCCCGATAGACCTTGTTGATGAGCCCGCTGTTGGGCGCCGCCAGCAACTCCCAGGCGATGGCGCCGAGGAACGGCGGCGTGACGAAGGAGGCCGTCACCAGCGCCCGCACGGTGCGGCGCAGCGGCATGTCGGTGCGCGCGACGAGCCAGCCCATCGGCGCCGCGAACGCGCAGCAGATGACGCTCGAGCTCAGCGCCACGATCAGCGTCGTCATCAGCGGATCGACGAACACCGGATCGGTCGCCAGCGTCTTGAAGTTGTCGAGCGTGAAGGCGCCGCTGCGGTCGACCAGGCTGTAGTAGACGAGCCAGGACATCGGCAGGATGATCAGCATGCAAAGCAGCGCCGCGAACACGATCAGGATCGGCCGCGAGAGGTCGATCTTGTGTTTGCGCGGGATCGCGTCCGCGGGCAATGCGATGGTCATGGCCGCTGCCGTTCGTGGTCCGTCGTCATCTTCTCTCGCTCACACCCCGAAGATCTGCGCATAGCGGGACTTGATCTCCTCGCTCATCTTCTCGACCCCGGCCGGATCGTCCTTCCACAGCTTGAGGTCGCCGAGCTTGCGCGCGCCCGGCTTCTCCTTGGCGAGCGGGTGGACCGAATGCTGGCGGGCGAAATCGACCAACAACTGCTGGGCCTCGAGCGAATGCAGCCAGTTCTGGAACAGCCGCGCGGCGTTCGGATTGGGCGCCGACCGGAACACCGCGCTCGGGCCGACGACCAGCGGCGTGCCCTCGGCCGGATAGACGACCTCGACCGGCCGGCCGGCCTCCTTGAGCTGGATCAGATTGTAGTCGTTGCCGTCCGCCATCACCGCGCGCTCGCCGAGCGCGAGCTTCTTGGGCGGATCGGTCGAGGACTGCACCTGCATCACCTTCTGCCGGGCGAGCTTCTCGAGATAGCCCCAACCGAACTCGCGCACGATCTGATAGGTCGCGGTCATGATGGTGCCGCTATAGGCGGGATGCGCTTTCACCATCTTGCCCAGCCATTTCGGATCGAGTAGATCGGCGAAGCTCTTCGGCGCCTCCTCCGGCTTCACCAGGTTGGTGTTGTAGCCGAGCGAGGAGAGCCACACCCGCGTCGTCACCCACAGCCCGTCGGGGTCGTAGTATTGCGCCGGATAATGGCGCGCGACTTCCTCGGGCAGATAGGGCGCCAGCCAATCGTTGCGCTTCCAGACGATGAAGTGGGCGCCGTCCGCGCTGTTGACCACGTCGACGGCGTGGATGCCGCTTTCCATCTCCTGCCCGATGCGCTGGAACACACGCTCGGCGCCCGAGCGCTCCACCCGCACGGTGATGCCGGGAAATTTCGCCTCGAACGCCTTGCCGAATTTCTCCGCGACCGGCAGGTCCATGGCGCTGTAGAAGGCAAGCCTGCCCTCCTTCTTGGCCGCCTCGATCAGCGCGGGCGTGATCGGCTCGGCGGCGATGGCCCGCGTGGCGAAGGCCCCGGCAGCGATCGCGGTCGATGCCTTGAGCACATCGCGCCTGGAGAATCGAGCCTTGCTCATGGCGTTCCTCCCATCGAGATCGGGACGTAGGGTGGGTCAAGGCGCCAGTCGTGGCCTGCGAGTTTAGCAAGCCTCGTGCGCGCCGCGACCCGCCATCGGGCCGCAACACCGCCGGTGGGTCGCGGCGCGAGAGACCTCGTCATATGATCGGCGTCCCGTCAGGCGCCTTGACCCACCCTACGCATCACACGCCGAACAGCTTGCTGTAGCGCGCCTTGATCTCCTCGCTCATCTTCTCGACGCCGGCCGCGTCCTCCTTCATGGTCTTGATCTCGCGCAGCGGCTTGCGGCCGGGCTTCTCCTTGACCTGCGGATGCATCGAGCGCAATCCGCCGAGATCGACGATCAGCTGCTGGCATTCCGCGCTGAAGCAGTAGCACTGGAACAGCCGCGCCGCATTGGGATTGGGCGCGTTCCTGAAGACGGCATTCGGGCCGACGACGGTCGGGATGCCTTCGGTCGGATAAACGAGCTCGACCGGCCTGCCCGCCTCCTTGAGCTGGAACAGATTGTATTCGCCGCCGTCGGCCATCACCGCGCGCTCGCCGAGCGCGAGCTTCTTGGGCGGATCGGTGGCGGACTGCACCTGCATTACCTTCTGCTTGGCGAGCCTTTCGAAATAGGACCAGCCGAGCTCGCGCACGATCTGGAAGGTCGCGGTCATGATGGTGCCGCTGTAGGAGGGGTGCGCCTTGACGATCCTGCCCGTCCATCTCGGATCGAGCAGATCGCCGAAGCTCCTGGGCGCGTCCTCCGCCTTGACCAGATCGGTGTTGTAGCCGACGGCGCTCAGGCTCACGCGGAAGCTCGCGAACATGCCGTCGCCGTCGCGGTGGTCGGCGGGATAATGCTTGGCGACTTCCTCGGGCACGAACGGAGCGAGGACGCCGTCCCGCTTCCAGACGATGAAATGCGCGGCATCGGACGAATTGACGACGTCGACGCCATAGATGCGGCTCGCATATTCCTGGCCGATGCGCTGGAACACCCGCTCGGCGCCGGTGCGCTCGACCCGTACCGAGAGCCCGGGAAATTTCGCCTCGAAGGATTTCGCGATCTTCTCGGCGAGCGGCAGGTCGATCGAGGTGTAGTAGACGACCTTGCCCTCCTTCTTCGCGGCCTCGATCAGCGCCGGCGTGATCGCGGTCGCCTCCGGAGCGGCGGCGCGCGCCGGCGCGGCGAACAGGACCGCCGACGCCTTGAGCAGGTCGCGCCGGGAGAATCGGATCGTGGTCATGGCTCGCATCCGTGTTGCCCGATGCCTGCAGGACCGTAGGGTGGGCAAAATCGCCTGCCGTACCGTCGCCGCGTGGGCCGTTAGGGCGTTCACGCCCGTCTTCGACGGACTATGGCGCGCGCGATTTTGCCCACGCGTCAGGGGCGAACGGCGCGCGCCTTTGCCCACCCTACAGTCGGCTTCACACGCCGAACAGCTTGCTGTAACGCGCCTTGATCTCCTCGCTCGTCTTCTCCACCGCCGCCGGATCGTCCTTCATCTTCTTGACCTCGCCGAACGGCTTGCGGCCCGGCTTCTCCTTCGCCTGCGGATGCACCGAGCGCAGCCCGCCGACGTCGATGATGAGCTGCTGCGCCTCCGGCGAGAAACAGAAGCTCTGGTAAAGCCGCGCGGCGTTGGGATTGGGCGCGTCCTTGAAGATCGCGTTGGGTCCGACGATGAGCGGAGAGCCCTCGGTCGCGTAGACGATCTCGACCGGGCTGCCCCGCTCCTTCTGGGTGAACATGTTGTACTCGTTGCCGTCCGCCATCACCGCCCGCTCGCCGAGCGCGAGCTTCTTGGGCGGATCGGCCGACGACTGCACCTGCAGCACCTTCTGCTTGGCGAGCTTCTCGAAATATTCCCAGCCGAGATCGCGCGACATCTGATAGGTCGCGGTCATGATGGTGCCGCTGTAGCTCGGATGCGCCTTGACGATCTTGCCGGTCCATTTCGGATCGAGCAGATCGGCATAGCTTTTGGGCGCCTCCTCGGCCTTCACCATGTTGGTGTTGTAGCCGATGACGCAGACCCAGGCGCGGAACGTGGCGAACGCGCCGTCCGGATCCCGATGCTCGGCCGGATAATGCTTGGCGACGTCTTCCGGCACGTAGGGCTCGAGGATGCCCTCGCGCTTCCAGACGATGAAATGGGCGGCATCGGACGAGTTGACGACGTCGACCGCGTGAATGCGGCTCGCATATTCCTGGCCGATGCGCTGAAAGACGCGCTCGGCGCCGGTGCGCTCGACGCGCACGGCGATGCCGGGATACTTCGCCTCGAACGCCTTGGCGATACGCTCGGAAACCGGCAGGTCGATCGACGTATAGTAGACGACCTTGCCCTCTTTTTTCGCGGCTTCGATCAGTTGCGGCGTCACCGCGCTCGCCGGCGGGGCGGCCGAAACGACCGAGGCGAGCATGCCCGACGCCGCGAGCGCGGTCGAGCCCTTGATCATGTCGCGCCTGGAAATTGTCCGCTCTCTCATGGTCCTCTCCTCGTTGATCGCCCCCGCAAGGTTCAAGTCATCCGCTCAGCACGCGGCAGCGGTCCGGCGGCAGATAGAGCCATACCGCGGCGCCCTGCGGAATGTTCTCGGCCGCCGATGCGACCACGCGCAACTGCGTTCCGTCCGGCAGCGCCACCAGGTAGTCGCGGCTGGCGCCGAGATAGACCTGCCGCACCACCGTTCCCGGCAGCACGTTCTCCATCGACTCCGGCTTCTTGTTCCACAGCCGCACCACGTGCTGGCGGATCGCGGCCGCGCCTTCGCCGCCAGCCGTGAACCTGCCGCCGCTGCAGCGCAACACGCAGCCGGCGCATTCGAGGCGGCTCTCATCGAGCGCCTTGCCCTTGATGACGTTGCTCGAGCCGATGAAGCGGGCGACGAATTCCGAGCGCGGCCGGTCGTAGATCTCCTCGGGAGAACCCGCCTGCTCGATCCTGCCGGCGTTCATCACCGCGATGACATCGGCGGTGGTCATCGCCTCCGCCTGGTCGTGGGTGACGTAGACCGTGGTGTAGCGATATTCGTCGTGCAGCCGGCGCACCTCGAAGCGCATTTCCTCGCGCAGGTTGGCGTCGAGATTGGACAAGGGCTCGTCGAGCAGCAGCGTCTCGGGCTCGACGATCAGCGCGCGCGCAAGCGCGACGCGCTGCTGCTGGCCGCCCGAGAGCTCGCCGGGATAACGGTCGGCGAGCACGCCGAGATGGGTGGTATCGAGGATCGCAGCGAGCTTGCGCCTGATGGCATCGCGATCGAGCTTGCGCAATTGAAGCCCGTAGGCGACGTTCTCGGCGACCGTCATGTGCGGCCACAGCGCGTAGCTCTGGAAGATCATCGACATGTTGCGCCGCTCGGGCGGCACGGTGCGCGCGGGCGACGACACGATCTGGTCCCCTACCCGGATCTCGCCGGCCGACGGCTCGATGAAGCCCGCGATCAGCCGCAGCGTCGTGGTCTTGCCGCAGCCGGAAGGGCCGAGCAGGCATGCCAGCCGGCCGTGCTCGATGGCGAGCGATACGTCGTCGACGACCGCGAGTTCGCCGTAGCGCTTGGTCAGCCCCCGCAATTCAACCGACGCCACGCCCTCATCTCCTCGACGCTCGCCCGGGCCTGCCGCCCGCTCTCGTCCTCGAGCATTGAAACACCAAACCGTGGATCGGCATCCGCGACAGCTTGCCGCTTCAGACAACGATCGTCATGCGCGGGCTCGACCCGCGCATCCGTCCGTTATTTCGCAAAATGATGGATTGCACCGCGATTCGGGCTTGCCCGAATTGCGCAGCATTTTGCGCCGCAAGTCGGGTAGACCCGACTTGCGGTGTCAGGTCCGGCAATGACGGCTGCGACGTTCGCCGTCCACTTCATCCCCTCACGTCCCGGTGAATGACGGCTTGCGCTTCTCCATGAAGGCCCGGCGGCCCTCGATGAAGTCGTTGCTGGCGAAGCATTGCTCCACCATCTCGGTGCAGCGCGCCACGTCGCGGTCGGATTCGTCCCGCATGACCTCGCCGACGATGTGCTTGACCGCCTTCAGCGTGAGCGGGGCATTGGCGGCGATCATCTCCGCGTAGCTCTTCACATAGCTCTCGAGCTCGGCCTCGGGCACGACCCGATTGACGAGGCCCATCAGGCGCGCTTCCTCGCTGTCGAACTGGCGGGCGGTGAAGAAGATTTCGCGGGTGAAGGCGGGCCCGACGACGGCGATGAGGCGGCGCAGGCCGGCATAGGAATAGCCGAGCCCGAGCTTCGCCGCCGGCACCGCGAAGCGGGCATTGTCCGAGCAGATGCGAAGATCGCAGCATACCGCGAGCCCGAGGCCGCCGCCGATGCAATAGCCGCGGATCATGGCGATGGTGGGCTTGGGAAAATCCTGAATGCCGGCATAGGCCTTCTCGACCGTCGCATTGTAGTTCCGGGTGGCCTCGAGGGTGGCGCGCTCGTTCTCGAACTTCGAGATGTCGGCGCCGGAGACGAAGGCCTTGCCGCCCGCGCCGGTGAGCACGACCACGCGAACCTCGTCGTCCTTGGCGAAGTCCTCGAGAATGCGGCTGGTTGCCGCCCACATGTCGAGCGACACCGCGTTGTGGCGCTCGGGATTGTTGAAGATCACGTAGCCGACGCGCCCGTCCTTGCGCGAGAGCATCTTGTCGGTCTTGGGTTCGGTCTTGGTCACGTCGTCCATGGTCTCCATCCTCCGCGCGCCGAGCACGATGCGCGCCAAATCGGTTTGCCTCGGGTCAAATCGCGTTCGCCTTGCGCAGCGTGGCGATCTCCTTCGCGCTGAACCCGAACTCCTTGAGCACGGCGTCGGTATGCTCGCCGAGCTTCGGCGGCTCGGCGACCAGCCGGCTCGGCGTGCGCGACAGCGACACCGGCTGGCCCGCCATCACGAGCTTCGACTTGTCCCTGGTCCTGACCGGCTGGGCGATGCCGAGATGCACGACCTGCGGATCGGCGTAGACCTGATCGATGCTGTAGATCGGCCCGCAGGGGACCCCCGCCTTGGCGAGCAGCTCGATCCATTCGGCGCTCGAGCGCTTGACGGTATAGCTTTCGATGTCGGCATTGAGCACGTCGCGATGCTTCGAGCGCTCGGCGGCGGTCGAATATTCCGGACGCTGCATCAGCTCGACCGCCCCCGCGGCCTGGCAGAACCGCGCCCAGATTTTCGAGCCGGTCGAGGCGATGTTGAGATGGCCGTCGGCGGTCTTGAATACGCCGGTCGGAATGCTGGTCGGATGGTTGTTGCCGGCCTGCTTCGGCACCTCGCCGCCGATCAGCCAGCGCGCGCCCTGGAAGTCGAGCACGAAGATCTGGGCCTGCAGCAGCGAAGTCGCGACGTACTGGCCCTTCTTCGACTTCTCGCGCTCGAGCAGCGCCACCAGGATGCCGAGCGAGCAGAACAGGCCGGCGCTCAAATCGGCGATCGGAATGCCGACGCGCACCGGCCCCTGCCCGGGCAGGCCGGTGATCGACATCAGTCCGCCCATGCCTTGCGCGATCTGATCGAAGCCCGGCCGGTTGGCGTAGGGGCCGGTCTGGCCGAAGCCGGAAATGCTGGCATAGATCAGCTTCGGGTTGATCCTGCGCAGCGGCGGATAGTCGATGCCGAGCCGCCGCTTCACGTCCGGGCGGAAGTTCTCCACCACGACGTCGGCCTTCTTCACCATGCGCTTGAAGGCCGTCACGCCCGCGGGCGCCTTCAGGTTGAGCGTCATGCTGCGCTTGTTGCGGTGCAGGTTCTGGAAGTCCGACCCTTCGCGCGGCCCGCCGAGCGCTTCGCCGGCCGTAGGATCGGGCGGCAGCTCGATCTTGATGACGTTCGCGCCCCAGTCGGCGAGCTGCCGCACGCAGGTCGGGCCCGCCCGCACCCGGGTCAGATCGAGGACGCGTTTTTCCGGTCCGGCGAGAGCCGGCAGGCCCGACATTCCCCGATCTACCGCCTGTTGTCCACTGGAGCGCGGGCCCGTTGGTACCCCGCAATTTCTGCGCACTTCCCGGAAAATGCTCCGATTTGAGCAGGCGGGGCGATACCGCTATGGTGCGGCCGAGCCGGGGGGCGCCTGCAGGATTTCAGACCGAGGACGCCCGTCATGATTTTCCCCAGCCCGACGAAGCCAAGCGGCCTGCGTTGCTGGCGCGTTCTCCTCGCGCTGCTGATCGCCGGCGCGGCGTCGCTCGCGGCTGCACAAGAGCGCCCGCGCCGGCCGCCCGCACCAGCGGCCGAGCAGCACGCGCCCGAGCACGGCGAGCAGCAGCAGGGCGAAGCGCGCGGCAGCGTGCTGCGGCTGTTGCCGCCGGATTCGGTGACCGAGCATGTCGTCGACATCCCCGGCGGCAAGCTCGCCTATACCGCCACCGCCGGGACGCTTTCGCTGTTCGATCAATCCGGCGAGCGCTCGGCCGCGATCTATTACACCGCCTACGTCGCCAAGAGCGCGGAGGCGGCGAACCGTCCGGTCACGTTCGCTTTCAACGGCGGACCCGGCGCGGCATCCGCCTTCCTCACCCTCGGCGTGGTCGGGCCGAGGATCGCCGAATTTCCCGGCAACGACCCGGCAGCGGTCCAGCTCACCGACAATCCGCAGACTTGGCTCGCGTTCACCGATCTGGTGATGGTCGATCCGGTCGGGACCGGCTGGAGCCGGCCGGCCAAGGCCGACGGCGGCAGCGCGTTCTACAAGGTGAGCAGCGACGCCCAGGCGCTCGCCAAGTTCGTCGCGCTCTACCTCGCGAAGAACGGCCGCGGCGGCTCGCCGAAATACCTCCTCGGCGAGAGCTACGGCGGCTTCCGCGCCGCCAAGGTGGCGCGCGCGCTGCAGCGCGATCAGGGCATCACGGTGTCCGGCATCGTCATGCTGTCGCCGCTGATCGAGGCCGGGTTGATCTTCGGCGGCAGCCGCTTCGCTTTGGGCGCGGCGCTGCAATTGCCGTCGCTGGCGGCGGCCGAGCTCGAGCGCAAGGGCACGTTCAGCAAGGAGGCGCTCGCCGCCGCCGAGCGCTTCGCGCTCACCGATTATCTCGCCACCCTCGCCGGGCCGCCGCCGAAAGGCGAGGCCGCGCGCGAGTTCTATGGGCGCCTCGCGCAGATCACCGGAGTTCCCGAGCCGGTCCTGGCGCGCTCGCGCGGCTTCATCCGCGACAGCTATGTCAAGCATCTGCGCTCCGGCGACGGCAAGATCGTCAGCCGCTACGACGCCACCTTCGCGGTCGCCGATCCGTTCCCCGAGCAGGAGACCGCGCGCGGATCCGATCCGCTGCTCGACGGGCTGACCCGCGCCTATGGCGGGACCTATTCCGCCTATGCGCGCGACGAGCTCGGCTTCAAGACCGAGATGACCTATGTCCTGCTTGCCGGCGACATCTCCGGCAAATGGGATTGGGAGGGCGGGCGCGGCTCGGCCAGCGCCGGCGAGGACATCCGGGAATTGCTTTCGCTCGTTCCGTCGTTCCGGCTCCTTGTCGCGCACGGCTACAGCGACATGGTGACGCCCTACGCGGTGAGCCGTTACGTGCTCGACCACCTGCCGCCGATCGGCGATCCGGCGCGCGCCCAGCTTCGGCTCTATCGCGGCGGCCACATGTTCTACATCGATGCCGAGTCGCGCAAAGCTTTCAGCGCGGACGCCAAGGCATTCTACCAAACCGCGCAATGACGACCGACGCCACGAGCGGCGCTCAGCCGACAGCGAAGCGGCCGCGCAGGCGTAGGATGGGTTGAGCGCCAGCGAAACCCATCACCTTTTCCAGGTACAGAGTCGATGGGTTTCCGCCCGCGTTCGCGGGCGTCAACCCATCCTACCCTCGAATTCAAGCACGTCGAAGCCGACGTGGCGGTCGACCAGGTAGATCAGGCCGCGCGCGTCGAGCGCGACGTCGTTGCTCTGCGGCGCCGCCCGAGGCGCCACCGGCTCCGGAATGAAATGGCCGATCTCGCGCGGGCTCATGGGATCGGCGACGTCGATGACCCGCAGCCCGCCGCCGAACCAGGCCGCGTGGACGACGCTGCCGCTCATGCGCTCGCAGAACTGGTGCGCGCCGAAGCGCGCGCCGGGAGTGCGGCTGAAGGGCGAATCGAGCTCGCTCACCTGGAACTGCCCGAGCGGCTTGATCGAGGACAGGTCGCTCACGTCGAAGGTCAGAACACAGGCATGCGCGCGGCCGCGCCGCGTCTCCGCCTCGCCCGCGCTCAAGGCCTGGTCCTCCTCGTCGATGGCGAGCGCGATGCGCCGGCCGCCGACGCGGTCCGAAATCGGCATCACGGTATGCGTCGGCTCGGGAAACAGCGGGTGGTAGTTGTAGCCGCCGGCGATTGTCGGCCGGGCGATGTCGGTGACGTCGACGACCCAGAACCCGCCGTGCCAGCAGCTTGCCCACATCTCGTCGCCGAAGCGCAGCGCATGGTGCAGCCGGTGCCGCCGGCCCGACCAGGTCGGCGTCTCGCCGCCGGCGACGTGCTGGCCGGGCATCGACCAGCGCGAGACCTCGCGCGGCCGGCTCGGATCGGCGAGATCGTAGATGACCAGGATGTTGCCGACATAGCCCGGCATCTCGGTCGAGATGTAGGCGTAGCGCTCGTCCATGTCGAAGCGATGGACGCCGATGCCGCCGGTCTTCTGGTAGCGGATCAGCTTCGGCTGCGCCGGCTGCGAGACGTCGTAGATCTTGAAGCCGCCGTTCTCATAGCCGCGGCGCTCGAATTCCTCGAGCCCGCGCAGGTCCTCCTCGGTCACGCTCATCGCGGCGGCGATCTCCGCGCCCTTCGGCTCGCGTCCGAGCCGCTCGCTCAAGGCGCGCCGCGCCGCCGGCAGCTGCTCGGCGCGGCGTCCGATCCTGCTCATGTTGCGCTCGTGATTGACGATCATGACGTCGCCGGCGACGCGCGCCTTGTGGCTGTGCGATTCCGGGTCGTCGAGCGTGACGGTCGCGACCACGCGCGGACGGCGCGGATCGGAAATATCGAGGATCGAGGTGCCGAGCCGATCCTCGTTCGGGATGTGCCCGACGAAGGCGTGGGCGCCCGCGACCGTCACCTGGCCGGCGCCGGCGAGGTCGAGATGGCCGAGGCGGCGGACGTTGCGGGCGAGCGGTGCGCTCGGTCGTTCGATTCTGCTCATGTCGGCGCTCGATCTGAGGCGTCATGCGCGGGCTTGACCCCGTACGCGCTAACTTTGGAGGCTCTCCACCCGGTCATGCGCGGGCTTGACCCGCGCATCCATCTTCTTCGCAAGAAGGTTCTTGCGAAGATCGGATGGATTGCCGGGTCAAGCCCGGCAATGACGACCTTAGCTTAGCGCCCGTGGGCCGCGCATCCATCTTATTGCGGTGCCTTTGCTTCTTTACCATGCGTCGGCTTGCGAATCTTAATCCAGCTTGGCGCCCGATGCCTTGATGATGGCGGTCCATTTGGGGATTTCGGACTGGATATAGGCGGCGAAATCCGCGGGCGTTCCGCCGATGACGTCGACGCCGAGATCGGCGAGCGACCTCTTGACCGCGGCATCCGCAAGCGCCGCCACGAGCGCGCGGTTGAGCACGGCGACGATGTCCTTCGCCGTGGCGGCCGGCGCCACCAGCCCGTGCCACGTCGTGGCGTCGAAATCCTTGAGCCCGAGCTCGTCGATGGTCGGAACATCGGGCAGGACCGTCGTGCGCTTGAGGGTGGCGACCCCGAGCGGGACGAGCTTGCCGTCGCGAATGTGGGGCACCACCGAGGACGCCGTCGCGAACATCATCTGCACGTGTCCCGCGATCACGTCCTGCAGCGCCGGCGCCGCGCCCTTGTAGGGCACGTGCACGATGTCGATCTTGGCCTCGGCCTTGAACAGCTCGCCCGCGAGATGCGCCGCCAGGCCGTGGCCGGAGGAGGCGAAATTGAGCTTGCCCGGATTTGCCTTGGCGAGCGCGATGAGCTCGGCCACGGATTTGACCGGCACGCTCGGGTTCACCACCAGGATGTTCGCCTGCGACCCGATCAGGCCGATCGGCGCGAAGTCGGCGACCGGGTCGAAATTGATCTTCTTGTAGAGCGCCGCATTGGTGGCGAGGATGGCGTTGTTGCCTTCGAGCAGCGTGTAGCCGTCGGGCGCGGCGCGGGCGACCGCCTCGGCGGCGACGTTGCCCCCGGCCCCCGGCCGGTTGTCGATCACGAACGGCTGGCCGAGAATCTGCTCGAGCTTGCGGCCGAGGATGCGGGCGAGGACGTCGCTCGCTCCGCCCGGCGGGAAGGCGACGACCAGGATCACCGGCCGCATCGGGTAGTCGGCCGCGGACGCCGCCGGAACCAGCAGCAACACCAGGCCGGCGAGCGCCGCGAGCGCGGTGCGAAGCATTCTCCCCTCTCCTGGCTCTTGCCGTGGTTGGTGTGGCGCCCGGGCGAGGGCACGGGAGCACCTCCCGACCATAGCCGCTCCCCGCGGGAACATCACCTTCGCCGGCCGAACCGGCTTGACGCGTTGCCGCAATGCAACAGTGCGGCGCCCGCTCGCCGGCACGGCGCTCGCCGCCCTTGGATTGTGCCGCGCCAAGTGGTTAAGTCGGGGGACTGCCGCAAGAGGGGGGAGTGCCGTGGTCGGCGTGCTGTTCGTGGGCGTGTTCTGCGCGGTCGGTTTCGCGTATGCGTGCACGGAATACATGATGACGCGGTTCGACGTGCGCCAGCGCGTGATGGTCGGCGAAAGCGGGCTCGGCCTCATCCTGGCGGTCAACGTTCTCAGCCTCCTGCTCATGTGGGTCAGCGCCACGATCCTGGTCGCCGCGAGCGGCTACCATCTTTATCTCCAAATTTCGGTGATCGTGCTCGGCGCGCAGGCGATCTGGCTCGCCCAGCACCTGTGGTTCTACTACCGCGACCATCTGCGGGTCCGTTACGAGAATTGACCGCCGAACGCGTAGGGTGGGCAAAGGCGCCTGACACAATGCCATCGGCGGCGCATGCTCGACGCGGCGCCGTGCCCACGCGTCGGCAGATGACACGACCCGCGCCGGGAACGCGTGGGCACGGCGCGCAGGAAGGATCGGCGTTCCGGCACGGACACGGCGTTGCGCGCCTTTGCCCACCCTACGCGGTGCACAGAAAGCCGCGTCAGACGAACTGCACCGCGATGCCGCCGAGCGCGCCGAAATCGGCGTGCAGCGTGTCGCCCTTGTGCGCGTGCACCACGCGCGTGAACGATCCGGCGAGCACCAGATGGCCGGGCTCCAGCGTCACCCCGTGGCTGCCGAGCTTGTTGGCGAGCCACGCCACGCCGAGCGCGGGATGGCCAAGCACGCCGGCGGCGACGCCGGTCTCCTCGATCTCGGAATTCTTGTACATGATGCCGCCGACCCAGCGCAGATCGACGTCGAGCGGCTTGACCGGGCGGCCGCCGATGACGATGCCGGCGGCGGCGCCGTTGTCCGCCA